>Ga0256839_1005799_pt1 | contig 11202 bp, 7 predicted proteins | sample 354166metaG_FD_185968 | JGI IMG/M metagenome (GOLD analysis project Ga0256839, IMG submission 185968) | Hydrothermal vent microbial communities from Mid Atlantic Ridge, Atlantic Ocean - 354-166 | ecosystem: Environmental > Aquatic > Marine > Hydrothermal vents | place: Atlantic Ocean: Mid... | reverse complement strand
ACTGCATCAATCTACCCTTCATGGTATCGCCGGGTTTTGCCTTTCAGTGCGCGAAAAACACCATGAATAATACCATTGATGAAGTAGATGACATCATCAATTCGGAATATTTATCCTTTTATAATCAATAGGTTATAAATTCCAGTCACTCCCACTCTATTATCAATAAGCCTTTTTTAGCTTTTATTTTCAATGACTTATTTTCCAGCTAAATGATAATACCATGAAAAATACCATGTTCAGAAAATCCTTCAAAAAAGCCTCAATTTTTCAACCGTACGACTAGAGAAGCTGGCAGAACATCTGTTTAGTCGGGTAATAAAGATTCCAATTCGATGGAAGCTAAACTTCACTCCCCGCGCCAAAATATATACCTATCATACCTCATTGAATACTGCGAAAGATATCGTAAAATCAGCGCGTTACCATAGTTACCTTTCAGCTGGGCTTTAGTCATTTTCAAGTAGATACTGAATGATCGGTGCATACCCAGTAGACCATCCTTGCTAAACCGTCTTCCCAATGTAATGCGAGGGGCAAGTCATATACTCAGCACGCTTCCAAGCCCTTCACTGGAATCGGTAAGGAGCCTAGCCAAATGTAAACCATTCAACCGCAGCGATCGCACAGCCTCTTCTCGATGAACACTCCAAATATCGGCAAGTTTGACAGCCACGTTGATAGCCTCCCATGGCATCACAGATGCTCCATGCACCTTGGCGAATGGCCCATCACTTTCTGGCACTATGCGATCACGTGGCATCAACCCTGCCAGTTTTCGACCATTAGCAGAAGCCAACATTGCAGGCCCGACACTGAACCAACAGCCTAATTCCCGAGCTCGCAAAAGTTGTGAAGGCGTATCTGTAAACCAGTGGAGGACAGCCACTCCAAAACCCGGGTAAGCTTCAAGAAAATCCAGTGTTTCCCTTGCCGCCGCTCGAGAGTGGATACTGAGGACGCGCCCCCCAAGCGCAACGCATTCTTGTAGAACAGATTGGAATATGTGCCTCTGAAGCTCAAAGTGCTGTTTGTACCGCGGCGAACCATCAAGGCCGATTTCCCCGACACCTAAGCAAGTTTCTATCTGAGAAATCATGACTTCCAATTCGCCAAACTTCTTATCGGCTACTTCCGGGTGAAGACCAGGAGAAATAAACATTCTTTCTGAAGCGGGAAGGACTTTTGATGTTGCGGAGAAAGCTCTTGGGCTTGTGGTGACCAACCAAACGAATTCAACCCTCTCTAACGCATCCGCGTAGACCTGCCTGGCATTTGGATAGAGATCCAAGTGACAATGAAAATCCATCAGAGTATGCCATCCCGGCGAAGCAAAACTGCGAGCTCACATAATCCTTGTTCAATAACACGACGATAACTAGAGCGATCAGCCTGAGTGGAAAAAGATAGAGTGGCGCCAAGGAAGAAATCGATACCATTTTGCTCAGCAGAAAGAACTGCGCATGCTACTGCCATGGGATCATCTGCTTTCGTTTTACCAGACGAGGAAAGCGAAGAGAATTTGTAATTTGTCGTATCGACATGCCCCCAATATTGAATGGCAGCTTTGCGAACCAGGCACGGCACACAACGTCCACAGTGTGTGCGATTGTAGGTACGAAAACGCCCACAGCTTGTGGTGTCACAAGCATATTTTTTTAGCAACGACTGATCTACGCATTCACGCAACATCTCACCTTTGGTTTTGAACCGGTAGGGCATGATTAAACTTGTTTCGATACCTAGGGCTTCAAGCAACTCTTGCAACATGGACATGAATAACGGGTATGTAGTTCTAGTGCTAAGGCTAGCTATCCTACCCGGTAGCAAAGGTGGATTGATGCTTATGAATCCATTCTCTGCCACTAGAATTTCTGTCTTCCTTTTTGGCAGCAGTGATGTTGCGAGCACCCCCAGTCCATAGAAGACCATTGAACGAGCTCGTGTGGATGTCTCCTTCTTTCCTTTGAATACAAGACGGTGACTCCACTGCTGATGCCAATCGCCGCCACCAAGGGCATTGGCGTAAGTTACTTGTCGAGCCGAATCCTCAAAAGCAAGTTGTGAGACAAAAATTGGTTTACGCCCTTGCGCTACAGCATCGATTCCCCCTATCAAGCTATCGAGGCCACCAGAAAGTAATGCAACGCAGTCACGATCACAAAGCCGACGCTGACCCTTAGGTGGGCGGGGACCACCTGTGGAGAATTGCAGTGTCCAAAAATCGCCAGTCAACACCCGCAACATATTCTCGACAAGATGGCGATTTTCCTCCCATGGGTCTGGATCATTGAGTGTGATATCCAGCTCAATCTGTCGAGTCCATCCATCTGCGCTTCCCTTACGAAGAACAGCCACATCAGCTGCGTAAACAGAAAAGCAAAAAAGTATAAAATCCCACACAGAGACCGAAGGGGCATAGCCTTCTTTTTCCAATTCTCGGAGCCAACCATTGGCTATACGACCCACTTCCGGTTGTGATGACGGTTCCAAGAATGTGAATGCTAATGCGCCTGAGGGCAGAGAATCTGGTAGCGCATCAACACTCGAACAGATAATTTTCATGATTCAGAAAACACCGTCAGCGCATCTTGTAGAGCAGCATTCGCGATCTCTCTCATGGTTCGCTCCACGCAACCAGAACGGACCTTCTCCATTGATCGATTGACCACCACCATTATGTAGTCGAGCACTTGCCCCAAACGATTTTGAATAAGCTGAGGAGCATATTTAAGTTTCTCGAATACTTGACCAAGCTCAAGCTGAACCCGGTTATAAACGTCGAACGCCACGGTGTACGCCATCAAGTTTGCGATTTGATCATCCATAAGATTAAAAATATCTGCGTTCGGCTCCATTTCATAGAGATGGGCAATAGCATGATCCATTGAATGTCTAGCAGACTCCTCGTCGACACTCCCTCCTAGTGGAATCAATCTCTGTACAACCTCGAGAGCGGTCTCCTTCGCAGAAAGTCCGCGCTGCTTTATCGAGTCGACCCATGCGTTAATGCTGGAGTCAGATCCATCACGAGCTGTGGCTAGGAATCCACCCAAAGATGAAGCTGCAATTGCGCTAGTCCGCATGCGGATCCCTGCTCTAGAAGATCCTCCCATGCCTTTCTTAACAAAGTTTGAAACACCTCGGCGAAGGTCGGAACTGCTACCAGAGCGAACAAACCTCGTCAAAGCGCCACGAGCCTGTTGATACCGCCTCGGCGGGGCTTTTGTTGGACCAGCGGGTGGTGTCACCTGATACTGGTTATCCTCTCCGCCGTCAGTTCCATCGGCATCGTCGGTGGGGTGCACGCCGGGGCTCAACGGGACATCCGCATAGTCAGTATTAATACCAGCACCGGCGTCATCTAGCCATGGTGGGTCAAATGATGCGCCGGTACCCGCGCCCGCACTTGAGGTGGAGGTGCCCATTTATTGTTTCCTCGCATTTGCGATTGCTTTCTTCACAGGTTCGGGTGTCTCTCCATCATTCATCCACTTATCCAGAATATCCTTTGCCCATTCGCAGTCTGTTAAAGCAGACACAAGCCCCGGCGCAAGTTGAGCGACAGGCGCTTGACTGATTAATGCTGCCGCACGCGCTCCTGCAGTTGGATGAATTCGGCAAACCTCTGTCAGCATCAGGATTTCTTCATGCTTTTGCCAGCTTCTATTAGACCGCCGTGCATCCCACGCCCGCGCCATAGCAAGACCAGATTGAATATCCCCGGCCTCTCGAATCTGCTGTTTCAATGCCTCATTTGATGTTCGAGCCGAGACTAGTAAATCACGCAATGCCTTTCCGGCAGAATTTAGTTCATCTGCACCAAAGTCTCTGATCGTGCTATCGCGGCTGAGATGCAATATCGGCCTCAAGTCCATGTCGCCTAGAAACGGCTCAAGCCTGAGCCACTCACGCGAAAAATCTTTGTCACCAAAGGGGGGTGGTAGCTTTTGGTTCTGCTCTTTTGCAGCTTCTTCAGCTTCCCGAAGAACTTCAACTTTTCCCTCGTTCTCAGCAGTGACCTTCTCTGCAAGGGTGTTCGCGATTTCCTCGTCGCAGCGCTCGAGAAGATGCCACTTAGCTAAAATCTGGATATCTACATCGATGTTTTGTGGTTTAGCAAGAGACTTGCGCAAGAACACAGTGTTGAGGAAGCGTTTGACCAGCCTCGGGTTAGCTTGGACCGTGCTTGCACTGAATAGTAGTGGAGCAAACCTCTCTGCCAACCCCATCAACCCCAGAAGCTCAGCGTTACCTTCCGGAGCCAGGCTTTCCAAAAAAGCAAGATCTACAGATTTTCCAGTCCATGTCTCTCGCAATCGCTTTTCGACACTTGCTTTTGCTGCCTCAAAATCTGTGACTTCAAGCTGGCCATTGCGATGAGCACGCTCCAAGAATAACAATGCAATGTAAGCTTTGGTCTCATTGGGTCCCAGCCTCGGCACACGCAACGGCACTTGAATCAACTTGTCGAAGTAGTTAGTTGCAATGTCATCATCAAGGCCAGTACCTGCAAAATGCACGCGAACAGCACCACGAATGAAGACATCATCCGCTGCGATCACAAATGCACTTCGTCGCAGAAATAGCAGCAAACGAATTGCCTCCAGAGTGGAGATCGCAGTTTTAGGTAGACACCTATCAAGATCGTCGACAAAAACGACTAAAGTGATGCCCAACTCCTCAAGAAGATCCTCTAGTGCATCTCGGAAAGACTGGATTTCTTTAGGTAGCGAAATGGGCTGAGCTTCGTTCAACAAGCCTTTTACGGCGCCTTGTACCTCCTGTACTGCAGCATACCCTTCTTGGACAGACTTATTTCTCAACGCATCCGTGCCTGATTCCACTACCTTTCCAATAAGACCGACTGGCACCCCTGTGATGATAGCGGCAGCCGTCTCTCCACCAAGTTGAGCCAGACGCAGAAGATTAATTCGCTTTACGAGAGACTTGGCTTTTTCTAGGAGGCCAACATTTCCCTCGGCTTCCTTGAGAACAGTGTCCCCCACTGTTTGAAGCAGTGCCGTTCGAGCATCGTCAAAACCTTGATAGAGCCATGGGTTGAACGTAACGACTATATATCTTGTACCACTCTGCCCATCAGCTTTCTCGCTGGAACCCTGGTCAGGTGATAATTCCGATGCGACCATTCGAACGAGAGATGATTTACCCATCCCCCAACCGCCAGATATCCCGATAGAGATTGGCTCGCCTCCCGCGTCTCGAATGAGCTCTGCACAAGCCTTTGCCACAAGCCGGAAGTTGACATAGTCAACCGTAGTCTCGTTGTCATGCCACATATGAGATCCCTTTAGCCAGGCTCATAAGATTTCCCCACAACCGCACCCACGACACAACCCACCACTGCTGCCGCCAACCTCAGCGGAGGCGGAACAAACAGAAACGCAAGCACACCAACTGCACCCCCAGTCCATGCGTTTGAAGTTTTCTTATCCTTCGACAACGGTGCTTTCCGGTAACCATTTGCCGCACGAGCAGATGCAGTCGTGCCATTACCTTTACTACGGTTGCAGCTAATGCACGCAGCATACAGATTATTCAGGTGATCCGTGCCACCCTTTGAGCGAGGGCGGGAGTGCTCAATCTCCCAGGAGCCTCTCTTTCCAAGTGTCCCGTAATTGCCGAAGCACAATTGCTTCCGGCAGATATGGCACCGCCCATCGGTACGCCGATAAATTCGCTCCAACTTTTCTTCGTCAGTTTTCATGGTAATGGCCTCCGCCATACTCACTGGCTGCAAATACGTGTCACTGGTCATATCACGGTGCTAAAACATCGACATATGATTGGCCTGATTTTATTATCATCAAATTGATGATGTCAAGATATTATATTGACTCTGATATAGTTTCTTTATTATCATAAGCAACCATGTCAAGCACGAATGCAGCAAGAATGGATGGTGATATGCCCGAACCCAGCCTAGCGGACATCAGTCAGGCTCACAAAGAACGCTTATCCCACATTGATTTCCGAGTTTGCTTTCTCGGCACCATTGGCCGCAATGACCTGGTAACCCGGTTCGGCATCAAGGCCGCCGCCGCGACACGCGACATCACCTTATATAAGGAACTGGCTCCTCAGAACCTGGAATACGACACCAAGGCCAAGGTGTACACCCGGTCGAACAGGTTTGAACCGTTATTTGACTACTCCCCAAACCAGGCACTGGCCGCACTTGCACACGGGTTTGGCGACGACTTCGTTGGCACACATAAGGGCTTCATCGCGTGTGAGATGCCTGCGCAACTGAATAAACCCTCACTCTCGACGCTATCCGTGCTTACCCGCGCCATCCATCAGAAGAAAGTGGCCAGGATCACCTATCGCTCTCTGAGCAGCGGCCGAACCACTCGAGAAATTGTACCTTTTGTGCTTGTTGACAACGGTCTGCGCTGGCACGTACGCGCATATGACCGTCGACAATCGAGGTTTTCAGATTTCGTTATCACCAGAATCTCAGATCCGGCAATCATTGACAGCGACGTCGAAGAACATGAAACCAGGGAATCGGATATCCAGTGGAACCGGATCGTTGAACTGGAAATCGTGCCACACCCCAGCCTCAAACACCCTAAAACAATTGAAACTGACTACGCCATGAAAAATGGGGTCTTGAATGTCAATGTACGCGCCGCAGTCGCTGGTTATGTACTGCGACGCTGGAATGTCGACTGTTCAGAAGATCACAGTCTGGGAGGCCCTGAATACCATTTATGGCTGAAAAATCGTCAAGCACTCTACGGAGTAGAAAACCTGGTCATCGCACCGGGCTATATCAAGGACGAAAGAAAATAACAGGCAGGAACCCATGCTAAAACTCGAAGACCTCAAAAAAGACGCACAGATCCGTGGCCTGGAAGGCAACAAGATCGTACGGATTGTCAGCGTTGAACCCGTCGGAGATGACGCAGCCAATGTCTTCTACGTCGACCCTGACGGCAAGCCCGGCACACAGATGCTGTTTCGTTCCGATGAATCACGTCTGGAATTAGCCGAAGCAGGTCGGCCATGGGCATTCGATGCACCCGGTGAGGAATTCAAGCTGTGTCTGGAAGCATACCGCATCAACCTGGCCCATCTGTTTGATCCAATGATGGCGGTCCATACCTCAAATGTCGAACCGCTGCCGCACCAGATCTCCGCGGTCTATGAGGCCATGCTGCCCAGACAGCCCCTTCGTTTCGTATTGGCGGATGATCCAGGGGCTGGCAAAACCATCATGGCTGGCCTGTTAATCCGCGAGCTGCTGATGAGGGCGGATGCCAAGCGGATACTCATTGTCTCTCCTGGCTCTCTCACCGAACAATGGCAAGACGAGTTACTGGAAAAGTTTGGCCTTCAGTTTGAAATTTTCAGCCGGGAAAAACAGGAACAATGCGCATCCGGCAACTACTTTGAAGAGCAGAACCAGCTTATTGCCCGGCTGGACCAGCTCTCCCGCAATGATGACTTCCAGGAGAAACTCAAAAATACCGACTGGGATCTCATTGTCGTGGACGAAGCACACAAGATGTCCGCCCACTATTTCGGTAATAAGGTCAATGAAACCGGGCGCTTCAAACTGGGCAAGCTGTTGGGCTCCATCACCCGTCACTTCCTGCTGATGACTGCGACCCCGCACAACGGAAAGGAAGAGGATTTCCAACTCTTCCTGTCGCTACTCGATGGCGATCGCTTCTATGGCAAGTTCCGTGAGGGCGCACACAAGGTCGATATCTCGGACATGATGCGACGCATGGTCAAGGAAGAGCTACTCAAATTCGACGGCACGCCGCTGTTCCCCGAACGCAGGGCCTATACCGCCAACTATGAACTCTCCGCTCTGGAAGCGGCTTTATATGCGGAAGTCACCGATTACGTCCGCAATGAAATGAATCGTGCAGACAACCTGGACGGCAAGCGCAAGGGCACGGTTGGATTTGCTCTCACCCAGCTACAGCGCCGCCTTGCCTCCAGTCCAGAGGCTATCTATCAGTCGCTCAAGCGCCGCCGCAAACGTCTGGAAAATCGTTTGAGTGAAATGAAACTGGTGGCCCGAGGCCATGGTGTTGCCGAAACCTTGGGCGAGTATGCCGTCAAGAAACAGATCGATATTCCGGAGAATATCGATGAGGCCGCGGACGAACTCACCGGCGAAGAATACGAAGCCTGGGCAGAACAGGTGGTCGACCAAGCAACGGCTTCCGAGACCATTCCGGAACTTGAAGCCGAAATTGAAAGCCTCAAGGCGCTCGAAGCCAAGGCACGTACGGTTGTCGAGTCTGGGAATGACAAAAAGTGGGAGGAGCTCTCCAAAATCCTGCAGGACGCGCCCGAGATGATGACCACATCCGGTAGCCGCCGCAAACTGATCATCTTTACCGAGCACCGGGACACACTTGCCTACCTCATGGAACGTATCAAGGGACTCCTTGGCCGGCCGGACGCCGTTGTCTCCATTCACGGCGGCACCAACCGGGATGAACGGCGTAAAATTCAGGAAGAGTTTCGCAACAACCCGGACGTACTCATACTGGTTGCCACCGACGCTGCGGGCGAAGGTGTCAACCTCCAGAATGCCAACCTGATGGTCAATTATGACCTGCCCTGGAACCCCAACCGGCTGGAACAGCGCTTTGGCCGTATCCACCGAATCGGCCAGACCGAGGTCTGCCACCTGTGGAACATCGTTGCCGTTGAAACCAGGGAAGGCGCAGTCTTTCAGAAGCTACTCGAAAAGCTGGAAGTTGAGCGTGCAGCCTTGGGCGGCAGAGTGTTCGACATTCTCGGCGAGGCCTTCGACAACATATCACTGAAAGACCTGCTCATCGATGCCATTCGCTACGGCGAGCAACCGGAAATCAAGGCCAAGCTGGACCAGGTCATCGATGGTGCACTGGATACCAGCCATCTGAAAGAGATCATTCGCCGTAATGCACTGGTTGAACAGCACATGGGGCTGGACGAACTCTATGCTATCAAGGATGAGATGGAAAAGGCCGAAGCTCGCAAGCTACAGCCCTACTTCATCCGCGCATTTTTTACTGAGGCTTTCAAAACACTCGGCGGCGAAATGCGCAACCGCGAAGCTGGCCGCTTCGAGATCCGCCATGTGCCCGCCGCCATTCGTGAGCGCGACCGGGTTATCGGCGAAACCCGGACACCGGTATTAAAGAAATACGAGCGGGTCTGCTTCGAAAAACAGCACGTTCGCCAACAAGGCAAACCCATGGCCGACTTACTGCACCCCGGCCATCCCCTGATGCATGCCGCCACGGATCTGGTGCTGGAGGCTCACCGCAGCAAACTCAAGCAAGGCGCTGTACTGGTTGCCCCGAATGATGACGGGATCGAACCCAGAGTTCTCTTTATGATTGACCACAGTGTTCGGGAAAGCAGCGGAGACAGCCAAACCGTCGCCTCCCGCCGCCTCCAGTTTGTCGAGATCGACCAGCACGGCAAAGCAATCAATGCTGGCTGGGCGCCACACCTGGATCTGCAACCCATCGATGAGTACGACCAAAACCTGGTTCAGGATGTCATTACCGCCCCCTGGGTCGCTAACAATCTCGATGCATTGGCGCTTAATCACGCATCCACTCACCTCGTCCCCGAGCACTACGAAGAGGTCAAGAAGCGCCGCGAACACCAGGTCGACAAGATTATGGCCGCCGTGAATGATCGTCTGGTCAAAGAGATTAACCACTGGTCAGACCGCTACATCAAACTCAGCGAAGATGTCTCCGCCGGCAAACAGCCTCGCGTCCAGCCCGAAATGGCACGGCGGCGCGTCGAAGAACTAACCGCACGACTCGAACAACGAAAAAGAGAACTCGAAGCCATGCGCAGCGTGGTCTCCAGTTCCCCTGTGGTCATTGGTGGGGCCCTGGTGATCCCCCAAGGTCTGCTTGCCGAGCGCAAAGGCGAAGCCAATTTCAGCCCGGATGCCGAAGCACGCTCTCGTGTCGAACAAATCGCCATGAAAGCCGTCATGGACGTTGAAACCGGTTTTGGGCATGACGTAAAAGATGTCTCTGCTGAAAAGTGCGGATGGGATGTCACCGCCAGACCACCCAGGGTCGATGGAAAATTGCTGGAAGACCGCCACATCGAGGTGAAAGGTCGTGCCAAGGGACAGAGCACTATCACCGTCAGCCGCAATGAGATCATTTACGGGCTCAACCAGTCGGACAAATTCATTCTCGCCATTGTGATCGTCGATGGCGAAGAACACGAAGGCCCCTACTACATCAAGGAGCCATTCGGTCAGGAACCCGACTTTGGAGTGGCCAGCATCAACTATGACCTGAGCGACCTGCTTTCAAGGGCCGTTCCGCCAAGTGACACGCTATGACAGCATCAAACCAGCCGAAAGCCATATTTGATGCCGATTTTTGGCGTTTTTTGCCGATTTTCCACATAATATATGGACTATCGATATTTTTAGTGCTATTTTTGACATTATTTGTCATTAATCACACTAAAAGGGGTCGGCAATGCTAATCGAATTCAGCACAGCCAATTTTCGCTCGCTACGCGATCGTCAAACACTCAGCCTGACCAAGGCCAAAGGCGACGAGCTAGTTGAAAGCAACACATTTACGACGGTAGCAGCCAATAAATTCGAGTTGCTACGCTCCGCAGCGATTTATGGCCCGAACGCAAGTGGCAAATCCAACTTTCTGCTTGCGCTGCAAACCATGAAAGAAATCATTCTGGAATCAGCAACGAACCTGCAACGTGGTGACAAACTACCGGTCACCCCGTTCCGCCTGAGCAAGGCCACACGCCATGCGCCCAGCGAATTCGAGGTGATTTTTATCGTCGACAAGGTGCGCTATCAGTACGGTTTCTCTGCGACAGAGGATCGGATTCACGAGGAGTGGCTACTGGCCTACCCCAAGGGCCAGCCACAGCGCTGGCTTGGGCGCATCTGGGATGAGCAGAAGCAGAGTTACGACTGGAAACTGGGTAACAACCTTACCGGCGAAAAACAACTCTGGCAGAAATCTACGCGTGACAACGCATTGTTCCTGTCAACTGCCGTGCAGCTCAATAGCGAACAACTGCAACCCGTTTATGACTGGTTCAATGACACCTTGCACATGACCAATATTTCCGGATGGAGTCCAGGCTTCAGTGCGTCCTTGTGTGAAAAGAGCGAGAAAGCCCAAGTGATGGATTTTCTCCGCGCGGCCG
>Ga0256839_1005798_pt1 | contig 11205 bp, 8 predicted proteins | sample 354166metaG_FD_185968 | JGI IMG/M metagenome (GOLD analysis project Ga0256839, IMG submission 185968) | Hydrothermal vent microbial communities from Mid Atlantic Ridge, Atlantic Ocean - 354-166 | ecosystem: Environmental > Aquatic > Marine > Hydrothermal vents | place: Atlantic Ocean: Mid... | reverse complement strand
CAGTTACGCTGAAGTATGCCGACGGATCGCGTTTTCCCGGCCATGGCATCTTTCGAGGAGAAAACCGACCGATAGGTGCGCTGATTACCTATCAGGTCATTCCCCGAGGGGATCCGGATAGCGTGCGGGTCACGGTAGAAATCGTGGATGCGGAAGGCAAGGTAATCCGACGGCTTCGGGGACCGGCCAAGCCCGGGATCAATCGGGTGGTATGGGATCTACGGAAAAAAGGGCCAGAGTTCCCTTCGCTGGAGGCGCCGCGTCGTCGGCCGGAGCGGGAGCGACCCGGAGTCATAGTGTTGCCGGGTACCTACAGAGTGCGGTTGAAGCTGGAAGGCCGGGCCGATTCGGCGGAAGTGCAGGTGCGACCGGATCCACGTCTGCCGGCCACAGAGGCAGATCGCCGGGCAAAATTCGCCGCGCTGATGCGGGTGGAGCGTAGCATTGAGACGGCGGCCGAGGCCATGAAACGGCTGCGCAAGACCCGGCAGGCCTTGCAGCAGCTACTGGAGAAGATTCGAGAGCGGAAGGACACGCTGGCCCGGGAAGTCCGGCAAGAGGCGCGTCGACTCCAGCAACGGCTGGACTCGTTACGGTACCAGATCGTACCCAGAGAGGTACAGGGACTGCTGCGGGATCCGCGTGTGCTTTCAGCCCAGCTGGGCTATGTGTACCGTTCGCTCCAGTCTTCCTGGGATGCGCCTACGCCTGCGCAAATGAAGTACTTGGAAATTGCCGAGAGACGCCTGGAGGAGATTCTGGAGCAGGTCAATCGCTTCTTCGCAGAAGAGCTGCCACCGTTCCAGGCGCAGGTGGAAGCACTGCAACTGGAATGGATTCCAACGTTTGAGAAACCGTTGATGATGCCGGAGCGAGAGTGACGGTACAATCCACGTACCACGCGCGGTGTTTGTGTTTTGCGACGGGCCGGCGCTGCCGCAGCGCCGGCCCTGGTTTTTGGCCCAGGTATCTTTGAAAGGTTTTTCACATAGAGGCCGTTTATATTGCATGGATCAGGCGTTGGATCTCATCAAACGGTGGATGATACAGTATCCTACCGACCATGACGACGTATCGAGAAGCAGGAGTGGATGTTGATGCGGCCGAAGAGCTGCTACGACGCATCAAACCGCTGGTGCGCGAGACCTTCACACCGGGTGTGTTGACCGATATCGGTGCTTTTGGCGCTTTTTTTGAGCCAGATTTTTCAGGGTACCGGCATCCTGTGCTCGTGTCTTCGGTAGATGGTGTGGGAACGAAACTGAAAGTTGCCTTTCTGATGCAGCGGCATGATACGGTAGGACAGGACCTGGTCAACCACTGCGTGAACGACATCGCAGTCTGCGGCGCTCGGCCCCTGTTTTTTCTGGACTACCTGGCTGCCGGACGACTCAGGCCAGATGTGGCGGAGCAGATCGTTCGGGGATTTGCGGTAGCATGCCAGGAGAACGGCTGCGCACTTATTGGAGGGGAGACGGCTGAAATGCCCGACTTTTACGCGGCTGACGAATATGACTTGGCCGGCATGATCGTGGGGGTGGTAGAGCGGGATGCTATCCTGGATGGACGCCGGGTACAGGCCGGCGACGTGTTGATCGGGTTGCCCTCGACCGGTCTGCACACGAACGGCTACTCGCTGGCGCGCAAAGTATTGCTGGAGCGGTTCTCCGTGCAGGACCGGCCGCCTGAGCTGGGTGGTCAGTCTGTAGGCGAAGCCCTGCTTGCGGTGCATCGCTCGTATCTGCGGCCTATCCGGGCGCTGATCGAAGCCGATTGCGTCCATGCCCTGGTGCATGTGACCGGTGGAGGGATTCCTGGAAATATGGTCCGTGTGGTGCCGGAAGGGCTGCGTTTTGAGGTGGACTATGATGCCTGGGAACGGCCGCCCATCTTTCGACTGATTCAGGAGCTGGGCGAGGTGCCTGAGGACGATATGCGACGCACATTTAATCTGGGGATCGGCCTCATTGCCATTGTGCCGGCTGATCAAAAAACGGTAGCCCTCCAGAGGCTGGAGGCACTGGGCGAGCGACCGATTGAAATTGGACGCATAGGGGCGGCCTGATTCTGTAAGGTGCTTTGGGGTAGAGAAAAGCTGTTGCATGGAAACCTGAAATCCCGGAAATTCCGTTTACACTTAAACTGTATTCCAATGCACCCAAGGTTGCCATGTTGTCGCTGATTGCTATTCTGGTCCTTAGCTATCTGGTAGGCTCTATTCCAGGAAGCGTGTGGGTGGGGCAGTTGATGTACGGCATTGACGTGCGTCAGTATGGCAGTGGCAATGCCGGTGCCACCAATGTTTTTCGTGTACTGGGGTGGAAGGCCGGTATTCTGGCCACGATTGTGGATCTGGGGAAAGGATTACTGGCCGCGGGCGTGATTGCCACGCTGCGTATCGACGATCTCCCGTCAGGTTTTGCCCACTGGCATATTGAGACTGTGGTTCGGCTGATGGCCGGTATTGCTGCGGTGCTGGGGCACATGTTTCCCCTCTGGGCCGGCTTTCGAGGTGGTAAGGGGGTCAACACGTCGGCCGGTGTACTGCTGGCCCTGACGCCGGTTACGACGCTGATCACGGCAGCCGTCTTTGTCGTTGTGTTGCTGATTTCACGTTATGTGTCGCTGGCTTCCATGGTGGCGGCTATTGCTTTTCCATCGACGGTAGCGATTCGTAAGTATGTGTTTGGTATTGAATCGCTGGACGCCAGCTTGCTGGTGTTCGGCATTGTACTGGCCGCGATTGTGATCTGGGCGCACCGCTCGAATATCCGACGGTTGCTGCACGGCACAGAGAATCGCGTGCGTGCATTCCGGCCAGCTCGTGGTATGCTCGGACGGGGTGAGTTAAAGCCCCCCAGAACGTAACGAATGCTTCGGTCAATGACCTGATAGGGCCATGAAGGCACACGCCAGCCAGGCCCGACAGCCAGCCGGGCGGAAGGTAACGGTATTTGGAGCAGGAAGTTGGGGAACGGCACTGGCCCTGCTGCTGGCGTCGAATGGACATCGCGTAACGCTATGGGCGCGACGCCCTGAAGTGGCTGCGCATATCCGTCGAACGCGTCACAACCCGACCTATTTGCCCAACATAGAACTGCCCTGCTCGGTTTATGTAACGGCTGATCTGGAGGAAGCTGCCACAGGGCGAGAAGTCTGGGTGATTGCCACACCGGCGCAGGCTGTGCGTTCGCTGGCCGAGCAATTGCGTTGCTGGGCACATCCGGAGCTGATCGTTGTGTCGGTAGCCAAAGGCCTGGAGATTGCCACGCGAAAGACAACCACACAGGTACTGGGCGAAGTCCTGTCGGAAGTACCCCGAGAACATATCGGCGTGCTCTACGGCCCCAGCCATGCCGAGGAAGTGGCGGCCGGCATGCCAACCACCGTGGTCGCTTCAGCGCCCTCCTGTGCGGTGGCCGAGCAGATTCAGGCACTGTTCATGGCACCGACCTTTCGGGTGTACGTCAATCCCGACCTGATCGGCGTTGAAATTGCGGGCTCGGTCAAGAACGTGCTGGCGCTGGCGGCGGGCATGAGCGATGGGGTAGGGTTTGGGGACAACGCAAAAGCTGCCTTGATTACGCGAGGACTGGCCGAAATGCAGCGGCTGGGCGTCCGGATGGGGGCCGACCCGGCTACCTTTGCTGGACTGGCAGGCATTGGGGATCTGGTGGTTACCTGCATGAGCCGTCACAGCCGCAATCGCTACCTGGGTGAGCAGATCGGTCGTGGACGCACGCTCGAGGAAGTGCAGCAAGAAATGCAGATGGTCGCCGAAGGCGTTCCAACCACTGCTGCTGTTTACCAACTGGCCCAGGAGCTGGACGTCGAGATGCCGATCACCGAGGCCGTCTATCAGATCCTGTTTGCCGGCAAAAAACCCCACGATGCAGTCCGGGACCTGATGACGCGCGAGGCCAAATACGAAGACTGGTTGCCTTACTCGGCTGCGGACACGGCACGACCCAACGGCCAGGTGGCTCCAGAAACGACACCCTCTCGTTAGCCCGACGCGGTCCCGCCATGACGCTCCAGGAATTGAACCAGCTGGTGGCCCTGGGAGAAGGGCTCACGCTGGAATTCAAGCGCCGCGTTCCTCGACCCGAGCGCATTGCCAAAGAAGTCATCGCCTTTGCCAATACGCGAGGAGGACGCCTTTTGCTGGGCGTGGACGACAGCGGGACCATCGTGGGCGTACGCGATCCCGACGAAGAGGTCTTTGCACTGCGTCAGGCGCTGCGCCGCTGCGCCACCCCGCCCATTGCCTTTACCATGGAACGCATTGCGGTAGAGCACCGCCGGGAGGTGATCGTGGTCACGATTGAAGAAAGCGCCCGCAAACCCCATTTCTTGCGTAACGGACGCCACCGGCAGGCTTATATCCGCGTGGAGGATCGGAGCATCGAAGCCAGCCCGGAAGTGCTGGCGCTCATGCGTGCCGAAAAGCACCCGCGCAACGTGGTGTTTACGTTTGGTGAAAAGGAATTGCTGCTGATGCGCTACCTGGAACACTACGGCCGCATTACCGTGCAGCAATTCGCTCAACTGGCCAATCTGTCACGCCGCCAGGCCTCGCGGACGCTGGTGCTGCTGACCGAAGCCAACGTGCTCCGACTGCACCCTGACGAACCGCACGACTATTTCACGCTGGCCTATAGCGATTCGCCTTCCACGGCCTGAGCTGGTGACAGACACCTGTCACTGAAAGCGTATAGACTGCGGCGGGTACAATATCCGGCCAGAATCCGTATCTTTGGCTGAGTGATCATCCGGTAAATCTGTTATTGCAACGCAAAAATGCCGGTTGTAGACGTCATTCCCCTGCATGAGACAACACGGGAGCGCTATTTGAACTTTGCGTTGTCCGTTATTACAAGCCGTGCCCTGCCGGACATCCGGGACGGCCTCAAGCCCGTCCAGCGCCGCATTCTCTATGCAATGTTTCAGCACCTGCGCCTGTATCCGGACGCGCGATACCGCAAAAGCGCGACCATCGTGGGCGAGGTGATGGGAAAATACCACCCGCACGGCGATGCAGCCATCTATGAGGCCATGGTGCGCATGGCGCAGGACTTCTCGCTGCGCTATCCCCTGGTGGACGGGCATGGCAACTTTGGTTCGATCGACGGTGATGCAGCGGCGGCCATGCGTTACACGGAAGCCCGCCTGCGGCCGCTGGCCATGCAACTCCTGGAGGAACTCCGGCGCCAGACCGTCCCGCTGCGCCCTAACTTCGACGGAACGCTTTTCGAACCGGTGGTGCTGCCGGCTCGCTTCCCGAACCTGCTCGTCAACGGCGCCAGTGGGATTGCCGTCGGCATGGCGACCAATATCCCGCCGCATCATCTCGGCGAGGTGATCGATGCGCTGCTCTATCTGATCGACGTACCCAATGCCCCGCTGGAGACGATTCTGGAACGATTCATTCAGGGACCGGACTTCCCGACCGGCGGCCGTGTGCTCAACACGCGCGAAGAGCTTTTGGAAATTTACCGCACAGGAGAAGGCCCCATCGAGCTGCGCGGCGAGTACAAACAGGAAGGCAAGACCCGCCTCGTTATTACCTCGATTCCCTACGGGGTGGCCAAAGCCGATCTGGTCGAAAAAATCGCCGAGCACATTGCAGCCGGCAAGGTGCCACAGCTCTCGGATGTGCGCGATGAATCGACCGACGAGGTCCGCATCGTTCTGGAGCTGCGCCGCGGTGCCGATCCAAAAGCCGCCATGGCCTATCTGTTCCGGCACACGCCGCTCCAGACGCGCTTTCACGTGAACCTGACCTGTCTGGTGCCCACTGCCCATCCGGAGGTGGCCGCTCCCCGCAAGGTCGATCTACTGACTATGCTCCGGGCATTTCTCGAATTCCGCATGGAGGTGGTGGTGCGGCGGTTGCGTTACGACCTGGAGCAACTGGAACGCCGCATTCATATCCTGCGAGGATTCGAGAAAATCTTCGGCGCGCTGGACGAAGCGCTGCGGATTATCCGCGCGGCACGCAACAAAGCCGATGCGGCCCAGCGCCTGATGCACCGCTTCCAGCTTGACGAAGCGCAGGCCGATGCCATTCTGGAAACGAAGCTGTACAAACTTTCGCGGCTGGAGATTGAGGCCATCCGTCGCGAACTGGAAGAAAAAGAGCAGCAGGCCGCCGAGCTCCGAAGGCTCTTGGCCGACGAAGCAGCTCGCTGGCGGCTCATTCGCGAAGAGCTCAAAGCGATCAAAAAGCAATTTGCCGACGCGCGACGCACCGTCATTGCCGGACCGGACGAGGGCTTTACCTACAACCACGAAGCGTATATCGTGGATGAGGATGTGTACGTTATCGTTACCCGGGACGGATGGGTCAAGCGCCAGCGCTCCTACACCGACGTGCAGAGCATTCGCGTCCGCGAAGGAGATGCGGTAGGGTGGGTGCTGCCGGGCTCGACGCGGGCCACGGTGGGCTTTTTTACCAACTACGGCCGCTGCTACACCACGCGGATCGAGGCCCTGCCCAGCACCACCGGCTACGGAGATCCGGTCCAGAAACTGTTTGACTTTTCAGACCGGGAGCGGGTGGTCGGTGTGGTGGTCTTTGATGAGCGGGCGCTGCCGCGCCCGGTTCCGGAGCCAGCAACAGAGCCGGTCCTGTTCGAGAACGGCGAAGAGGCAACGCCCCGGGTGCATGCGGTGGCCGTCACGCGTAAAGGACAGACGCTGCGCATTCCCATTGAAGGTTTTCAGGAGCCTTCTACCAAAAACGGCCGCCTTTTCATGCGGTTGGAAAAGGGGGATGAAGTGCTGGGGGTTGAGATCTCGGGCGGCAATGAGAATGTCTGCCTGGCCTCGCGCAATGGCTATGTGCTCATCTTCCCCGTGCACCAGATCCCGCCGGTGAAATCGGCGGCCAAAGGGGTGATCGCCATGCGACTGGGCAAAGGCGACGAGGTGCTGGGTTTTACGCTGGCCTCGGCAGCCCGCCAGGGACTGGAAGTGGAAACCAGTCGAGGCCGGCGTGAGATCGTCCGCACCACCAAGTTTGAGGTATCGCGTCGGGGGAACCGTGGCCGACAGATCATTCGGCGGGGACACCTGGTGCGGGTCATCCCGGCGCCTGTAGAAATGCGACTGAATGGACAGGGATAAGCCAGCAGACCTATGGCGGAGGTTACAGCGACCTACACAGGCAAAGATATTCAGGTTCTGGAGGGGCTGGAGCCCGTGCGTAAGCGGCCGGGCATGTACATTGGCGGCACGGGCAAGCCCGGGCTCCATCACCTGCTCTGGGAGATTGTCGATAACGCGGTGGACGAGGCGGTCAATGGCTTTGCCTCGCTGATCGAGGTGACGTTGCATGCCGACGGCCGCAGCGTTACCGTAACGGACAACGGCCGTGGCATTCCCGTCGATCCCCACCCCGTCAAGAAAATCCCCACGCTGGAGTTGATTCTGACCACACTGCACGCCGGTGGAAAATTTGACCGAAAGAATTACATCACGTCGGGGGGGCTGCACGGCGTGGGCGCTTCGGTCGTGAACGCGCTCTCGGAGGAGCTGATTGCCACGGTACGGCGGGACGGCAAAACCTACCAGCAGCGCTTCGCGCGCGGCAAGCCGAAGACGAAGCTCAAAGTGATTGCCCGCAACACGCGCGGCACCGGCACCAGCATCTACTTTCGTCCGGATCCGGAGATTTTTGAAACCACCGAATTCGATCCGGCCTGGATCCGGGAGCATCTGGAGATCAAGACATACCTGAACCGCAATCTGAAGATCCTTTTCAGGGATGAGACAAGTGGAGCGCGGTACGAATTTCAGCACGAAGGGGGGATTGTCGAATATCTGGCCCGGCTGGTCGAGGCGCAGGGAGCGCGCGTCGTGCATCCTGAGCCGTTCGTGTTGATTCAGGAGGCGCTGCGCGACGGCGCCCGCCTGGAGGTGGCGCTGCAGTGGACCGAGGCGCCGCGTGAGCTGATCAAGTCGTTTGTCAACGGCATTCCCACGACCGAAGGCGGCACGCACGAGCAGGGCTTCAAAGAAGCGGTGCGGAGCGCCGTGCGGGCCTACATGGAGACGCACGATCTGCTACCCCGCAATCTGGAGGTGACGGCCGACGACATCCGCGAAGGACTGGTGGCGATTGTCAACCTGTTCATGGTAGAGCCGCAGTTCCAGGGACAGACCAAGGAAAAGCTGAACAATCCGGAAGCCCGCTCGCTCGTGGTGGGGGCCGTGCGGCTGGATCTGGAGCAATTCCTGAACGCGCATCCGACGATGGCCGAAGCCATCGTGGCCCGTATCATTCAGGCGGCCAAAGCCCGGCTGGCCAGCCGGGCTGCCGCTCGCTCCGCCCGCCGTCAGACGTCGGTCAGCCACCGGCTCAACCTGCCGGGCAAACTCGCCGACTGCACCTCAACGAATCCGGAGGAGTGTGAGCTGTTCATCGTGGAGGGCGATTCGGCCGGCGGCAGTGCCAAGCAGGCCCGTGACCGACGCTTCCAGGCGGTGCTGCCCCTGCGGGGGAAGGTGTTGAATGCCGAGCAGGCCTCACTCCGTAAGGTCGAAGCGAACAAGGAGCTGTCCAACATTGTGCAGGCACTGGGCTGCGGGATTGGCGATAAACTGGACCTGTCGCGCCTGCGCTATCATAAAGTCATCCTGCTGATGGATGCCGACTCGGATGGCCATCACATCACGACGCTGCTGCTGACGTTCTTCTACCGCTACATGCGTCCGCTCATTGAGAACGGGCACGTGTATATCGCGCAGCCACCCCTGTACCGGATCGATGCAGGACGGGAAACCTACTGGGCGCTGGACGACGCCGACCGGGACCGCATTCTACAGATGCTTCGCCAAAAGCGCCAGAATCTCCAGGTGGAAATTCAACGCTTCAAGGGCCTGGGCGAGATGATGCCCGACACGCTCCGAGAGACCACGCTGGATCCCCAGAAGCGCCGCCTGCTTCGCGTGGAAATTCCAGAGGAAGCCCGGCTGCTGACCGAACAGACCATCACGGAGCTGATGGGAAGGGACGTATCGGCCCGCTTTCGGTTCATCATGGAAAATGCGGCGCAGGTGGATGCCGAGGCACTCGACGTATAGTCAGGCCCGTACACGGGCGACCAGCCAGGTGCCGGCAAAGATCAATCCCATGCCCAGTAGACTGAGCGGAACGGGCACTTCCTGAAAGAAGAGCAGCCCCCAGAGGACGCCAAAGACCACCTGCAGATAGTTCATGGCGACGGCCCGGCCGGCCTGCTCTTCGGCCAGGCCGCGGGTCATCCAGACCTGCGCGATCTGGGCGCTCAGGCCCACGCCGCCTACCACGACCAGCCAGTCAATGGGCGAAGGCCAGACGGCCGAGGGCAGGGCCATAGGGAGCGAGCCCAGCGTAGAGACCAGGGGAAAGTAGAATACAATGGTCAGCGGATGCTCGGTGCGTCGGAGCTCACGCACAAGCACGTAAGCACCCGCACTGAAGACGGCGGCTCCCATGGCGGCCGCAACGCCCAGCGGATCCAGTCCGGCCGTTCGGATGCCGAACAGAAAGCCGGGACGCGCGACCAGCACCACGCCAACCAGGCTAAGTAGGATGCCGATCAGCTCCCGGCGGCCGATGGGCTCCTTCAGCAACAGGGCAGCCAGCAGCGTGGTAAAGACCGGGCTGGTATGCTGAAGCACCAGCGTATCGGCCAGCGGAAGACGCGTCAGCGCAAAATAGAGGCAGCTCAGCGACAGAAAACCCACCACCCCCCGCAGAATCAGCAGGCCCGGCCGCTGCCCGCGCCACGAAACCTGTTGCCAGCGAAGCAGCAGATAACTGTAAAAAAGCGTGACTACACTGCGGATGAGGACGATTTCCTGGCTGGGCAGATGGCGACCGGCCACTTTCACGAACAGCCCCATCAGGCTGAACATGAAGGCCGAGCCGATCATGTAGCGCAGTCCGCGGGAGAGGCCGAGCGTCGCCGGTGCTGCCAAGGTCATCCCATCGGGTTGCCCTGATCCACGAACGAACGCCGCAAAAACGCCCGGCCTGGCGTTTTGTGGCTTGAATTTCTGCGGAAGGAAGCAACACAGAAGGAGCGAGTAGCTAAAATAGTTCACGAGTATTTCACATTGATAGACTTGACTGGAGAGAGAGATTTAAAGCAAACCCTTCAGGTCATTCAGTTCAATTTCATAACCAAACGCGGAGGATGCCATGAAGCGAGCTGTTGGATTCCTGGCTTTCTCCCTGATATTTCTGGGAGGCGCGCTTATGTGGCCTTCGACGCCAGAAGTGAATGCGGTGCCTTGCGAGCGCGATGAGTGTGAACGGGGTGAATATTTCTGGGAAAGTGACCGTTGTATTCCAGTTAAAGGGTTTGTTTACTGTGATATGATTGCGCCTGGTGAATGCATGACGGAAAGTTGTGGGATAGAATAAGAACGGCATGTGATCCATGCTTCTGAGGCAGGACGCTTAGGGAAGGGGAGAAGGAGTAGCGTCGAGTGCGGAGGACCTCCAGGGAGAAGGAGGTCTTTCCGTTTCGAATTGTCGAGAATTACAGATATATCTGACATTTAGCGTTAATTATGTCGCTTTTGAAAATAAGTGTTGATAGAGGCACTTTATTGCTTGTAAGCATAGTTTTTGTATTTCCAATATTATCCTGTGAGAATAAAAGGAAATACCCTGGAGTATATAAACAGCATCCTGATCTAAACTGGATGGCATCGAGAGATAACTTTTATCTGATTAAGCATGGTCATCAAGCAGATCGTGTATCGGAAGAGTTGGCACATTTTGCTAAACGACTGCAGTTGATGCAACTGGAATGGCGTGTAGGAAGTATGAACAGCATCAATTCCTGGGAGATATTTGGAAGAATAACTTCTGTTGCCAGAGATCGTAAGGATCGTGTTTTTGTGTTGGATAATCAATATGCTGAGATAAGAGTGTTCAATGAAAACGGAGCATTTCTGTTTACAATAGGAGAAAAAGGGGAGGGGCCCGGATCTTTTATGTATCCGGAATGGATCGCAGTGGATCCATGGGATACGGTCTATGTGGCAGATCGTGCACAGATGAAAGTTGAAGTTTTTGCCCCGGACGAAAATGCTTATATATACAGAAGAACCATCTTGTTACCTCGAATAGCTTCTGGTGGAATTTGTGTAGATAGTTCATCTGTTTTTATTTCTACAAATAATATGTATAATGATTCTATGATATAT
>Ga0256839_1005797_pt1 | contig 11207 bp, 11 predicted proteins | sample 354166metaG_FD_185968 | JGI IMG/M metagenome (GOLD analysis project Ga0256839, IMG submission 185968) | Hydrothermal vent microbial communities from Mid Atlantic Ridge, Atlantic Ocean - 354-166 | ecosystem: Environmental > Aquatic > Marine > Hydrothermal vents | place: Atlantic Ocean: Mid... | reverse complement strand
TAAAACCCTGGATGCTGATCAGGGGTGCACGCAGATCATGGGAGACAATGTAGGCAAACTCCTTGAGCTCTTTTTCGGATCGAGCAAGCTCGGTACGGCGCTCTTCCAGAATGGTTTCCAGGTGGTTTTGATAGTGCGCCAGCTCCTGTTCGGCCAGCTTGCGCCTGGTGATATCCTGTATTTGGGTAACGAAGTACAGTGGCCTGCCTTGCCTGTCCTGGAGTAGTGATGCGGATATTAAACCCCAGACCGTGTGTCCCTCTTTATGGCGGTATCTCTTCTCAAATATTGCGGCATCAATACCCCCTTCCAGCAGCCTGTGTAGATAATCAGTGCTGATCTGCACGTCGTCTGGGTAGGTAACATCCTGGATTGTCTTGTTTAAAAGCTCCTTTTCTGAATAGCCCAGCATGAAGCAGAGTGAGCTGTTGACCTGCAACAGTTGAGCACCAGGGCTGAGGATGGCCATGCCGATTGCTGAGTTGGTGAACATGCTGCGGAATTGGCTCTCTTTTTCCATGAGCGCTTCATTGGCCGCTTGTAGCTCGTTAGTGTGCTGTGTGATGCGTGACTCCAGCTCATTATAGGTCTTTTGCAGCGCCCGCTCGGCCCGCTTGCGTGCGGTGATGTCGGTAAAGGATGCCACGGCACCGGTTACAATGCCTTTGTCATAGATGGGATGACAGCGGAACTCTGCTGAAAAATGTAATCCATCTGTGCGTTGAATCTGAATATCTGCGCCAAAAACAGGCTCGCCCTTCTGGAATACAATGCAGTCCCGGCAGGTTGTAAATGTGGGTGAACGGGTGCCGGGGCAGTCGTGGTGCATGAGCTGGTGTATCGGCTTCCCGATAAGCTCTGATGCCTCTTCATAGCCCAAGAGATCGGTACAGGCCCGATTGGCCAGGGTGCAGTTTCCATCGGTATCCAGGCTGTAGATCCCTTCGCCTGTGGAGTCGATCAGCCGACGTGTCTCCTGCGCCAACCCTGTGTGAGCCTCTGCCCGGTGGATGTTGTTTTTTTCCATGGCACTCCCTGCTTGCTTATTGGGTTTACACCCGTCTCTGTTTCACAGATGGTTTTTTTAGGATGATGCCGCTCTTCCCGGAGCGCAGCTTAAGGGGAAACCGCCAAATATACAATATAGTTGTAGGGTTATTCGGGGTTTGCTGGTTGTAGGAACCAGCACCAGGGGTGTTAGAATCCCGACCCTCTTTATCCACAGGCAATGGCTGTGGATTAGCAGGTTTTTTTCTACTGACCAAATAGAACCAACCATGTCCCAGGACTCTAAAAAGGTGCTGGCAATCGTCATGATTGCCAATGCGGGTGCCGCAGTGCTAAAGCTTTTGACCGCGTTTGCGGGTGGCTCACCCTCGATGATGAATGGGGCTATCCATAATCTGGTGAGCGCCCTTAATCAGGCGCTGCTCTTTTTTGGATGGGCTGAAGTGGATCGGCCAGTTGTCCAGCAGGGTGGCAGAGACCCTCTACAGAAAAGAACCCTCTGGGATCGATGGGGCGTCACCGGGCTGTTTGCTGCAGGTGCCGTTTTGGGGCTAGTTTACGCTTGGCATGCCTGGCATGAGCTGAGCAGGGCGGGTGATCCGGCACTTGTTGAGCTGCTGGGGGTCTTTTTTGACCCACTGGGGCTGGCGCTTGCTGTGCTGGGCCTGGCTTTTATTATGGAGGGCTACGCCTTCCTGCTTGTGCTTAGCCTGCTTTTATCCGCCATGCGCAGGGAGGGGATTTCCAACCCCTTCCGATACCTTGCTAAGTTCAGGAAAACCGCACGGGTTGTTGTGGTGTTGGAGAGTGCCGTGGCGCTGCTTGGGTTGGCTTTTGCGGTGGCGGGTGTTGGCCTCCGTGCGACGACGGGCAGTGCCCTTTGGGATATTGGCTGCTCTGTTCTGATTGCCATCCTGTTGGGCAGCATGGCCTTTTACTCCGGTGCTGCAAGGGCACGGTCTGCGTAATCAGCAGCGCTGGTGTGATATTTAGCTCTTCTGAGATGGGGATAATACGTTATCATCCAGCTCCTTCTCCCCTCTTCTGTTGTGATGATTAAATGCTAGTAGAAAAGTATTACCAGGAAACCGCTGGACAGGTTCAGGTTTCACGCCAACAGGCCAGTGATTTTGCAAAAAATATTGCAGATGACTTTAACCCGATTCACGACATTGATGCCAAACGCTTCTGCGTGCCGGGTGATCTGCTGTTTGCGATTATGCTGGCCCGATATGGGCTGAGCAGCAGGATGGCCTTTACCTTTTCCGGTATGGTGACCGATGAGGTCTCACTGACGGCTCCGGATCTGGATGACGGGCATATCTCCATCACCAGCGCAGCTGGCAAGGAGTACCTCTGCTTTGATCGTAGCGGTGATCTGTCAACCAGTCCGGCACTGATCGACTGCTTCACTCGCAGCTATGTAGAGTTTTCCGGGCATAACTTTCCACATATCCTAGTGCCACTGATGGCCGGGCACAGTGTCATGATCAACCCTGACCGTCCATTGGTGATGTATCAGGGGATGTCATTCGAGCTGGATCGGCTCGATCTTGCGGCCCCCAGGCTGGAGTTGGTCAGTGCTACTCTTGAGATCGTTAAAAAAAGAGGCAACGTGACACTTGAGTTTTGCTTGAAAGAGTCTGGTGAAGTGGTTGGCAGGGGTCAGAAAATGATGGTGTTGAGCGGTCTTCGGCCTTATGAGCGGGAGAAAATAGATGGGCTGGTTGCAGCCTATGCATTGCGCAAGCAGAGTCATAATTCACGCATGCAGGTTGAGGCTTGATATGTGCCGACTGCGTTCGGTTTTTGGGTTAAAATGAGCTTTTTACTTGGTGGAGATGGGTATAAATGTTTAGCAAAGAGATGCAGATCAGTGGTTTTGACGATGAGATCTGGGCGGCCATTCAGGCTGAGGAGCAACGCCAGGAGGATCACATCGAGCTGATCGCCTCGGAAAACTATACCAGCCCCCGGGTGATGCAGGCGCAGGGTTCGGTGCTGACCAACAAGTATGCAGAGGGTTATCCGGGCAAGCGCTACTATGGCGGCTGTGAGTTTGTCGATATTGCTGAGCAGCTGGCCATTGATCGGGCCAAGGCGCTGTTTGGGGCAGATTATGCCAATGTGCAGCCCCACGCCGGTTCACAGGCCAATGCGGCAGTCTACATGGCGCTCTGCCAGCCGGGTGACACAGTGCTGGGTATGAGTCTGGCGCATGGCGGTCACTTGACCCATGGGGCAAAACCCAGCTTCTCCGGCAAGATCTACCATGCCGTTCAGTATGGACTCAACCCCGCGACCGGCGAGATTGACTACGACGAGGTAGAACGCCTGGCCCGTGAGCATAAACCCAAGATGATCGTGGCCGGTTTTTCTGCCTACTCGCGGGTGGTGGACTGGCAGCGGTTCCGTAGCATTGCCGATGAGGTGGGGGCCTGGCTGTTCGTGGATATGGCGCATGTGGCCGGGCTGATTGCCGTCGGTCTCTACCCAAACCCGGTACAGATTGCCGATGTGACCACCACTACCACCCACAAAACCCTGCGTGGTCCGCGCGGCGGGCTGATTCTGGCCAAGAGCAACCCCGAGGTTGAGAAGAAGCTGAACTCACTGGTCTTCCCCGGAACACAGGGTGGGCCTCTGATGCATGTTATCGCGGCCAAGGCGGTGGCCTTTAAAGAGGCGATGCAGCCGGAGTTTAAGGCGTATCAGCAGCAGGTGATGAGCAATGCCCGGGTGATGGCCAAGGTCTTTATTGAACGGGGCTATGATGTGGTCTCCGGCGGCACCGATGACCACCTGTTTCTGGTCAGTTTTATTGAAGCGGGGCTGACCGGAAAAGAGGTGGATGGCTGGTTGGGCAGTGCAAATATCACCGTGAATATGAATGCCGTACCCAACGACCCGCAATCCCCATTCGTGACCAGTGGCATCCGTATTGGCACACCCGCAGTGACCACCCGTGGTTTTGGTGAGGATGAGGTGCGGGATCTGGCAGGCTGGATGTGTGATGTGATCGACAGCAGGGGGGATGCGACCACTGTTGAGCAGGTCAAGGCCAAGGCGGCTGAGTTGTGCAGGCGGTTCCCTGTCTATGCCAGTTAGGTACAAGGTAGAAGGTGCAGTGTGCAGGCTGGGGGGTGTATCGAACGCCCCTTGCGCCTTGCGTCTTGCGGCTTGAAACTGAATTATGCGCTGTCCTTTCTGTGGAGCCCAGGATACGAAGGTTATCGATTCCCGTCTCTCCGGAGAAGGGGATCAGGTGCGCCGCCGCCGGGAGTGCACCGTCTGCAAGGAGCGTTGCACCACCTATGAGACGGCGGAGCTGAATCTGCCATACCTTATCAAAAGGGATGGCAGCCGGGTTCCATTCGATGGGCGGAAGGTGGCATCAGGTATTGCGCGGGCGTTGGAAAAGCGCCCGGTCAGCACCCAGCAGGTGGATGATGCGCTCAACCATATTCGGCGTAAACTGGTGGCGACTGGCGAGCGTGAGATCCCCACCAATCAGGTGGGCGAGTGGGTTATGGACGAGCTGCGCGTTCTGGATCAGGTGGCCTATGTGCGGTTTGCCTCGGTCTATCGCAAGTTTGAGGATGTGAACGCCTTTCGGGAAGAGATCGAGTTGCTGGAACGCCACCCGGCCCCTGATACCCAACAGCAGCAGGATCGCCCGACCAAAAAAACGGATGACAGATGACCCTGCCTGCGGATCATCTCTTTATGGCGCAGGCGATCAAGCTGGCGCGCAGGGGGCGTTTTACCTGTCACCCCAATCCCAGGGTTGGCGCATTGCTGGTTCAAAACGGGGTTGTTGTCGGCGAGGGTTTCCACCAGCGTGCGGGTGAACCCCATGCCGAACCGATTGCGCTCTCTGCGGCAGGCAGTTGCGCCCAGGGTGCCACCGTCTATGTCACGCTGGAACCCTGTAGCCACCATGGTCGCACTCCTCCCTGTGCCGATGCCCTGATCCGGGCAGGGGTCAGCCGGGTGGTGGTGGCGATGGAAGACCCCAACCCTGTGGTTGCAGGCCGGGGGGTGGAGCGCCTCCGGCAGGCCGGGATCGAGGTGCAAGTCGGTCTGCTGGAGTCTGAGGCGCAGCGGCTCAACCCCGGTTTTATCAAACGCATGCGGCACGGTTTGCCCTTTGTGCGCTGCAAGCTGGCGATGAGTCTGGATGGGCGAACCGCCATGGCCAGTGGTGAGAGCAAGTGGATCACCTCAGATGCGGCGCGCCGGGATGTCCACCGCCTGCGGGCACTTGGCTCGGCGGTGATGACCGGGGTGGGGACGGTGATTGCGGATGATGCCGCACTCAATGTGCGGCTGCCCGCCAGTGCGCTGGAGGGTGTCGAGCCGGACGACCTGCCTCCTCCGCAACGTGTGGTGCTGGACTCCAGGCTGCGCATGCCGCTGCACTCAAAGATGCTGTCACTTCCGGGAGAGACCACCATCCTCTGTCTCGAAGGTGAGCCGGAGCGGCGAGCTGCTTTGGAGGCAGCGGGTGCAGCGGTGGTCTCCCTGCCCGAGTGCAATGGGCGGGTGGATTTGCACGCTGCTCTGCGCTATCTCGCCCGGCAGGAGATCAATGAGATCCTGCTGGAGGCGGGGCCGCAACTGGCCGGCAGCATGTTGCAGGCGGGGCTGCTGGATGAGCTGGTGATCTATATGGCGCCGCATCTGATGGGGGATGGCGCTAAAGGGCTGTTCCATCTGCCGGATCTGCTGCAGATGCAGGATCGGATCGAGCTGGAGATTGCAGATATCCGCGCTGTAGGCAGGGATTGGCGCATCACGGCGACCCCCTCTAATTGCTGTAACCTATAACGATGGCAGCAATCAATCGAATCACCCAGCGCTGGGATCTCTGGATCATTATCCTGCTGGGACTCTATTTTATAGGTCGCCTCCTCTATTTTGCGTTTACCGTCGGGCCGGGTGTGCCGCCTGATGAGATGACGCATATTGGCATTGTCCGGCTCTATGCCGGGACGCTGTTTGGGATAGAGGATTCGGCTGCCTCCCTGCGTTACGGGTTGGTGACGCACGTACCCTATCTCTACTATTTCCTGATGGGAAAAGCCGCCGCCCTGCTGGGCAGTACGGACCATATCACGCTGCGGATGCTGAATATCGGCCTGGCGCTGGCGTTTCTGATCGTGGCCTATCGGTTGAGCCTGCTGATGCTGAAGAGCAGGCTGATGCGGGTGCTGTTTTTTGTGATGCTGACCAACACGCTGATGTTCAGCTTTCTGTCGGCAGCAGTGAATTATGACAATCTGGCCAATCTGCTGGCGCTCTCTGCCCTCTATTTTCTGGTGCGCTACCTGGGTTCTGCCAGACCTGCCGATCTGCTGCTGTTTTTGATCAGCATCCTGCTGGGTCTGCTGACCAAGGGAACCTTCCTGATGTTGGCGCCAGTGTTTGCTGCGGTCTGGCTGCTGTCACGCCGACAGACGTTGTGGGCCGATCTGCGGGGGCTGCTGCAGGAGATCCGGCTTGGAGGCGGTCATGTCCGCTCGTTGAGCATTGCGCTGCTGCTCTGTGTGGTGGCCAACCTGTCGCTCTATGGTGTCAATCTTGTTCAATACAACCGTATCGTTCCGGGCTGTGCGCAGGTGCTAACGCATGAAAAATGCATGCAAAACAGGATCTATGCCCGAAACTGGGTCATCACTCAATACCGGCTGGAGAAGCTCTCCTATATGGATGCCTGGCGCGCCACTGAGCTGATCCGCCATCCGGGGGATATTGCGCATGCCAAACGCCTGCTGAACAATGTGCGCCAGTACAAGATGACCAGGCCAGATGATCTGAATGTGCTGGATTACATGCATCTGGTCTGGAATCAGGCGGTGAAACCCTCTATCTTTGGCATCCAGGCGCATCGTTCCATGCTGCGGCCGCCGAATGAACTTTGGGGCTATGGGCTGACCTGTTTCGTGGCGCTGCTGCTGATGGTGCGAACGCTTCGCCTTGATGGCTCTGACGGGCTTTGGCTGGGGGTGGCGGGTCTGCTCTTCGGTTACTACTTTTTTCTGGTGGGTTACTATAACTATACCGGCTATCTGCAGCACCATGCCCTGTTGCTGGGGGTTCAGGGGCGCTATCTGTTTCATGTGCTGGTGCCTGCCTACCTGCTGATGGCAGAGTTTCTGCTGCGCCCCTTTCCCAACTGGGGGCGGGTGCTGGTTGCAGCTGCAGTGGCGGGTCTATTTATAATGGGGGATTTCCCCTACTACCTCAGCCGTGTAACTGAGGCGTGGGGGCATGCCGCAGGGTGAATCTTATGGGATTAAAGAGCTAAATGTTTACAGGTATCATTCAGGCGATAGGGCAGGTTATCAGGGTCGAGCAGCGCGGTGGCGATGTGCGGCTTCACATCAATACCGGCGCGCTTGAGCTGGGTGGCGTACAGCTTGGTGACAGCATTGCGGTCAATGGCGTCTGTCTGACAGCGGTTGATCTGCCGGGTGACGGGTTTGTCGCGGATGTTTCGCGTGAGTCCCTTTCGCTGACATCATTGGGTGGATTGCGATCAGGCAGTCGGGTCAATCTGGAGAAGGCGCTGACGCTGAGCACCCCACTGGGCGGGCATCTGGTAAGCGGGCATGTCGATGGAATGGGGCGGGTTTTAGAGCGCAGAGAGGATGCCCGCTCTATACGCCTGCGGATAGAGGCGCCAGCTGAGCTGGCGCGTTATATTGCACCCAAAGGCTCTATCTGTATCGATGGCATCAGCCTTACAGTGAACGGTGTCGATGGTGCAATATTTGGGCTCAATATCGTGCCGCACACCTTGCAGAAGACGACTGTTGGTGATTATCGATCCGGCAGCTCAGTCAATCTGGAGGTGGATCTGATTGCGCGCTACCTGGAGCGCCTGCTGCTGGGCGAAAAGCAGGGGTGCGCTACCGCAGCCGGCATCAGTCGCGCCTTTCTGGCAGAAAATGGATTCCTGAAATAGGCGATCTATTTTTCTGCGGAGCCTCTGTTTCTGTTACACTTCCCTGTTTGCTGTTGCAAAATTATTTACGCGGCATCTATTGGCCGTAGAGAGAAATCAGCCAGATGGCTTTGAATACAACTGAAGAGATTATTGAAGAGCTTCGTCAGGGGAAGATTGTCATCATTATGGATGATGAGGATCGTGAAAATGAGGGCGACCTCCTTATCGCAGGTGATATGGCCACCCCCGAGGCCATTAATTTTATGGCGCGCTACGGCCGTGGCCTCATCTGCCTGACCCTGACCGCAGAGCGCTGCCAGCAGCTGCGCCTGCCGATGATGGTGAGTGATCAGGATACGCAGCATGCGACCAATTTCACCATCTCGATTGAGGCGGCAGAGGGGGTGACTACCGGCATCTCAGCCGCAGACAGGGCGACCACCATCCGGGCCGCAGTGGCAGCCGATGCCCAGCCCGAGGATCTCGTCCAGCCCGGCCACATCTTCCCGCTCATGGCCCAACCCGGTGGTGTGCTGGTGCGTGCAGGTCATACGGAAGCGGGCTGCGACCTGGCGCGACTGGCGGGTTTGAGCCCCAGCGCTGTGATTGTCGAGATCCTGAATGATGATGGCAGCATGGCAAGGCGGCCTGATCTGGAGCGCTTCGCCAAACAGCATGGACTGAAGATCGGCACCATTGCGGATCTGATCCAATACCGGGTGAGTAATGAAAAGACGGTTGAACGGGTAACCGAGTGCCTCCTGCCGACACGTTACGGTGAATTCAATCTGGTTGCCTACCAGGATCGCATCGATGATGAGTTGCACATGGCGCTGGTGCTGGGTGAGATCGACCCTGAAAAACCGACGCTGATACGGGTGCACATGCAAAATTCGCTGCATGATCTCTTCGGCACCACCCGCATTGACCAGGGCTGGCCACTGCGTAGCGCCATGCGATGGATTGCCGAAGAGGGGGCGGGAATCATCATCGTGCTGCGCAACCATGACTCGGCACGAGAGATTATCCAGCGCATGCGGGATTATCAGATCCATGAAGAGAAGGGCCGGGCACCCAAAAGAGACGGCAGCAAAGAGCTGCGCACCTTTGGTGTCGGTGCTCAGATTTTGTCCGACCTTGGGGTAAAAAAGATGCGGGTATTGAGTGCGCCAAAGAGCATCCATGGCCTCTCGGGCTTTGGGCTGGAGGTCGTAGAGTACGTCTGCCCTGATTGTGGCGCTGCCGGCGCGTTAACATCAACTTTACAGGAAGAGCGATAAGATGAGCATTAAAACCATTGAAGGCGAATTGCAGGTACGCAACGCCAGATTCTGTCTGGTGGTTGCGCGGTTCAACAGCTTTATTGTAGAGAGCCTGCTGGATGGTGCTATTGATACCCTGAAGCGGCATGGCGCCAGCGAGGCCGACATCACCATAGTGCGTGTACCGGGTGCCTTTGAGCTGCCCCTGGCGCTGGAAAAGGTGGCTGCTGGCGGTGAGTACGAGGCCATTATTGCGCTGGGTGCAGTGATTCGCGGTGGCACCCCGCATTTTGATTTTGTGGCAGGAGAGTGTGTTAAGGGGATGGCGCAAGTGACCTTGAAGCACGCCGTGCCGGTTGCCTTTGGGGTATTGACCACCGACACCATAGAGCAGGCGGTTGAGCGTGCTGGAACCAAGGCCGGTAATAAAGGTGCCGAGGCGGCTCTGTCAGCCATCGAGATGGTCAATGTGTTGCGACAACTCTGATGAGTGGCAGACGCAGCAGATCCAGACAGCTTGCACTGCAGGCACTCTACCAGTGGCAGCTGGCCAGTCAGAATATAAAGGATATTATTCAGCAGTTTAAGGATGATGAGCCGCCCAACAGCTATGAAGAGAAATATTTTGTGGATCTGGTTCGTGGTGTCCCCACGCATCTGAATGAGCTGGATGCTGCACTGTCCCCCTACCTGGATCGTGCCATTCTAAGCGTCGACCCTGTGGAGCGTGCCGCTCTGCGCCTTGGCGCGTACGAACTGGCGCACCATCCGGAGGTGCCCTACCGGGTGGCGATTAATGAAGCGGTTGAACTCACCAAGATATTTGGCGCAGAGGATGGGCATAAGTACATCAATGGTGTGCTGGATAAGCTGGCCAGGAAGCTGCGTTCGGCAGAGATCAAACGCTAATTCAGGAGATGGCGCTTTCCGAATTCAGGCTTATCCAGCGGTTTTTTGCCCACACGGGTGTGTCTCGAACCGATGTCAAATTGGGTGTGGGTGATGACTGCGCCGTGCTGAGCATCCCGGCAGGAAAAGAGCTTGTCGTCTCTATCGATACCCTGGTTGAGGGTGTCCATTTCTTCAAGGATTCAGATCCCGAACGGCTCGGCCATAAGTCGCTGGCGGTCAATCTCAGTGATCTGGCGGCCATGGGTGCCGAACCGGCCTGGGCGACTTTGGCGCTGACCCTGCCCGCAGTGAATGAAGATTGGCTGGAGGCATTCTGCCGCGGTTTTTCCCGTCTGGCGGCTGTGCACAATGTGCAGTTGATCGGCGGTGATACCACCAGTGGCCCACTCAACATCAGCATCCAGGCACATGGCTTTGTGACGGCCGGTGCGGCGCTACGCCGTGATGGGGCACAGCCGGGTGATCTGATCTATGTTACCGGCAGGCTGGGCGATGCGGGACTGGCGCTGCGCACGGCGGGCAATGCGGCGGTTCCGGCTTCGGTACAGTCACGCCTCGATTTGCCAACACCCCGTCTGGAAGAGGGGCAGGCACTGGCGGGGCTGGCGCATGCGGCCATTGATATTTCAGATGGCCTGATCTCGGATCTGGGTCATATCTGTGATGCCAGTGGGGTTGGTGCAACCCTGCATGTTGAGAAACTGCCCTGTTCCCAGGCGGTGCGTGATTATATTCATGCAAACAATGACTGGTCTCTGCCACTTTCGGCTGGGGACGATTACGAGCTCTGCATCACCATCCCGCCGGAAAAGCAGGCAGCGGCAGAACGGCTTGCTGCGGGTTTTGAGTGTGGCCTGACCCCAATAGGGCGTATCGAGGCGACAGCAGGCATCCGCTGTCTGACAGCAGACGGTCAGGCCGTTCAACTGTGCGCTTCCGGCTATGAACACTTCTCCTCCTAACGCCGAAACCGGAGTGAAGCCAGCCCCGGATTGGCGCAACCCCTGGCATCTGCTGGCCTTTGGCCTGGGGTCGGGGGGCGTTCCAATAGCCCCAGGTACTGCTGGAACCCT
>Ga0256839_1005796_pt1 | contig 11208 bp, 2 predicted proteins | sample 354166metaG_FD_185968 | JGI IMG/M metagenome (GOLD analysis project Ga0256839, IMG submission 185968) | Hydrothermal vent microbial communities from Mid Atlantic Ridge, Atlantic Ocean - 354-166 | ecosystem: Environmental > Aquatic > Marine > Hydrothermal vents | place: Atlantic Ocean: Mid... | reverse complement strand
TGCGGGCCCAATGCTCGCCGTAGGCATTGTCGGCCAGATATTGTTCGATCAGTTCGGCGTAGGCGTCTTTCGCCGATGAATTCCACTCGGCTGCCGTGTTGGAATCCTGGTTGGACCAGTGCTGGCGCCACGACTCGACGTCGGCCGGATCGGGAGGAAGTCCCCGCAGGTCGTACGAGAGCCTCCGAATCAGGACGGCGGGTGTGGCGGGAGGATTGAGGGAAAGTCCTTGTTCTTCGAGTTTGGCCACGATAAACGCGTCGATCGGATGGTCCACGACTTGGGAGTCGGCGGAACTGGGAGGTGCCACGGGCCGCAGGGGACGAAATGCCCAGTGGCGAGGTGCCGCTTCGGATTCCTCAGCGCCCTGCCGGCCGGCTGCCGCGTCGCCCTCGAGCCGACGTCGAGCGGTCGGTTGTTGGGACAAGACCCGAGGCAGGGCCAGTGCGGCGTCGGCCAAGATGGCCTGCATTTCGCTGCGCAGGTGATCGTCGCTCGGGAACAGCGGATCGCCATCCGATACGCCGTCCGATTCGCCGCTTGCAGTGCCATCACCATCGGTGTCGGTGGTATCGGTTGTGCCGGTTGTGTCGGTTGCACCGTGCCGCTTGAGACGGCCGGATGCCGTTGTCACGGGAGTGCCATCCGCAGCCACGATGGTTCGGCTGACCCGCGAGTACTCCCAGTAGCAAAGCCCGATCATGCTAACGGCTGAGAACAAGCTGATGGTAATGGTGAGTGTCGTGCGCATGGTAGCGATGATTCCGTTGAGCGATCGATCTGTTTGCTGAGGCGGTGTCCTGTTCAACCGTAGCTCAAGAACCGGTGAGACGATCGTGACCTATGGTGAAAACGGAGGCGCATACGCGGGACGTTCACGGGGGAAGCCGTACCACGAATCGATTACGGAAGTCGGATACTGGACATGAACCGTTGGACTGGCCGCGCTGTTGGGATGTTCCGTCTTCTTCCACTGGTCGCGGTTTGCGTCCTGCTGTGCCGAGATCCGCTCGCGGCCCTTGCTTCCGACGGCCGGCCGCCGATCTCGTTCGACCGCGACGTGAAACCGATCCTGGCGGCCAAGTGTTTTGCCTGTCACGGGCCGGATGCCGAACGCCGCGAGGCCGGGTTGCGGCTCGATCTTCGGGAATCGGCGACGGCGGTCTCCGAGTCGGGCAGCCGAGCGATCGTGCCTGGCGACGCCAAGTCCAGCGAGCTGTGGCGTCGGATCGTGACCGACGATCCCGATCTGCGGATGCCGCCGCCGGACGATCCGCAGAAGCTGGACGCATCGCAGCGGGAGGTGCTGCGACGCTGGATCGATGAGGGCGCCCCTTGGAGCGGTCACTGGGCGTTCCAGCCCGTACGCCGACCTCCGTTGCCGGAAGTGAAACGGGCCGACTGGGGCATCAACCCGATCGATCGGTTCGTCTTGGCCCGCCTGGAGCGTGAAGGGCTCGCTCCGGCCGCCCCGGCAGATCGGCGAACGTTGATTCGCCGAGTCACGTTCGACCTGACCGGCGTCCCCCCGACTCCTCACGAGGTCGCCGCGTTTCTCGCCGATAACGGTCCGGGAGCGTATGAGCGTGTCGTGGATCGGCTGTTGGCATCTCCTCGCTTCGGCGAGCGTTTTGCGGTGCCGTGGTTGGACGCCGCTCGCTATGCCGATACCAACGGCTTCTTCATGGACAACGGCCGGGACATGTGGGCCTGGCGCGACTGGGTCGTTGGGGCACTCAATGCCAATTTGCCGTTCGACGAGTTCACGGTCTGGCAGATCGCCGGGGACTTGCTTCCCGGTGCCACACGCGAACAGCGGATTGCATCCGGGTTCAATCGCAACCACGGGTTGAATTTCGAGGCGGGGGCGTTGGAGGAAGAATGTCGAGTGGGCTATGTCGTCGACCGAGTCGACACGACGGCGTCGGTCTGGCTGGGACTTTCGTTCGGCTGTGCTCGCTGCCACGATCACAAGTACGACCCCATCTCTCAGAAAGACTACTATCGCTTCTACGCCTACTTCAACAACATCGAGGAAGCGGGAGTGGCGGGGCACTGGGGGAATGCCGAGCCGATGATGGCGCTGCCGACGGCCCAGCAACAGCGCCGGTTGAACGAGATTCAGGCTGAGTGCCGGACCCTCAAAGCGCAACTCGAAACGACGCTCCAAGCATTCCGGCAAGGCCCCGGTTCCGGCGAAGCGGGCGAGAAGGCGGGCGAGCTGGACGTCGTGCCGATCGCTCACTATCCGCTCGATGACGGCTCGGGCTATGAAGTAGCGGACCAACGGGGGCGGCCCGCCGAGATCGACGGCCGGGCTCACTGGACGTCGGGAGTTCGGGGTGGGGGGCTGGCATTTCACGGCGACGGCTCGATCGATGCCGGAGATGTGCTGTTGGCCGAATCGGCCACGCCATGGACTGTGAGTGCCTGGATGTTTCCCGCAGGGCTGGATGCCGGCGTGCTGTTCGCTCAAATGGACGACGAGTCCGAGCCACGGGGGTTCGATGTCGCGTATACCGAGGGCCGCATCGTGGTCCGGCTGATTCACCATCGGCGAGACCGGATTGTGGTGGCCTCGACCGAGACGACTCGATTCCCCCGCTCCGCGCCACTGAGCTCGCTCCAGCAGCGCTGGTTTCACCTCACCGTGACGTACGACGGGTCGATGCGGGCCGATGGCGTTGCCATCTACGTCGACGGCCATCCCTTGATCGTGCAGGTGCTGCAGGACACGCTGACCGGTGAGATTGCGGCGGGCGTGCCGCTCCGGATGGGGCGCCGCGAACGGGGAGGTGCATTCGATGGGGTGTTGGACGATATTCGCGTCTTCGATCAGTGTCTCCAACCAAGTCAAGTGGTGAAGCTCGCAGCACTGGCCGCGGGCGAGCGCTGGCACTCCGGGAACGAGGAAGAAGAACCGAGCGGTGACTTGGTGGACACGCCTTGGCGAGAGCTCGCTTTCGCGGCTTCGGACGAGTTCGCGCGACAATGGAACCGCTGGACATGGCTTTGTCACCAACGGCGCTCCATCCGCAAGCAGATCCCGACGACGATGGTGATGCGAGAAAGGAGCACGCCTCGTCCCACGGCGGTGTTGATTCGTGGGGAATACGACCGACCGGGAATGCCGGTGGAGCCGGGGACGCCGGAATGCCTGCCGCCGCCTCGGCCCGGTCTCCCCCGGAACCGGCTCGGCTTGGCGCGATGGCTGGTTCAGCCGGATCATCCCCTGACGGCGCGGGTGACCATGAACCGCGCCTGGCAGATGTTCTTTGGTCGAGGCATCGTAGGGACGGTCGGCGAGTTCGGAGCTCGGGGCGAGCGACCGTCGCATCCGGAATTGCTCGATTGGTTGGCAGCCGAGTTCATCGAAGGGGGGTGGGATGTCAAGGCCATGTATCGGCTGATGGTGACTTCGGCCACCTACCGGCAATCGTCGGTGGCCAGGACCGCCGCTCGCGCTCGCGATCCGTCGAACCGGCTGTTTTCAAGGATGAACCGTCGGCGGTTGACGGCCGAGATGCTGCGTGACGCGGCCTTGGTGTACGGGAACCTGATCTGCTGGAAGCAGGGTGGACCGGGAGTCTCGCCCTATCAACCGCCGGGACTGTGGAAAGAGAACTCGTTTCGTGACGGTTATACGGCTCAGGAATTCGTCCAAAGCCACGGCGAATCGCTGTACCGTCGCAGTCTGTACACCTTTTGGAAGCGCACCTGCCCGCCGCCCAATATGTCGGTCTTCGATGCGCCGTCGCGCGAGTTCTGCGTGTTGAAGCGCGACTCGTCGGCGACTCCCTTGCAGTCGCTGGTCCTGCTCAACGACCCGACCTACGTGGAGGCGGCTCGCGCTTTGGCCGCTCGCGTACTCGGTGAGAAGGACAAGGACGAGGAAAGAGTCCAGCAGATGTTCCGCATCGTGCTCTCGAGGCCCGCTACGCCCAGTGAGTCCCGGGTGATGCAGACGCTGTTGGCACAGCAGCGCCGCCGTTACGACCACCGTTCCCGCGACGCCCGCCGGCTTACCCAAGTCGGTGAATCGTCTCGCGGCAAGGGGATCTCGCTCCGCGAGCTGGCCGCCTGGACCATCGTGGCCTCGGCGCTGATGAACCTGGACGAGAGCATCACAAGGAATTAAGAGGCATGAGTTTCACGTTCCCCGTTGGTTCGCTGAGTCGTCGGCGGTGGTTGACCTGGTCCGGGGCCTCGCTGGCCGCGACGTTGGGTGGGGCGGCATGGCTTCGATTCTACGGCGGCGCGCCGACTTCTTCGCAGCCGCTGCCGCTGGTGCCCAGTGGCACGGCGAGCAAGGGGCCGCGCCGAGCCAAACGAGTCATCTATCTTTACCAAGCGGGTGGCCCGTCCCAGCTCGACATGTTCGACTATCGTCCTGCACTGGCCCGGTGGCATGGCAAGCCGCTCCCCGATTCGGTACGCAACGGGCAGCGATTAACTGACCAGACTGCGGGACAAGAATCGTTCCCCGTCGCCGCCTCTCCGTTCAAGTTTCGGCAGTACGGCCAAAGTGGGGCCTGGGTCAGTGAGCTGCTTCCCTACACCGCCGGCATTGCCGACCAGCTCTGTTTCATCAAATCAGTACACACAGAAGCGATCAACCACGTGCAAGGCGCCTCCCTATTGCTCACCGGCAACCAGCAGGCGGGATGGCCGAGCATCGGAGCCTGGGTTGGGTATGCCCTCGGATCGGACAACACGTCTCTCCCCACTGCAGTGGTGATGATCTCGCACGGAACCGCGCTGGGGAACGGTGGTCAGCCCGTATTGGACCGCTACTGGAGTAACGGTTTCTTGCCGACTCGGTATCGAGGCGTGAAGTTCCGTTCCAGTGGTCCGCCCGTTCTCTATCTCGAGGACCCACCGGGAATCAGCCGGGAGAGTCGTCGCGAAATGTTCGAGGCCATCGCCAAGCTCAACGGCGAAGCCGCTCGACGTTGGCAGGATCCGCAGATCGAGTCGCGAACCGAGCAATACGCGATGGCATTGGAGATGCAAGAAACGATTCCCGACCTGGTCGACCTGTCGGACGAGCCGGAGCACACGTTCGAGTTGTACGGCGAGGAGGCACGCAGTCCCGGTACGTATGCAGCCAACTGCCTGCTGGCTCGCCGGATGGCTGAGCGGGGAGTCCGGTTCATTCAACTATGCCATCGAGGTTGGGACGCCCATAGCGATGTCTCGGCGGAGGTTGCCATGCAGTGCCGGGATGTAGACCAGCCTTCGGCAGCGCTCATCCGCGACCTCGACCAGAGAGGTTTGCTCGAGGAAACTCTGGTGGTGTTTGCTTCGGAGTTCGGTCGAACGGTCTATTCGCAGGGCGACCTGAGCAGCCGGCACTACGGGCGCGACCATCACCCGCGCTGCTTTACGGTTTGGCTGGCGGGAGCCGGCATCCGACCCGGCCTCACTTACGGCGAAACGGACGACCTGGGTTACAACGTCGTTGCCGATCCTGTGCACATCCATGATCTCAATGCCACCATCCTCTCTTGCCTCGGCATTGACCACGAGCGGCTGACCTTCAAGTTCCAAGGACGGGAACAGCGCTTGACCAACGTGAGCGGCCAAGTGGTTTCGGCCATCGTTGACGCGCCGGCGGTCTAGCCCGCGGCTGGCATTCCAGTCCGCCGCCCACCTCCCCGGTCTCTACTTCTGGGGGGAATGATTGTTTCTTGCTTTCGGTCGTGCGCATAATGGCTGCCACCAATCGCTTATCCGGCCTGATGCTTTGATTCGCGGGTGCGCCTGGGTACGGGTGGGATCGTACCGCGTTCTCGGGACAAGGTCATCTATTCCGCCACGACAGAAGGAAGGTGGAACATGCGCACGAGCTATCCAGGGGCCCAGCGGCGCCGCGCGAAAATGCGAAAGAGGGCGGGCGCTCGACAGCGTTCTCTGAGGCTTGAAGGATTGGAACCTCGCCTACTCCTGTCCCATGCGGAACTCGACACGCAGGTGTGGTACCCCGGAGGACCATCCGAAGGACTCGACCGATTTCCCACCGGCGGAGGAACCGGGAATTACTCCTTCAACGACGACAGTCGGTGGAGCCGAACGGCGACTCAAGGATCCAACCTCAAGCAGGGTGATCCCACGGTGCTGACTTGGAGCATCGTCCCCGACGGAACGCCGATACCGGGGTACGCCAATGAGGCGGCCGCTCCGAGCAACCTGCGAGCCCGCTTGCAGCAGTTGTATGGCGGCAGCGCTACCGGACCGGCCAAAGATCAGCCCTGGTTCTCCCTGTTCGTCAGCATGTTCGACAGTTGGGCCGCCAAGACCGGTATCAACTACGTTTATGAAGCCAACGACGACGGCAGAGAATTGGGGTCGCGTTATCCGGGGCTTTTGGGCACTCGAGGCGACGTACGGATCGGCGGACACCGTATCGACGGCAACAGCGGCACCTTGGCCTACAACTTCTTTCCCGATGTCGGCGACATGGTCATCGACACGGCGGACAACTTTTTCGACAACAAGTCGTCCAATTCCATCCGACTACGCAACGTGATGGCTCACGAAGCCGGTCACGGCCTGGGGATCGCTCATGTCTGCCCCGTGAATCGAACCAAGTTGATGGAGCCATTCTATTCGGGAAGTTACGACGGCCCGCAACACGACGACATTCTCGCGGCGAACCGTGGTTACGGTGACCCTTATGAGAAACCCCGCAGCAACGACGCCGTCAACAAAGCCACTTCACTGGGCTCGCTGGCCGACGGTGCTCACGACATTCTCGATGCCAGCATCGACGACTCCAGTGACATCGATTACTACAAATTCACCGTTGATGGCCCCAAAAAAATCGCCGTTACGATAAGTCCGGTAGGAAGTACTTACAAGAGCGGGCCTCAAAACAGCAATGGGAGTTGCAGCGCGGGGACCGACTTCAACAGCAAGGCGCAGAATGACCTGCGGTTCGAGGTGCTTGCATTCGACGGCACCACGGTGCTGGCGACCGTCAATGGAGCCGGTCGAGGCGCCGATGAGGTGCTGGGAGAGCTCCGGTTGCCGGCCAAGGGTGACTATTTCTTGCGCGTCCGCGGCCTGGATAAGAAGGCCCAACTCTACAACGCCACGATTACAGTCGCTGCCAATTCGGCTTCGGTCGCCGGGCTCGTTCACTTTCAGCAGCCCATCTACGACATCGGCCAGACCGTGACGATCGAAGTGCGGGACAGCGATCTGATCGGCTCCAATACGGTCGTCGTGCAACTCGTCTCCCCGGCCGGCGATGAAGAAAGCGTTTCACTGTCTCACACCGGCGGCGGACTCTATCGCGGCACGATCGACTTGGAGAACGCCAGTTCCGTGCAGAAGAATGATGGCAAGATCCAGGCCAATCCGGGCGACGTATTGACAGTCACCTACAATGATGCCAATACCGGCAGCGGATCGGCCGGGACGGCGACCGCCACGACGACGGTGTTCAAAGAGGAGTGCCAGGGACCCGACGCGGCCGGCTATGTTGCATGCACGGTGATGCCGACGTTCGAGGACATCGCCTCCACCGGCAACAAGATTCTGGTGAACGAAGACGATACGACCGTCGAGCTCACCGACTCCGCCTTGGGAAATTTCACTTTTACGTTTTACGGCACGACTTATCCGAATCTGTTCGTCAACAGCAACGGCCTGATTGCGTTCGGGTCCAGCCCCGGCCAGGCGTATTCCAACACGAATCTGACGAGTTCGCCGACCCAGGCCGTGATCGCACCCTATTGGGATGACCTGTATTCGATGGGAATCGGCGACCAGGTCTACTGGCAAATCAAGGGGTCCGGCGCAACGGAAAGGCTGATTATCCAATGGAACGACCTGCGCTATGCCACCGGAGACGGCGACGGCATCTTCTTTCAGGCGATCCTCTACCGGCAATCGGGTGCCATCGAGTTCAATTATCTTGATCTCAAGGGCGAAACGGCCGGCGATGATGGACGCTCGGCGACGGTCGGAATCAAGGCTGCAGGCAGCCAGGGAAGTCGCCGCATTCTGCTAGCCAACAACAATGGTCCCAACGACTACGTGGGAACGGGCAAGTCGGTTCGCATCTCGCGCAAAGGGCTGCTGACCGTCAACGTCGTCGCCGCTTCCGTCGCGGAAAACGCGGGTGCGGGAGCCACTCAGGTGACCGTGACCCGCAGCAACGCCGGCACCAGTTCGGCGCTGACGGTCAACCTTGCCAGTTCCGACACCTCCGAAGCGACGGTTCCTGCGACGGTGACCATACCGGCCGGGCAGACGTCGGTGTCGGTCGACCTGAACGCGATCGACGACACGTTGCTCGACGGAGATCAGACCGTCACCATCACGGCAACAGCCACCGACTTCCTCCCCGGTAGCGATACCTTGACCGTGACCGACTATGAAACGCTGACGGTCGTCATCGCCGCTGCTTCCATCGCGGAAAACGCCGGTTCGGGCGCCACCACCGCAACCGTGACACGCAGCAACACCGATAACAGCGCGGCTCTCTCGGTGAGCCTCACCAGCAGCGACACCAGCGAGGCCACGGTTCCCGCCTCCGTAACCATTCCCGCCGGTAACGCGTCGGCTACGTTTTCCATCGACGCCGTTGACGACAGTCTGCTCGACGGCACGCAGACGGTGACGATTTCGGGCACGGCCAGCGGCTACCAAGCCATCACCGACACCGTGGATGTGACCGATTACGAAACTCTCACGGTGATGATCGCTGCCGCATCGATTGCCGAGAACGCGGGAACGGCCGCTACCACGGCGACGGTGACGCGCAGCAACACCGACAATAGCGCTGCCCTCTCGGTGAGCCTCACCAGTAGCGACACCAGCGAGGCTACGGTGCCCGCCTCCGTGACCATTCCCGCCGGTAAGGCCTCGGCGACGATTTCGATCGACGCCGTTGATGACAGTCTGCTCGATGGTACGCAGACGGTCACGATCACCGGCACGGCCGGCGGTTATCAGGCCATCAGTGACACGGTCGATGTCACCGACTACGAAACGCTGACGATTGTCATTGCCGCCGCGTCGATCGCCGAGAACGCGGGAACGGGCGCTACTACGGCGACTGTCACGCGCAGCAACACCGACAATAGCGCGGCTCTCTCGGTGAGCCTCACCAGCAGCGACACCAGCGAAGCCACCGTCCCCGCCTCCGTAACCATTCCCGCCGGTAAGGCGTCGGCTACGATTTCCATCGATGCTGTTGACGATACCCTGCTCGACGGCACGCAGACGGTGACGATTTCGGGCACGGCCAGCGGCTATCAGTCAATCGCCGATACCGTCGATGTCACCGATTACGAAACGCTGACGATCGTGATTGCCGCGTCGTCGATCGTAGAGAACGCGGGGGCCGGTGCCACCACGGCGACCGTTACGCGCAGCAACACCGACAACAGTGCGGCCCTCTCGGTGAGCCTCACTAGTAGCGACACCAGCGAGGCCACGGTTCCCACTTCCTTAACCATTCCCGCCGGTCGGGCTTCGGCCACGTTTTCCATCGATGCCGTCGACGACAGTCTGCTCGATGGTACGCAGACGGTCACGATCACCGGCACGGCCAGCGGTTATCAGGCCATCAGTGACACAGTCGATGTCACCGATTACGAAACGCTGACGATTGTCATTGCCGCTGCGTCGATTGCCGAGAACGCGGGGGCCGGTGCCACCACGGCGACCGTGACACGTAGCAATACCGACAATAGCGCGGCTCTCTCGGTGAGCCTTACCAGCAGCGACACCAGCGAAGCCACCGTCCCCGCCTCCGTAACCATTCCCGCCGGTAAGGCGTCGGCTACGATTTCCATCGATGCTGTTGACGATACCCTGCTCGACGGCACGCAGACGGTGACGATTTCGGGCACGGCCAGCGGCTACCAAGCCATCACCGACACCGTGGATGTGACCGACTACGAAACTCTCACAGTGGTGATCGCCGCCGCATCGATCGTAGAGAACGCGGGGGCCGGTGCTACCACCGCAACGGTCACGCGCAGCAACACCGACAACAGCGCGGCCCTCTCGGTGAGCCTCACCAGCAGCGACACCAGCGAGGCCACCGTCTCCGCCTCCGTAACCATTCCCGCCGGTCGGGCTTCGGCCACCTTTTCGATCGATGCCGTCGACGACAGTTTGCTCGATGGCACGCAAACGGTGACGATCACCGGCACGGCCAGCGGATATCAAGCCATCAGTGACACGGTCAACGTGGCCGATTATGAAACGCTGACGGTGACTTTGGACAAGACCGCTTTCTTCGAAAACGAGGGGGCGGGAGCCGCAACGGCTACGATCACTCGCAGCAATACGGACCGCGCGAGCGCGTTGACTGTCGCCTTTGCCAGTAGCGATACGACCGAGGCGACGGTGCCGGCGACCGTGACGATCCCTGCGGGAGCGGCCTCGGTGTCGGTCAGTGTGGCGGCCGTCGACGATTCAGAAACCGACGGAACCCAAACGGTGACTTTTACCCCGAGTTCATCCGGTTATGTTGCCATTCCAGCGAATGTGGACGTACTGGACAACGAGCAGATCGCCGTGACGGCATCTCCGCGGTCGTTTGCCGAAAATGCGGGGCCGGGGGCGGCCACCGGCACGGTGACGCGAAACGTGTCCGACCTGTCAAAAGCTCTAGTGGTGAACCTCAGCAGCAGCGACACGTCGGAACTCACCGTCCCCGCCAGTGTGACCGTCCCCGCTGGCCAGCGATCGGTGACTTTTTCGATCAACGCGGTCGACGACACCGTGCTGGACGGTGATCAAACCGTGAAGATCACGGCGGCAACCGATTCGCTCGGCACCAACGAAACGAGTGTGATCGTTACGGACTACGAGACACTGACGGTCGCGATCAGCGCGGATGCGTTCGCGGAAAATGCAGGAGTCGGTGCCACTACGGCCACGGTCACTCGGGGAAATACCGATCGTAGCGAGGCTCTTACGGTGAATCTTCTCAGCAGTGACACTAGCGAAGCCACGGTCCCCGCTTCGGTCATCATTCCGGCTGGAAAAGCCTCGGTGACGTTTCCCATTGACGCGGTCGACGATACGTTGCTCGATGGCACGCAGACCGTCACGATTTCCGCCGACGCCACCGGCTACCAGGGCATCTCCGATACGGTCGATGTCACCGACTACGAAACGTTGACAGTGGCGATCGCTGCCTCTTCGATTTCCGAGAACGCAGGTGCCGGTGCTACGACGGCG
>Ga0256839_1005795_pt1 | contig 11208 bp, 6 predicted proteins | sample 354166metaG_FD_185968 | JGI IMG/M metagenome (GOLD analysis project Ga0256839, IMG submission 185968) | Hydrothermal vent microbial communities from Mid Atlantic Ridge, Atlantic Ocean - 354-166 | ecosystem: Environmental > Aquatic > Marine > Hydrothermal vents | place: Atlantic Ocean: Mid... | reverse complement strand
GCGCTGCAGCAGGAAGAGCGTCAGCGCCAGTGCCCAGAGATAGGGGCCGACGGGCGTCGGCTTGCGCCGGGGCGCCGGCAGCTCGGCGGGCCCCGTTAGCCAAGCCCCGCCCGAGGCGCGGGCGAGTTCGCGCAGGCGCTCGGCGCCGTCGACCGCGGGCCACTCGCTGGGCTTGGGGGCGGAGGCGGTGAAGACGGTGCGGTCGCCGCTGGTAACACGCACGCTGCCCGAGAAGCCGCGGGGCAGCTGGAGGCGGAAGGTGAAGGGGGCGGTGGGCTCGAGCGGCTCCACCCGTCCCGCCCACTGGGCCAGCGGCAACGGGTCGAAGCGCCCGTAGACCCAAAGAACGGGCCCCGTGTCTGTGGTGGACCAGTCGTAGCGTGGACGCGCGGGGGTCGCGGTGAGCCAGCGCGCCAGCTGCGCGAGCAGCCGTGCGGCCCCGGGGTCGTCCTTCCAGCTGCGCCCGAGGTCGGTGGCCAACGCGGCGACGCGGCCGCCTTCGACCTCGCCCAGGGTGAGCAGGGGCCGCCCTGCGGCCGTCTGCACGACGACCTGGGCCCATCCCGGTGCACGCGCCGGCAGCAGTACCGGGACCGGAGCGAGCCCCCGCAGCCCCTGGGTGACGGGGTGTTCGCGCAGCTGGAGGCGGAAACGGCCTTCGACTACGGGGGGCTTGAAGGCCTCCTCGCCCAGGAGGGCCAGCACCTGCGGCAGCGCCGCAGGGTCGGCCAGGTCCAGGAAACGCCCTCCGCCCTCACGGGCCAGCCGCGACAGGAAGGGGCGGTCGGCGTCGGCGCCCAGCGCCAGGGTGAGGGTTTTGACCCCCCGGGCGGCCGCCTGGCGGGCCCGCGCCAGCGTGCGCTGGGGGTCGTCCTCGAGCTGGCCGTCCGAAAGGACCAGGATCCAGCGGGTGCGCGCGTCGAGGGGCTCCAGCGCCTCGGCGGCAGCGGCGTAGGCCGTGGCGAGCTGGGTGCCGCCGCGGGCCTCGAGCGCGTCCAGGCGGGTCTCCGCTTCGCGCTTTGCGCGGTAGGTCATGGCCTTGGGGGGGAGCAGCCAGCGACTGCGCGAGGCGAAGGTGACGATGCCCAGGGTGTCTTCGGGCCCGGCCGCGTCCACGAGTTTGCGCGCCCCCTCGACCGCCCGCGCCAGCTTGCTGGGCGATCCGAGGCCCATCGACCCCGAAACGTCCAGGACCAGCACGAGCGCCGCGCCCTCCTGGGGTTCGGGTTCCAGGGGGATCTTGTCGGCCAGCAGGGTGCGTTGCCAGCCGCCGAAGAAGAGCCCCTTGGGGGTTGCGGTCCAAAGCGCCGCGCCGCCCTGGCGCAGGTAGCGCTCGAGCCGCGTCCGGTCCGCCACGTTCCAGGCCTCCGCGGGGCCGCCGATCACCAGCAGTTCGGGCACCTCGGCCAGGTCGGCGGGGGTTCCCTCGGTCACCGCCCAGCCCGCCGCCGCCAGATAGGCGGCCGCTGCAGGGTCGTCCACCACCAGCGCCCGCCCCGGGCCCAAGGGGTCGAGGGTCACCTCGGCGCGGTCGCGGCCGATGGGCGTCTCCAGCCGCACGCGCACGGTGGTGCGCCGCTCCAGTTCGAAGCGGAAGGGCACCGAGCTGGTTCCCGCAGGAAGAGGCCGCTCGTAGCGGGCCTGCGTTCCTCCGCCTTGAAAGCTCAGACGCGCCGAGGTGGGCTCGGTGCTTTCGAACACGACGCGCACCTCCACCGTTTCGCCGAGTCTGGGCGCCGCCGGGGCGATCAGCCGCGCGATCCGGGCGTTCGGCTGCGGGGCGACGTGCAGGGTGTAGACAGGAACGGGGCTGTAGACGCTGCCGTTCCAAAGGCCATCGGAGATCAAGACGATGCGGTCGGGCGCGTACGCGAGAACCGCGTCCAGAGCAGGCTGCACCAGGGTTCGCTGACCCAGGTCGTTGCGCCGGGCGTCGGGCTCGGGCAGCGGCTCGGCGCGCTCGGCGAAGGCCCAGTAGCGGGTGCCGGGGGCTGCGAGCTCGGCCGCGATGCGGCCGGCTTCGGCGGGGGCCGAAGGGCTCTGGTCGATCAGAACCGCGGTGCGCTCGTGTTCGAGGGGAAGCATGGGGCCGGCCGCCCCCAGCACCAGCAACAGCACCGCCAGGCGCAAGAGCGGCTCGCGTACTCCCAAGAGCAGCACCAACGCGAACAGGAAGCCCGGCTGTTCGAAGCCCAAGGCCTAGCCTCCAGCGCCGGCGCCGAAGCGCCGCTCGACGTATTCCTCCAGGATCCGTACGAACTGTTCGGGGATGCCTTCGCCGCTCAGGGTGGTGTAGAGCTCGCCGTCCACGTAAACCGGAGCGCGGGGCGCCTCGCCCGAGCCGGGCAGGCTGATGCCCACGTCGGCGTGCTTGGACTCGCCGGGGCCGTTGACCACGCAGCCCATCACCGCCACCTTAAGCTCCTCCACGCCCGGATAGCGCGTGCGCCAGGCGTCCATCTTGAGCGCCAGGTAGCGGCTCACCTCCTGGGCCAACTCCTGGAAGAAGGTGCTGGTGGTGCGCCCGCAGCCGGGGCAGGCGCTCACCGAAGGGGCGAAGCGGCGCGCTCCCACGGCCTGCAAAATCTCCTTGGCCACCTCTACCTCGCGCGTGCGGGGTTCGCCCGGAACCGGGGTGAGCGAGACCCTCAGGGTGTCGCCGATGCCCTCGGCCAGCAGCGGCGCCACCGCCGCGGCGCTGAAGACCACCCCGCGGTCGCCCATGCCCGCCTCGGTGAGGCCCAGGTGCAGCGCATAGGGGCTCTTCGCCAGCTCGCGGTAGACGGTCCAGAGGTCGGACGGGGCCGACACCTTGGCGCTGAGCACGATGCGGTCGCGCGCGAGCCCGATTTCCTCGGCCAGCTCGGCCGAGCGCAGCACCGAGACGACCAGGGTCTCGAGCAGCACCTCGTGGGCCGTCTTCGGTTCGCGGCGCCGGGCGTTGGCGTCCATGATCTCGGCCAGCAGCCCCTGGTCGAGGCTGCCCCAGTTGCCGCCGATGCGCACCGGCTTGCCGTGCTCGAGGGCCGCCTCCACCATCGTGCGAAAGTTGGCGGCGGCCCCCGCCTTCGCCCCCACGGTGCCGGGATTGATGCGGTACTTGTCGAGGGTGCGGGCCATCTCGGGAAAGCGCGCCAGCAGCAGGTGGCCGTTGAAGTGGAAGTCGCCCACCAGCGGCACGTCCAACCCCTCGTCCTCGAGGCGCATACGGATCTCGGGTACGGCCCGGGCGGCGGCCTCGCTGTTGACGGTAATGCGCACGATCTCGCTGCCCGCACGGGCCAGCTCGGCCACCTGGCGGGCGGTGGCCGCGGCGTCGGCGGTGTCGGTGTTGGTCATCGACTGCACGCGCACGGGCTCGCCGCCTCCCAAGGCCACGGAGCCCACGCGCACGGTCGGGGTGCGACGTTTCACGTCTACAAGGGTAACAGGGGAGGGGATGAAGGGGGTGGGAAGGGAGGCGGCCCGGGGCTCGTGGCTTGTGCAATCCCCTTGACCGGCCCCAAGCCAACCGACCGGGGGCGGCGCATCCTTGATGGCTGGCGAAAGACGCCGGTGTCCGGTTGCCGGTCCCTCAGGATCCCCGCCTTTGAGGAGGGTCGGGGAGGGGGTTATGGGCGTTCCCGGGCCGAAGGTCCGGCGTTGATCCGCAGCGCACCCGCTTCCCACCACCTGCCACGCACGACGCACGGGCCAAAACAACCCCCTCCGGCCTGCGGCCACCTCCCCAAGGGGAGGGCAAAAGAACGGCCGCGGCTTGCTGCCCGCAGCTCGTGCAAAACCCCCAACGGGTCGTTTCGTGCGCTACCGTAACCTTACCGCGCACCGCGCACCACCTGCTACGTACCGCCATACTTCGTCATCCCCGACGAGGCGCAAAGCGCCGAGATCGGGGGTCGCTGCGTTGCTGCGGGTTGCGAACGAAGCGACGCGCCGCCTTCGCCGTTCATGCTTCGAGCGGCGGGCCCGTTAGCTGCGTGGATGAAGGTCCCGAACCTGGCCCGGACTTGATCCGGGATCTCGGGGGGCCGCTGGGCCGTAGCGCAGCAAGGCTCCGGGGCGCTGGCGGGCCGCCTGCGGGGCTACTCGCGGATCTTGTACCCCGCCTCGAGTACGGCCGTGACGATGCGGCCCATCTCCCCGTCCACTTCGGCGTCGGTGAGCGTGCGCTCGGGGTGGCGGAAGGTCAGGTGGTAGGCCAGACTCTTCTGCCCCTCGGCCAGCGGTCGGCCGCGGTAGACGTCGAAGAGTTCAACCGACTCCAGGTAGGGGCCGCCGAACCGGCGGACGAGATCGAGAATTTCGGCGTGGGGCACGCCCTCGGGCACCACCACCGCCAGGTCGCGCCGCGCCGGCGGGAACTTGGGCAGGTCGCGGAAGGTGCGCTCGGCTTCGGGCAGCGGCAGCACCAGCTCGAAGAGGTGGACCGGGCCCAGCTCCAGGGCTTCCTCCACCTCGGGGTGGAGGCGGCCGATGAAGCCGCGTGGCTCGTCGTTCCAGAAGACCGTGCCGCTCACCCCCGGATGCAGCGGCTGGTGCGGTTGCGGGCGTACCTCGACCCTCGCCCCGGCGCGGGCGGCCAGCGCCTCCAGCACCCCCTTGACGGCCGGGTAGCCCTCGCCGTAGGCGGGCTGCCAGGCGGCCTCGAGCAGCGGTCCACCCAGCACCGCCGCCAGCCGGGTCTCCTCGACGTCCAGGAAGACGTGGCCCAGTTCGAAGAAGAAGCGGTGGGGCTCTTCGCGGTTCACCGCCAGGTTCTCGAGCAGGCCGGGGTAGAGCGCGGTGCGCAGGGCGTTCTTACTGGAGTCCATCGGGTTCTTGAGGAAGCGGCGCGGCTCGGGGGCGCGGGTGAGGCTCAGGTAGGCGGGGCTTTGCCAGGTGTAGTTGATGACCTCCCAGCCGCCCAGGCCGCGCATCGCCCGGCGCAGGTCTTCTTCGCGCCGGTAGGGTTCCTCGGCGTTCAGGTTATCGGGGGCGGGGATCAGCGCCAGCGGCTCGGTGGGCACGTGCTCGTAGCCGAGGATGCGGCCCACCTCTTCTACCAGGTCTTCCTCGATGTTCAAATCGACCCGCCAGGTGGGCGGCCGCACCGTATAGGGCTCCCCTTGGCCCGCGACCTCGCAGCCCAGGCGTGCGAGCGCCGCAAGCTGGCTCCCTGCGTCGAATGCGGTGCCGAGCAGCCGGTTGGCGTAGCTGGGGCGGTAGGGCACCTCGCGCCGCGGCTTCTCGCCGCCGACGTCCACCACCACGTCGCCCACGGTGCAGCCGGTCCAGCGCTGCAAGAGGTGCAAAAAGCGCGACGCCGCCCGCGGGGGCAGGTTCGGGTCCACCCCGCGCTCGAAACGGTAGCTGGAGTCGGTGGACAACCCCAGGCGGCGGGCGGTCAGGCGCACCCGCACCGGGTCGAAGTGGGCCGCTTCCAGCACCACCTCGCGGGTCCGCTCGGTCACCTCGGAGTTGGCCGCGCCCATCACCCCGGCCACGGCCACCGGCTCCGTGCCGCCGGCGGTCCGGCGGGCGATCACCAGGTCGTCCGGCGTCAGCCGGCGCTCCTCGCCGTCGAGGGTGACGATCTTCTCGCCGGCCTTGGCGCGACGGACGACGATGCCTTCCTTGACCTCTTCCAGGTCGAAGGCGTGCAGCGGGCCTCCCAGCTCCCATAGGGTGTAGTTGGTGGCGTCGACGACGTTGTTGATGGGCCGGAGGCCCGCGGCCAGCAGCTTGCGCTGGGCCTCGAGCGGGCTGGGACCGATCTCCAGGCCGCCGGCGTAACGGGCCAGGTAGCGGTCGCAACCCTCGGGGTCGGCCACCTCGACGGTGACGAAGCGGGCGACGGGGCTTTCCTCGACCTCGATGGCAGGTTCGACCAGTTCGAGCTCCAGTTTGGCCGCCAGGTCGCGGGCGACGCCCAGAACGCTGAAGGCGTCGGCGCGGTTGGGCGTCAGCTCCAGCTCGAAGACGACCTCCTCGGGCCAGACCTCGGCCAGCTCGCGGCCGGGCTCGAGCGCGTCCGCCGGCAGCTCCAAGAGCCCCCCGGCGTATTCGCCCACGCCCAGCTCGGCCGGGCTGAGGGCCATACCCTCGCTCGTTACGCCGCGGATCTCGCGCGCGGCCACCTCGGTTCCTTCCGGCAGCACCACCCCGGGGCGGGCCACGGCCAGGCCGATGTCGGCGCGGGCGCCCTGCGCACCGCTGACCAAGGTGACGACCTCGCGGCCGACGTCGACCTCGAGCTTCTTGAGTTCGGTGCCCGGGATCTCCTCGGCTTTCAGCGCGCGGCCGAAGACGACGCCTTTGGGCGGTGCGGGCAGACGGTGCACTTCCTCCACCGCAAGCCCCAGGGCGTCGAGCACCTCGCGCACCGCCTCGGGCTCGGGAAGGTCGGGCAGGAACTCGCGCAACCAGGAATAGGGTACGTTCATCACGGGCCTCCTAGGGGCGCGGGAACTGGCGCAGGAAGGCCAGCCGGTTCGAGTAGAAGTAGCGGATGTCGGGTATGCCGTAGCGCAGCATGGCGATGCGCTCGACGCCCAGGCCGAAGGCGAAGCCGGTCACGTTCCCGTAGACGCGCGGCAGGCCTGCCTTTTCGCGGGCGTCGTCGGCGGCCTGGAAGACCGAGGGGTGGACCATGCCGGCACCGCCCAGCTCGAGCCAGCGGCCCTCGCCGGTGCGCGGGTCGGTCCACCAGACCAGAAACTCCACCCCCGGTTCGACGAAGGGGAAAAAGCTGGGTTGCAGCCGCACCCGGGCGTTTTCGCCGTAGAGCGCCCGCGCCATCGTGAGGAGCGCCCCCTTCAGGTGGGCCAGGGTGATGCCCTCGCCTACGGCCAGCCCCTCGAGCTGGTGGAACATCGCCTCGTGGGTGGCGTCGGTGGCCTCGTGACGGTAGACCTTGCCGGGAACGACGATCTGGAAAGGCGGGGTGTGGGCCTCCATGTAGCGCACCTGCATCGGCGAGGTGTGGGTGCGCAGCAACTGCCCGTCCTCGAGCCAGAAGGTGTCCCACATGTCGCGCGCCGGGTGGTGGGGCGGGATGTTGAGGGCGTCGAAGTTGTGGAACTCGTCCTCCGCCTCCGGCCCCGTCACCGCCTGGTAGCCCATGCGCCGGAAGATATCCACCAGCTCGTCCAGAATCTGGGTGGAAACGTGGTAGCCGCCGGGAGGCAGCGCCAGCCCGGGCAGGCTCACGTCCTCGCGCTCGCGCTCGAGCCGGGCCCTCAGCTCGGCCGCCCTGATTTCGGCCTCGCGCTCTTCGAGCGCCTTCTCGATGGCCTGCTTGATGCGGTTCAGCTCCTGACCCCGCGCCTTGCGCTCCTCGGGGTCGAGGCCCTTCATCGCTTTGAAGGCCTGGGTAAGCCGCCCCTTCTTGCCCAGGAAGCGGACCTTGATCTCTTGCAGCGCTTCCAGGCTCGCCGCGGCACGTATTTCGGCCAACGCTTCTTCCAACATGCTGCCTCCCAAGAATTTGGGGCGGCCCCATGCCGCCCCGCGGAAGCCCGGTGGAGCTTCCGCTAGTAGCTAAAAAAGAACCCGTAGGCCCACATACTGGGCGTAGTATACCGCCGCGGCCCCGTTTTTCGCCAGGGTCTCATGCGTTGCGGTTAGGCTGGGGAGAGGAGGCGAGGCGAATGCGCGCAGGGATCTGGCTGGTGCTCTTGTTCTTGCCGGTGCTGGCCCTCAGCCCCGAAGCGGTGCAGCTGTTGAACGAGGCCCGCGCCTTGGCCGAGGAGGCGCAGGAAACCTACGAGGCCCAGTTCCCCGACAAGCCGCTCTGGGCCCAGGCCATCGCCAAGGCCGAGGCGGCGGCGAAGCTGGAGCCCGACGAGCCCGAGGTCTGGCGGGTGTTGGCGCAGATCTACACCACCACGGGCTGGTGGATCCGGGCGGAAAAGGCCTGGAAACGCTATCTGGTGCTTGCCGGGGAGTCCAACCCCGCACCGCTCGCCGAGGCGCTGCGGGCGCTGGGCTTTCTGGCCTACCAGCGGGGCGACGTGAAGGCGGCCCTGGACTACTTCGAGCAGGCGTTGGTGCTCGAGCCCGAAAACGAGGGAGCCCTGGCCTGGCTGGGCCGCATCTACCTGGAGCTGGGCGACGGCATCCGCGCCGCCGAGTACTGGCGCCTGGCGGCGAAGGTGAACCCCAGCCCCCGCAACACTTACTTTGCCGAGCAGGCCGAGAAGATGGCCCAGTACGGCTCCGAGGCGGTCAAGGCCTTCTACCAGGGCTACGCGGCCTGGGAAGCCGGCGACTACCCGACGGCCATCCAGCAGTTCGAAACCGCCGCGGGGCTCGCCCCCGACTGGTCCGAGGCCCACCGCTGGCTCGCCCGCAGCTACATGGACGCGGGCAAGCCCGCGGAAGCCGTGCCCCATTGGGAGAAGGTGATCGAACTCGAGGGGAACCCCAAAGGCGCCCGCCACTTCCTCAAGCTCGCGCGGGAGGCCGCGGGGGTAGGGCTCTCGGCCGCCGACGCCTTTTTCAAGGGCGTGGCCGCCTACGAAGCGGGACGACTCGAGGAGGCCGAGCGCTGGTTCGTCCGCGCCGTGGAGGCCGACCCCGAGTACGCCAAGGCTTGGCGCTGGCTAGGTCGGGTGCGCTACGAGCAGGGGCGCTACGCCGAAGCCGCGCAGGCCTACGAGCGGGCCGTGGAGCTCGACCCGGACGACACCTCGGCCCGCTACTTCCTGCGGCTCGCGCGCCAGGCCGCGGGCGAGTGACCGCGGAAGGCCGACGAAAAGGGCGCGCCGCGGCGCGCCCTTTCTGCACGGGAGGAGGCTAGGCGCGCACCGCCCGTTCGATGCGTTCCGTCACCTGTTCGGGCAGTCCCAAAGCGCGCCTGAGCTCGCTCAGGTAGCGGTTCTCAGCCGCAGTGTCCACCTCGACCGCCAGCAGCGTGGCCGCGTAGACCTGGGCGGCCAGCGCGGCGTCGCTGCGGGCGGCTTCGATCATCGGCTCCGGCTCGAGCGGCCCCGACATCTGCTGGAAGACCCAGTCGCGAACCTCACGGTCCGCCCCCAGTTCGTCGAGTTTGCCCACGATGCGCTCGGCCTCGTCGGCGTCGATGCGGCCGTCGGCCTTGGCGGCGTTGATCATGGCCATCAGCACGACCTGCGCCGCGCTTTCGAGCTCCATCTCCTCTTCGGCGGTCTCGGGGGTGCGCAGCCCCACGGGAGTGCGCGCCGGCCGCCGACCGTCCGGAGCCATGGCCGCCATGGCCAACCCGCCCAGGAGGGCCATCAGGCCGCCGCCGAGATCGCGCGCCGGGGCCGGGCGTCCGCCCCCAAGCAGCCGGCCCGCCAGGGCCTCGAGCGCGCCGGCGTTGGCGCGCCCGCCGGAACCACCCAGCAGCTGCCCCAGCATTTCTGCCACGCCCCCGCCGCCGGAACCGCCCAGAAGCTGGTCCAGAGCGCCGCCCGCTCCCCCGCCGCCCAGGGTCCGGTCCAGCCGCGGCTCGGGCCCGCCGCCCTGCAATCCGCGTTTCCGTTTTTTCGCAACCCCGCCCGAAAGTTGGCTTTCGAGCAGGGCGCCCAGTGCGTCGCTGAATCCCCCCATCCCGCTCCTTTCTGCACGTCGTAAGGCGGTGCAGCCCATTCTAACGGCGGGGTTTTAAAGCGGCGTAAAGGCCCGGATCAGGCCTCCGGTTCGTCGATCTCTACGGGGAGCAGCAGGTTCACCACCACGCCCACCAGCGCCGCCAACGCCATGCCGCTGGCCTGCAGCGGCACCTCGGCCCCGGCCACGGTAATCGTGCCCAGGTCGGCCACTGCGCCGCCCAGACCCAGGACCAGGATGAGCGCCACCACGATCATGTTGCGCGAGTGGGTGAAGTCGATCTGCGCCTCCGAAAGGGTGCGGATGCCCACGCTCGCGATCATCCCGAAGAGTAGGATCGAGATGCCGCCCAGCACCCCTACCGGCAGCGTCTGTAGGAGCGCCGCCAGCTTGGGGCTGAACCCCAGCAAAATGGCGAAGACCGCGGCGATGCGCAGAACCTTTGGGTCGTAGACCTTGGTGACCGCCAGCACCCCGGTGTTTTCGGAGTAGGTGGTGTTGGCGGGGCCGCCGATCAGGCCGGCGAGCGCCGTGGCCGCGCCGTCGCCCAGGAGGGTGCGGTGCAGCCCCGGCTTCTTGAAGAAGTCCTGGCCCACGACCCGGCCGTTGGTGAGGATGTCACCGATGTGCTCCATCACGGTCACGAAGGCCACCGGAGCGATGAGGAAGACCGCGCCCAGCTCGAAACGCGCCCAGGTGAAAGCAGGCAGGCCCACCCAGGCGGCCTCGCGCACCGGAGTGAGGTCGACCGCGCCGGTGGCGAGGGCGACGAGGTACCCCACGCCCACGCCCACCAGGATGGGCAGCATCTTGAACAGCCCGTGGAAGAAGACCGCGGCCACGATGGCGGCCGCCAGGGTGACGATCGCGAGCAGCCAGCCTTTGGTGGCCATGTCGATGGCTACGGGCGCCAGCGTGAGGCCGATGACGACGATGACCGGTCCGGTGACGACCGGGGGGAAGACCCGGCGCACCCGCTCGGAGCCGATGGCCGTGACGACGAGCGCCATCAGGGCGTAGACCAAGCCAGCGGCGGCGATGCCTCCGCCGATGGCGGCGACGCTGAAGCCGGCCTTGGAGGCCGCCACCATGGGGGCGATGAAGGCGAAGCTCGAGCCCAGGAAGACCGGCACCCGCCCGCCGGTGATGAGGTGGAAGAGGAGCGTGCCCGCGCCGGCGCTCACCAGCGCCACCGAGGGGTCGAGGCCGGTGAGCAGGGGCACCAGCACGGTGGCCCCGAACATCGCGACGGTGTGCTGCAAGCCCAGGATCCATTTGTTCGGTGCGTGTCGTTCCATACCCGTTCCTCCCGGCAGGGATCAAAAAAACACGCCCCAAAGGGCGCGTGGCTGTGCGTGCGTCCGGCCCTGGGGCGATCCCATACCGGGAGTCCAGTTTACCACAGCCCGGCGCGCGTCATCGCGTCCTCGAACCAGCCGGGCGCGCCTTCCGGCCAGCGGCGTTCGGCGAAGTTGCGGGCGAAAGCACCGTAGCTGCCGGCCTCGATGGCCGCGCGCGCCCGCTCCATCAGCCGGTGCAGGTAGCGCAGGTTGTGCAGCGAGAGCAGGCGCAGCCCCAGCAGCTCCTCGGTGCGTACCAGGTGGGTCAGGTAGGCGCGCGAGTGGTTCCGGCAGGCGTAGCAGTCGCAGGCTTCGT
>Ga0256839_1005794_pt1 | contig 11211 bp, 14 predicted proteins | sample 354166metaG_FD_185968 | JGI IMG/M metagenome (GOLD analysis project Ga0256839, IMG submission 185968) | Hydrothermal vent microbial communities from Mid Atlantic Ridge, Atlantic Ocean - 354-166 | ecosystem: Environmental > Aquatic > Marine > Hydrothermal vents | place: Atlantic Ocean: Mid... | reverse complement strand
GTTTCAAGTTTCACTTCTAAACGCTTGGTTGCTTTTTTGATGATAGATTTTGGTAGTGTACGATAAGCAATCAGAGGCATACCCGAGATTTTTACAAGGGGTAAGTATGCAAAAGTCAAACCAGACCCAAGCCCAAAAGCCATGGGTTCAGAGATATTTAATCCTTTGTGTTTTAAGAGTAGTGAGGTGACACCACTTTCACAGTGTGCTGAGTGTTTGTGTTGAAAATTTTGCATCATAAACCTTTTGTCTTTCTTATTTTTTTACCCATATGATTTTTTAAAATCTTATCTACTATCTTTACATGGGTACGAATATTAATCTTTTTATAATTCTCTTGTAAAATATTTTTAATCTCTTTTTTTACTTCATCTAAATTCAAAGTGCTAAGAACTTGAATGGCAAGTTGTTCATCTTTATGTGAATTAACATCATAATCTAATCTCACCAAAGCTTCGTTAATATCTTGATGTTTCTCTAAAAGCGTCTCTACCTCTAAAAGTGAAATACGTTTGCCCGATATTTTGATAATCTCTGATTTGCGTCCAAGTAGTTTAAACTTTTTATTTTTTAATTCTATGAGGTCAGAGGTCACAAAGGGATGGGTAATCTCTTTGAGTTCTTTTTCTATGAGATATTTAGAGAGAAAAGGAGAGTTTACTTCTAGGCATTCATCTTTTTTACTTACTGTAACATTTTGGAGAGGAGTCCAATACTCATCAGCATTGATTTTGTAAGCAATGCCACCTGTTTCTGTTGATCCAAAAAGTTGGTAGATTTTACACTGTAATTTTTGAGGTAAGTCATTGGCTGTTTGAATATCTAGTTTTCCTGTGGAACTTAGAAAAACCATGTTAGCATGTTTACCTTGAATATTGAGTTTATTTAATACTTTTAGAAAAACAGGGTTGGTAATGCAAAGCGTTTTTTTATCCTCTGAAAGTTCTAGGAGTTCATGGGGTAAGAACTCTTCTTTTAAGACGACATCCACCCCCAAAGCAGAGCTTAAAAGTACGCCTGTTAAAAAACCATAAATATGAATAAGAGGCACAGTAACAATCACACGTTCAAAGTTTTGTGATGCAAAAAGTTCAAGAAGAACGGCCAGTTCTTGCTTTAGATTGTCATAACTTTTTAACGCACCTGTTGGCTCACCCGTTGTGCCAGAAGTAAAAAAGATAGCCGCCGTATCTTTGGGAAGTTTTTTAAAATCCAAGGCATCAATTTTGGGTTTAATAGACTGAATATTGGGGTCATACAAGATAGGTGTTTGAGCACATTTAAAGGCTTGATTTAGGGTAAGAAAGAGTTTGTCTTTAGCCATTTTATCTAAACTGAAAACCTTAGCATCAGGAAGCTCTATGGGGGTGTTGATTGCTTGTTCTTCAATCTTACCTTGGGCTGTTTTATAAATTATTCTAGCCAATTTTTTATGCTCCTTGTTACGTCATCATCAAAAATATAGGCAATAAACACCCCACCATAAATAGCTGAATCTTTCTCCGTTAAAGGACTCTGGGCAATGACACTGCCATCAAGAGCATAGTGTCGCACAAAAGCACCTGCCCATAGATGTTCAAATCTTTTTGAAAGCCCCAAAGAGTTTTTGTACCCTGTGTAACCACCTTTGGCGTGAAAAGAGGCTCTTTGTGCTGTCTCCTCTTCTGCCCCTACGCCATAAAGATAGTTATGATATTGACTGTCCGACAAGACAAAACCTGTATGAAATTCTAGTTCGTAGTCATCTACTTTGTACTCAAGTTCTCCACGAAGCTCATAGATGTACCCTCTATAATCAACACTTTTAAAGTCGCTTGATAGCACAGCTCGTATGGGCATGTCAATCTTTAAGCTTAACTGCTCATCTTGATGAACGGTGTAAAGCAGTGCAGGACCAAACTCTACTGAGGGGTCAAGGTCATTCATCCCCTCGCGTATGCCTGAACTCTTAAGAGGTAGTGAACCTCCTGCACTAAGCTCTACCGAAAAATCACCATAGTGTAAAAGTTTTTGTTGTAAGCCCTCTCTGTCAATGCTTAACTTATCACTTTTATAGCTCACATAAGGGTAGGGGATAAATAAAGTATTACTATTTTTAGAGCCTAAGTAGTCAGGGTAAAACATCGTACCCACACCAAAGCCTAAATCTAAAGTAGAAGCGTGTAAACTCATCGCAAAGCAAAGGAACAAAAAATATTTTTTCATGTAGCTACTTTATCTGTTTGGAACAGTTCTTAGTTCAGCTAAAGAGATGCCCATGACCTCTGCATACACCAAGGCTCTTTTATCAGAGATTTTAGCAAAAGTTTCTACTTTAAAATCTCTCTTTATTGTCCATTTAAAAAAGCCAGTTGTTTGAGAAAGAAGCGATAAGTCCATTCGGTTTTTGAACATGTGGTACTCCAAAATAGAAGTCTCTTTGTTTAGGGCTTTTGCTAAAGCATTTTGAGCCAAACGCTCAAACTCTTCAACGGCTTGGCTTGTGACTATCTCTTCAACTTCCCAACCTTTTGAGGCAACGGTTTCATATTGACCACTCTCACTCGTGGCATAAACAGCTTTTTTAACACCTGCTAAGGTTTTGTTTCCTTCTTGGGGTACTTCTGTCTGTTTCATTTTAAATAATCCTTGTTAAACAACTTCTAAAAGCATAAATGAGCTAGAAAAACGACCACTCTCTGGAACATAGCAAAGAATTTTTTCACCTTTGGAGAGCTTGTTGGTATTTAAAAGCTCTTCAAGCATAATGTAGATAGAGGCAGAACCTGTGTTCCCACAAGAGCTAAGATTTGTAAACCATTTTTCTTGAGGAATTTCAAAGTTGGCATTTTTCAGACTTTGAGCGACTTCATCTCTAAAATAGGCTGAAGAGTAGTGGGGTACAAACCAGCTAATTTCATCGGCTTGAAGTTCTCTTTTTTCTAAAATTTTTCGCAGGGTCTTCTCTACGGTGTAATCTACAATGTTCGCGTTGAGCAGTTTAACATCTTGCTTAATCGTAAAAAGTGATTTGGACAACCACTCATCTTGTGTAAACTCTCTATATCCTTTAAATGCATTGTCAATTTTTGTTCCACCTGCATACATGCAAACTTCTATCTCATTGGCAAATGAAAAAATATCTAACCATGCTATTTTTAAAGAGAGTTCATTAGGATTTGGTTGGTTTTGAACCAGCATCGCACCTGCTCCATCACTTAGCATCCAGCGTAGAAAATCTTTTTCAAAAGCAATCTCTGGGCGTTTGTTAAAAGCTTCTTCTTGAATGTCGCTCTCTTTTTTAAAGTTTTTTGCATGTAAAAGTGTTGAAACGGTTTCAGAACCTGTGGCGATGGCACTCTTAGCCTCTTCTGATTTTACCGAAAGATAGGCATGTTTTAGTGCTGTCATTCCTGAAAGACAAATCCCTGAAGTAGCAATCACTTCACAAGGTTTTGATTTTAATTCACCATGCACCATAACAGCATGGTTGGGCATGATTTGGTCAGGGAGGGTTGTTCCACAAGCCAATACCTCTAAGTTATCTAAATTAAATTGTAAATTTTCAATGGCTTTGGCTGTAATTTGGGCATTTGAATAGCATATGTTTTGCTCTTTGTCAATGACATAATATCGCTTTTTAATCCCATTACTTCGAAGAATTATTCTTCTTGCTCGTGAGGGTTTTCCTGCTATTTTCCCCAACACCACTTCCATCTCTTCATTGCTAATCGCTTCATTGGGTAAAAACTTTGCTATCTTATTGATATAAACTTCAGCCATTAATTGTACTCCTTTAATCGTTCACTTGAAGCCCCTGAAGGTTCTTCAAAATATGCTCTTTCTTTATCTACTTTTTTATGGTTTAATTTTCTAAAAATGGGTTTGACAATCACATTAAGAGGAACAATAATCACAATAAGTGAAAGTAAAAATAAAAAGTACAAAAATAAAACAGGAAGCCTTGCTTTGTCACCTGTTGTGCCTACTTTACGAATAAGTCCACCCCAAATGTTAAAACTTTTGGTGGCTATTTTTTCTGTTCCTACCAAACGGTTATCAACTTTAACAGCTTCTAATCCGTGTAATAATGATGTTTTTTCTTTCTCTAAATCTTTAGCTAAAGCATCACTAAGTGCTTTTCCAAAGCGTGAACATTTTTTAATCTCATCGGGGTGTACGCCTGACTTTGGCAGACCCCAAAAGCCATTTTTTTTACCTGTCCACATCCAGCGTGGAGTGGTAATGAACGTCGCAAGGTTTCCCCCTTGGTCGGTTAAGACCACATTGTCAATGAGTGTGGCATTGAGTTGGGTAAACTTCTTTTTCATTTTCTCTTGTGCCATTATCCACATGTTTCGACAAGCAATAAGTGTGACCACTGGTTTGTTGCTTAGAAGCTTAGCATATTTGGAATTTAAAAATCCAGAAATAGGTAAAGAGGGTGAGAGAAACCAAATGGTATAGGCTAAGATAACCAAGTCAAAATCATCATCTTCTTTGACTTTCTCAAAGGGTTTAATTTCGCAACCGTCCATGTACACAGATTCAGGAAAAATGTCAAAAAATGCTACTTTACCCCAAGGGAAAGGAAAAGCTTTTTTAGGTTCTATGGCTTGATAGACTAGCTCTACATTCTCATCAGCTTCAAGTGGCGCAGCAAAAGATTTAACAACTTCGGTGAGTTGTCCTGTTTGTGAATAGTAAAGAACTAAAACTTTTTTCATTGGTAACTCACGGTAAATTCGCTAGTAGAAAGATGCTCTTTGCTTATCTCTACTTTATAGGTGTTATTGACTATTTTGACTATTTTATAGATAATTGTCTCTTTAGGTAAGATGGGTAATTTAAATTTACTTTTCTCAATGCTTACAAGTTTTTTCTCTAAAAGTTCACCAAATATATCTATTTGTAAAAAAGCAGGAAGCAGAGGATTTCCCTCAAAGTGGGCTTTAAAAACAGGGTGTGTTTCATCAGCCATTACAACTTTCCAAGCGTCATCACTTAATTGGGTGGAGGTGTAGAGATTTTTACTTAATAGACGCATCTATCATCTTTATGAGCATGTCGAGTTTCTTTTCTGAATCCCCCACAAATACATTTTTTTTGTTCCAAACATAACCACTTAAAATCGAAGAGATAGAACGGGTATATTGCTCTTTTTTAAGTGGGGAGAAGAAGACTTTTTGTAGTCGTCCATCGTACCAAGTGTTTACAAAGTCTCTAAAGACATCAATCCCTAGCATCATGTACTCTTCATACTCTGTTTGCCAATCAACCGTTTCACCATTTAACTCTTTGGCAATAAGGTCAGCGGCCAAATCTCCACTTACAAGGGCTAAAGTAACCCCTGAAGAGAATACAGGGTCTAAAAATTCCGTTGCATTTCCAGCCATGGCAAAACCTTTACCATGCATAGTTTTGACATTTGAAGCATAGCCTCCAATTTTACCCACAGGACGTACTTTTGTAGCATTTTTAAAACGCTCTTTGGTATTGACATTGCTGTAAATTACATGATTCCAAAACGCCTCTTCCTCCATGTTCATCTTCTCAAAATACTCTTCTGTCGAGACAATCCCCACCGAAGTGATGCCATCTGCAAAAGGGATAACCCAAATCCAAGCATCGTTGTCACCATGAATAAAGATGGTAATGTACCCAGCCAACTCACCCTCTGGACGAATATCGTTTTCAATACGTGTAAAAACAGCTTGACGTGTTTTAAGTTCAGAAGGAATATCCAAATCAAGCAGTCTTGGCAAAACACGACCATAACCAGAGGCATCAAGCACAAATCGTGCTTGATACTCCTCTTTGTTCCCCTCTCTATCTACCGTGGAAACAATATTTTTTACTTCATTATAAGCAGTCACTTCTACGCCATGTTGAACATTTGCCCCAAATTCAGATGCACCTAAAAGTAGCGTATGGTCAAACTCTTCACGTTTTACTTGAAAACTTGTATTAAAAGGCTCACCAATATTTTCTCTAAAATGATAAGTCTCTACCTCTTTTGCTTCATTAATAAAGATTGCTCCTGCTTTCAAGATAAACCCTTTTTGAGTAACCTTTTCTAGCAGATTATTTTTAGCCAATATCTCATTACATTGGGGAAGCAGAGACTCACCAATAACAAAACGTGGAAAATCAACTTTTTCAATCACTTCAACAGAGAAACCTTTTTGTGCTAAATTAGCAGCGGCAATAGAACCAGCAGGTCCTCCTCCAATGATGAGTACATCACAATTTTTCATGTTATTTTTCCTCTTTTTTTAGTTTTTCTTGACGATGGTTCATCACAATGCTCATCTCACCCTCTACAAAGATTTCATTATCTTTTAAGAGTGTAAACTTAAACATTGAAAAGTTATCGAGCCTCGCAGATAGAATACTTTGCACTTGGTATGAACCTTTTTCTAGGTTTTTGAGTAGTTTTACCCGTTTCATACCCGTTAAAACCCCCCCCTCAAAGTCACGATAAAGTGAGGTAATAAAGATAACATTTTGAGCAGCAGATTCAACAATGGCAGATAGTGTTGGTTCTTCTTCAAAAGTAACAGTACAAGTAGAATCCACTTCTCCAGCTTTTAACACTTCTGTAACAAACCGTACAGGAGCTAAGTGTGGAAGCCTATTGATGTCTTCTACACTCATAGCTCAATCTCTACAATAGGATTTTGCGTATTTTGTGCTTTGTGATGAATTTCAAGCATTTGCCAAAGTGAGGGAGAAGTCTCAGCAAATGTTTCATTTTCTACAAATATATTGGCTTTGTCTTGTGTCACTTCAACCAACATCGCTACACCTGATTCTAACTCTGTAAGTTTACATTTGTTGAGTTCTTCTACTTTGTCAATGCTAAAGGCATCAACACTCATGAGGAGCAGTTTGTCTTTTTTGAGTGCTTTGATTGCCCCTGTTTTTAGCACCGAAAGTGAGGTGTCAAAAAGGTCAGATACTGTGGTCACTTCTTTTGTATTTTCAGACAAAATGGAAAGGTAAGAGACAGGAGTATTGTGTACAGAGTTTTGAAAAGCAGTAGGACTTAAAAGTGTTTTGTTATAAATAGATTCAATAATATCAATGGTCGCTTTAGCTTCACCATAGGCTGAACCAAAAATAATTCTTTCATTTTTGTAGCCTACTTTAGATGCTAAAAATATGGCAATTTTAGAAGCCCTTGTGAGTCTTCTTCTAAGCATCATTTTAGGGACTAAGGTTTTCTCTTCTAAGTTTTCACACTTATCCGTAGCCGATACAAAATGGCTACTTAAGATTTTAAGATTAATTTTCATGTGTAACTCGCTTTAATACAATGGCAGTGTTGTTTCCCCCAAAAGCAAAAGCATTGCAAAGGGCATAATTAATTTTATGTGAAAGGTTTTTGTTGGGTAAATTTAATTCATTTAACTCTTGCTCTGTTAAATTAAAGTTTGCAGGAACAACTTCTTGTTGCATTGCCATCGCAGTAATGATGAGTTCAATCACGCCACAAGCCCCAAGAGTGTGTCCTGTAATAGATTTAGTCGAACCCAAATAAGGCTTATGCTCAAAGAGTGCTTGAACGGCTTTTCCTTCTGCTGTGTCATTTGCCATTGTGCCTGTTCCGTGTGCGTTGATGTAGTCTATTTGTGAAGCGTCTATTTTTGCATTGTTGAGTGCTTCTTGCATCGCCATTTTAGCTCCAACTCCATCAGGGTGAGGGTTGGTAATGTTATGGGCATCGGAAGAACAACCTGTTCCTAAAAGTTGAATGTCGCTTGTCCTATGATTTTTTTGATGACTCAATAAAATAGCCCCTATGCCCTCACTAACATTCATACCTGTTCGCTTACTGTCAAAAGGTTTTGCACCCTCAGATGAGAGTACACCCAAAGCATTAAAGCCATTTACTGTAGTGAGTGAAATCTCATCAGCACCCACCACTAAAACGTGTTCGTATGCTCCTGCATCTAAAAGCTCTTTGGCAAAAACTAAGGCGTTAGAACTTGAAGTACACGCAGTAGAAAAAGTAATGGCATCTTTAAAATTAAAGGCTTGTTTTAAAGTATGTGCTATGGCGTGAATGGATTGTTTTTTTAGTTCTATCTTTTGCAATGACCCTTTATCTTCTATGAACCTGTTTTCAGCCCAAGCCATGCCTCCTACTGACGTTCCAACGGCTAAAAAAGTATGGTGAAAATTGTTAAGTGTAGCGTTATCAAGCAGTGTTTGAATGCTTTGAATTAGAAGTTCATTAAACGTCTGTTCAGAATCAATACGTCCAATGGCACAGCGTGTTCCGTCTGATAAAAAGTCACTATGTTGCTTGATGCCTGTTTTCCCCTCAAGAAGTGAGGAAAAAATCTCTTCTTTGTTCAGCCCAGCAGAACAGACCATCTCCATGGCTTCAATGTAAATACTATTTTGTTGCATTTTGGTTAATATAATCTGTCAATACTTGAACCGATACAAAAACAGTTCTTGCTTCGTCCATGTCTTTAAATTTTATGCCATATTCATTTTCTAAAATGACCACAAGTTCTATGGCATCAACGGAGTCTAGTCCTAAACCTTCATTGAAAAGTGCATCATCATCAGCAATGTCAGAGGGGTCAATATCTTCTAAAACAAGACCCTTTATGAGTGCTTTTTTTAAATCATCTGTTGTAATCATCGAGTTACTTTCTATTTTCATTAATATATTTGGTTAAGTTGGTGATACTTGCAAAAATCTCTTTTAACTCGTCCATATTTTCAAATTTGACATTATAATTAGCATCTAAAACCACGATTAACTCTATGGCATCTACTGAATCTAATCCTAATCCTTCGTTAAATAGAGGCTCATTATCATCTATCTCTTTAGGTGTTAGCTCTTCTAAATTAAGACCTTCTATTAACTTCTCTTTTACTTCTTGTGTTGTAATTGACATTTAAAATCCCTAAAATAATTAAGGAAATTATAGCTAATAGTTTCTATAAAGTTGATGTTGAGATATTCATGACTGTTGGTGCTTTTTACTATGATTTGGATAAAATAGCTTAATTATATTTTTAGAAAGAGAAAGAATAAATATGCAAAAAGTTTTGGTAACAGGAGCTACAGGCTCTTTGGGTGAAGCAATTGTTAAGAGATTTGCGAAAGAGGGTTATTTTGTTTATATTCATTACAATGCTAATAAAGAAAAAGCTGAAGAGATTTTAAAAGAGATTAATGGTAATGGTCAAATTTTAACCTTTAATGCTAAAGATAAAGAGAATATTCAAGAAGTTTTAAAAGAGATTGAAGTAGAAATTTTGGTCAATAATTTAGGCATTACCAAAGACAATCTCTTCTTTTGGATGACCGATGAAGAGTGGGAAGAGGTCATAGAGACAAATTTAAACAGTATGTTTAGGGTGACAAAAGCGTTACTCCCTAAGTTTATTAAGCAAAAAGGTGGGGCAATCGTCAATATTTCTTCTGTTTCAGGGATTTCTGGTAATGCAGGACAGACAAATTATTCAGCTTCTAAAGGGGGGATTATTGCCTTTACAAAAAGCTTGGCAGTTGAGTTGTCACGCTATAAAGTGCGTGTAAACTGTGTTGCCCCTGGTATCATTGCCTCGGACATGACCAAAGAGCTTGACAAGAAGTTAGCCAAAACCATTCCTTTGGGGCGTTTTGGTGAACCTAAAGAGGTGGCTGATGCAGTCTATTTTGCTTCAACAAATACCTATATGACAGCCGAAACATTAAATATTAGTGGAGGATTGGTTCGATGAGACGCGTAGTTGTAACAGGTGTGGGGATGTTAACACCTTTGGGTGATGACATGGAGAGTTTAAAAAATGGACTGCTTACAAACATGAGTGGTGTAAAGTACATGCAACAATGGGCAGATGATATGGCAGACATCTCAACGCTTATTGCAGCACCCATTACAGAGCAAGATTTTTCTGATATTCCTAGAAAACATAGACGTTCCATGGGAAAAGTAGCTTTAATGACCACACGAAGTATGCAAGATGCCATTAAAGATTCAGGCTTAGAAGAAGAGCATATTAAAAATCCTAGAACAGGTATGTCATTTGGTTCTACTATGGGGGCAAATGAATCACTAATGGAGTGGATTTCAACGGTTTACAAACATAATGGTTTTAAAGGGCAAAACTCCATGATGTTCTTAAAATCTATGAGCCATTCTGTCTTGGCAAACTTGGCAGCTACTTTTGGTGTGATTGGGCGAGCCATTCCTACTTGTTCGGCTTGTACCTCTTCCTCCCAAGCGATTGGGGTAGGGTACGAATCGGTTAAATATGGCATGAGTGACATTATGTTTGTAGGAGGTGCTGAGGGCTTACACTACTTAGAAGCAGGAGTTTTTGAAGTCATGGGTGCAACAAGTACCACCTTTAATGAAAATCCAATACTCACCCCCAAACCTTTTGACAAGAACAGAGATGGCTTGGTCATCGGTGAGGGTGCTGGTACTTTGGTTTTAGAAGAGTATGAACATGCTAAAAAAAGAGGGGCAAAGATTTACGCTGAACTTACAGGATATGCTACTTCTTGTGATGGTTCACACTTAACCACCCCATCAAGAAAAGGGATGGAAGCTGTCATGAAAGCTTCGTTACAAGATGCACAATTAACGGCTAAAGATATTGGCTACATCAATGCCCATGCCACAGCTACAGCTAAAGGAGACATTGAGGAGTCTCACGCCACCCATGCTATTTTTGGTAACAAAACAGCCATCTCTAGTACCAAAGGCTACATGGGACATTTGCTTGGTGGTTGTGGGGTAGTTGAGTCAATCATTGGGATTATTGCCTTAAATGACAAGTTAATTCCTGCAAACAAAAACTTAGATGAGGTCGATGATGCTTGTGCCGATTTGGACTATGTAAGAGAGCATAGAGAAGAAGAAATCTCTCATGTCATGAGCAATAACTTTGCCTTTGGAGGGATTAATACTTCTTTGATTTTTTCTAGGGTTTAATTTGACAAAATAAAAAGAGTGATTATGACTTAAAAAAGTCGCGTAGGTCGGGTTCTCCGTAACCCGACGTTTAAAATTTGCATAGAGAAGAGGTATTATAGTTCTATCTATCATATATAAATAGTTGAATAAAACAAGCTTTCATTTCATGCCACGTAAATGTCGGGTTACGGAGAACCCGACCTACTTATCCCAATTTCCCAGAACGAATCAAATCAACAACTTTAGCAATATCAAAATCCATACGTCTGTCTTCTACCAA
>Ga0256839_1005793_pt1 | contig 11214 bp, 9 predicted proteins | sample 354166metaG_FD_185968 | JGI IMG/M metagenome (GOLD analysis project Ga0256839, IMG submission 185968) | Hydrothermal vent microbial communities from Mid Atlantic Ridge, Atlantic Ocean - 354-166 | ecosystem: Environmental > Aquatic > Marine > Hydrothermal vents | place: Atlantic Ocean: Mid... | reverse complement strand
CTGTGTACCTGTTTGAGATGCCAGATTTTTAACAATACCGGAGATGTTGGTTTTTGCAAGCATTGTTTCTATATCTGCATTGTTGACGGAGAGTCCCATTTTTTGTAATGTAAGTACAAATTTCTCCAGGGTTTTATGGAATTGTTCACTCAGGGTGTGAAAGTTTGTAGCAAATTCCTGTGCCTCTGTTGCAATGTACCCACCAAACATGACCAAAGGTATGGCCGAGAGTATGATAAGCAGTATGAGTGAAACAACTTTGGGAATATGTTTCTCCTGAAGCATGTTCAAAAGAGGAGTAAGTACAATGGCAAAAGCAATAGAGATGAGAAAAGGAGCTAGAATATCGGCTGCATATTTCATTGTCACAAAGATAATGGAGAGAAGTAACAAGTATTAAAAACTGATTGATAGGCCATGCTTTTTGCATTATGTTTTTCCTCTAAATGATTAATAAATACTATAGCACTTTTTGCTCTTTTTGTCTATCCTATTTACGCTAATTTTTATAAAATAACAGAGAATAGATGCAAAAATTAATGTATTCGTTTTAAGGATAGACAATACAAGGTTTACTTGCTATAATCCTAACACATAAAAATAAGGAATAAAATAGTATGAATTTAGCACAAGTTACAAAAAGAGCATTGCTTCCCTTTTTAATGGCAACAATGGTACATGCAGCCTCTCCTGTGAGTAGCACCAATCAGAGTTTAAGAGTACTTCCATCGAACTATAATATGATCGTGGCACTTTACGGCCGTCCTCATGTAAAAACCATGGGAACATTGGGGCAACAACCTTTGGCACAAACGATTAAAATGGCAAAACAAAAAGCAAAAGTATATGAAAAAGCTTGGGGTACAGGTAAACATGTCACACCTGGTTTTGACCTCATTTATGAAATGGCAACCGCTGCACCTGGAGCAAATGGGAAATATGTCACTAGACTTAGTGAAAAAACATTACTGTCGTACATCACCGCAGCACAGAAAAATGGCATTGTTGTGTTTATTGATGTGCAATTGGGGAAAAGAACACCCGCACAGTCGGTAAGACCTTTGTTGAAGTATTTGAAGTATGATAATGTGCATATTGCAGTAGATCCTGAGTTTTCTGTAGACAATCTTACAGTACGACCAGGTAAAAAGATCGGTTCTATTACCGGTCAGCAGATCAATGAAGTGCAGCATATGATGAGAGATTACATCAAAGCCAATGGTATCAAAGACGATAAGATACTTCTTGTACACATGTTTACTCAGCACATGGTCACCAATAAAAAAGCCATTAAGTATACAGACAGAGTACACTTAGCCATGCACCTGGATGGACACGGCAGCCCCTCACTAAAGATAAAAACCTACAATGGTCTTTACACAGATACACGTGCAGGGCTTGTAACAGGTGGATTTAAAGTATTCTATAAACAAGACAAACCTAGAATGAACCCAAGACAGGTACTTGGACTTGAAAAAGCAAGTGGAAAACTTGTAAGAGATATGCCTAAAATTATTACCTACCAATAGGTAATGTTATAAAGGGTACCCACAAGGGGCACCCCTACAAATGGTATGGTAGGGGCAATCCTTTATGGTTGCCCTTAATAGTTTATGCCCAATTGTTCTTTTGATACAAAAACAACCACATAAAACTCACCCAAAAAATGCCCAATGCCAGTCCCGCAACAACATCACTCAACCAATGCACATTCAAATAGACACGTGTAAACGCAATAAACAGTGCCCAGAGCAGAAATCGTATCAGTATGCTATATCGAAGCCAGTAAGAGGACTGTTTTTTATAAATATAATATACAAGAGCAAGACAGTGGTCATAGAGAGGGTAGCATACCCTGAAGGGAATGAATAGTTGATGACTTCTATAAGATTTGTGTCTGGCCGTATACGTCCAACCATCTGTTTAATAGCTAAAAATAAGAGAACAGCACGAGAGACAGTATACAGATAAAAGCGTCTCTCTTCATAGTATTTTTTATAGTTCAGATAAAGCAAGAGTAAAATGGCAAACACAATATTTGCAAGGACACCGGAAAGGTTAGTGAAAAATACTATGACCTTCGTTAAAATAGGGGTCTGAATTGCTACAATATGTGTATGCACTCACATATCTACATCTGTAAGATAAACTTCATAATGTATACCATAGAAGATAAACAGGAAGAGTACTAAAGAGAATATATTTAGCACTATAAGTGACACGCTCTGCGAAGCGTACTTCTTGTATTTTGTATGCATTGATTTCCTTTAGCTAGAATCTTCTTTTTTTATTGTCTTTTTTCTTCCGCATAATGAAAAGTAAAAGTGGCACCAAACAAAAATAGTATCGTTGTATAGTATACCCAAAGCATCAATATCAACAAGCTTCCTGCCGCATCATAAAGATCAATCATTTGGTTGTTGCTAATTAACAATCTGATCAACTCTTTGCCTAATATAAACAAAATAGCAGTCCAAAGTGCACCAAATAAAGCATGAGACCATTGTAATCTTTTATCGGGTAAATAACGAAAGTAAAGTGCAAAAAGAAAAGTAGTTGCAAAAAAATCGAGAAGGAACTTGTCAAGAATCAAAAAATATTCAGACCATGTACCCATCCATGCAAACAAATAGGTACTGAGTGTAGAGAGCATTACATCTAAGGTCAAGGAGACAAGGAGGAAGAAAGAGATGCTGATGAGAAGTGCAAAAGCAACAAGACGTAAACGAAGCATCCTCCAAATATTTTTTTTAAAAGACGATGGGGATGCTACCTTGTTTATGGTGTTGAGCGCTGTTCTCATAGCATCAAAGACAGTGGTAGCAAAGAAGATCAATATACCCAGTGCTATGATAGTAGCCAACCAAGTAGGCTCTTCTACACTTAGTTTTTGTATACTTACCATAATTTGATTGGAAGCTTGTTGCCCTAAAAGTATGATGATCTTTTCGAAAAGGGCATCATATACTGCATCTTCTCTGTAGAATTGAGCAGCACTCCAAAGTACAATGAGCAGCATAGAGGGTAAAGAAAAAACGGTGTAGTACGATATAGCTGCTGCATGGGTCAACATATCATCATTTATAAAGCTAATAGAGGACTTTTGTAATAGTTTTCCATAGAATATGACCTTACGATACACATAAATCCTTTTAGATTGAGCAGAGGGTTCCATCCCTGTATTAAGACGCTATATGAATCGTATGATACTATATTTTAGTCTATCTCTTCTTGTCTTTCTGCACATTCACCTGTAAATGCTTTTATATCAAAATGGTGATTAATTCTTAATCACTTTAGTGTCTTTAATCGGATTCCATTTTCCATTTTTAACTGCCTGAGTTGCACCATAAGTACGAATCATATAGTTATACTCACGCCCACCGGAGTCTAAGTTGTTGATGGCATCTTTGCTACAGTTGAAGTGTACGGTGTAGGTACCGTCTGCATTGGGTTTCATGTTGTATGAGTTCTCAGCACTTTTCCCCTCAAGAAGGTAACCATCTTCGTCATACATGGTAAACGAGAAAAAGTCTCTTACTTTCGGGTCTTCAAAAGTCGTTGCATAACACTTTTTAGGATCCATCATTGGGGAGTTGTAGTACGTGTTGATACGGTCATGCATCCCACCATAAGCAGCAGCCACAGTCAGGAGACGTTTATAGTCATCGACATCCCCTTTGTGTTGCCCTTGTACGACGATACCTTTTCCTTCTGTGATGAACTCTTTTTTAAGTTCTTTGAGCATTTTGTCCATAGAAGCTTTATCGTATTTAGTCGGGTTAAACGGTTTGGTACCCTGACCTCTTACTTTAAAGCCATCTTGCAGTTTATGTGCGTACTCGATGTCCGCAGGATTTCTGTAGTTTTTCACCCCTGTTCTGGCAATAAGGATGATAAAAGGACTTTTAGAGACGATCTCATGCTCTCCTGCTTCCTGGAAATAGTAGAGGGAGTAGGCTTCATCGTCAAGTACCAATACGGTTCTGAGTACATCCCCTTCAGGAATGGTCACAGTGATCTTTCCGTTGCTGTTGTCAAGGACAGCCACACTGTAAAGCGTGTCGAAGTTCATACGTACGGTAGGTGCTTTTTTGCCTATGGGAGAGATCTCACGGAAATGTGTCCATTTGTTTTCTCCGCCTAATTTGATGTAGTTGTTGGCATTGCGGATAGACTCTGCTTTGGTAAAATTATCACGGGTTACGATGACCCCATCGCTTTTGTTTGCTTCAGTGCTTACTTTGGTTTTATTTGCTGTATTGTCTGCTTGTGCTGTGAGTGTCAGCAGTACCACGGTGACTGCGCTTAGTAAAATTTTGTTCATGTTTTTCCTTTGGGTTCATGATGTATTTAACTGGTGACGCAGCTCTAGCTGCGCCACACCTATCGGACTATAAATAACAAAAAAATCATAAGCTCGCCAAGAGTAAGATGATATTGTCGTCCGATGAAAGGTACACAGCTGGAGCTGTGTACCGAGTGACCCCGACCTACCATTTTATTTTATAAGTTCAAAATCTCCAGGCATCCATGTTCTGTCATACCAAGGCTGTAGTGGACCATAGAGTCTTAAGAGAATGGTATAGCCTTTCCCTGGCATTGTTTGACCCCAGTTTTCTTCATGTCCTTTAGGTGCTTTTGGACCAAAGTAGACTGTTACACTGCCATCGGCATTTTTAACCAGACCTTTTTTATTGCTGTCTATACCACCTGCCTTTTGATCGGTCTCCAAGATACCGCGAGTTTGGGCATCATTGATCATAAATGACCAGAAGTTGTTAATAGGTATAGGGGCAGGAAGTGTCACCTTATAGTTCTTTGAACCATCAAGGTAGTTTCCATCCGCATCTTTTGCTGTGATCTCATACACAGAACCCGTACCTACTTTTGGCAGAACCATAGAGGGTGTGATGCCTGTGGCAAAAAAGAGCATCATGGTACGGTCATCCTGCATAAGCTCACCATCATTCATGAACTCATGGCTTCCTCCTGCAAGCGGTGAGTACCACTGACGTTTACCGGGGTAGAAAAAGACCGACTCTTTACGTGGTGAAAAGAGTATGGAGCGTGCGGAAGCATTTCCCATTTTAGCTGCATCTTTTAGGATTTCCTTCATGCGAGCATCAGGCTTAAACTCTTTGCCTTTTTTAATGCCGATGGTTGCCATTTGTCCGTTGATCTCAGGAGAGAAAACACCCGTTGGTTCATACTGTACCGAGTTGGCGATCTCATCGAAAAATGTTTCATCGCTGGAATGAATGGTGTTATATTTTTTACCTGAAAAGCTAAGAAAAACCTGCTTAGGAGGATTTTTTGCTTCAGAGAGCGGGTACATGCTGAATCGAGATTTAAATGCATCTACTGCTTTTTTTACTTCTCCGTTTTTCACAACTAAACGTATGATAAGCCAGTGACGGTACCCACGTGTTTTAATAACAGTATAGCCTTCTGGGATCTCCCCTTTGTAGTCCGGAGCTACAAAAAGGTACTTAACAGGTTTACCTTTGTCAGGACCTACCAGTCCCAAGTCGGTCACATGTCTAAAAAAAGCATCATCGACGATGCCCAGTACCGGACCCGGATTCTCTACAACAATAGGCCCGTTTTTTGTGTCTATCTCTCCCATGGCGTAAGGTGTAGTTGTATTTGGAGTAAGCCAAAGTGACCGGGCATCAAGCATGTCTTCAAAAATAGCAATTTGATTGACGCCAACACCAGCTTTTCTCTGTCCTTCCAGCATTGCCTGCATAGAAGCAATACCAATAGTGTTAGTATAAGTGACAGTTGCACGTGCAGTGTCAAGGAAGTCGTAGGTTTTGGCAACAGTTTCATCACTTGGGAAACCGTCTTTAAAGTGAAGCGTACCTGCATATTTAGTCTGTAAAGTGTCAGGTGTTATAAGGCTCTGAGGCACATCTGCTTTGTATTTTGGCTCGGCTGCCATAAGAGGGTTCATCGCCAAAGTGAGAGTAGTCACAGCGGCAATACTGAGTAATATTGTTTTTTTCATTTTTATCCTTCTATAAAATTATGTTCTATTATAATAGAATAAAAATGTTATGTCTATCCGTAAAGCGAAATATTTATATTTATTTTCAGAAGAAGAGTCCTGTAGCAAAAGAGACAGCTACAAATACCCCTTAATCGGTAAAAGAGACATGAAGTCTGTACCCAAACGTTTGAAAAATGTGGTTTGGGGTCTTTCATAATAGATGGTTTTTGTACCATTTTCCCTTGTTGTCCAAATGGGACCTTTTTTTCCCTTTGGGTATTTTCCCCAGGAGAGTTTGTAGACATTGTTGAGGTTTAAAACTTTGTCTAAAATGTGCTGCTCTTCTGTTGTGACTTTTTTGGAGGTAATGACCATAAGAAGCTCTGTGTTGAGTTTGTTTGAACGTGGGTCGAGGTTGGCAGAACCAATGGCAAGTCGCTCGTTGTCTATAAGTGTCATTTTGGTATGCAGAGAGAATTTCGGTAACTTTTTCAAATGTTTTTTCTTAGAGATCTCGACAAAACTGTTCGTTTTCAATTCATAAAGGTTTATTCCCATACTAAGTAAAGGTTGGATATATTTTTGATAGCCCGCATAGACAGGTGCCACATCAGTAGAGGCCAAAGAATTTGTGAGGATATTCACTTTAACACCCTTTTTTCGCAATTTCTGTAAATATCCCATCATCTTCTCATTCGGGATAAAATAGGGAGAAATGATCGTGACTTCGGACTTTGCTATTTTCATATTTTTGCGAAGTTTTTCAGAAATATGCGTACTGGCATTGTTTTCATTTGAAGAAACTTTGTTTGGCTCGTCGTAATAGAAACGTACTTTGTCGGCCACGGTCAACTGAAGCTTATGGTTTTTGACCTTTTTCGTGAAGCCAGAGTGCAACACTTCCAGACCCAGCCGGCTCTTGTTGAAGTGTCTTAATTTACGCTTCAGATAAGGCGTGAGTTTGGACTCAAGCTCCTGGAAGCTCTGCTCGCTTACTCCCAATACTTCAGACGCAGGCAATACTTCTGCACTGTTCCAGAAAATATCAAAGGCATGTGAGATCTGTGGCACAACAGAGCCAATGCATAAGATGTCATAGTCAAGGAAGATCGCATTGGTGTTCGCCGCAAAATAGACATCGCCTATGTTTCTGCCTCCCATGATGGCTGTGTAGCCATCTGCAGTGAGTGACTTGTTGTGCATGCGTCTTCCCAAAGTATCGACACTAAAGAGAAGTGCAAGGTTACGGAATGAAGTTCTTAACTTGTTGGGGTTAAAAAGTCTCAACTCTACATTGGGATGTAAGGCAATTTTTTGCAAGACAGAGTCTTTTCCTGTTGTTCCCAGGTCATCGAGAAGTATGCGTACCTTAACGCCTCTTTGTGCTGCCAAAAGAAGATGTGCGGTAAAGACCTTACCGATACTGTCATCATCATAGATGTAGTACTGTACATTTAAACTTTTCTTTGCATTATCTATGATAAAAAGTCTTGCAGCAAGGGCATCAGCAGGTAGAGGAAGAGAGTAAAAAGCAGAGTGTTCTGCAAGTTTACGGTCTGTTTTGTGCAGGTGTTTTTTAAGAGGGACACTGCCTTTTGCCACCTGTGTGACAGAGGGCTTTTTACTGACAGGTACAGGTGTGGTACTGCTACACCCTGCTAAGAAAATGAGGAGCAGAAGGAGGTAAAGAGATTTCATTTTATCTTAATTATGCATTTCTTTTTGTGTTTCTTTCACGATACGCGAAAGCACAATAGCATTAAACCCGTGGATGATTAATTCGATAGAAATAAACATACCAATGACCCATAGTCCAGTCTCTGGCCAACCGTTGTATACCAATAGACCCAAAATAATATTAAGTAAGCCACCAAAAGCTATCCAACTCCAGGCACGTGTTTGATCTTTTACCTGAAAAGCCATAATGATGCGTATTACTCCTATGAGTGCTAGGAAAATAGCAAGAAAAAGGGTGAACCATACCGCAGCACCAATGGGGTTGATGATGGTGACAACACCTGCACCAGTATAAAGTACAGAAAGCCCAAGGTTAAGAAGTTTGCCTTGCCAATCAGGAGAAGAGAAAGATTCTACTATAAATACAATACCCAGTATAAGCATAAAAACACCAAATATAAGCACCGTTGTGATGGTCATCATCGTACTCATATAGAGACCAATGAAACCAAAAATAACAGAGAGAATACCATACCCCATGAGTCTTTTTCTATTTTTCGTGACCATTCCTGTGGCCAATACGCTTATATCTATTTTTGTATTTTTGTCGAGCATTTTTTTCCTTTTAGAGTAAATTAATAGGGCATTATAATGGAATCTAAATAATTTGTCTATCCTATAAACGAATACATTATCGATTCATCCAATAAATGAGACTGGGAATGTTTTCTATACCAAAATAGATATAGTCATTTTTCTCCAAATCTCCTTTTCTATGTACATAGGTAAAGCGGAAGATATCCATAATATCGATATAAGTATTGATACCATAAGCAGAGTCACGTTTGTAAAAACTGCCTTCCATGTCGCCAAATCCAGAAGCCCCCACACCGAACTTTAAAAAATCGTCATATTCGTAAAAAGCATCTATGTCTAAACGGGCAAAATCTGAAGATCTGTCTCCTACGACATAAGAGGCTTTGGTCTCAAAACCTGAAAGGTACTCAAGGTTTGTATAATACAGCGCTGTGTACCCAAAACTAACCCCTCCATTTTTTATGTCTGTGGCAAGCTCTCCTGGAAGTAGTCTTAATGCTGTTCTCAAACCTGCTTTACCTTCATCTTCAGGAACATGTAAAGGCAAGATGTCCCAGCCCTCTTTTTCTGCAATGTAGGTGCTTAAGACCCAGGCAGAAAGGGTTGTGGCTGTGGCAAAAGAAGCATGGTCTTCGTGTACTTTTGCTTGTTCATTTTCCAAGGTTGTGACACGGTTAATGATGTTACGAAAAGGTTTTTTATACCAGTGATTTACATTGCTTTTGGCATTGGCTAAAAAAGATTTTTTAGAATGGGGAAGATAGCGCATATCTAGTTTGGTCAAAAAAGCTTTAAAGGCATCGGAGTCATAACGCTTGGCATCATGTTTACTTGTGTCAAAGGCATTATAAATGGCAGAAAAGCTGTCTGTGGTTTTTGGTTTAGTATGCTTCAACTCAGTCTCTTTCAGAAGTGTATACGCGGCAAGCGCCTCTTTATGTGTGTTGAGGCCGAGTTTGTTTTTAAGCTGATTCATCACAGTGATTTGTGCATAGTGTGCATACTGAGGTCTTTGTCTCAGTAGTGTGGCTAACTGAAAAATAGCATCATAAACACCGACATAGTAGTCGTATTGACGAAAATTTTTGTCTAAAAAAGCTGCAAAATGTTCGAGGTACTTTCCTGTAAGAGGGTGGTATCTTGAGGTGAGTACGAGTCTTCTGTTTTTGTTGTTTCTAAAGTATTGGTTGACGGCTTGGTAGAGTCGCATAGATTGTAAGATTTCAAAAGAGTTTAACAGAGGTATGGCATTGGTGGTAATGAATCCAACTGGTACCTCTTCCTCTTCTTCTTTTTCTGACAGAGGTGCTTCTTTTCTCATGTTGCTAGGGTCAATAAAGAGAAAGAGAGAAGACTTGTTGTTGAGTTCTATGGCAAGTTGAAGTGGTACGTTATCGTAAGCACCACCATCTATAAAGTAATGAGAAGCTTTTTTTCCTTTGTAGACATACTCTAGTTTAACCTGCTGAAAGGCACCAGGAAAGGCCGCTGATGCAAAAAGAACATCAATAATTTTACTTGTATTGTGTTCTATACCAGGAATAGACATATAAAAATCTGTGCTTGGAGGCATTTTTCTGTTTACTATAATCAATTTTCCATTTTTCTCTTTGACCGTAAGTGGGATAGAAAAATGTTGATTTTTAATTTTGATACCTGCCACTGTTTCTACAATAGGTGTGACTTTTGTGACTGAGACACCCAAAGGGACTTCACAGCCTTTACGGAAGATGGGTTTGTTCATGTGTTCTAAAATATACCTTGCTTTTTCACTTAAACCTTTTCTTGTAAAGAGGGAACTTTTATTGTCTGGGTCATTTCCATGTACTGCCAAGTCTTCTATGCCCAGTTTTCCCCAAGTCTCATAAAAAAGATTGTCTTCGACAGAGTTTCTTAAAGGTACAGTGTCTTTCTGACACCAATAAATAGCAGTCATTAATGCATTGATAGACCCTGCAGATGCACCGGCAACAGCATGTAAGTCGGGTTTGGACAAGGTGCTATGGTCTCGTACTTTTGCAAGCATCTTTATCATCGCCCAGTTGTACCCAGATTCGTAAGCGCCAAGACTTACCCCGCCAGAGATGACCATAGAAAAATTTATCTGATCACGTTTAGCGTGAAGTGTAGTGGTAAACAAAGAGAATAGTAAAGGGAAGAGAACAAGAAGTTTAAACACGAAGAACCTTTCTACAATAGATATATTTGGGGGAATTGATAGTGACAACAGTAGGTGTGTAAAACCTACTGTTTAAAAGAGTTATTTAACTTCAACTGCTGCCGGCATTGTCCATTTACCATCTAAGATCTCTTGATGTGGTTGGTAAAATCTTACGATGTATAACCAACCCTCTGGAATGTAAAGGTAGTTGTCTGCTTTTGGATCACCGCCAAGGTGAAGTGTTGTTGTTCCGTCTGCATTTTTCTTAGCTGTTAAGGAGTTAAGTGAGTAAGAGTTGTACTCATTTGGCACCATAAAACGCTCTTGGTTATAGATAGTGACTGACCAGAAGCCATCTACAGGAACCTCTTTTGGTACAGTAATAGTGTAGGCAGTTTTACCGTCATTTTTTTCAACCTGTGTAGGAATGTAAAGTGCATCTTTTTTCTGCATACCACCCCAACCAACAGCTACACCCATGGCATCATCAAGATATGAACGGTCACATTTTACACCAAACCAATTAGACGTATTAGTTGCTGCAGATCCTAAAGTATTGTATGCTTTACGCATAGCTAACATTGATTTTTCATCCCACTCTTTCAAACCTGACAAATCACCTGTATCTTTTTGTGTCACTTTTACACCATCTTGGAGCTTGTGAGCTCTCTCCATATCTTTTGGGTCATTTGGATCACAGAGTGTTCTGATAACAAAGATCATATAACGTGTACCGACTTCTTTCTGAGTAAAGGTATATTTACCTGGTGCATTAAGACCCGGG
>Ga0256839_1005792_pt1 | contig 11214 bp, 11 predicted proteins | sample 354166metaG_FD_185968 | JGI IMG/M metagenome (GOLD analysis project Ga0256839, IMG submission 185968) | Hydrothermal vent microbial communities from Mid Atlantic Ridge, Atlantic Ocean - 354-166 | ecosystem: Environmental > Aquatic > Marine > Hydrothermal vents | place: Atlantic Ocean: Mid... | reverse complement strand
GGCGCGAGTGTAATTAGGAAGTTAAGTTTATAATGCTTAGATAATACATCTTGAATGGCTGTAATTTCAGTAAAAGAGGCGGTGGTGTTGCTTTGAAAGCCCAAATAAGCAAAAGCAACTATAACAATTATATAAGATGGGATGGTGGTATAAAGCATAGACTTGATGTGGGCATATAAATCCGTACCCGCACTCATAGAAGCTAAGTTTGTGGTATCTGAAACTGGCGAAAGTTTATCACCAAAAGTGGCACCTGATATGACCATGCCAGCAACCAAGGGCAAGGGCACATTAAGCACGGTACCGATTCCCATAAAAACCACACCCAATGTGCCAACGGTTCCCCAAGAGGTGCCAATTGATATAGACATGATGGAGCATAAAATTAAACCAATGGGTAAAAACCATTGAGCAGAAATCCAATTAAGTCCGTAATAAATCAGAGCAACCACCGTGCCAGAATGCATAAAAGAGGCAATAACAATTCCGATCAAACAAAAAATATAAATAGCGGATAATGAACGTGACAAACTGTCACTCATCATTTGCCGTATTTGTTCAAAATTATATCCTAATAAACGGGCATTTAATGCCACCCATATCAATACAAAAAACAAAATGATATGTAAAGAAATTTTCATCTTGAATAATCCAAGTGAAATCATCAAAATTAAAACTGAAAAGACTATAGAGGCATGAAGTAAAGAGCTAGTTTTTGTCGGCATGATGACCTGTTAATAAATGAATGTTCAATATCATATCCTTTTTATAACTAATATGCAAAGCCCTTATTATTGAGTTATAATTCCACCATGAAAAAATTACAAATAATCGTTCCAGTCTTTAATGAGCAAGAAGTTGTAGACATTTTTTACGAAAAAATGAAACAAATCCTAAGCACGTGTGGTGTTCAATGGACTATTTTATTTGTCGATGATGGGTCAAGTGATGGCACCGTTTCGCACATAGAATTTTTGCGGCACAAAGATTCTCGTGTTGGTTTTATCAGTTTAAGTCGGAATTTTGGCAAAGAATACGCCCTAACAGCAGGACTTGATCATGCCGATGCCGATGCGGTTGTGGTTATTGATGTGGACTTGCAAGACCCGCCTGAATTGATACCGCAGATGTTGCAAGAATGGCAAAAAGGCTACGACGTAATTTATGCCACAAGACGAAAACGCGAAGGAGAAACCTACCTAAAAAAAGCCACGGCATCGTGGTTTTATACAGTCATTAATAAAATGAGCAAAATATCCATTCCCAAAGACACAGGCGACTACCGTTTAATGGATATAAAAGCCGTCAGGGCTATCAACAAGTTACGCGAAAGCAATCGATTCATGAAAGGAATTTTTGCTTGGGTAGGTTATAAACAAAAAGCGATTTATTTTGATCGCAAAGAACGCTTCGCAGGCGAGACCAAGTTTAATATGCGTAAGCTTTTTTCTTTTGCAATGGATGGCATTACTTCATTTTCTTATGTTCCTCTTAAGTTTGCCACGTGGATTGGTACAGCCGTTGCCTTGTTTTCTTTTTTGTACGGAATAAAAGTCATTTTAAAGGCTTTGATTTTTGGTGGCGACCCACAAGGTTACCCAACAATGATGGTGGTTATTTTATTTTTAGGCGGCATTCAATTAATGGCTCTGGGCATTATTGGAGAATACTTAGGGCGTTTATTTGAAGAAAACAAACAACGCCCTTTGTATTTAATTGATAAATATCATCCGCCTAAGGCTGCTGATAAAGAAGATTAGCTCTCTATTTTTTTACCTTTACAAATTTCAAAGTAAATCTATCGGTATTGCCCGTGACTGTTTTTCTTCCCACTTCATAACGCAGCTCATCATCAGGGCGGTAGTGGAGGTTGCTGTAATCGACTAATTTAAAACCAGCCTCTTGAATTTCTTTAATGGCAAGAACTGGGTCAAATCGTCTGCGATTTTCATTGTCATCGCCTTGCATATGTCTGCGGGTATGATCCACAACACCGTATATGCCACCTACTTTCAAGGCCTTATAAACGGCGTGATTCATGGCTTTTCTGCCTTCAAAATCAAAATTGTGGTAATTTCTAAAGGTCAAAACCATGTCGGCATTTTTGGTGCCTAAGTCAGTGTTTTCAATTGAATAAAATTTAGCCCCTTCTTTGCGATACATTTTGTTGTTTTTCGCTAAAACCTTAACACCTTTAAAGTTGTCATTGTTCTTTAACAAAGACTTTTCGATGCGTGAAGTTCCATAAGCAACGGAAAAATCACCGTTCTCTTTTAAAACAGGGGCTAACAGTTTTGTATACCAACCACCACCAGGAATAAGTTCGACAACTTTCATGTCATCACGCAAGCCAAAAAATTTGAGCGTGCTAATGGGGCGACGATTTCTATCGCGCTGAGTTTCCTTTTCAGTACGGATAGAAGACTCCAAGGCTGAGACTAGCTTCGCCTCCGTGGTTTTAAAATCATCGGCATAAGTTGCAAAACTGATGACTAAAAGTAATAATGTTTTCATGCGTTAACTCTCTCTATTTGTTTATGTGAGTTGTTTAGACAATTTTAACGCCAATTGTTCCAATTTAATAGGATAAATTATGAGTTTAAAAAATTTACAGGATGTTTTTGGGTTTGAGGAATTTAAAACTGGTCAACAACAAGTCATAGAAAAAGTTGTTCAGGGCAAGTCTGCCTGTGCTATTTTCCCCACAGGTTCGGGTAAATCCTTGTGTTATCAATTACCCGCCTTACAACTGCAAGGCATCACTTTAGTGGTTTCGCCTTTATTGTCTTTAATGAAAGACCAACTGGATTTTTTATTGTCACACAATATTTCGGCGGCACGACTGGACTCTTCTTTAGAGCGTGAAGAATACAATAAGGTGCTAGAAAGAGCCAAAAGTAACCACTTAAAAATCCTGATGATTTCAGTTGAACGTTTTAAAAATGAACGTTTTCGCGGGCAATTGCAACGCATGAATGTATCGCTCATGGTAATAGACGAAGCCCATTGCATATCCGAATGGGGGCATAATTTTCGCCCAGATTATTTAAAATTACCTCAATACCAACGCGAATTTAAAATTCCACAAGTCTTATTGCTCACCGCTACGGCAACTCAACAAGTGGTTGTCGATATGCAAGCCAAGTTTGCCATTGATAAAGATGATGTGGTGATTACTGGATTTTACCGAGAAAATCTGTTTTTACAGATGCAACCAACTCCAAGCAAAAATCGCCCACACGCTTTGTTTGCTGCCTTAGCTAAAAATCCAGATTTGCCTTCAATTGTCTACGTCACTTTACAAAAGACGGCTTATGAAGTTGCTGAGTTTTTAAAGAACAAAGGCATTAACGCACACCATTACCATGCAGGCATGAAAACAGATGAGCGTGAATTGATTCAAAACCAATTTATGCAAGGGCAAATCAACTGCATCGTTGCCACCATCGCTTTTGGTATGGGCATTGATAAAAAAGATGTCAGGTGCGTAATTCACTATGACTTGCCCAAGTCCATAGAAAATTACAGCCAAGAAATTGGTCGTTCAGGGCGGGATGGCAAAAGGTCTCTGTGCCAAATCTTAGCCAATAGCGATGGCATAACCGTGCAAGAGAATTTTGTCTACGGAGATACACCTGATTTCAAAGGCATACAACTATTGCTAGAACAAATTCAAAACAGTCAAGAGCCTTTTTGGGAAACCAAAATTATCACCTTATCCAATGAATTGAATATCAAAGTGTTGCCATTAAAGACCTTATTAGTTTATCTGGAAATGCGAGGAATCATTAAACCAAAATTCACTTATTTTGAAGAATACTCGTTTAAAAATTGTGATACCGATGCCATTATCAACCGTTTTCAAGCAGAACGCCGTGATTTTATCGCAGCTATATTTCACAACAGCATCAAGAAAAAACTCTGGACCTACGTCGATATTCAAGCAATCATGGAAAATTATTCCACCGATAGAGCACGCATTATTGTTGCCTTGGAATACTTTGAACAGCAAGGTCTGTTAGAGTTACAGGCCAAACAATCGGTGGAACGCTTTGATATAGTCACTCACAACTATGATGCGAAAGAAGTAGCAAAAGAGCTGTTTAATGTCTTCTTGAAAAAAGAGCAAACCGAAGTGCAACGCATCCACAACATGGTAGCTTTATTTGAATCTGATGCTTGTTTAAGTAAAGAGTTAGCGCATTATTTTGGAGAAGAGTTGAATTTTGAAAAATGCGGGCATTGTTCGCATTGTTTAACGGGTCAAGCGAACTTTGAAAGTGAAAATAAACTGACCAAAATTGAAACTCATGATTTTGAGCAACTCACCGCCGAGTTTATCCACGCCATTGGCGATGCCTTTAGTGCCAACAATTTGGTTAAATACCTGTGCGGAATCTCGACTCCGATTTTTAGAAAATACAAAATCAGGGCACTGCCCTATTTTGCCTACCTTGAAAAATACCCTTATGCCCTAGTCAAAACATGGGTTTTGTCGCATTTAAGTCTTAAAGCTCATCCAACAAGTGATTGTTAACCAAGGTGCTCGGGGTGTAATAACCTGATTTGGTGGTTGCAAGGGTGTGTTCGACCATTTTTAATCCACCTGTCATGGTTAAGGTGTAACCGTTGTCCGTTTCAAGGCGCACTGTTTTGCATTCGCCTTTGGCATTTTTTACCTCACCCCAAAGGTAAGTTTTTAGTTTTTGTCTTTGTTTGTCGGTAGGACCACGAACTGATTTTTCTATGCGGTTTTTTAAGAAATTTTGCACAAAACCTAAACCCAATAAGCCGCGAATATAATTCATGCGTTTAAGTTTTTTAACTAAGTTGGGTGAGGCAGGAATATACACTTCTATGTTTGGAATTTTTGTGGTGAAATGAGCCGTTGACACATCACCCCACGGAATGCTCATGGCAAGTTTTTCACCATTGCCAAAATCTATTTTTCGGGTTTTATAGGCGAGTGGTACAGAGATAATTTTGCCATTTTCTCTAATTTTCCCACCGGATGCCAGCCCCTCAACAGAGGTTTTGGCGGTTCCCGGGGAAAATCCAGATTTGGAATCAAAGCCTAAGGCTAAATGCGTCGCATCGGGCATTAGTTCTTTGAGTTGTGATGCCAAGCAATCTGTTGGAATGACATCAAAGCCAACGCCAGGGCATAAAACAATGCCCGCTTCTTTGGCTTGTTTATCAAATGATTTTGCCATTTCGAATACGGCTATTTCGCCGGTAATATCAAGGTAATGAGTCTGACTGTTAAGACAAGCTTGAATCATGGCTTTTGCGGTGTGAGAAAAAGGCCCTGCACAGTTAATCACCACATCAACATCGTGTAAGTTTTGAGCAATAATTGTGGGGCTTGACAAGTCAAAGACTCGTGATTCAAACCCCAAATCATTGGCGAATGTTTTTATGGTTTGGCTATTTCTGCCTGCAATAATCGGGGAAAAGGATTGTTGTTTAGCGTAATTCGCAATAAGTTCACCAGAATAGCCGTTAGCTCCATAAATCATCCACTTTTTCATTTTTTTAATCCTGTTTTTTTATGCCTTTCATCATTTTGAGAAAAACTTTAATTTTTTGCTTCATAAAAAAGTCAGGGAACAGTCGTTTAATCAAGTATTGAGTGCGTGATTTTTTATGAGTCATGATAATAAATTTATTTTTATTGATACCATTAAAGATGCCTAAGGCTACATCATCAGCTGAAACACCCGAGGTTTGCATTTGTTTATCAATAAAACCCTTTGTTTTATCCGAAGCATTAGCCATGCTATCAACCAAGTTGGTTGGGAAAAAAGCAGGGCATGCCACACTAACTCCGATATTATAAAGAGCCATCTCGCCGTGCAAAGTTTCACTAAAAGCAACCACACCCGCTTTGACAACATTGTAGGACATCATTCCTGGCATATTGGCTAAACCTGCATAACTGGCAGTGCTGATTATATGGGCTTTATCGGATTTTTTTAACAAAGGCAAAAACACTTGAGTGCCATAGATAACACTTATTAAGTCCAGCGCGATAAGTCGATTCCATTCTTCAACCGTGGTACTTTCCAAAGTGCCTGCACTGGCAACACCTGCATTATTGACCAAAATATCCAGAGCTTCATGCTTACCAGCAATGATTTTAAAAAGTGCTTCAAAATTTTCTTTTGCACCGACATCACAATGGTGGTATTCGGCATTTTTACCCTCTAGGGTGAGCCTAGCAACAAGCTTTTTTCCCAACTCATCCTGGATATCTACAATTATTACATTCCAGCCTTTTTTTGCATACAACGTTGCAATAGCTTTGCCCAGTCCACTGGCAGCTCCTGTTATTAGAATGTTACTCATAATTTTATTAGATATAAACTTGATGGGCATCATAAACTAAAACAAATAAAAAATCGAGCGTTCGCTCTATATTGACAAAAAGTATTGCAAAGTTTAAACTCACATCCTATTAAAAAAATTAAAATACGATGAACTTTGCACTCTCAGACAAATTACAGAACAAACTTAACAGAATACAGTCTTTTTTAGAGAAAGAAATTTACCCAATTGAACACTTGTTTTTAAATCACCATTGGGATGAACTGTTTGCAGCACTCGAATCCTGTCGATTAAAAGTAAAGTCCCTAAAGCTTTGGGCACCCAATATGCCAAAATCAGAAGGCGGAACATTTGAAAATTTAACCGAACTTGCCTTAATTGGTGAAGTGTTAGGGCAATCGCCATTGGGGCATTTTGTATTTGGCTGCCAAGCACCGGATGCAGGCAATGCGGAGTTATTGCATTTATTTGGAACAGATGAACAAAAAGAAAAATGGCTCAAACCATTGGTGCCAGGAAAAATACGCAGTTGTTTTGCCATGACAGAACCACATACGGCGGGTTCAAACCCAACTTTATTGGATTCTAGGGCAGAACTAAAAGACGGCAATTGGCATATTAACGGACGAAAATGGTTTACTACTTCGGCTGAGGGTGCAGCTTTTACTATCGCCATGGTTGTCACCAACCCCGATGCACCAAAGCACAAACGTGCCAGTATGATTATCGTTCCATTAGAAACAAAAGGCTTTGAAATTGTGCGAAATATTTCGGTGATGGGAGCACAAGGCAAAGGTTATTTCAGTCATGCAGAAGTGACTTTTAACAATTGCGTCGTTCCACAAAAAAACATTATTGGTAGTGATGGAGATGGGTTTGCTCTCGCACAGGAACGCCTAGGTCCTGGTCGAATACAGCATTGCATGCGCTGGTTAGGAATTGGTAAAAGGTCTATTCAAGTGAGCAAAGAATTTCTAAACCGCAGAAAAATATCAAATTCGCAAGTACTCGCACAACAACCCTTAATGCAAGGAGCCATTGCCGAATCATTGGCAGAACTGGCAGCGGCACGTTTATTAGTCTTACAAACTGCCAGCCATATTGATAATTATGGTTTTGAAAAGGTTAAAAATGAAGTATCATTGATAAAATTTCATACCGCCAACGTGGTGCAACGTGTGGTTGATCGTTCTTTACAGTCTTTGGGAGGGCTGGGCATGACCGATGATACGGTGTTGTCCTTTTTCTATCGGGAAGAACGTGCTGCTCGTATTTACGATGGTGCTGATGAAGTGCATAAAATAGTTGCAGCCAAACGTTTTTTAAACAGCTAGGGAGTTAAATTTGGATTACCAGTCCTTTTGTCAACAGTATCAACCAAGTAAAAAAGAGTTGTACACGCAGTTTTATCGCTTTTTTAAAGATAAATTCAGTGTGAAAAATGAACGCATCGCGGTAGAGAAGTTAACCACAATTATTGAGGCAACATTCAAACTTTCCGCCAATCAGAGTTTTGCTAACATGAGTTTACGGCAACTATCCAAAGAATCTGGCTTGAGTATGGGTGGCTTGTATGCGTACATACAAAACAAACAACAATTGTCGTTATTTATCCATGAGTTCTTAAGTTATTTTGTCATTAAAACAATTAACCAAGTGACAAACAACAAAGGCTGCAATAATTTAGAATGCATCATTAGAACGCATATTTATTTAAGTGAACTGTTACAGCCTTGGTTCTTTTTTGCCTTTATGGAAAGTAAAAACTTGTCTCGAGATGAAATAAAAGCAGCCATACAATCTGATTTATTAATGGAAAGCAAACTGATTGAAGTAATTCAACGAGGGCAACAGGAAGAGATTTATAGCACTATTTTAAAAGCAGAAACCGTAGCCTCATTAACCAAGCCTTTACTGAGTGAATGGTACTTAAAACGGTGGAAATACAAAAAAAGAGGCATGAGCATTGACCAATATTGCCTAGCCGTGATGATATTTATTGAACGGGGCTTAACCAGTCCACACGCCCTAAGTGAATTTGAGAACAATGAAAAGCCATGAATAATAAAGCCCAAAAAGTACGAGAAGAGGACCAACTTGATAAAGAAAAATTAGCCCAATATTTATCCAAGCATGTCTTTGCAGGTATAAATGCTGACACATTAAACATAAAGCAATTCAAAGGTGGTGCATCAAACCTGACTTACCAATTGCAGTGGGATAAGCAAAAAGTGATATTGCGCACCGCACCCAAAGGTGCCAATATAAAAAGTGCACACGACATGGTCAGAGAATACAATGTCATTTCAAAAATAAGACCGCACTTTTCTTACGCACCAAAAACCATACACCTTTGTGAAGATAAAGAAATCATAGGCAGAGAATTTTACTTAATGCAAAAAGTAGAAGGCATTATTCCTCGCAAGGAATTTCCAATACCGCTTACCTCAACACAAGCAAAGCAAATATCCAAAGAACTCATAGATGTGCATATTAAATTGCATGAAATAGACATAGAAAAGACTGGACTGATTGAACTTGGTTACCCACAAGGCTACATCCAAAGGCAAATACTGGGCTGGAACAAACGTTATAAAAATGCCCGATTAAAAAATTCATTACAAGCCAACGATTTAATGCAATGGCTAGAAGACCATATGCCAAATGATGAGACCTCGAGTGTTATACACAACGATTACAAATTGGATAATGTGGTATTATCCGAATCTGATCCAACAAAAATAATTGCAGTGCTTGATTGGGAAATGACAACCATCGGTTCGCCGTTGATGGATTTGGGCTGCTCCTTGGCGTATTGGATAGAAAAAGATGATTCTCCAGCCATGCAAGCCATTCGCATGATGCCCACCTCAATAGAGGGCATGATGACCAGAAAAGAAATCGTAGAATATTATGGACACAAACGAAATATCTCTATTGATAATTTTGATTATTATTATATTTTTGGCTTATTTCGCCTTGCTGTTATTGTTCAACAAATTTACCATCGCTATGCACAAGGAAAAACATCAAACCCTGCCTTCAAAAATTTTGGTCAAATAGCCGCTGTACTTATTCAACAAGCACAAAAGATACGATTGAGTCTTTAAAAAGATTGTTAATACGTAATAGGTTCTATAGTTAGTTATGGAAAAGCTTTGACGCGAAGAACATTCATTTCTTTATTGGCTTTTTTCCAGTTCCATTTCTCCTGCGTAAAATAAATATTACCAACACCAAATTTTTTCATATCGTCTACAGAATAATTAAACCCAGAAATTGGTAATCCACGAACATAGGCTTTAATGTAATTCCTCCATTTATATTGAGAAAATCCATTAATGGTTATTTGCGTATTTACATTAATTTTTTTGAAAAAAGCAATTTCTTTTTTTCGCCATTTTACTGCCCATTCTTCGCCTTTTTGAACTTCTTTATTTATATTAGGTTGCCACGAACTCCCATGCCAACCTAAGATTGAGTCAGGGTTTAAGTATTTGTTTTTCGCTGCTGTAAAAACATAGTTAGCACAAGATGAAAAACACAACCGATTAACCTCAACATCAAGTTGATTATTAAATACAAATTCACCTAGACTCATACCAATATAAACATCGCCGCCATTACTAAAAATTATTAATCTTTTGGGTTTAATTTTTGCACTGTTATATAGTTGAAAAGTTTGTTTGTTTGATTCTTCACTTAACGCACCAAAATAATACAATTGATTATCCTCGCTTAAAAAGACATTTTCTTTATGGTTTTTATTGCGATCAATATTAATTATGGGGATGTGAAGACAACCTACTAGATTAAATACAAAAATAAAAATTAAAAAATAATTTATATTCCTCATAACATACTCAACAAGCAAAATTACAAGTTTACCAAAGTAAATGTTAGTACAAGGTTAAACCATAAAAACTTTAGTATCTTTTTATTGTGTCGCTTGGCGGTAAATTGTTATAGCTGGATTGTCGGTTTTAACCGACGTATTTTTAGGTTTAAACTGAGTTTTGAGTGGATTAAATCTCGTAGACCAATAGATTGCGCAATCGAATAAACCTCCAAATGAAACGGCAACAAAGCACCAGAATAGAAAAGGTCGCAATAGGCAACCAGAAGTTGTATAATGCAACTTTAACACTTTATTAAAATCATGTCTAAATCAATCAAACTATCAAATGAATTAGTTTCAGATGCAACAGCGTATGCAAAAATTCAGCATAGGACACCACCGAAACAAATCGAACATTGGGCTCGTATTGGGAAAATTGCGGAAGAAAACCCTAACCTAACAATGGGGTTTGTTAATGATATATTGGTAAGTCAAATGGAAGCTGAGCGAGGTGAGGTGAGTGAGTACCAGTTTGGATGAAAATATTACAATCAAATTTATTTAAGCGCAGGATAAAGAAATTACACAAAAACGAGAAACAAGCTCTCGATGACTCAGTAAAAGCAATTGTAAAAGATCCAACAATAGGAACTGCAAAAGTTGGTGATTTAAAAGGAGTATTTGTCTATAAATATAAATTATCGACGACTCAATATTTGTTAGCCTATAGCCATGATAAAGAGCAAGAGGTAATTACATTGCTGGCACATGGCAGTCACGAAAATTTTTATCGTGATTTAAAAAAGTAAAATTGAATCAAAAATTGAAGTCGCACAAACACTGTCGATGGGCTGAGCCAATCCTACGTTAGGATTGGTTTTTATCTACGTGTTTTTGCTACGCTTGCTATGATGCTCCGCGGTCATTGGCTTTAGCTGGATTGTCGGTTTTAACCGACGTTGTTTTTTGATTTAATTTGAGTTTTGAGTGGGATAAATCTCACGGACTCATAATTTCAACTCTAAAATCACCAATTAGTTCTTTTATTT
>Ga0256839_1005791_pt1 | contig 11216 bp, 10 predicted proteins | sample 354166metaG_FD_185968 | JGI IMG/M metagenome (GOLD analysis project Ga0256839, IMG submission 185968) | Hydrothermal vent microbial communities from Mid Atlantic Ridge, Atlantic Ocean - 354-166 | ecosystem: Environmental > Aquatic > Marine > Hydrothermal vents | place: Atlantic Ocean: Mid... | reverse complement strand
CTGTCACACATACCTTTATGATGAATAATAAAACAGTATTATCCCAAGTGATTTATTTTTTAAAACAGGGCACATTTAATAAGGAAGAAGACAATGCCTTCAATTTATGACTTAAAACCAAAGTTCCAAAACCTGCTTAGACCGTTAAACAGCAAGCTGGCTGACAACGGTGTGACCGCCAATCATATCACTATTTTGGCCATGGTTATTTCATTTGTAGCCGGTGGCTTTATTATGCTTTTCCCTGAACAACGCTGGCCGTTATTACTTGTTCCTGTCGTACTTTTTATCCGCATGGCGCTTAATGCTATCGATGGTATGTTGGCACGTGAACATAATATGAAATCCTCTTTAGGTGCGGTATTAAATGAACTGGGTGATGTATTATCTGATGTGGCATTGTATTTACCATTAGCATTAGTTGCAGGAGTAAATGCAACGTGGTTAGTGCTGGTCGTTATATTGTCGATTGTCAGTGAAATGGCCGGCGTTGTGGCGATTCAGATTGGTGCCGAGCGCCGTTATGATGGCCCGATGGGCAAAAGTGATCGCGCCTTTTTGTTTGGTGTGATTTCACTTGTTTTAGGTTTGGGCTTTAGTCCTGCACCTTGGCTCACCTATTTATTAATCATTATGTTTGGTCTACTGTGTCTCACTATTTATAATCGTGCCCGTAATGCATTAAGCGAAAACTCACAATAAGCTATATTAAAGGACAAAATTATGACTGCTAAGAACAGCCTAAAAAAACACGAAGTTGAACATACATTCACCACTTTTGATGAGAGTGAATTATTTTATCGTGCTTGGCATCCCGGTGGTACAGTAAAAAGTAAAGCACTGGTTTTATTTCACGGTGGTCATGAACATTCTGGTCGCTTTCAAGATCTTGTTGACCGGTTAGCGTTAAGAAATATATCTGTGTTTGCTTGGGATGCACGAGGTCATGGTCAATCACCTGGCAGACGTGGTTATGCTGACCATTATATGGATGTAGTACGCGATGTTGATGCATTTATTCATCATATTAGCAACACGTACGATATCCCCCGAGAAGAAATGGTGGTGATGGGGCACAGTGTGGGCAGTGTTACCGTGGCAACATGGTTACATGATTATGCGCCCAATATTCGTGGTGTAGTATTGGGATCGCCCGCGTTTAATGTCAAACTTTATGTGCCGCTTGCCTATCCAGCTTTGCGTTTATGGCAGCTCATTAAAGCCGATGCCTTTGTCAGCAGCTATGTGAAACCACATATGCTGACCCATGATAAAGAGGAGGCTGAACAGCGGTTAAATGATCCTTTAATATCACCTGATATTGCGGTACGTGTCTTGACCAGTCTTTATGATACTGCCAATCGTGTTGTTGCCGATGCACATACCATCACCGCCCCCGTACTTGTATTGTCTGCTGGCAAGGATTGGGTAGTAAAACGCGGTGTGCAAGAAAAGTTTATTGAAAACTTAGCGAGTTCAAATAAAGAATTATCTGTCTACCCCGGCTTTTTCCATGAAATCTATCATGAAGCAGAACGTGAGCGCCCTATTGCCCGAGCACAAGCGTTTATTAAGGCGTGTTTTGCTACAGAGCGTGATAGAATAGATCTACTTGAACAAGGTGAAAACCGCGCCAAATATGAGTCTTTATTACAAGAGTTACCGGCTACTAGTTGGAAAAAATATTATTTTGCTGCCACCGCCTTTGCCTTAAAACACATTGGTGGCAGATTGAGTAAAGGCATGCAAGTGGGTTGGAAATACGGTTTTGATTCCGGCAGCATGTTGAATTACGTTTATAAAAATAAAGCGCATGGCTTAACGCCTATTGGCAAATTTATCGATCGCCTTTATCTTGATTCAGCAGGTTGGGCAGGGATCCGCCAGCGTGGTGATAATTTACAACAAGCGTTAACAGAATCTATCGCTGTTCTAAAAAAAGCCCACAAGCAGGTTCATATTATGGATGTAGCTGCAGGGCCCGGCCGTTATGTGTTGAATGTTTTAGAAACACTCAATGATGACTCACTCTCTGCCACCTGCCGTGATCGTGATGAAGCCGGCTTAGCTGAAGGGCGTGAATTAGCCGCATCAAAAGGGCTAGATCAGCATGTTACTTATTTAACGGGCGATGCCTTTGATCCCGAATCCATTAAAAACACACCACAACAACCACAAATCATCATCGTATCTGGTCTTTATGAATTGTTTACTGATAACCGTATGATCCTAAACTCATTACAAGGCATTTATGACCGTTTGCCTGAAGATGGCATATTGATTTATACCAACCAACCTTGGCACCCTCAATTAGAACTCATTGCTCGCACCATGGTAAACCGTGATCAAGAGCCGTGGATCATGCGTCCTCGTTCGCAAAATGAAATGAATCAGTTAGTTGAGCATGTCGGCTTTAAACCACAGAAAATGTGGATCGATGATGCTGGCATTTTCACCGTATCCATTGCTCATAAATAATGATGATGTTTGATGCTCGTCCTGATGCGCCACTAATTTTTAAAGAAAGACTATTGTGGTTATTATTCCTCGCGCCGTTCTTTTTTCTTACCTATGGCACGGCTAATCAAATCGCATCATTGCATTCATCTCTCCCCATCATCATGTTTGATTGGGAACAACAGATCCCGTTTATTGCTGAAATGATTGTGCCTTATATGTCGGTTGATTTACTGTTTGGCTTGAGTTTTTTGCTGGTGAAAAACAGAGATGAAATACAACGCCATTCATTGCGACTAGGTTTTACCATTGTTTTTTCTGTCATGCTATTTTTGTTATTCCCACTACAATGTAGCCTAGAGAAACCAGTAATAGAAGGCTGGACAAAAGCTATTTTTATTGGGCTATCCGCCGATCTGCCATATAACCAATTGCCTTCACTCCATGTTAGTTTGAGCATGGTTGTCGGTTATATGTATTTCAAACATTTTAGCGGTTTTTGGCGTTGGTTTTCCGTGTTTTGGTTTGCATTAATTATAGTCTCTACACTATTTGTTTATCAGCATCACTTTATTGATTTACCCGCTGGATTTATTGTTGGTTTATTGGCTTTTTACATTGTTCCTGTCAGCGGCAAGTCATGGATCCGGTTAAATTTTGTCAGCCCTAAGCACCTGCATATTGCTTTGTATTATCTAATAAGCAGCATTATATTCACCGTCTTAGCATTTAAGTTTAGCGCCTTAGCTTTGCTATATGGTTGGATTGCACTCAGTCTTCTTTTGGTCGCCTGCCTCTATACCTTAGGCCATAATCCAATCGTAATGAAAAAGAATGGGCGCATTCAATGGCTTTCTTGGCTGCTATTCTGGCCCTATTTGGTAGCTCAGTATCTGTCTTGGCGGATATGGAAAAAGAAAGTCGCCACCCTAGTCGAAATTACGGATGGGATCTGGATAGGGAGAAGCCTGCACACAGACGATGAAGATCTTATTCGCAGTAAGCAGATCAAAACAATCATGGATCTAGCACCCGAAGTAAATGGCCATCTGCCTGTGTCTGTAAATTATATCTATCAACCACTATTAGATCTCGCCATACCCAACCCCGCTATATTGCACCACTTATGCGAAATAATTAACACCGCCAAGCAGCAAGGTAATGTCTATATTCATTGCAAGTTTGGGCTGTCTCGTAGCGTGCTCGTTGCGTGTGCATGGTTAATCAAATCGCAGGGGCATAGCAAGCAACACGCATGGGACAAGATCTCTTTAGCACAACCGCTGCGTGTTGATCGCCCTTATATGCATATTGCTTTAGCGCTATTTGAAGCGCAATTACCCGATATTACTTCGTCTTCTACCACGCAAATAGAAACCCACCAAACAACCTAAGAGGAGTGCAACTATCGTAGCTATTGTGCCCATTTTTATTAGATAATTTCTCATTTCATCATAAATGGCATTGTCATAAAAATTGGTACCCAAATGTAGGGCAAGAATTTGCCACTGACCATCAGAATCTTTGATTATAGTCGCCGTCCAACGGGTCTCTAAATTAAGATCGCGACCGTCTGTAAGCTGATATTTTTCTATGCCGCTGCCTCTGACAATGCCCATGGTTTTATTATTATAAAACTCGGTTAAGTCATCTGGTGTCAATGTCATTTTTAGGGATTGTAAATAGCCCCCTTCACCGAACCATTCATTAAAATAGGATTCAATATCTGCATAAGAAGCAAGCGTATTTTGGTTGACCGTTGTCACCCGCAAATTAGGATGGAAATACTGTTTTAAGTCAGCGTAACGTTCAGTATTAATGGCTGCTTCAATGCCCGTTAACAATTGCCGTAGCTCATTATGAATAATATTATCTGATTCGCTTGCCGAATGGACTGGCACTGTAAAAATAAAGAGGACAATCATTACAATCTGTTTAAACATATAGCATCCTTTACGGGTAACTTATTGCCCTAGACTAGCAGATTATCTGCTAATCTAGCAATCTTAACAATTGGAATATTAACATGCTCTCTACAACCCTTAATATTAATGTCCTCTGGTCGCTTGGCGGTTTATATGCCATTTTAGTAGGGGCAAGCTTAATCTCTGTTTTTTTAAAGCAAACTAACCCCGATAAAAACTACACTGAGCTAATACAGCGCATCAAATCGTGGTGGATCATGATTACCCTATTTAGCCTTGCCATGGTGTTAAGTAAAACTGTCTCGCTTATCTTCTTTGGTCTAATTAGTTTTCTAGCACTAAAAGAATATCTATCCATTATTCCTACCCGTCGTGCTGATCGCCGCGTGTTGTTTTGGGCTTATCTTGCCATACCCATTCAATACTATTGGATATCTATAGAATGGTATGGCATGTTTATTATTTTCATACCTGTTTTTATGTTTTTATATTTACCGATGCGTATGGTCATTATTGGCGAAACTAAAAACTTCTTACAAGCAGTAGGCACCTTGCACTGGGGCTTAATGACACTGGTGTTCAGCATCAGTCATTTGGCTTATTTATTAATGCTGCCTGATATTGATGGCTTCGATGCCGGCGGAGCAGGTTTGGTGCTATTTTTAGTCTTTTTAACCCAATTTAATGATGTGGCACAATATGTCTGGGGAAAGTTGTTTGGAAAACATAAAATCGTGCCTAAAGTCAGCCCCAACAAAACATGGCAAGGTTTTATTGGCGGCGTATTCACCACCACTGTTTTTGCCGTGTTACTCTCTAGCTTCCTCACGCCATTATCCATACCCATGGCCATTGTGGCGGGCTTAATTATCAGCATTGCAGGCTTTATTGGCGATGTCACTATTTCAGCACTTAAACGTGATATTGGTGTTAAAGATAGTGGTAGTCTGTTGCCGGGACATGGCGGCATTCTTGATCGCATTGATAGCCTAACTTATACCGCACCATTATTCTTCCACTTTATTTATTACTACTATTTTTAGTCATGGACGTCATAAATAAAGTATTACGCTTTTTATTTTATACGGTGATTGTGCGTATTGTGGTGCTGTTTGTTTTAGGGCTCAATATTCGCCATAGAGAGAAACTGCCGAAAAAAGGCCCTGCGATTATCGTTGCTAATCATAATAGTCACTTGGACACGATGGTATTGATATCATTATTACCACTGCGGCTATTGTCTATTATTCAACCTGTTGCAGCCATGGATTACTTTTTAAAAAACCGTCTACTCGCCTGGTTTGCACTCAAAATAATCGGCATATTACCATTAAAACGCAAACCTGATTATCGTGGCGAAGATATTCTTTCACCCATTTATGATGCGCTGGAGAATAATCGTATTTTGATTTTCTTCCCTGAAGGTAGCCGTGGTGAACCAGAGAAATTATCTAACTTTAAGGCAGGTTTAGCCAAGATCGTGCAACAACATCCCGATATTCCTGTTATTCCTGTTCTACTTCATGGCTTGGGCAAGTCGCTACCCAAAGGTGAAGCACTGTTAGTACCTTTTTTCTGTGATGTATTTATTGGTGATGCGATGACATGGACGGGCGATAGAAAATCGTTTATGACTCTACTAGAACAATCCATGGAAGGTTTAGCTGAAGAAGGTCACTTTTCTTCATGGGAGTAAATAAAGTTGCCACATTCAAGCACCTCATGTAGGGATCAGTATTGGCTGGTTTTTGTTGGCTTCTGTGCCGGCTCGCCTTATTCGCTTTGTTGCTATCACCACGCTTAGCTATTATCTATCTCAGCTTATCTCACAAAAAACCAATCTCAATTCTCCAAGCATCATTCTAACTATCTGGTTACTATTTTATTGTGGCTATTTATACCATGGGCGTATAAACAACTTAAAATATTAAAGAAATATTAATTCTGTTCGTTACCTGCTTTAGAATAACTGTTTGTAAAGGAACGTAAATGCCCAATCCATCCTCATTTCCACCAGTATATGATGATGAAGCTCAATCAGCATCTGAAAACCTTAGGAAAGCACTGCCATTATTAAATAAACATAAAACACCTGTTAATCCGGTGAATTATGCTGTTTGGTATGAATATGTCTCTGGCAACAATCAAGATCTCACTACTGCGATTGACCAGCGTTTAAGTAAAAATGAACCTATCACCACTGAACTAACCCAGAAACTATATGAAAAATATGTATTAATGGGTATGCCAGAACGGTTAGAAAAAACAAATTCAGGAATGAAAATTGTTGTTGATAATGCGCTTGAAAATCTATCTAAAGCAGAATCAACAACAGGCTCAGCACTGACAGGATTAAATGACTCGCAGTCAGCATTAGAGAGCTGTAATTCTACTGAAGAATTAAAAGATCTTATTGGCAATATTATGGCCAGTACTCAGGCGATGACTGAATCAGGCATGGAACTAAAAAAAGATCTAGCTCAATCATCCGAAGAAATAGCTAATCTTAGAAAAGAACTCGAAGTGGTAAAAAAACTCGCTGAAACCGATGCGCTGACTGGGCTGTTGAATCGTGGGGCATTTAATAAAGAACTAATGGACTTATGCCGTCAGAATGCTGTAGAAGCTGCTTTAGTAATGTTCGATTTAGACCATTTCAAACGCTTAAATGATACCTTCGGCCATTTATTAGGTGACAAGGTGATTCAATTTTTTGCCACACTTTTACAAAATCATGCAGGTGAACAACATCTAGCAGTCCGCTATGGTGGTGAAGAAATGGCGTTAATTATGTTAGATATAAATCAACGTGAAGTGCTAAAAATTGTAGAAGAAATTCGTTCAAGCTTTGCTAATTCCCGCCTCAAGAAAAAAGGGCAGGATGAATCTATTGGTCAAGTGACCGTTTCTGTCGGTGTAACCATGCTCAGAAGCACCGACACGCCACAAACGCTAATTGAGCGTGCCGATGAAGCCCTTTATCTATCTAAAGAAAATGGTCGCAATCGTATTAGCGTACGTTAGCCATATTCGCCTGTAAATGCGCCACACGTAATGTTGCTGGTGGATGCGAATCATAAATAGCCGACACTAACGGATCCGGCGTTAAGGTACTGGCATTTTCCTGATACAAAGCAACCAACGCTTGAATAAGATCATCAGCACTTGATACTGATGCCGCGTAATCATCCGCTTCAAATTCATATTTACGTGACATGGCTGTCATCATTGGATGTAAAAAGAAGCTAAAAACAGGAATCACTAACATAAATAATACTAATGCCATCGCGCTTGTTTGTGTGCTCACACCTAGGCCAGTAAAGAACCACGATTGTGCTGATGCCCACCCTAATATAGCTAAGCCTATTAAACTTAATATAGCCATCACAACCATATTTTTTATCACATGTTTACGACGAAAGTGACCTAATTCATGGGCTAAAACAGCTTCAATTTGATCTTCATCTAAGGTGTCTAATAACGTATCAAAAAACACAATACGTTTATTGTTACCTAATCCAGTAAAATAGGCATTACCATGGCCGCTACGTCGTGAGCCATCCATTACATAAATACCTTGGCTTTTAAATCCACATCGTGACAATAAACTTTCGACGCGTGATTTAAGTTTCTCATCTTCTAACGGTGTAAATTTATTAAAAATAGGTGCGATTAAAGCGGGATACGCCCACATCATTACGATAGCAAACCCAATCCACGCAGCCCAAAGATATAACCACCAGTACTCACCTGTACTGTTCATTAACCATAATGCCACCCAAATTAAGGGTGCACCAATGATGATCATTAAAGCTGTTTGTTTTGCCATATCAGAAAGATACAGCGCAGGTGTGTTTTTATTAAAACCAAATTTTTCTTCTAAGACAAAGGTTTTATACCAATCAAGTGGCACTTCTAACAATGAACCAATCACAAAAAAACTTAATATGAACATAATGCCAGTGAGAGTTGATGACCATTGGAATCCTTGCCAATAGTTGATTAAAGCTTCTAAGCCGCCACCCAATGTCCAGCCAAGCAAGATAACCATCCCTACTAACGTGGCGATACGACTTAATCGTCCTTTTGCAACAGTATAATCAGCAGCCTTTTGGTGGGCTGATAAAGAGACATCTTGACTAAACGCTTCCGGCACAGCATCACGATGCTGTTGCACATAACGACCTTGCCTAAAGGAAAGCCATAACTCAATTACAGTCATTAACCCTAAAGCAAACAGAAAAACCCATGTAAATTCATTCATTTATTTATTCCAAAATTAATACTTTGTCACGAAACTATGGTGCATTGCGCTTTCTAAGCAGATAAGCCTTTGATACAATCAAATGCTATTAAGTTCACCAAAAAACATAAAGTAGCCCATAAATGACCAAAAGCAAAAAGAATTTGATCTGGATCGATCTTGAAATGACAGGTCTTGATACCACTAATGACCACATCATTGAAATCGCCACTATTGTAACCGATGGCGATTTAAATATTCTAGCAGAGGGACCTATTATAGCAATTCATCAAACAGATTCAACGCTTGAAGCCATGGATGAATGGAATACTCGGCAACATGGCAAGTCTGGCTTAGTTGAACGTATACGTAATAGCACAACTACTGAAGTACAAGCTGAGCAACAAACATTAGAGTTTTTAAAAGACTACGTTCCTGCTGGGGTCTCACCAATGTGCGGCAATAGTATTTGCCAAGATCGTCGCTTTATGGCGCGAATTATGCCTGAATTAGAAGCGTATTTTCATTACCGAAATCTAGACGTAAGCTCACTTAAAGAACTTGCCCGCCGTTGGGCACCTAAGGTTGAAAAAAGCTTTAAGAAAAACTCTTCGCATTTAGCGATGGATGATGTAAAAGATTCTATTCGCGAACTGCAACATTATCGTGAGCATTTTATTAAATTGCCGTAATTATGACGTAATTAAGGATTTTCAATTAAAGACAATCACTATGCCTTATACTTTTCTAAAAAAATATAGGTTTTATCTTTGTCTTTTACTCTATCCACTTAGTTCATTTGTTGCGTATGCTGAGCCCGTATTTCCCGGATACAGTACATTAAACACAGCCCTTTCAGATGATCCTACACTGCTATGGATCATAATCTATGCTGGTGTACTGCTCACCTTATTTGTCTACAATCTTTTTTTATTCTTCATTATACGAACAATAAGTTACCTTTATTATGCCTGGCTTACGGGTGCAATATTACTTGCATACGGCTCATCTAATGGTTTGTGGCTTACTGTTTTATGGTCACAGTCACCTCAATGGCATACGCTATCTCTACCAATTGGCCTAGCACTTTCAGCCATATTCTCAATAGCCTTTTGTCGTTCAATATTGTCCCTTTCATCTTATACCCCCAAACTAGATACATTTTTGTATCGTCTAAGCTTACTCTTTGCTTTAATACTTATTACTAGCCCTTTCATACCCGTAACTTACCTCTTATATGGCCTAACAGGGCTTATTGTAATTGTAGGCTGTGTGATATTACTCGCTTGCATTCAGCCTTGTTTGCAAGGTGATCGCAGCGCCCAGCTGCTTTTTATTTCTTGGCTAATATTACTAATTGGAATCGGTCTTACCCTGTCACACTATTTCCGTTGGATTTCGCTTTCTTGGTTAGCGCACTATGCACTTGCGTTCACTGTTTTAATCTATGTCTTGCTACATTCTTTTGCATTAAGCTATCGTATGATTATCACTCGTTCTCAAACCCTTAGATTTCACCAAAAACTACTAGCTGATAGTAAGGCAAAAGTCATTGAGCAAGTCAAAGAACGAACAACAGAACTGACCGAGCTTAATGAACAGCTACGCAAGCAAGAAGATGTGCTTAAAAAACTGGCATTTTATGACGGCCTTACCGGGCTTGCCAATCGTGTTTTTATACAAGAACAATTAAAGCAACTATTAGCCCAATCACGACGTAATAAAAGTAAGGTATCGGTATTATTCCTTGACCTTGATGATTTCAAACCGATCAATGATGAACATGGGCATAAAGTCGGTGATGAAGTGTTAACCATTATTGCTAAGCGATTACAGGACACTTTGCGCGAAAGCGATGTTGTAGGGCGCTTAGGTTGTGATAAGTTTCTGGTATTGCTTGAATCTCTCCGTGAACATTCCCATGATCCTAGTGAAGTCGCAGATAAGATTAGAGCAGCTATTGCTCAGTCTATATCTATGGACTGGTTTATCCTTAATATAGACACCAGCATAGGTATCGCCCATTATCCAAATGATGGCAAAGATGCCGCTTCACTTATTGCGGCGGCTGATTCGGCAATGCAAGCTAACAAAGCAGAAAAAAAGCAAGCCAAGCTGAACACCGAATAAGTTAAGTCCCAATAATACCACCATCATTTTTGGTAATCATCACTGTCGCTGATCGTGGTCGCCCTTGTTGTTGATGGTCGGGCCAATTGCTGGCTGCATTGGGTTTCGAAGGTGATTTTTTTATACCTTGTTCTTGCAAAATTTTGGGTACATCTTCACCAGGATGTTGAATATTAACCCACATCGTTTTTAAATCAGGTGTCATCACCACCCCCGTAATTTCACACGCAATGGGACCCGTTAAAAAACGTCGTGTTTCTCCTGTATTCGGGTCAACCGCCAGCATTTGATTATTGCCAAATTGAGCAAACTTACCCGTATTTAACTTACTAGAACTAATATCAGTTTGCACCCATAACACACCACGGCTATCAACCATTAAGCCATCTGGATTTGCGTAGCTATCACCCTGAATTGTGGCACCACTTTCTGCATCACCTGCTAAAGAAAACAGATCCCAA
>Ga0256839_1005790_pt1 | contig 11217 bp, 8 predicted proteins | sample 354166metaG_FD_185968 | JGI IMG/M metagenome (GOLD analysis project Ga0256839, IMG submission 185968) | Hydrothermal vent microbial communities from Mid Atlantic Ridge, Atlantic Ocean - 354-166 | ecosystem: Environmental > Aquatic > Marine > Hydrothermal vents | place: Atlantic Ocean: Mid... | reverse complement strand
CTGGGCACCGGAGCGGTTTGCAGCCTCGGGGGCGGCAGAGATGACTCCTGAGGAGATGAAAGCGGCCCTGCTCTCCCTCCTCCCTCCTCCTCAGGGCGGCTCTGCCCCGCCCCCGGAAGGCGGCGCCCGGTAGTGGCGGCCCGATGGAGGGCGGCCACTACCCCGTACTTTGGCAAGCGGTCCTGAGGCTCCTGGATCCAAGGCCGGGTGAGGTCTACCTGGACATGAACCTGGGCCGGGGAGGCCATCTGATGAAGATCGCCCCCCACCTGGGCGAGGAAGGCCTCATCGTGGCAATAGATGCCGACCCATCCGCCGTGGCGTGGGCGCGGGAGAACCTCCTCCCCAAACTCCCCTGCCCCGCCCACTTCGTAGTCGCGTGGTCGGACGAGATTGACCGGGTGCTAAGTGAGCTTCAAGTTGGGCAGGCAGACTTGGTGCTCTTTGACCTGGGCGTGTCAAGCGTTCAACTGAGGGACCCGGCGAAGGGGTTCTCCTTTGAGCGACCCGGTCCGCTGCTCCTCACCTACCGGGGCGAGGAGGCAGAGCTTACCGCCCGCGACATCGTAAACCACTGGGGCGAAGGGGAGATCGCTGACCTCCTGTACGAGCTGGGGGACGAGCGCTACGCCCGTCGCATCGCCCGGCTCATCGTTGAGGCTCGCCGTAGCACACCCCTTAAGACCACCACAGATCTGGCTGAGATCTGTGTGCGAGCCTACCCGCCCCACGCCCGGCGGGGTCGAATCCATCCCGCAACCAGAACCTTCCTTGCCCTGCGCCTCTTCTTAAACCGTGAGCTGGAGCGCCTGGAGCGGGCCCTCCCCAAGGCGGCCACCCAGCTGAGGGAGGGGGGCAGGCTTACCGCCATCGGGTTCATGTCCAAGGAGGTGCGACTTATCCGCCAGTTCCTCCGCCGCCACCGGGCCTTCTCAGGGGAGCCCCTGCCCGACGGGGGCTACCTGGAGATTACGACCCCCCGGGCGGTGCGCCCCAGCCGGGAGGAGGTTAGGCAAAACCCGCCCTCCCGCTCGGCGGTGCTCAGGGCGGCGCGGAAAGTCTTTCCTGGAGCCGAAGGACCCGAATCAAGCCAAAAACATCCCCCAGAAGAGGAAAGGAATAAGCCAGAGCGAAGGAGGAAGTGAGATGTCTTCACTGCCACAGGAACACTGGGACTATGAGCTGGGCCGGGTCTACTCCGCCACCGAGTTTGAGCGGCTGGTGGAGTTTCGCCTCAGCCACCGGCGCAGACTGCGCCAGGCCAAGCGGCGCCTGTGGCGGAGGGTGGGTCTGATGCTGGTGCTGGTAGGGGTGCTCTTTGCCCTGCTGGTGGGGCTAAAGCTTTCCAACTTCCTCAAGGAGCGCGAGCTTAGCCGACTGACCAGTTCCACCGAGAAGCTCAGAAGCGACCTTGCCGAGCAGGCCTTTATCGCCCTGGACATGGAGCGCAAGCTCCTCTTCGCCCCCCAGTCGGCCAGCCGGTTGGGCCTCAGGCAGGGGGAGGGGCAGCGCCTGACCCTGGCGGAAGAGCCGGGGGAACTGGCCAGCCTTGACCTGGTGGAGCTGGTCTATCCGGGCATGGGTCGCCGGGCCCGGCCCTAGCCCTATCCCATCCCCACCGTGGCCAGCTACCAGAGAAGGATTTCACCACCCGTCCGCCGGCTCCGCCTGGTGCCCACCCCGGGGATGGTAATCGGCGGGCTCATGGTGGCCCTGCTGGTTCTTTCCGGGTTCAGTGCGGTTCGCCTTTCCCTCCCCTCCCCCGCCGGTCACCAGCTCCCCGCCTCCGCTCCCGCCTCAGCCCAAGAGGAGGGCCGCCCGCCCATCCTCACCCGCGACGGGGTGGTCATTGCCCGGGATCGGGTTAGGGGAGAGGTGAAGGTGGCCCTGGATCTGATCCTCCGCCGCTACCCCGAGCCGCAGCGGGCCCAGGGGGAGCTGGCCTCCATCCTGGAGCGCATCAGCCTGCTCACCGGCCGGCCCCTGAGCGAGGCCCAGCAGAGCCTGGCCCGCTACCAGGCCCGCTTTGGGGCGGACTGGTTCCTCCAGCCCCCCGCCTGGGTCCGGGCCCGCCCGCTGGTGGTGTTTAGCGATCTCAGCGAGGAGGAGCTGGGCAAGCTCAGCGTGGATAGCGGCTACGCCGTCTTCCTCTCCCGCCAGCGGGAGCGCTACTACCCCTCTGGCCGCAGCTACCTGGGCCGGCTGATCGGCTGGCACTCCCAGATGAGCGGCCAGAGCGAGGGGCTGGAGGGGGTGCTTGACCGGGTGGAGGGGATGGTTGACCCTCGCCAGGGTCTCACCCTCACCATTGACTACCACATCCAGGGGATCGTGGAGAGCGCCCTGGACCAGGCAGTAAAAAAGCACCTGCCCCGCTGGGCCCAGGCGGTGGTGATGAACCCCAACACCGGCGAGCTCCTGGCGGTGGCCAGCTACCCCGCCTTTGACCCGGCAAACTTTTCCAAAGAGCTGGCCCGCCGGGGCTGGGTGAGCCTTCCCCTAACCGAGGTGGCCTACGAGCCGGGCTCCATCATGAAGCCACTGGTGGCCGCCTTCGCCCACGACCGCCAACTGGTGGAGCTTGGGCGTAGCTTCCGCGTCCCCCCCGAGATCGTGGTGGACGGGTTCAGGGTGGGCGAGGCGGAGGCCAGTGAGCGCTTCGGGCGGCTCACCGTGGGGGAGATGCTGGTCAAGTCCTCCAATGTGGGGATGGCCCAGGTGGCCCTGGCCATGGGGCAGGAGAACCTGGAAAAGATGGTTCAGGCCTACGCCCTCACCCAGAAGACGCGGCTGGAGCTTCCCCAGGTGGCAGGGCTCCATCCGGGCAAGTATGAGGGCAGGCGCTGGTCGCGTATCAAGCAGGCCAACCTGGGATTCGGCCAGGGGATCATGGTCACCACCCCCGCCCTGCTCAGGGCCTGGGCCGCCCTGGCCAACGGTGGGGTGCTGGTGGATCCCCGCATCGTGGCAGGAAGCCTCCACTACCTGGCGGTGGACTCCGAAGCTCCCAACCTGACCGGCCGGCGGGTGCTTGACCCGGAGACGGTGGCGGCCATCCGACCCTACCTGGTCAGGGTGGTGGAGGAGGGCACCGGTACCCGGGCCAGGGTGGCCGGGGTGAGGGTAGCAGGCAAGACCGGCACCGGCCAGGTCTATGAGCCGGGGGAGGGCTATGTGAAGGGGAAGTACCTTTCCAGCTTCATCGGCTTCTTCCCCGCCGACAGCCCCCGCTACCTGGTGCTGGTCCAGCTGATGGAGCCAAGCGGCGGTGCCTACTATGGGGGGGAGGTGGCAGCGCCGGTCTTTCGGCAGATCGCCCAGGGGATAGTAGCCCTAGAGAAGCTGGGTAAGCTAGATGGTAGCCACCCCAGCGGGTAGGAGAGCGGACCTAAGACTGGGTAGGGAAAGGTTGTCAAAGGATGAGAAAGAAGCCCCTCAGCCAACTGCTCGCCCAAGTTGAGACCACCCTGCCCCCCAAAGTTGCCTCCCTTGAGGTGGCCGGTGTCAGCACGGACAGCCGCAAGGTTGAGCCCGGCCACCTCTTCGTCTGCATCCGCGGGACCCGGACCGACGGCCACGCCTTCGCTTCCCAGGCGGCGGAGCGGGGGGCGGTGGCCCTGGTGGTGGAGGGACCGGTGGAGGGGGTGGGCGACCTACCCCAGGTGGTGGTCCCCGACACCCGCCGGGCCTGGGCCCTGATCTGCAAGGCATGGTTTGACCACGCAGCCGATCAGCTCACACTGGTTGGCGTAACCGGCACCAACGGCAAGACCTCCACCTGCCTGCTCATCCGGGAGATCCTGGAGGTGGCCGGTCACCCCACCGCCGCCTTGGGCACCCTGGGGGTGACCCACGACGGCAGGGAGTTTACCCCCCTGGGGCTCACCACCCCCGACCCCTACCAGATCCACCGGGAGTGCCACCGGGCGGTGGAGGAGGGAATCACCCACCTGGTGATGGAGGTGACCAGCCACGCCCTCCACCAGAAGCGGGTGGCAGGGACCCAGTTTGCCGCCGCCTGCTTTACCAACCTCAGCCAGGACCACTTTGACTACCACGGCACCCGGGAGGAGTACGAGCGGGTCAAGTTCAGCCTGTTTACCGACTACCTCTCCGAAGGCGGGGTGGCGGTGGTAAACCTGGACGACGAGAGCGGCAGAAGGCTGGCCAATCTTCTAAGGGAGCGTGGGACAAAGCTCATCACCTTTGGCCTGGAATCTGAGCAGGCGGACCTTTCCGCCCGCAGCCTCTCGGTCAGCCTGGCGGGAAACCGCTTCATCCTGGTCTTTGGCGACGCCCAGGCGGAGGTGGCCAGCGCCCTGGTGGGGCGGCACAACATCATGAACTGCCTGGCCGCCGCCGGGGTGGGACTGGCCCTGGGCATCGGCCTGGCCAAGGTGAAGGCGGGCCTGGAGCGGCTCCGGCTGGTGCCGGGCAGGCTGGAGCCGGTGGTGGCGGGCCAGCCATTTCGGGTGCTGGTGGACTACGCCCACACTCCGGACGCCCTAAGGCGAGTGCTCAGCATGCTCAACGAGCTTCGCCAGCGCCCCGGCGAGCGGATCATTACCGTCTTCGGCTGCGGCGGTGACCGCGACCAGGAGAAGCGCGGCCCCATGGGGGTGGCGGCGGTGGAGCTCTCCGAGGTGGCAGTGATAACCAGCGACAACCCGCGCAGTGAAGACCCCGACGCCATCATTGACCAGATCGTGGCGGGGCTAAGGGAGGCCGGGCTGCCCGCCCCGGAGAAGGAGGGGGAAGTGATGGTCTCGGGGGAAAAGAAGGTGATCCGGCTGCGGGACCGGCGGGAGGCCATCGCCTGGGCCCTGCGCGAGGCCCGGCCGGGGGACACGGTGCTCATCGCCGGCAAGGGCCACGAGGACTACCAGCTCATCGGAGCAAGACGCCTGCCCTTTGACGACCGGCAGGTAGCCCGGGAGCTGATTGAGCAGCTGCTCACCCAGGAGGCCATGGGCTGAGGCGATAAGATAGGACCAGCATGGGGCCAGCGCCACCGTTCAGGCTAGCCGAGCTCATCCCCGCCCTGGAGGGCAGGCCACTGATCCCCCTCCGCGGGGAGGAGACCTTCGCCGGCTTCACCACCGATACCAGAACCCTGCGCCGAGGGGAGATCTTCATCCCCGTCAAGGGAAGGCGAGACGGCCACCAGTTCCTCCCCCAGGCGGTGGAGAAGGGGGCGGCCGCCCTGCTGGTGGAGCGGGGAAATCCATACGCAGAAGAGCTACTTGCCGGCCCCGCCCGGGAAACCCTCCCCCCCATAATTGAGGTGGAGTTCACCCAGCAGGCCCTCTACCGGCTGGCCAGCTGGTATCGGGACCAGTTTCAGGTTGAGGTGATCGCCATCACCGGCTCGGTGGGTAAGACCACCACCAAGGAGTTTCTGGCCGAACTGCTGAGCCGCAGGGGGAAGGTGCTAAAGAGTCAGAAGAGCTATAACAACGAGCTCGGCGTCCCCCTCACCATCGCCCGCCTCACCCCCGAGCACGACTACCTGGTGCTGGAGATGGGCATGCGGGGATTGGGAGAGATCCGCCTGCTTTCCGCCCTGGCCAAGCCCGACCACGCCCTCATCACCACCGTACGGGAGAGCCACATCGGCCGCCTGGGCGACCCCAGGGCGCTGGCCCGGGCCAAGGCCGAGGTGGTGGCGGGGCTCAGGGGAGGCTACCTGGCCCTGCCCACCGGCCCCAACTTCATCTTGGAGCCGGCGGAACGCGAGCTGGAGGCGAGCGTGGAGCGGGAGCGTCCCCCCCAGGGGTTTAGGCTGGTGCGCTTCGGCAGCGGGGCCAAGGCCAGCTACCGGCTGGAGAACTACCTGCCCCGTGGGCTGGAGGGATCAAGTCTGGTCATCCGGGCAGAGGATGAGCGGGTGGCAGTGGAGCTTCCCCTGCCGGGCAGCGCCGCCGCCATGAACCTGCTGGCGGCAGTGAGCATCGCCCATTCCCTGGGCATCCCCCTGGTGGAGATCGCCGAGCGGGCAAGCAGGTTCCGCCCCGTCCCCCAGCGGCTGGAAGTGAAGCGCCTGCCCGGTCCCCTCACCCTCATTGACGACAGCTACAACGCCTCCTTCGTCAGCACCCGGGAGGCCCTCAAGGTCCTCAAGCAGGCGGAAGGCTCCCTCCGTATCGCCATCCTGGGAGACATGCTGGAGCTGGGGGAGCTTTCCGACCGGGCCCACCAGGTGATTGGCGAGCTGGCCGCCGATCTGGGGATAGACTGGCTGATCACCGTCGGCTACTACTCCAGCGTCACCGCCAACCGCTTCGGGGAGCACAACCCCCAGGTGATGAGCTTCAACGTGCCGGTCCCCTATGAGGAGGCGGAGGACCCCGAAAACTGGATCCCCGAGCAGACCCTGATCGAGCTAAGACCCGTGCTTGCAGACCTGCTCCGGCCCGGGGCGGTGGTGCTGGTCAAGGGCAGCCGCGCCCTTAGGCTTGAGCGGGTGGTGGAGATGATAGAGGCCCAGGCTAGGAGCCGCTGGGCCGAGCGGCCGGAAGGCTGAGATGAAGGGCCTTACCTTCTCCTACCAGGCTGCCTGGACGGGCCTGGCAGGACTCGTCGCCGCCTTCACCCTGCTTCCCCTCTGGCGAAGGGCGGTACTCAGGGCGGGCTTTGCCCATCCCGAGCGGGACCTGCCCCACCTTCCCGCCCCCTCACGGCCGGCAGCGGTGGCCAGTGGAGCGGGGATGGTGATGCTTGCACTGGTGGCGCTGGCTCCCCTGGTGGTGCTGGCAGTCTCCGGCCTCACCTCCCCCTGGGGCTGGGCGGCGGGTGAGCGCACCTCCGGCATGGGGGAGCTGGTGGCAGTGCTGGGGGGCGCCCTGGCCCTGGGCCTGGTGGGAGCGGGGGACGACCTTATCAAGTTGGTCAGGCGGGACAGCCGGGGGCTGCTCGCCCGCTACCGCCTGCCCTTGCAGCTGGCCATCGCTACCCTGGTGCTTCTCCCCATGGTGGGGGAGCTCCCCCTCTACGGACCCAGTGGGGTTGAGTGGGCCGTCCCCCCCTGGCTCCACCTCTCCCTGGCCCTCCTCCTGGTGGTGGGGGCGGTAAACGGAGGCAACTTCACCGACGGGATGGATGGGCTCTATGGCCTTACCGCCCTTCCTCCCCTAGCGGCGGCGATGCTGATCGTCGGCCCCTCTCCCCTGGGCCTCAGCCTGGCCCTGGCAGGAGGGGTGCTGGCTGGCTTCCTCATCTTCAACCTGGCCCCCGCCCGGCTCTTTCTGGGCGAGAGCGGCGCCTACCTCTTTTCCGGCCTCATCGCCCTCTCCCTGGCCGGCAAGGGGATGAGCCTGGCCCTCATTCCCCTGGGGCTGGTATGGGGAGTAGAGGCACTGAGCGTAATCCTCCAGGTGATCGCCTTTCGCACCACCGGCCGGCGCCCCTTCCGCATGAGCCCCCTCCACCACCACTTCCAGCTCCTCGGCTGGCAGCCCTCCGCCATCCTGGGTCTCTTCTTCGCCCTCTCCCTACTTGGCGCAGCAGTGGGATACTGGTTATGGCGATGAGTCTACCGGTCCGCCAATCACCCTCCCCCAGCTGGCCCTACCGGGGCGTGCTGACCGGCAGGCGGTTGGCGGTGCTGGGCTACGGCATCACCGGCCAGGGGGCGGTGAGGCTGATCAGGCTGCTGGGGGGAGAGGTGGCCGTCTTTGATGAGCACCCCACCCGCGAACAGCTCAGCTCCCTTAAGGAGGAGCTTGGCCGGGGAAGGATTGCCCACTTCGCCAAACGCTTTGACCCTGAGGAGCTTGCCGGCTATGACCTGGTGGTGGTGTCGCCGGGCATTGACCCGCGCCGGCCGGAGCTGGCCGAGGCCCGCAGGCGGGGGGCAAAGCTTATCTCGGAGCTGGCCTTTGCCTGCCGCTACCTGGTGGCCCGCAAGGTGATGGTCACCGGTACCAACGGCAAGTCCACCACCACCTCCCTCATCGCCACCCTGCTCAGCTCCCACGGCCTGCGCCAGCCCGAGCCCCACCGCTTTGAGGCCCACCAGGCGGGAAACTCGGGGCGGGCCCTCTCCACCCTGGTCCCCTGCCTGGGGCGGCGGGACGTGGCGGTGATTGAGGTGTCCAGCTTCCAGCTGGAGCTCTCCCCTCCCCCCGCCCCCGAGGTGGCGGTCTTTACCAACCTGACCCCGGAGCACCTGGACCGCCACCGGAGCTTTGAGAGCTATGCCCGGGTGAAACGCTCCCTGGTGGAGGGGATGAGTGGGGAGGGCTTTGTAATCCATAACCTGGCCTACCCCGAGCTAGACCGCCACCGCTTCCCCCCCACCCGGGCCAGGTTCCTCGGCTTCACCGTTCACCCCCACCACACCCTGGCCGAGGGGGCCTACCTGGAAGGGGAGGAGCTGGTGGTCAACCTGGCCGGTGAGGTGAGCCACTTTCCCCGCCACCTGCTCAAGCTGCCCGGCCTGCACAATGTGGAGAATGCCCTGGCTGCCCTGTTGGTGGCGCGGGTGATGGGGGTGCCCGATGAGACGGTGCGGGCGGTGCTGCCCACCTTCCGCGGGCTGCCCCACCGCCTGGAACTGGTGCGGGAGGTGGGAGAGCTCACCTTCATCAACGACTCCAAGGCCACCAACCCCCAGTCCACCCTCAGGGCCCTGCGCGCCCTTGAGCCCCCCATCATCCTGCTTATGGGAGGGCGGGACCGGGGGGCCAGCCTGGACTGCCTGATGGAGGAGATCAGGCAACGCTGCCGGGCGGTGGTGCTCTTCGGGGAGGCGGCCGACCGACTGGCGGGGAAGCTCTCCGCCGTCGGCATCGCTCCAGTGCTCAGGGCTACCGACCTGGCCGAGGCGGTGGGCCTCGCCATCGGGGCAGCCCGACGGGGGGACACCATCCTCCTCTCCCCCGCCTGCCCCAGCTTTGACCAGTTCAGCTCCTTTGCCCACCGGGGCGACACCTTCAAGTCCATTGTAAGCAGCCTGGGTCACCTATCGGTGCCGGAACCCTGATGGCACAAGGAGCCAGAACCACCTCCCCCACCCCCTCCCTCGCCCTGCTCCAGCGCCTCACTCTGGGCCTCACCCTTCTCCTCCTGGGAACGGGCTTCGTCGTCCAGCTCAGCCTACGCCTCGCCCTGGAAAGCTCGCCCGCCGACCAGATCCTTTCCCGCCTGGGCCTGCTCTACCTGGCGGGAGTGATGGTACTTTTGGGAGTCGCCCTTCTCCCCCTGCCCCGCCGGCTGGTGGTCCCCCTAACCTGGCTGGTTTATCTGGTGGCCCTGGTGCTAAGCGGATTGGTCTTCAGCCCTCTGGGCCGCACCGTTCACGGGGCCAGCCGCTGGGTGGTGCTGGGGGGGATAAGCTTCCAGCCCTCGGAGCTCTTGCGCCCCGCCGCCGCCCTGCTCACCATCCCCCTCGCCCTCACCCACCGCCGCCAACCCCGCGCCCTGGCCATCCTCTGCCTGCTGCTGGCGGTGGCCATAATCGGAGTGGAACCAGACCTAGCCGGGGCCACCCTCACCCTGGCCTTTGGCTCGCTGGGCCTTGTGCTTGGTGGGGTGAGGCTTTGGCGGGTGGCGCTCATCTGGCTGGTGCTGGGGACGGTGGGAGTGGGGCTGGTGTTTGCCCTTCCCGGTCGCTTCGGCCATGCGAGGGAGCGGATTGAGGCCTGGTTCCACCGCGAGGAACTGGCCACCGGAGCCGGCTACCAGACCACCGCCGCCCGCCGCGCCATCCAGGCGGGGGGGCTTACGGGCAGGGGCTTCACCCTGGAGGTGGAGCCGGTGCGCCGCATCCCCTTTGTGGAAAACGACTTCATCGCCGCCTACATCGGCTATACCTTTGGCAGCCTGGGCATCCTGGCGGTGGCCCTGCTTTATGGACTGCTGGCGGTGCTGGCGGTGTTTCTCTACCAGCTCCACCCCGACCCGGTGGTGGGCAGCATGGGGGCGATGGCGGGGTGGCTGGTGGCGGGGCAGGCGGCGGTAAACCTGATGACCACCCTGGGGGTGCTCCCTCCCACCGGCATCACCCTTCCCTTCATCAGCGCCGGGGGGACCTCCCTCCTGGTCTCCGCCGCCCTGCTTGGTGCCATGGCCAGATTTGCCACCCTGACCCGGTAGGCCATCCTGCCAGGTGGCGGGGTAGAAGATGAGACACCCAGCCAGGGCAGGCTCGCACGGTCATGCTCAGGTCAAGTAGGATAAAATTTGCCCGTGATGCGTCGTGGGGGCGAACGGTGCTAACCGACAAGATCAAGGTGATCCACTTCGTCGGCATCGGGGGAGCGGGAGTTTCTGCCCTCGCCTACTGGGCCCTAAAGAGTGGCTTCACCGTCACCGGAAGCGATCTAAACAGCTCCGAGATCATCACCAAGCTGACCAGTGAGGGAGCAAGGATATCCACCGGCGGCCACCACCGGCGCAATGTGAGCACCGCCGATATGGTGGTCTACTCCACCGCCATCAATCCGGACGAGAACGTGGAGACCCAGGAGGGCTACCGGCGAAAGATCCCGGTGGTGAGCCGGATTGACTTTCTTGCCTATCTGGTGAGGACCAACCGGGGCATTGTGATAAGTGGAGCCCACGGCAAGTCCACCACCTCGGCCCTCATTGCCCACGTGCTCAAGGTGGCCGAACTTAAACCCTCCTTCGCCATCGGGGCCTGCCTCAAAAACCCCAATCGGCCCGAGGAGCTGGGCAACGCCGGCGTGGGCAAGAGCGACCTTTTCATCTGTGAGGGAGACGAGTCCAACAGCGGCCACCAGGAGCTGAAAAGCTGGGTGGCGGTGGTGACCAACATTGACGACGACCACCTGGACCACTACGGCTCCCTGAGCAGCATCCAGCAGTCCTTTATCAGGTTCATTGAGAAGTCCAAGGAGGACGGTGCGGTGGTGGCCTGTGTGGACTGCCCGCGGGTGAGAGGACTGCTCAAGCAGGTGGAGGGCCGCCGGATCATCACCTACGGCCTCAGTTCGGAGGCCGACTACCGGGCAGAGAGAATCACCCCACGGGGGTTTGACACCGAGTTTGTGGTAGTCCACCGCAGTCGTGGCGAGCTGGGGGAGATCAGGCTCCCCTCCCCGGGCCGCCACAATGTGCAAAACGCCCTGGCGGCGGTGGCGGTGGCCGAGTTCTGCGGAGTGGACTTCCAGCAGATCGCCTACGGGCTGGAGACCTTCCCCGGGCTCAAGCGGCGCTTTGACATCCTTTACCAGTCAGACGAGATCATGGTGGTGG
>Ga0256839_1005789_pt1 | contig 11218 bp, 7 predicted proteins | sample 354166metaG_FD_185968 | JGI IMG/M metagenome (GOLD analysis project Ga0256839, IMG submission 185968) | Hydrothermal vent microbial communities from Mid Atlantic Ridge, Atlantic Ocean - 354-166 | ecosystem: Environmental > Aquatic > Marine > Hydrothermal vents | place: Atlantic Ocean: Mid... | reverse complement strand
CTTGTCCCGTTCGGCCCACATTTCGTAGGCTCGAGCCGCCGCCACCTGTGCCACGACCATCGACCCCTTGACCTTCAGCAGATCCCGGAAGACCTCGATCGCTTGGGGCAAGTCGCCCGATTCCTGCAACGCCACCGCCAGTTTGTACTGCACGGCTTGGAGGGTGGCCGGCGCGAGTGGCTGCGACGCACTGCCAGGCTGCTTGAGGAGCCGCTGGTAGGCCCGGGCCGCCTCGCGGTACAACTGGCGCGCCTCGGTGGCCGACGCCGTGGGGCCTTGCAGCGACGCGGCCAGGCTGCTGAGCGTGTCGCCGGCCCAGCGCAAGAATGTGGGATCACTGGCCTGCTCGGCGACGGCCGAAAGGAGCACCTGGGCGCCTTGAGCCAGCGATGCGCGACGAGCCGGCTCGGCTTGAGCCTTGATCTCATTGGCCAGTTCGGTGGTCAGGGAATAGTAGACGGCGAGTTTTTTCCGAGCCGCTTCGGGGCCTTCACCGGCCAGCTTATCGAGCCGGCCCATCACCTGCTTCAGCCTCTCCAACAAGTCCCCCTGTTCGCTCGAAGATCCCCCGCTCGCCAAACGCTGGACGAACGCTTGCAGCGTCAAGCGGTACACGGCGAAGGGAAACGATGCGGGCAGCGCGGCAGCGTGCGGAGACTCCACGAACGCCAGCAACCCGCGCTGGTTGTTTTCCAGCCATTGGAGCGCTTCATCGACTTTGCCTTCATCCAGGTAGGCCTGCACCAGAAAAACGACGCTCTGCGCGTGTAGCGCCGTCATGTCGCTTACCTGGCCAATCGATTTGGTACCTTGCTCCAGGTATCCAATCGCCTTGCCTCGCAGGGGCTCGACCCGCTTCCAAGCTTGAGGGTCCGCGCCGCTCTCCGCCTCGCGCAGCTTCTGTTTGGCGTCCAGTACTTCCCGCCAGTAGGCGACTCCCAAACGCATTTGGATCTCGGACCACTTCGCCGATCCGGCGGGGATCTTCACGGACAGCGCTTCCGCCCGATCCAAGTGCCCGTCCTGGATCTCGAACGGAATCAGCACTCCCAGAGCGAACTCGCCCTCCGGTTCCTCGGGCCAGGTATCGAATGTGTATTGCGCGATCTCGCGGAGCAGTCCCAGTTCGAATTCGCGGTCGTCCTTGGCGGCCCGTTCATACAACATCACCGCCGCTTGGATGGCGATCTTGGCAGAGGGACGAGCATTGGAGGCGTCGGGGTAGCGCCGAGCCACATACGAGGAAAAGACGTAGGCATCGTGCGGCCGATCGGCCAGGACCGCCAGGAACGCGAGGTAATAGAGGAACGAAGTCCGCTTCTCCAGCCCAAGGTCTTCACCTCCCAACTTGAGCGCCTGCCGAGTCAGTTGCTCGGCTCGCTCCAACTGTTCGGCCAGCGTCTTCTCCAACTCCTTCAACTGCTCGGCGATCTCGGCTCGATCGTCGCCCTGGGCGGACGCCAATTTGGCCTTCGCCTCCTCCACTTGCTTGCGCGTCTCATCCAGCAGCGTCAGCGTTTCCTTGGCCTGCGCCTCCGCATCCTCGAAGTTGTCCGGCAACGAATCCTTGGCCACTTCCAGACCACCGGGCAACTGACTCAAAAACTCACGAGCCTCTTGTCGCAAGGGACTGGGGTAGCGAAGAATGCTGCGAGCCAAGTCGCGCGCCTGCGTGAGTTGCTGTTTGGCTTTGGTCTGATTGCCACCCTCATAACCGAGCTTGTCGGCGTACGCCTTCATCGCCTTGGCGGTCACCAGTTTCAACCGAAGCCATTCCAATCGTCCTCGTTCATTGGGACGCTGTTTTGTGATCCACTCGGTTCCGCGCCGCACCGCTTCGAGATACTTGGCCTGCTTGGGATCCAGCCAAATTTCGATGGCCAGCGTCAAGGCCCGCGTCCGCATTTCGCGGAACGTCTCCTTCGACTCGGATTGTCCCAAGATGTCGGCGTCGAGCAGCGCAACCGCCTTGTCGAGATCCCCCATTTTTCGCAGACACCGCGCCTGGTACATCCGCGAATAAAGACCGCCCAATTTCGTACGGTAGTCCTCGTAAAGAGTCTCAAACGCCTCGGCAGCCTCCCGATACGCCTTCTTCGCCGCCTCGCTCCCCGGCTCGAGCAAATCCCCTTTCTCTTCGATGACTCCCGCCTTGGTGATCAGCGTCTGGAAGTACTCATCCCGCAACGTCTTTCTCAGTTGCAGCAGCTCCGTCTCGCCGGCCGGGACTGCCTTGAGGCTTTGCAACTGAGGTTTCATGTCGTCCAACGACGCCTGAAACACTCGGCCCGCCGAGTCGAGCAGCGAAATCGCCTGCTGCTTGAGTTTTCCGCCTCCGCCCGATTCGGCCGCCGCCGCGACCACGCGAGCCCGAATCACCAGCAGATTCCCCAGCTCTCGCCGTGTCGCCGGCACCAGCGGATGGTTGGGATGTTCTTGGATAAAGGCCTTGAAGGCGGTTTCCGCCTGCCGCAACAGCTCGTCTTGACGCTCCGGGTTCCGCTCGGTACGCCCCAGAGCCATCAACACCATTCCCCTCTCATAGGGAACGGTGACTCGGACGGCTACCGGTACCAACTCATTGTCCCGCAGGGTCTCGATGTACTCCAGCGCCGTGTCGTAGTAGCCGCGCTCGCGTAGCGCCTCCAAAAATCGCTGAGCCGGCTCCTCGGCCGGTAGCCGCACCGCCACCGCGGCGCAGGCGGTGAGAACCACCAAGGCCGATGACCACTTCGAGTTGCCTGACGTTCGCAATGGAATAAACTCCCCAAAGAGATTCCCCCGAAAGAGCGGGGACAACTCCCCAAAACTCAACCCATCCTAGCCTGTCGTCGCTACTTCCAACTTAACCGGTTGCCCACCATTCGCCAAGCTGGCGAATTCGGGGGGGCGGTCGGCGCGCATGCTCACCGCGAAAAGCCGGTCGCCGGCGGACTGGTCGGGAAAGTGCATTGGGCCTCGGCGACCGAACCAATATGACGGCCGGTGCGAATACCCAATGAGAACGATTTGCGGGGCGGCTCACCGGGAACGGGAGACCCAGAACAGTGATTGCCCGCTCATCGTCGTGGTTGTGCGGCCGATCTGCGCATCGGTCGAAACCTGAGGAGTTGCCGTCAAAACGGCTTCCACCGTCCGACCAGCTTATCCTGCTCGAGTGTCTGTTTGAAACGGGCACTCAAATCGTATCCCGCGGCGGGCTTGTTCAACTCCAGCACGACCTGCAGACGCCGTTGTTGCTGCTGGCCCGTGAGCAGGGGCGGATACGCGAGCCGCAAAGCGCTTTTCGGCTTTCCGTTCCACCGAGCCACATACAGTCCGGCCGCCGTCGTGGGTTCGGCTTTCAGGCCGAACCGAGCCGTCACCAGCTCGACCAGAGGTCGCGAGTCACCGGTGACTCCGACGAACGTGATCCGTTGCAGCCGGTTGTCGGCGTTGAAGTAAAACGTCAACGATCCGGCCAGGTCGCTCGCGGCAACGCCTGTCGTCAATGGGATCCGCAGACCGACATAGTCGCCATCGTAGACTCGTGAGACCTCGGGCCAGGAACGAATCACCTGTCCCGGCGTCCAGTTGTAATGGAACACGTTGGCAAGAGGAATCGACCGAGGCGCGGCAACTGCCGGAGTATCCGACAGATCGGTGTCACTCACCGGCTTTTCCGACTTCTTCGTCACCGTCGACGCCATCCACGTTTTGGCTCGCTCGACCAGCTCTCCGTTCTTGGCCTGGTGGATGGCGAACGGAACACCGGCGGCCAGTGCCAACAGCAGAAAAAACCAGATCTTGCGAATCAGAAAAAACATGACGATTGTGCCGTTCGATGGACCGGTACAGCGGGGTTTGCGAGATGCCTGAAGATGGATCGACGTGTGGACGGGAGGGCGTCCAACCAATCCGATTCGGGCATTCGAGCCGCTACGAGGCGAACACCTTCAAAGCGTGGCAGGGGCGTCCCGCCCGCGGATCATGCGCATCTCACCCCTCAGCCCCTCACCCCTCGCCCCTCAAAGAGGTAGGACTTTATGGGGCGCGTGGTTTGTCGTCTTGTTTGAGTTCGGGTTCTTTCGCTTGGGGAACGTTCGCGGCCGCCTCGAGTTTTTCCAGTCGTTGGGTGAGCTGTTGGACTTGCGTTTCGAGGGAATCGATCCGCTGCCGGAGTTTCGCAATCTCATCCGTTTCGGACCTGGAGGGCGGAGCGGGACCCGGCGACTCGAGTCGTCTTTCCAGTTCGAGGACCGACTTGGGCACCAACAACTCGGGGGCCAGGGTCACCTGCTTGCGATAAACCCGACCTCGGTGCCAATAGCGAATCCGCAATGGCCGATCGAGTCGCGCCGCTCGCACGATTCCGATCAGGTCGTCGGGCTCACTCATCACCGTACCGTCGACGTCGAGGATCACGCCTCCGAGGGGCAGACCGTAGCGAGCCGCCGGTGAGCCTTGCTGAATCTGCGTGATCAACAGGCCGCGGACGTCCTGAGGAATTCCCCTTTGCAGCCGCTCACGTCCATCGAGCGCCCGCACGGTCACGCCCAACATGGGACGAACTCGCGGCGTCTCGGGCCGCGAACGCGGCGGGGGCGTCGGTAGCGGCTGGGCCGGAAGTGGTTCGACGGGGATCGAGAGAACGGTTTGCCACAGCCGCCCCGTCCGCTCGTACTGGAGAGCGACCCGCTTTCCCGGTGACAGCAACCGGACCGCATCGCCGATGCCCCGCACCGGCTGGTCGTCGATCACTCGAATCACATCGCCCGACCGCAATCCGGCTTCGGCCGCCGGGCTGCCGGGCGCGACGCGCTGGACGACCACTCCTTCGCCGCGCTGGGGCAGGGACCAACTGATTCCGATGAGCGCCGCTCGCTGTCCAGCCTTGCGATCACGACTCGAAGAGGGGGGTGGCAATTCGCCGACCCGCTGCTGGGCCATGACCGTTTTCCCATCGCACATGCCAAGCAGTGCGCAACCGACGATCCCGATTCTCCACCACATCGACCAGCTCCCTTCACCTTTTTGCAGACCGAAATCACGGACGGCAGTTCCACAGGTACAGCCGCCGAGTTTCCGTAATACGGTAGCCCGCTTTTTCATAGGTTTGCAGCGCCGGCGAATTGCCGTGGTCGACCGCCAACACGACTCGATCCCGCCCCAGCGCGGCGGCAATGTGCCGCGCTCCCCGACTGACCAGGATCCCCCAACCGCGACCGCGACATGAGGGTACGATACCCATGTAGAGCAACTCCAATTGTCGGTAGACCGGATGATCGGCCAAGATCAGGCAACCGACGTCCCGCTCGCCCCGGCGCAAAATCCACCAGTGCCGAGCGCCCGACTCTCCGGCGGCCAGGTAGTTGTCGAGCGCTTCCTGAGGCGATTGTCGATCGGGGGTTTCCGGACAGTCGAGTGAATCGATGTACGTCTGCTCCACCACCTGCTCCATGCGTGCGCGCATGGTTGAATCGTACCGTGACCACTGGAGTTCTCCCGTCCATTCGGCGACGGGCCCGGAACCGGTGGCCGCGATCTGGTCCGCTTCGCCGGCCATGTAGTGCAGTCGGGGGCCGGCGTGAAACCCGAACTCGGTCAGCAGATCCTCCATGCCCGCCGCATCATTCAACACGAATGCCTGAACTCGTCGGCAGTCGTTTTCGGCGGCCCAACTCGTGGCGGCCGTCAGCAAACGGTAGCCGGTGCCGGCGGGGGCTCGCTCCGTGGTGACCGGTGGGACCAGCAGCGCAGCGGAACCTGCCGGCCGCAACAACCAGGAAGCGCCGACCACTTCGCCTCCGGCTGTCGCCATCATGACGCCCTCAATCCGCTGGACGCTTTGCAACAACGACGCCGTTTCCTGTCCGATGACACGGTCCGACAACAGCAAACTCATCGCTTCCAGCCGTTCTTCGTCGGTGCTGGCCAGGCGGACTCGCAATTCGTTTCGCACTGAACTCATGACAGCCCGCAAACTTTCCAGTTACCGCCCGGGCTCTGGCTGCCGGCGGCCGAGATGAAGTCCTCAGATCGACGTTCCCCCGCGGTGACGCGGCCGTACCGCCAATTTACAGGGCGACCTGGAACGGGGCAATCGAAATTGGAGCCGACCGGATGCCTCGGACTCAAAGACGCACGACTCAAGTCCTCACTTCCTATCGAGTTAGGCCGGTCTTCCGGCACTGGTAGCCAGGCCTCGATCGACATGTTTTCCACCGGCGGTGTGGCCATTCCGAGGGCGAGCCCAAACGAATTTGCGGGCGGAAACGGCGCGAATTGAGGCAATTGAGGGCAATTCGAGAAAAGTCCTCGCGAGGTGGTTTGACAGTCATGCTAGCAAGCTTAAAATCACCCTCCGTCGTTGATGAGTTTGGATTTCGTCACCGCGCCGCTAGGCGTCACAACTTCTCAAGTTTGACTCGGCTTCGGTTCCGAGAGCAAGCGCTGGGATTCAGTGGGGCGCTCGCGGTATGCGCAGAGGATGCGTCATTGTGACCATGGACGAAAAGGACGTCGATAGGGTCGTGCTGCGTGCCGTGGCCGAACGGATTGGCAAGGACCGATTCGACGTCTGGTTCAACAATCAGATCGAAGTGCAATGGCGGGGGAACCGCCTGGAGATCGCCGCGCCGTCCCGCTTTTACGCGGATCGCCTGGCCGCCATGTTCGGCGGTGAGATTTCCCGTGCCCTTTCCCAGGTTGCCGGCGGCGCTTCGACCGTTGTTTACTCGGTCGTTGAAAACAGCTCGCCGCCGGTTGCCGCCGCGAGCCGGGTGGCCGAGCAGCGTCCGGCGGAAGCAGCCCGGCTCGACGACGCACGAGCCGACCCAGCGCGCCCGAAGAAGCGATTCAAGACACTCGATTCCTTCGTGGTCGGATCGACCAACCGCATGGCCTTTACCGGAGCGCGCACCACCATCGAACACCCCGGCGATTTCTCGCCGCTGCTGCTGTGGGGGCCACCGGGAACGGGCAAGACCCACTTGCTCGAGGCCATTTGGGTGGAACTGCGGCGGCGGCATGCCGATCGGATGCACGTCCTTTATGTGACGGCCGAGCAGTTTACGACGATGTTCCTGGCGGCGCTGCATGGACGAGGGCTCCCCAGTTTCCGCCAGAAGTTTCGTACGGTCGATGTCCTGCTGATCGACGACATCCAGTTTTTTTCTCAGAAGAAGGCCACGCTGGTCGAGCTGCAACACACGGTGGATGTGCTCAACCGGAACGGCAAACAATTGGTGATGACGGCGGACCGTTCGCCGGCCGATCTGGGCGGGCTGGGAAATGAGCTGATGACTCGGGTGGCCGGTGGACTGGCCTGCGGGCTGCAGCTTCCCGACCTGGAGACTCGCCGACAGATTGTGGCACGCGTTTTGGACGAGGTGGCTGCCCGAATGCCGGCCCACTCGCCGCCGGGCGGCACCGGCTTGCCCGACGCGCTGCGCGAGCGCATCGCCGCGTCGATCGCCGAGCAGGTTCCGGGGGATGCTCGGCAACTGCGCGGTGCCGTGAACCAGGTCGTGGCGACGGCTCGAGCTCAAAAGCGGCCGCTGTCGCGTACGTTGGTTCAGGAAGCCCTCAGCGGCATCGCCGCTCAGGTCCGCCAACACGTGGCGCTGGAGGATATCGAAAAAGCGGTTTGCGACGTGTTCGGTCTCAAACCGCATGCGTTGCAATCGGACAAACGCAGCAAGAACATCTCGCAGCCGCGCATGCTGGCCATGTGGCTCGCGCGAAAACACACGCCGGCCGTCTATGCCGAGATCGGAGACTACTTCGGACGGCGCAGCCACAGCACCGTGATTGCCGCCCAAAAGAAGGTCCGACAATGGCTCGAGTCCGAATCGACCGTCAATCTGGCCGGCAGCGACTGCCGTGTGACCGAAGCGTTGCAACAGGTCGAAGCTCGGTTACGGTTGGCCTAGAGCGGGCTTCGCCCGCAAGGCCAGAGGCGGGAGGCCGGAGCCTGTCGAGATGGTGACAACCAATGCTCCGTGCAGGACTCGCTCACAGCCCGCAGATCTTACGAAGGAAAAGGCTGTCACAAAACTCCATGCTGCAAGCAACATAGCCGAGGCTAGGAAGCGTCACGGCAGGTGTGGCTGCCGGCTCCAAGACGCTCGTCCACCACTCGAAATCGCTTAGCCGAACAGGGTCACGCCGGGAGTGGCGACCGTCGACTCGACTCCGGGACCCCACTCGTACTTTTCCGGTCCCAGCTTCTGATCGGAGTTGATCGCCGTGGCCCACTCGATTTTCTGTCCCGTATAGCAGACTTCCCGCCCCAAGATGGCCATCATGGTGCTGTAGGACATGTACTTGCCGTTGTTGATCGGTTTCCCGCTGCGGATGGCTTCGAACAGCGCCACGTGCTCGGCGTCGTACATCGACGGATCCCCCTTGCCGCGATAGCGCCAGTTGGTGTGTCCTTCGATCTGATGTCGCAGCACTTGGGCGGTGCCTCGCGTCCCCAGCACGAAGTCTTCGACCTGGTTGAAGGTCCCTTTCATCTGCCGGGTGTAGGCGAAACACTTGGTACCATCGGCCCACTCGTAACAGACGCCGAAGTGGTCGTAGATGTTGCCGAACTTGGGGTCGGTGCGGACTTGGCGTCCGCCCAATCCGAACGCCACGGCGGGAGGCTCATCTCCTTTGAGCCAAAGCGACTTGTCCAGGCTGTGGATGAACTGTTCGACGATATGGTCGCCCGACAGCCAAGTGTAATAGAGCCAGTTGCGGCACTGCGTTTCCATTGGGCTCCACTCTTCCTTTTGCCCTCGATGCCACAGCGTTCCCGTCAAATAGTTCTCGTGGATGGCCACAATGTTGCCGATGGCGCCATCCTGGATTTGCGCCATTGTTTGTTGTACGCCCTTGTGATAGCGCCAACAGAGACCGGAAACGATGTTGAGATGCTTGGCTTCGGCTTCCTCGCAAGTCTCCAGCACGCTGCGCACGCCGACCGGATCGACGGCGATCGGCTTTTCGCAAAAGATGTGCTTGCCCGCCTTGACCGCGGCGGCCAACTGCTGAGGACGAAAATGAGGCGGCGTGCACAACAGCACCACGTCGACGTCGCTTTCCATGACCTTCTGGTAGCCGTCGAATCCGCAGAAGCAATGATCGTCGTCGACCTGGAACCGATCTTCCAAACGCTTCTTGAGTCTCGTCTTGGCCGCTTCCAGTCGATCCGGGAACAGGTCGGCCATCGCCGTCAGCACCGCACGATTCTCCTTGCGAGTCGCATTCACGGCCGCCCCGCTGCCTCGTCCACCACAGCCGATCAGCCCGACCTTCAACGTGTCGTCGCCATCGGCATGAACGGCGGGGATTCCGCTCTGAGAGGCGATCAGCGCAGCACCACCGAAGACCGTCGTCTGCTTGAGAAAGTCGCGGCGGTCCGAGCGGGTGCGGGAAGAGTCGTGCGTGGGCATGAGAGTCTCCTGGAGCTTGAGGGTTGGCGGTTGGAAGGGGGAGGGGGGGTGTAGGGTGCGGGCCGTCGAGGGGCCGGTCTACGCAGCTCTCATCATAATCACTCGCGGCCGGCTCGCCAATCGGCAAGCTGACCGGCCACCTTTCGGCCGATCGTCCCGACATCGGCACGGGGTCACCGGAGACGGCCGACGTATCGGACGAGGTCTCGATCGAGTTGCTCGAGGTCGGCGCCGAAGTATTTCCGAAACTGTTTCAGCCTCTCCTTGGCCGTCAACTCCTCCAGTGGCTCGAGTTTCGACATCTCTTTCAGATAGGCCGCGAAGTCTTTCGGTCTGCGGCGGAAAAGGTAGTACGTCAGCGCCCAGGCATCGGCATACGCGGCCGGCGCGGTGCGCGCGTTGCGAAACAGACTGTCATCGGTCAACAGTTGCTCGAGTCGATCGGCCGCCCGCTGACTCGCGTTGCGACGAAACTCGGCGAGCCGGAAACGATTGACCCGCCCGATCGTTCGCCAACCGCTGGCGTTCTTCAAATCGGGAGACTCGAAGAAGATCGCCAGACCTTCGGCCAGCCAAAATGGATTGACTGCATAGCGGGTGTGCAGCCCGGTGTTGTAAGCCAATTGGTGCGTCGCCTCGTGAACGATCGTGGCCACATTGCGCTCGGATCCCGGCTGGGCCAACAACTGGCGGATTTGGCTCGAGCTGAAACGGCGGCGCCGCGTTCGGCTGGGTTGAGCCAATCCCGTGAGGTCGAACATGACCATGTGATTCGTGCGGAAGTTGTAATAGCCGATCACGGCGGAGGCCGCCTCTCCCAGTTCATCCCGAGAAAACGCGGCATAGTCCGCGCGGTCGTCGAACACGATTACCGGCAGGGGAAACTCGGGTCGACGCAGCTCGAAACCCCGCTTTTCCCAAAAACGGAAATAAGCCCGATGCAGTCGCTCCAACAGCGTCGCGCACCAGCGTGCATAGGCGGTGGATGTGTTGTAGGCGACGACGTAATGGTCGGTGGTGTGCAATTGAAACCCGGCGGGCAGTTGAGCCAGCAGTCGCTGCCCCAGCGCTTCGCGGTCCAGAGGGGCGAACGGCGCGGTGTCCTGGTCCCGCCACCTCAGCTCGTCGGCTTGCACGACCCAGATCACTCCGTCGCGGGTCTGCAACAGCAGGCTGCCGTCTTGCCCTTCCACCAAAACACGGCCTTTCAACTGCAAAGCCTGCCCGGCTCGCTGGATCCGCACGACGTCCATGCCCCGCGCGGGAATCGTCGCAGATAGCGCTGCCATCCCCAGCGCAAGAAGGCCAACCGCCCAAAAAGTGCTTACGGGAGAGAGGTGTCGAGCAGACATGAAACGTTCTGACCAAAGGGGGTTCGTCATTCGACCGGCGTCTGGCTTCGAGGCGCACAGTCCACCGACTCCAGTCTAGTCGCCGACCGTCCTCGTGGCAGGCGGGGCGGCTGGGACGGGCACCCGGTCGAAACTGCCGCCGCGCTCGGCTGTGGCCCTTTTGCTATCGTGCCGGCACGATCCGCCGGATGCGAGCTCGCGGAGCCAAGCCGGAAAGATCGACGGGGACCGGATGCTCGGCTTCGGCCGTATTGCCCGCCTCGTCCTTGACGACGATCTTGAGGAAGACTTCCCGAGGCATCGCCGCACCGGGCCGCCAAGCGTATTCGCCCGAATTGGGAATCCCGGCCGCGATCACGTGCCACGGCCCCTGGCGGCTTGACGAATAGGCCAAATCGATGGGAGTGGCGGGGAGATACTGATCCTCGGCCTCCCATGTGATCA
>Ga0256839_1005788_pt1 | contig 11218 bp, 9 predicted proteins | sample 354166metaG_FD_185968 | JGI IMG/M metagenome (GOLD analysis project Ga0256839, IMG submission 185968) | Hydrothermal vent microbial communities from Mid Atlantic Ridge, Atlantic Ocean - 354-166 | ecosystem: Environmental > Aquatic > Marine > Hydrothermal vents | place: Atlantic Ocean: Mid... | reverse complement strand
GCGCACCTTCCGGCTGGAGTTCACCACCCCAGCCTTCCTGGGCGACGCCGGGCAGGCCGGCGCCTGGCGCACGCCACCCTTCAAGCACCTCCTGCGCGAATGGTGGCGGGTCGTTTACGCAGACCAGAGCCACTACCGCGTCGGCATTGAAGCAATGCGCCGTGCCGAGAGCGCGCTGTTCGGTGCCGCGGCCGACGGCGAGAGCGCACAGAGCCGCGTGCGGCTTCGGCTGTCGCGCTGGGACGAGGGCGGCATGAAGGAGTGGGGTGGAGACCCACAGGTCTTCCATCCCGAGGTGGGGCAGGGGGGTAGGAAGATCGGTGCCCACCTGTACCTGGGATACGGCCCCCTGAACTACAGCAAGGATAAGAAGGGCACTTTTCTCGGGCGGAAGGAGGGCAAGGGTTTCGTCGCCAAGCGTGCCATCGATGCCGGCGAAGAGGCACGCTTGATGCTTGCCTTTCCGGCGGCGCATGCCGCGACGCTCGATCGGGTCTTGTGGCTAATCGACCGTTACGGCGCCATTGGCGGCCGAGCACGCAACGGCTGGGGCTCGCTCACGCTCGTGCCTGAAGAGGGTACGCTGCCCGCCGAGATCCGGGTGCCTCTGCGTCCCTGGAGGGACTGCCTCGACCGGGAGTGGGCCCATGCCGTCGGCACGGATGACCAAGGGCCGCTGATCTGGGTGACGAAGCCTTCCGGCGACTGGCGCGAGCTGATGCGGCGGCTTGCTGAGATCAAGATCGGCTTGCGGACGAGGTTTCCCTTCCGTTCCGGCAAGGCTGCGAGGCAGCCGGAACCCAGACACTGGCTCGCCTACCCGGTGACCAATCACGACGTGAGGTCCTGGGCCAGCCTACGGCTGCCGAACAGCCTGCGCTTCAAGGTGCGAAAGGGTGAGTCCGGAAAGCCCTATGGAGTCATCTTCCACATGCCTTGCCTGCCACCGGCGAATTTCAGCCCTGACCGTGGCGTGATCGAGCGAGTATGGCGGGAGGTCCACGCTTTCCTTGATGGACATGGATCGCTTAGGAGGGGCGCGGCGTGATGACCGAGAAGATGGAATCCCTTTGGAAGATCAAGCTGGCGGCGATGCTGCACGACCCGCCCGAGAAGGCGCTCGTCATCGGGCGCCGTGCGCACGAGAAGGGGACCGTCTGGCGCATGCTCGAGCACCTGGGGCTTCAGGACCTCGCGGGGCGCGCGGGCCCCATCGCCAGGGCGGACTGGTGGGCCTCTGCCGCCGACCGCCCGCAGTGGCCGGGCGAGGTGCGGGTGGACTGGCTCGACCAGCCCGTCCTCGTCCATCCCCTGTCCGGGCATTCCATCGATCTGCGGGAACATGGCGCCCTCAAGGATCTCGATCTGGAGGACATCGAGCGGCGCAGCTTCGACATGTGCCGCGCGCTCGTGGACCGGGCGGGGGACGACCCCAGGTCGAAGTGCCTCGCCTTCTGGCGCTTCGGCCCCGAGCTGCCCCGGGTCGTGGGCGAGACCGACGATGGCCAGCGCCTCGGCGCGCTGTGGGGCCTGCTCCCCGCGGACACGCGCGTGCCCGACCACGCCGTCTGGGAGCACCTCGACCTGGTCTCCGCCTTCACCGGCGCCTTCGCCGCGGACCCGGACGGGGAGGCGGCGCTGCTCGCGCTCTCCATCGGGCCGGTGCAGCCCTTCATCGCCGCCGCGCGCACCACCTCCGACCTGTGGGCCGGCTCGCACCTGCTCTCGCGGCTCGCCTGGGAGGCCATGCGTCCGGTGGCCGAGGCGCTGGGTCCCGACGCGATCCTCTTCCCGCGCCTTCGCGGGGTGCCGCAGGTGGATCTGTGGCTGCGCGAGCAGGGGCTCCGGGACGAGCTGTTCAAGGGGTGCGGGTGGAAGCACCGCGCCACCGACGCCAACCCGCTCTTCGCCGCGGCCCTGCCCAACCGGTTCGTCGCCGTGGTGCCGGCCTCGCGCGCGCGCGAGCTCGCCGGGCGCTGCCGCGACGCCGTCCGCGGCTGGCTGCAGGGCAAGGGACAGGAGGTGGTGGACCGGCTCTTGCGCGAGGCTGGAAAGGAAGACCTCGTGGGCGACGATTCGGTGCCCGCCTACCGGCAGATGCGCGAGCAGCTCGAGGGCTTCCCCGAGGTGCACTGGGCGGCGGTGCCGTTCTCCCTCATCCGCGCGAGTGCCGACGGCAAGCAGGTGGACGATGCCCAGCCGGCGCTGTCGGCGGCCATGGCGCCCTTCTTCGGCGCGAAAGAGGGAGAGCCCTGCGGCTTCCTCGCATCGCCCGCCTGGCAGGTGCTATCGCGCGCCATCGACTGGGAGCCGGGCGTTCGCTTCTTCGTGCCGAATCCGGGCGTGCTCTACCCGGCCGTCTCGGATCTCGCCGAGCGGGTGCTGGCCGCCGCGAAGGCCGTGCGGCCCTTCGGCCAGCTCCGCCAGCACGGCTGGCGCGAGTCCCTCGGCGGCGAGACCGAATGGCTGCGCGAGCGCGACGAGACCGAGACGGGCGAGAAGCTGTGGCGCGTGCCGCCCGGCGAGCGCAGGCCGCGCCGCGAGGGAGAAAAGCCCGCCGTGGAGACGCTCTGGACGCGCATCGCTCGGATGCGGCCTTCCTGGGCGCGCAAAGGGGAGCATCTCGGCGGTCTCTCGGCGGTCAAGCGCCTGTGGCCCACGCTGTTCGCCGAGGAGGTGGCGGACGCGCTCGGGCTGGAAAGGGACCAGGTGCCGCGCTTTGTCGTCTCCACGCACACGATGGCGCTGGCGCATCAGCTCGGAGCCTGGATCGAGCGTGGTGGGCTGACCGCGGAGGGGTTTGCGGACGCGGTCCGGGAGGCTGGCGCCGGCTGGACCGTTCTGCCGCGCCGCCTGGTCACGGAGCATCGCGATCGCACGGACCGGGCGATCGAGGACGCCCGCCGGCTCGTGGATCTGCTCGAGTGCGCCCAGGAAGACAAGGAGAACGACGCCCGGGCGGCCCGCTGGCGTGATGTGGTGCGCGGGAGCTTGCGCAGAGGCTTGGACAATCCACGTCTTGGGATCGAGACCTACTACGGCCTGCTGCTCATGGACGGCGACCGCATGGGCGCGATTCTGTCCGGAGAGGAGGAAGGCTCCGGTGACGAGCCGCCGGCGATCACCTACCTCGAGAGTTTCCATCCGAGGGTGCGCGGGAAGTTCGAGGAGCGGATGCAAGGGGACGAGCGGCTGCGCCGCTACGCGCACCAGCGCCGGGCGGTCTCGCCCGGGCGCCACGTGGCCGTCTCAGCCGCGCTCAACGATTTCGCCCTCCACGTGGCGCCCCACGTGGTCGAGGTCGAGCGCCTCGGCAAGCTGATCTACGCCGGCGGCGACGACGTGCTGGCGCTCCTGCCCGTGGCGGACCTCGTCCCCGCCGCCGCGCGCCTGCGCGACGCCTACTCCGGCCGTGACGGGGTCGCGGCCGGGGAGGCCGCGCTGCGTCTGCGGAACGGCTACGCGCTGCTCCGGGAGCGGACTGGAGAGCGCCTGATGCGAATGATGGGCGCACGCGCGACGGCGAGCGCGGGGCTCGTGGTCGCCCACCACCAGACGCCGCTGTCGCGCGTGCTGCGCGAGGCGCGCGCGGCGGAGAAGGCTGCCAAGGACGCCGGCCGCGACCGCTGCGCCATCCGCGTGCTCAAGCGCTCGGGCGGGGCGCTCGAGGTCGTGCTCGCCTGGGATGAGGTGCCGCTGCTCGAGGAGACGCGGGACTTCCTGGCCGAGGAGGGTGTCTCGCGCCGGGCGGTCTACAACACCCTGGGCTGGCTGCGGGACCTGCCGCCGCCGGAGGACGACGGCGCGATGCTCGCCGAGCTCCTCGCCTACCAGCTCCGGCGCCAGGCGCAGGCGAAGGAGCAGAAGGCGCGTGCAGGCGGTCTCGCGGAGAGGATCGCGCCGCTGGCGCTGCGCCGGCGCGAGCGCGAGGGGGGTGCGCTGGCATGGCTGAGGGAATTCCTCTCGGTGGCCGAGTTCCTCGCCCGCGAGACGCGCACCGTTGGCATGGATGTGGACGGGCGGCAGGCCCGCGCGGCGGGCAACGGCTGAGGAGGATCGCGGGATGGTGAGCTGGCGTTTCGTCGAGCCGCTGGACGTGCTCTTCCTGCGCGGCAACCGCCTCTTCGGCGAGGCGGGCAGCTACGGCGAGTCGCTCGTGCCGCCCTGGCCCTCGGCGGTGGCGGGGGCGCTGCGCGCGCGCATGCTGGTCGACCGGCATCCCGGCTGGGCCCCCGCCCGGCAGGCTGCCCTGCCCGAGGATCCCGAGCTGGGCACGCCCGAGGCGCCCGGCGCCTTCACGGTCGCGGCCTTCCACCTCGCCCGCAGGGGAACCGACGGCCACGTGGAGCCTGTCCTCCCGATGCCGGCGGATCTCGTCGTGACCGGGCGCGCGGACGGCGCGCCGGAGATCCTGGCGATGCGGCCGCGCAGGCTGGCGGAGGGCATCGGCTCCTCCTTCCCGGAGGGTCTGCCGAAGCGCCCCGTGCTCGCGCAGCCGCGCCGCGCCAAGCCGGCCTCGGGCTGGTGGCTGACCGCCGCCGGCTGGAAGCGCTACCTCGCCGGCGGGGTGCCCGCGGGGGAGGGGGAGCTGGTCCACGCGCGCGAGCTCTGGCTCCACGACGAGCGGGTGGGCGTCGGGCTCGATGCGGACACCCGGCGCGCATCCGACGGGCGTCTCTTCACGGTCCAGGCCGTCGCCATGCGGCTCCTGCCGGGAGACGGGGGCCGCCATGCCGGCGCGACCGGCTTCCTGGTCGGCGTGGAGGGGGCCGAGCCGCCCCGGGAGGGGCTGCTCCGGCTCGGCGGCGACGGCCGCGCCGCCGTGCTCCGGGCGCTCGAGGGCTTCACGATGCCGGAGCCGGACTGGGATGCGGTGGCGGCCTCGCGCCGCTGCCGCCTGGTGCTGACGGCGCCGGGGATCTTCGAGGCCGGCTGGCTGCCGCCGGGCGCGGCACCGGCCGACGGGGCGGTGCGCTTCGAGCTGCACGGCGTCCGCGGCAGGATCGTCTGCGCCGCGGTGCCCCGATATCAGGTCGTCTCCGGCTGGGACCTCGCCCGCTGGGAGCCGAAGGCGGCCGAGCGGGCCGTCGCCCCCGGCGCGGTGTACTGGCTCGAGCTCGACGAGGGCGTCGGCCCCGACGACCTGCGCCGCCTCGCCGCGCGCGGCCTGTGGACCGAGGCGGAGCATGCGCGGAACCCGCGCCGCGCCGAAGGCTTCAACCGCGTCGCGGTGGCCGCCTGGGGAGGCTGAACGATGCTGTCCTCAGTCCCAGAGCGTCTTGACCGGGTACCGGCGGATACGGTCGTCCGGCGTGACGATGCCCAGGCCGTGCTCGATGGCCTGGCAGATCAGCAGGCGGTCGAAGGGGTCCCTGTGCAGCGGCGGGAGATGCTCCAGGTGGCGGATGGCGCTCTCGTCGAGCGGCAGCGGGGCGATGTCGTGGCGGTCCCGCTGGCGGACGAAATGCAGCCACGCCGGCTCCTTCGCATACACCGGCAGCTTGCCCAGAAGGTGCTTGCTGGTGGCTTCCCAGATGGAGACCGCGCTCAGAAAGAGCGGGGTGCCGGCATCGGCGATCAGCTCGCGCGCCGGGGCGGGGAGCTTCCGGTCTTCCCAGATCAGCCACAGGAAGGCGCAGGTGTCGAGCAGCAGGCCCATTCAGCCGGATTTTCCGTCCTTGGCGGGAACATGCTCGGGGTGGCGCGGGTCGTGGGTGGTCAGCGCCGGCGTCTCCCACAGGGCCAGCTCTTCCTCGCCCATGGGCGCATTGAAGTCGTCCGGCACCCGGCCCATGCCCCTGGCCAGCCCCAAGGGCCGGCGCTTCTTGGGCCTGTCCGGCTCGATCCGTACCAGCCGGGCCACCGGCCTGTTGCGGCGGGCGATGACGATCTCCTCGCCCCGCTCCACGGCGGCGAGATATTCGGACAGGCGCGCCTTGGCCTCATGGACGTTGACGATCTTCATGCAGACATGACCATGTACATGGACAGGACGGAGAGAGTATAGACCATGTTCGAGCAGCGTGCAGCCCTGTTCCTCTACGCCGTGAGCCCGGTCCACATGGGGGCCGGGACCGCCACCGGCGTCATCGACAACCCCATCCAGCGCGAGCGCCACACCGGCCACCCCTGCTTCGCGGGCTCCGGGATCAAGGGCGCCGTCCGCCACGCCTGGAAGGGCCTCGGCGGAGACGGGGCGCTCGCGGGCGTCATCTTCGGACCGGAGCCGGGTGCCTCCGATCTCCATGCGGGCGCCGTCTCCTTCGGCGACGCCCAGCTCGTCGCCTTCCCGGTGCGCAGCCTGAAGGAGGGCTACGTCTACGCCACCTGCCCCGTGGCCCTCGGGCGGGCGCGCCGCCTGCTCGGCGCCGTGGGCGTGGAGACGGGCTGGCCCGGGCTGCCGGCCCCCGGGGAAGGCGCCTGCCTCCTCGCGGACGAGAAGCTCCTCTCGGAGCGTGACGGCGCGCGCCTCCTGCATCTGGAAGCCTTCGAGTACACGGCGGAGGTCGCCGACGGCGTCGCGGCGGTCGGGCGCTGGCTCGCGGACAACGCCCTGCCGGAGGGCGATGGCCACGCCTACTTCCGCGACAAGCTCACCCGCCATCTCGTCGTCCTGAGCGACACCGACTTCGCCTACTTCGCCGGGCACGCCACCCTGGTCGAGCCCCACGTGCGCATCAACGAGGAGACGGGCACGGCCGACAGCGGCGGCCTGTTCTACACCGAAAACCTCCCGCCGGAGTCGCTCCTCGTCGCGCCCGTGATGGCGAGCCGCTACCGGGACGGCAGGACGGAGGGCGATGCGGCCGAGGCCATGCTCAAGGTCAGGAACGCCATCGACGGCAAGCTCCTGCAGCTCGGCGGCGACGCCACCACGGGGCGGGGGCTGGTCGTGGCGCGGATCGTGGAGGGCGGCGGCCATGGCTGAGCGGGAGACGCTGGAGCAGCAGCGGGCACGGGATGCCTGGGATTGCGTTACCGACGCAAGGAACCGGCTGGCATACGAATTCGAGGATTACGTCAAGACCGCAAAAGGTTTGCCAGGTCTCATCATGAATTCCGGCCTCATGCAAGCCATGGCTTTTCTCGAGCAGAAAGAGGGTCGCCATGCGATGCTGGGCGAACACCTGCGGCGGTGGCTCCACGAGCGCTTCCCGGACCTCCCGGCGGAGTTCGGGCCCTTCATGGAGAAGCTGATGGACGCGGAGCCGAGGGTCTACCAGGAGGTCACGGCCGAGGCCTTCGCCTGGCTCAAATGGCTGCGGCAGATGGCCGCCGCACGGCAGGGGGAGGGCTGAGCGATGCCGGTGGCGGCGGTTCCCAGATATCTGGGCGGGTGCTTCCAGGGGGCCTCGCCCGGGATGCGCTTCGGCATGTACCTCCCGATCTGGGCCAGGCGGGAGGACCAGGAGCGCCGTGTGAGGGCTGCGTGTACGGGGAGCCGGGAAGGCACGAGGCTCAGGTCTATCCTGGACAATCAGGGTATGGATGCCGCCATCGAGGAGATGCGGCGGCGCCACAAGAGCTTTCCGGAGCTGTGGGGCAAGGACGACGAGGGCGCGCGCGCCGTCTGGAAGGACGTCGTCCGCCTCGGGCAGGCGGATCAGAGCAGGATGAAGGCGCTGGCGGAGCGTCAGGTTCGATTGGCCGAGGTCGTGCCTTCCGGACAGGTGGCGCGGCTGGAGGCGACGGCGGTCTCGCCCTTCACCACGGGCCTCGGCAACGAGCATCCGCTCGAGAACGGCTTCGCCTTCCTGTGGCCCTACGGGCTGCCGTATCTCCCGGGCAGCGGGGTCAAGGGCGTGGTGCGCCAGGCCGCCCGCGAGCTCGCAAAGGGGCTGTGGGGCGAGGAATTCCGGGGCGAGTGGGACGATGCGCCGCGCTATGTGGTGCGCGACGGGAAGGGAAAGACGCTCGCCCAGGGCTTGTCCATGCTAGATGTCCTTTTTGGGAAAGAGACCGAGGGGGGAGAAAAAGAGCACTTCCGCGGCGTGCTCACCTTCTGGGACGTGATCCCGCAGATCGAGGGCGGCGCGCTCCACGTGGAGATCATGACGCCCCACCAGAAGCACTATTATCAGGGTGAGCAAAGGCGGGGCCGCAAGGAGATCGAGCCGCCGCACGACTGCGGTGACCCGACGCCGATCCCTTTCCTCACCGTTCCCCCAGGCTCGCGCTTCGTCTTCCACGTGGTCTGCGACGCCGCGCGGCTCCGCCGCGTCGCCCCGGACCTGGCCGAAGAGGACCGGTGGCGGACCCTCCTGGAGGCCGCCTTCGGCCACGCCTTCGAGTGGCTCGGCTTCGGCGCCAAGACCGCCGTGGGCTACGGCGCCATGCGTCCCGGCGCCCCCGCGGCCGTCGGACCGCGGGGCGCGGAGGCCCGCAAGCCCACCATGGAGGAGGCCGAGGAGACCTGGGAGGGCGCCACGGTACGGTACGACCCCGGCGCGCAGCGGCTCACCGCTGCCAGACCCGGCTGTCCCGAGGCGGTGGTCACGGGCAAGGACCGGGTGGATGCGCTTCTCCAGGCCCTGAGCAAGAGCAAGCGGAACAAGCTCAAGGGCGGTCTCACGATGACGGTCCGGGTGCGCCGGCTGGGCAACCGGGCGGAGATCGTAGGGCTCGATCCCGGCGGGGGCTGAGGTCCGGCTCCGGCTGCCGCGTCATGTCCAGGCTGGTCACCTTCCTTGGCAAGGGAAAGTACGAGGAGGTCCCCTACCGTGTCGGGGACGAGGTGGTGCGCACCCGCTACCTCGCGCGTGCCCTCGCCGAGGTCCTGCGTCCCGCCGAGGTCATCGTGCTGGCAACGGACGAGGCCTGGGCGGCGCATGGCCCGGCGCTCCGCGTCGAGCTCGACGGGCTGCAGGTCCCTTTCGAGCGGCGGACGATCCCGCCGGGTGCGGACGCGGAGGAGCTCTGGGCGGTCTTCGCCCGCGTGACCGAGGCCCTGAGCGGGGTGGAGGCGGCGGTCCTCGACATCACGCACGGCTTCCGCACCCTGCCCTTCTTCGCCGCCGCCTGCGTCGCCTACCTCCAGGCGCTCGATAGCCTCCCGGGGGACTTCCAGGTCGTTTATGGCGCCTTCGAGGCCCCCGGCGCGGAGGACGAGCGCCCGGTCTGGGTGCTGGACCCCTTCGTGGACCTGCTCGGCTGGGCCCAGGGCGTGGCCCTCCTCAGGGAGGCCGGCAACGCCACACGGCTCCTCGAGACCTTCCGGCGCGAGGAGCGGGCGGTCGGGCGGCGCCTCGCCCGCTCGGGCGCGCGGCGCTTCCCGCCGCTCGGCAAGCTGCGGGGCGCCCTCGAACGCTTCGATGCGGACTACCAGACCGTTCGCGTGGCATCCCTGCTGCGCGGCTACCGGGACCCGGCGCCGGGCGTGGGCGCGCCCCGCGCAGGCAGCGCCCGCCTGCTGGCAGAGGCCGTCGAGGCCTATGGCGAGGCCTGCGGGGAGCATCTTCCCGCCTTGCGTCCGCTGCTCGAGCGCCTGCGCGAGGTGGCGGACGGGCTCCAGGCGGAGGGATTGGCGGGCCCGGAGGGCGACCGGGCCATGGAGCGGCTCGCACGCCGCTACCTCGCCCACGGCCGCTTCGCCGAGGCCGCAGTGGTGGTGCGCGAGGGCTGGATCTCGCGCCACGCCGGCGGGCCCGAAGGCGTGGAGGCCGGCGAGCGGAGCTACAGCGAGCATGCCCGCGCGCGTGCCGAACGCGACTGGTATGCCGCCTGTGAGGATGCCCGCACGGTCGCCGAAGTGCGAAACGACCTCGAGCACGGCGGCTTCGGCCGCCAGCCCACACCCGGCGAGCGCCTGCGTGGCCGGGTCGAAGCGCTCGTCGAGCGCTTCGCCGGGACGCGCCCGGTCGAGTGGGCACGGCGTCCTGCAGCGTCCGGCCGCACCATCCTTGTCACCCGCCATGCGGGCGCAAAGGAGTGGTTCGAGCGCCGGGGAATCGCCGTGGACGAGGTCCGCGAGCATCTCGAAGCCGAAGACGTCCACCGGGGCGATACCGTCGTCGGCACCCTGCCCGCCCATCTTGCGGCCGAGGTCTGCGGGCGCGGCGCCATCTATCTCCATCTCGCCGTCGACCTGCCCCCCGGACTGCGGGGCAGGGAGCTCACGGCGGAGGATCTCGACCGCCTCGGGGCCCGGCTCGTCCCGCTCCTGGTGCGAGCGCTGCCGGAGGGCTGACGGCAGGCCTGCCATCGGACGCGGGAGTGCCCCCCGCGGCGCTATGCTCCCGGGTATCAGGAGCCTCGGCGTGCTCCTCGCCTGACCCGGGAGGGCGGTAGCGTGCCCGAAAGGAGCCTCTACATCGTCGCCTACGATGTCTCCGATCCGCGTCGGCAGGACCATGTGCGCGGCATCGTCCGCCGCTACGCGGCAGGAGGCCAGAAGTCCGTCTACGAGTGCTTTCTCACGCCCTGGGAGCGCGACGCCCTCCTGCGGCGTGCCGGAGCCGCCATCGATCACCGGACCGATCGCATCTTCGTCCTGCGCCTGGATCCGCGCAGTCCCGTGCACACGCTGGGCATCGCCGTCCCCCCCAGCGACGCGCCCTATTTCTATGCAGGCTGACGATGGCGACGCTCTACGTGGACCGCAAGGGCACGGAGCTCGACGCCGAGGCGGGCCTGCTCGTCGTGCGGGCACCCGACGAGCGGGCCCGGCGCCTGCCGCTGGCCCTGCTCGAGCGCGTGGTCGTGCATGCCTCGACGACCTTCCGCTCCGCCGCGCTCACGGCCCTGGGCGAGGCAGGGGTCGCGCTGGTGCTGATTGGCGCCCGCAGCCAGCGCCGCATGGCCATGCTGACCGGACCGGCGAGCGCCGACGTCGCCGTGCGGCTGGGCCAGATGGAGCGGGCGCGCGACGAGGACTGGTGTCTCGGCTGGAGCCGGCGGGTCGTGGCGGTCCGGATCCGCCGCCAGCGCGCGTGGCTGAGCCGCCTGGAGCGCGATCCGCGCCGGCGCGGAAGAGCCGTCCGACGGGCGATCGAGCGCATGGACCAGGCCCTGCGCTGCGTCGCGCAGGCGCCGGACCGCGCCGCCCTCCGGGGCGTGGAAGGGACCGCCGCCCGCATCGCCTTCGAGGTCCTGGCGGGCCTTCTGCCCGCATCGCTCGGATTCCGCGGCCGTAACCGCCGGCCGCCGCGCGATCCGGTCAACGCGGCCATCTCGCTGGGCGCCACCCTGCTCCATGCGGATGCCGTGCGTGCGGCCATGG
>Ga0256839_1005787_pt1 | contig 11219 bp, 6 predicted proteins | sample 354166metaG_FD_185968 | JGI IMG/M metagenome (GOLD analysis project Ga0256839, IMG submission 185968) | Hydrothermal vent microbial communities from Mid Atlantic Ridge, Atlantic Ocean - 354-166 | ecosystem: Environmental > Aquatic > Marine > Hydrothermal vents | place: Atlantic Ocean: Mid... | reverse complement strand
AATTTACATATTTGTAGATTATAAAACCAAAGCTAAAAAAGCTCTGGCTCAATCTCATTAACCAACTGATAAGCAACCTGCTCAAAGGCAAACCAAGCTAAGAAGTTTTTAAGGTCGCTTTTGATCGGTAAAGGCTCGCCAGTTGATTCTTCATATTCTTCACGAAGCGCTTCAATTTCAGCGTAGTGCTTATCATAAAAAGCGTGTGTATCTTTATAGTAAATCAGTTGAGTCACCATGCCGCTGATACAGCCGTGTTGTAGTAGGTCTTGAAAGAAGGTTTGTGGATCGTCATGGTCTAGTGCTTCTTCAGCAACTTCTGATTTAATGGTATTGGGATGATCTTTTAGAATTTGCTTGAGTGAGTTTTTCATTTTGTTGTCCTTTAAGTTAAAAACAACTAGCCTCAAAACCGCCTCAAGATAGAAATATCAAGAAGCAATCCGTGTTCGTAGATCCAAGGAGCATTTCTTTAAATTTATGTCGGCGGTTTAGTCTGGATTGATTTTTACGGGACAACTAGAAAAGCTTATTGATAAAGTTCGCCTTTTGTTCTATTTTATATATCGGTAGCATATTATAAAAAGGATAATCTCATGACTAGTCTAAGCACTCATTCAAACAACCCTCTAAACACCATTACAAAACTTCCGCACGCCAAAAACAAGCCCTTTAAACTTCATTTAGCTGACTTAGATAGCATCTTATCTAACGATGATATTATCGTGATTCATCCAACTCACACACAAGCGCATTGTCTACAGATTCCTATTTACAGCAGTAAAGTTGAGGCTGGTTTTGCATCACCTGCGGATGATTTTGTGGAGGAGTATCTGGATTTAAACAATCTATTAGTCAAACACCATGAGGCAACTTTTTTTGTGCGGGTGTCGGGCAAGTCGATGGTTAATGCGGGTATCTACCCCGATGATATTTTAATTGTTGATCGCTCTGTCACTGCGACTGATGGCAAGGTCGTGATTGCGAATGTCGATGGTGATGTGATGGTAAAACGACTGAGTCTGCAAGGTGACAAGGTTATTTTAAAATCAGAAAACCCCAAGCACAAAGATATAGTGGTAACGGGCGAGCTGACTGTCTGGGGTGTAGTTACCTCTGTGATTCATCAAATGTAGTTGTGTGTAGCTGTATAGAGGTGTGCTAAACGATGTTTGCCCTTGTTGATTGCAATAATTTTTATGCCTCGTGTGAACGATTATTCAGACCTGAGCTAGAAAACCAGCCCATTGTTGTGTTATCCAATAATGATGGCTGTGTGATTGCGCGGAGTAATGAGGCTAAAGCCTTAGGCATCCCAATGGGTGCGCCTGAGTTTAAATATCGCAAACAAATGCAAGCGCAAGGTGTGCATGTCTTCTCATCCAACTTCCCGTTGTATGGTGATTTATCCGCACGGGTGATGCGTGTATTAGAAAGACTATCCCCTACCCTAGAAATCTACTCGATTGATGAAGCCTTTGCCGATATGCGTGGATTTAACCATTATGATTTATACCTGCATGGGCTAAAAGTAAGGCAAACCGTACAGCAATGGACGGGCATTCCTGTTTCCATCGGCATCGCCTCAACCAAAACACTGGCTAAAATAGCCAACCATGTCGCTAAAAAAACACCCAAAGCCAACGGCGTGTTTATCTTTGATAACCAAGCCCAGATTGACAGTGTGTTAAAAAAGATTGAAATTAGCGATGTTTGGGGTGTGGGTCGAAAATGGTCAGCCAGTTTAAAAAGCAAAGGCTTCGCAACCGCCTATGACCTTGCACATGCCGATGAAGGCTGGATTCGACGGCAATACAGCGTCGTCATGCAACGCACCGTGCAAGAACTCAACGGCAAAAGCTGTATCTCAATCGAAGACCTGCCCGAAAAAAAGCAACTGCTAGTCTCCCGCAGTTTTAAAGAGCGAGTCACCAGCCACAGCCACATACGCTCGCTACTGGCAGGCTACATCAGCCGCGCCTGCGAAAAGCTAAGGCTACAAGGCAGTGTCACTAGCAGCATCAGCGTGTTTGTGCGCACCAGCCCGTTTTCAAAAGGTGCAGGCTACAGCAACTCCATGACCATCAGCTTAAACCAATACACCGCAGATACCTCAACCCTAATCAAAGCAGGCATGTATGCACTCGAACGCATTTTTAAAGCAGGTTATGAATACCAAAAGGCAGGCGTGATGTTATTTGATATTGTGCCCGACCATTTCCAACAACTATGCCTGTTTCAAGCAGAACGCTACAACCAAGAAGCACGAAAACGCATGAAGCTACTGGATCATATCAATGGAAAATATGGCAAACAGACTTTGCGCTTTGCCTCTGAAAGTAAAAAGCGCTGGTACATGCATCAAGATCATTTGTCACCTGCTTATACGACTCGGTGGGAGGATTTGTTGGTGGTTGAATAATATATAGTCCAAAGTAGTTTTACGGGACAATTTGATTGATAAAAGATACCCTAAGCTTATAGAAAGAATCCAAGGGTTTAATAATGAATGATGAGTTAAAGCATTATCAGCATCTTTTTTCAACATTGCGAACAGATAAAAACAAAAAACGCTGGGCTGAATCAACAAAACACCAAGCACCACACAAACCTTTTTTATTATTGTCTGTTTTAGATTTACTGGCATCAAATAGCACAAACAACTTTATAGAACCCAGTCTGGATCTGATTGAAACATTCAATCATTACTGGAATTTAATAATGCCTTTAGGTTCTACAGCTAGTATGTCATATCCCTTCTATCACCTTGAAACTTCAACGTTTTGGCATTTAGTTTCAGTTCAAGGTGAAGAGCATCAACGTGGCAGGACGATTAAATCAATCAAACGACTGTCAGAGCTTTACCAAGGGGCAACGCTTGATGATGACCTGTTTAACTTGTTAAACAATCAAGAGTATAGAAAGCAATTACGAGAAACTTTAATCACCCATTACTTTAGCCCGAATATGCATCAGCGACTTTGGGATCAAGCAACAATTAATCAAAAGTCTGAAGAATACTATAAAAACATAATTGAGCATCCTGACAAACCTACAAACATGGTAAAAGAATCACCGTCACCAATATACCAGAAAGTACGAGATCAAGGCTTTCGCAAAGCTATTGTTCAACTGTATGAACATCGTTGCGCTATGTGTGGAATAAGGATACTCACAACAGAAGGGCATACCGTAGTTGAAGCAGCTCATATAATCCCATGGTGTCAAACGCACAATGATAGTCCTCAAAATGGTGTTTCACTCTGTAAACTTTGTCACTGGTCATTTGATGAAGGACTTATGGGAATTGACTCCAACTACAAAGTTATGGTTTCTCCGTCTATACAGAAAGATAGAAACTTTTCAGGTCATATTCAGATGTTATTTGATAGAGAAATATTTAAGCCTAAGGAGGATAAGTTTTGGCCTCATCAAGATAATCTTGAGCATCACCGACAAGAAATATATAGAAAATAGTGGTAACTATATTCTTTCTATATATTTGCCCCCAACAATCCAAAGCCTGAATCTAGCTCGTGAAATTGAAACATAAAGTAGTTTTTCATCCATTGACTCAGAATCTGTAATCCATAAAAAAATTATTTTAGCCTCTAGACCTTTAAATCTTTTAGCTGTTTCTACTAGAACCTTATTTACAGGAGAGTATTCCTTAAAAGCCCATAAGTCCTTGTGAGTTGATGATTTTAGAAGAGATTCTGCTTCGTAATAATTACCTATAACGATTACAGCTATATCTTGTGGGTCTATACCCTCTGTAGTAATAAGTTTTGAAATAGCCTTATCTATTACCTTAGCCTGAAGATCAATTGATTCTTTTATAATAAACCCTACAGGCACACCCTCTATATCAGGTGCTTCAACTTCCGTACCTTGATAATATTGGTAGGCAGAATTATGGATGTACTTTGTATTTCGACAGTTATCAAATAAAAACAAAGGTTCGCAATCAATGGGTAAGTCTTTATTGTTAGTGTAGATCGCCTGATTACTATCCTGAAAAATATAGAGCTTTGTATCGTCTTGTTGTTCTCGTAACATATCAATTGCAAACCAAAACTCAGGTTTAAAGTCTTGCCCTTCATCAATTATGACTACATCATATTTAACTGGTGCTATTTCATAGCTATTTATCAGCGCATCTGGCATTAATACATCATATAAATCTTCACCATAGTAATTATTGTTTGATTCTTCAGTTAAATTTCGACCTGTAGATTTTTCAATTTGTCGGATTCTCCAAGAACAAAACTCATGAAAGCTCATTGAGTGTAGACTGTCGATATGTTCAGATTTAGTTTTAAGTGTATTACCCAGTTTCTGGTTGTAACAGAGAAACAATACTCTTAGTCCTTGTTCTGCGAGAGTTTGCGCATGATCCAACGCTAAAACTGTTTTCCCTGTTCCTGCACCACCTTCAATCACCGCTTCTTTTCTTCTTTTGAGCTGCCTAAGAATGCTTTTCTGCTGATTAGTCAATTCGATTTGTTTTTGAATTTCTTCTTCTATAGCCGCACGAAGTGAAGGGCGTATAGAAACTTGCTTACCGTAAATTTGTTCAGAAATTTTGATGCCTTGCCTATCTAAAGCATCAAAAACAGGCTGCTCACCAGCCCAGTATTCAAAAATATTGACTACCCATTTTTCTATGTCAATCAGATTTCTATTTGACCCGATAATCTCAATGGGCATATCTGGACTAACCAATGGAGCTATATTTTCAAGGTCAGGAAACATTACCGCATGAGCAAGTAGTAAATTTTTATTTCCAACCTTTTGTTTAAGGTGACTCTTTATTTCATATTTCGCATCTTTTGCTTGTCTAACTGGATTCTTAATTTTATGTTTTTTCTGATTTCTGTCTATCGAATACCACTGATCAATCGACTTATCATATTCAATTCCTCCCCCTTTAACTTCAACAACCAATACGCCATATTGAGGTGAAAAAATTACAAAGTCTGCTTCTCTATCGCCATGACTTTTAAATTTAGAGGTTTGTTTAACGAACTCAAGAGAATGAACCACCAAATAATCATTTGATAATTGATTCGCAAGAGCATGATAGATTTTTTGTTCCGCTCTTGAGGGAATCTTAGCAATTTGCTGTTCTGATAACTTGGGAATAATATTAGCCATCAGCACTTCTTCCAAGAAGGATCAAACTTTTTAGTGACCTCTTTATTTGATTGGGTATGTTTTAGTTTTACTTTAAAGAATTTACCCTTGGGATCAACGGAAAGTATTTCATACACTCCCTCTGGAAGAAGATATTTTTCTCCTGCTTGCGGATTAACATCTTTCTCTTCTTTAGCTTCTACAGCTAATTGCTTCCAACTATGATCAAACATAAACCGATTAGCTTGTAATACAGGGTTTTCTAAAACATGAATTTTTGTATTTACTGTATTGATATTTTCAACAATAAATAACCACCAGTTTTCATAGACCTGTGCAAATTCTAGTTGAGACTCAGTAATACCAACACCTCCTTCACCCCACTTTCCAGTCAATGTTTTTACCTCTATATAGCGTACAATCTCACCATTTGAATCAACTTCTGTAATATCGTAGCCCTTATTATTATCGGTAGCTGCTTTTACAAATCTATTTGAAGTAGAGAAAAGATATTCTTTTGAATGATCTAAAACATACTTTTCGCCTTTACCCCCAATTTCTTTGGCAAACTCTCTTTCTTCATCTGTTCGCTCTTCATCTAACTTTTTTTCTTTTCCAACATAGACAGGCATTCTATTATTTGGACTAACTGAGTTACGAGTAGATTTAAGGCGTGTTCCACTGCCGTTACCACCTTGCCAATTAGAACCTCCTCCATTCTGGCTACCTCTATTTGCATTATGGTCACCCCAATTGTGGCCACTGTTTCCTGTATTTTGGTTATGATCGCCTGATGACGTATCTATAGCATCATCTTGGGAACCAGACTGCTTAGGTTTTGTGGGTGGGGGGATTTCATCATCTGATTTTTCAGTTTCATTACTCTGAAGAGAATTAACTTCACTATGTTGATCATCGTCTGGAGGTAGCTGTTCATTCTCCTGATTATAATCATCTGATGAAGGATCATCTTGATCAATATCTTCATTATGGGAAGTGCTATCATTTAATGATTCTGTATTGCCACCATACAGAGAAATATCCTCATCTATTTCAATCTTCTCTGGTAGCAACTTTATCTTTTGTTTATCGAGTAAATTTTGTATTTCTTTTAAAGTACTCAGCTTATTACGGAGAATCCTAGCAATTAGAAGTAAACTATATGAATTTAGCTTAGAAGATTTCGTAATAAATTGGGCAATACTGTCACACATATCCTCTTCATCATCCTGATTAAGAAGATAAAGAATACTATTTTCAGTATCTTGGTATGTCGATGTTTCTACATCATCATAAATCCAAGTTCCATTAATGTAATAATTAACCACCAACCTATCCATAAGTATTACTTCTGAAGGTAGTACTTTATCTATACTATCTTGTTCAATCTCATCATCACTAATTTTTCCTTCATGAAAGATCAAGCGTAAAACAGCCCACTTAAAGGGTTCAGATCGTATATAGTCATTCCAACTATTATCAACACTCCCAGGCTCTTGACTATGCTCATTATCTAACTGTGGAATTGCGCCGTCTGCCAAAGAAACAACATCGCAATGTTTAGCTAATTTCTCAAACTGTTGCCGACAAAACTCTAGTTGATCATTCTTTTTCTCTGATTTGTTATACGCAGGTAAATCTTTAATATAGAGACTACTACAATCAACTAATTGGTCTGAACGAGATATAAGTGGAATATCGTTAACTTCCAAATCTTCAAGGTTGCCCTGAAAGTGATTCAGGATTGCCTTAGCTTCTTTCAATTGTTGACCATTCAACTTTTCGTTTCTTGGTATGTTGTTATGAAGATAGTCTATCAAATAGTTGTTATCTGGTCGGTCTAATACACCTAATTTAATAAGTCCTTTTGCAAGTTGTGACTCTGTGCCGTCATTTGTCACGAGTTCATCCCAGCTAAAGATCCCAGAAAGGTGAGCAGGTGGCGATTGAAAAACCTTATTTGAGGACAGCCATTCTCCCATTATAAATATTGATTTTTCTTTTATATCATTTGGTATCTCATTTTCAGATAAACTAGTACGCCCGATATATTTATAAAATGCCTTTGCAAAATCACTGATTTTCTTTTCTTGATCGTTAGTCGCAATGTCACGTAAACGTTGGAAACTTTCAAATACACTCGTGACAGGAAGTCTAACTAAGAGCTTTATTTTCTCTGCCATATCTCTTTCTGAGAACTCACCGTTACTATCCTTTTTCCCAAACTTTACTTTACTAGAAAGAGAGTAATGACAACCTCCTGCAATCATATAATCCTTTGCTTGAATTATCTCTGAAGGTTTTCTCAGTGCCTTATCCTCATCACTGGGTCTTAGAATATTCTTGGGTTTTTCTGCTGGAATCCATGCTAAATCTGACAAATATTCAAAAATAGGTTTATTTTTATATTGCATATCATCAAACCACTCAAAATGATTTGAGATATAATTAAGTAGCTTTATTGACTTTTTATAGTCTTGCTTCTCTGAAATTGACTCAACCACATCGACAATATGCTGAGGAATAATTGCTTGCGAAGCTCCCAATAAAGTAAGTAGATTTTTCCAGTTATGCTGTGTGTTATCAGACTCAAAGCTAAGAGGTGAATATTTTTTATCTTTCAGGAAAGGTGGTAATGTTGACAAAAACTCAGGATGATAATAATTACTGGCGGTATTTAAGCTACTGCCAGAATCAAGAATAATTCTAGCTTCTGATAACTTATAAACTAGCTCCTCTTTTTTTGCATCGGTGATCTTGCTTGTTAATTGCTCCCACTCATTAGCCAGCCACCCTAATATTGATTTAATATCATCTACAGGGCATGAGGAGTCTTCGACAAAGGGAATAATAATCTCTTCTAGATAGTTGACAGGATTTTGCTCTTTAAATCCCATTTCCTGAAATAAGGCTCGCTGACCGTCATCAACTACTTTAATGAGCTCATATTCACCTTGTAAACTTTGAATATTCTCTGGTGGCTTAAAACCCGCAGGAAGGAACAGTTTTTTATCGTTATTCTTGGAAAATAAATTACCACTTTCAGTAGCAATGAAAGGCATATCATTGAGCCATTCAAGTTCATTCTCACTTAATCCATCAAACCAAGAAGTATCTTGGGTAATAAAATCAACCAAATACTCCCTAAGTTCACGATCCTCAAAAAAACTATATTCCTCTTCTGGAATTTGAACAAGGTATTTGATTAAGCTAGACGGAGATAACTTTGTAATTAAATCGACATCTTTGAGTTGAGCTAATGGGGTATAAATATCAATATAGTCGGAATGTACAAGGGTCATTCCAGTTTTTGCTAGAAGAGAGATATTGCTAATTTCTTCGTTAGACACTAGTACAGGAGAGCCTACTTTAGACTCTAAAAAACCGTATTCTTCATCTGATTGATAGACGATCTGTAGCTGTTGAATCTCATCTAGGGCTTCTTCAATTTCCTCATCAGTTGTGTCTAAAATGAAGATAATGACAGCCTTTATCCACTTTTTGTCAAACTTATACTCTGCTATATGCTCATTTAAAATAGATAAGTAGTTTTTTAATATTGGTTTACGCCATGAATCTGGTAGATTTTCTGCACCTTTAAGTAGTTCAACTATTTCACTGTCAACAAACAGTTCTGCACCATCTTGAAAAATATTAAGCTTTGGATTGGAGTCAAGCAGGCAATTTTCTTGAACAATATGCAAATTGTTATCAATATCTAGCTGTATTGGAAGACCTGATAGATGCGTATGGTTAATATCTTCTTGTGATTCAGTACAATACTCAATAATAGGTAATAACCATTCTTTTTTTGAAAGCATGGTTATTGGAGCTTTCCCCAATGGAACTGGAAACTCTATATCCTCAGACTGTTCTTCTAGGTATTCACGAATAAATTCAGGCGTTATTATTCCCAAGTCAATATCAGCAAGCTTTATTCCATCAACAATATACTTTGGTGGTGGTTTTGGTGTAATAATAGGAAAGTGGTTTTGGTAGGCTGAAAACAGGTTTTTATTTGATTCTTGCAGAATGTAAATTTCTTCACTCGGTGGAGACCACCTTTCATTCTCTTTATACTGAGTTTTTAAACAATCCAACTCTGTTATCTTGTTATAAAAACCCTGAAGCAAATAGTCATCAAAAACATCATCATTATTTTTAGGCCAAAGCGAGTAATAACTTTGAGCTTTGCAGTCTTTTTTTATAAAGTCTATTAAATAAGCCCAAGCTACACCTACACCTTCTTGAAAAAGTAGTTTATTCCATCTAATAAGTTTTTCTTTATCATCTCCTGCTCCATCATGAGTTATCTCCGTTCTTTTAGGGTTTAGGTCAAACCAGCCATGTATATGCACAGGGTAACTAGATGTAATCGGAAGTGGAAGAAATGTATATAACTTTGAATTATCCACTTTTAGAGGCTTATTATTATCTAATTTTATAGCTACACCAGCCCACGGAAGGACTTTTCTATAGTTTGGAGATATTTTTAAAACTTTACTTGCTTGTTCTAGAAGGCTATCGCCTTCTCCCTTAAAAAGCCCATTAACTACAGCCCAACTTTCCTCTTTTATCTTTTCTTTGCCATTTTCTAAAAACTTAACTAGAAAGTGGTGATGATATTTACAGATGGGTAATTCTTTTGTATCTTTCTTCCATCTAGTACAAATATCTAAAAGTTCTCCAGAGAATTCTTTCTGAATTTTATTACTGATCTTTTCAACTTCATCTGAGTTTTTAGTCTTGATTTCAACATGTATAATTTCGTTACCATTGACATCAATTTCTTTTAATACAAGCTTATGGACATGCCTGAGAAATAACAGACTGTCAGCGTTATCTTTCCATTCTCCACACCACTTTAAAAAGTCATTATATGAAAATATTTCGTGGCTTATTTCGCTATTTTCAGCAGTGCTTTCTGTACGAAGAGGTAAACGAAAAATTGTCCTATTAAAGTCCTTATCAACTGGATTTAGAATAAATGTATCTAGCCATTTATTTATCTCACCAAAATCACTTTCTTTCCATCCCTGTATAGACCTATCTTTATCTTTACTAACTGAGTTCTTGAGAACGTCAAACCAATAAGCTCTACCATTAGAAACAAAGCTTGGATGGTCTGAAATACTAAAACTGGAACTAAAACCTTGACCAAATCGCCCTGTAGAGTGTGCATCCGAAGCTTTGCCTTGAGCACTAATTTTAACGATAGCTTTAAAATCAGCTTCTTTAAATTTAGAATTATTATAGAGAAGAAGAGCTTGATCTTTTGCACCACTAAACCTTGTGTTTTCTAGTGATTGGTGTACTCGTCTATCGAAAGTTACAACTAGCTCAGTTGCTTTTGAATCATCTGCATTTTGTAAATATTCTTTTAAAATAGAGTCTTTAGAATAACCGTCAATCAGATCTCGTATTCTTGGTAATAAATCCTCTTCATAACTTACTTCAAATGACATTTGATTAAACCTTTTTATTATTATCGTTATTATATCATTTTATTAGTTTGCTTAAAAATTAATCAGACATATGACCTTACTTTGATAGGTGTTGATTAATGAACTTACGCGGAATCCCTGAACCACATTCAGGGAAGCCAAATTCAAGCCCCAGCGAAGTATTTAGCGTTTCTGTTCTGTGTGCCTGTTTTGCAATATTCCAAGTGAAACTTGGGATGAGTTAGGCTCACAGAATTGTCCTCGTTCAGAGGGCAACCGAACAGGTATGACTGCGCCCAAGCGTAGGCAAAGTATTAATCCGCCCCAGCGGATTGATGCTGTTGCATGGTTCGTCGTCGGTGAGACAGCCCTAGGAGCTTGTCCGAGAACTAAGACCGTAGCGAAAATTACAGAATTATCATAAGTTGTGATTATCGAAAGAGGCGAATAGCACGGCTATTTAACGATTTTGATAAGCTCAAATTATGATGATTATGGGATTTGCAGTAGGTTTCTAGTTCTCGGACAAGCTCCTAGCTGGCGCTCGACTCCCGATGATGCTGTGAGCGTTCAGCGAAACCCGCAGGGGTAAAAAGGCAACATCGCCAGATGAGGCACTTTGCAACCAGTAGTATCGGG
>Ga0256839_1005786_pt1 | contig 11224 bp, 9 predicted proteins | sample 354166metaG_FD_185968 | JGI IMG/M metagenome (GOLD analysis project Ga0256839, IMG submission 185968) | Hydrothermal vent microbial communities from Mid Atlantic Ridge, Atlantic Ocean - 354-166 | ecosystem: Environmental > Aquatic > Marine > Hydrothermal vents | place: Atlantic Ocean: Mid... | reverse complement strand
GGGAAGGCACAGGACCACGTCGTCCCCCTCGGCCCAGGCGCCCGCGGCCTGGGCCCGCCGGGTCGAGAACCCCAGCACCGGGGCCCGGGACCGGCGGGCCAGGGCCCACGCGGCCGGGTCGTCGGCGTTGACCACGGCGGCGTCGTCAGGGGTCTGGTTCTCGAAAAGTCGCCCCTTGGCCCGGGCATAGTCGGCGGGGTCGGGGTGCCAGTCCAGGTGGTCCGCGCCCAGGTTCAGGAGGACCCCCACCCGGGGCCGGAACGTCCTGGTGGTGGCGAGCTGGAAGCTCGAGGCCTCCACCACGGCCAGGTCCCAGGCCCCCCCGGCGGCCTCCGACAGGGGCTGCCCCAGGTTCCCGCCCAGGAACACCCGCAGGCCCGCGCCCCGCAGGGCCCGGCCGATCATCTCGGCCACGGTGGTCTTGCCGTTGGTGCCCGTGACCGCCACCACGGGGCAGCCCAGGTGCCGGAACCCCAGCTCCATCTCCCCGATCACGGGCACCCCCTCCCGGACCAGGGCCTGCCACAGGGGGTGGCGGGGGGGCACCCCGGGGCTCACGACGGCCAGGTCGTACCGCGCGGGCCCGGGCCGGTCCCCCCCGAGCCGCAGCCCCACCCCCAGGGGCTCCATCTCGGCCCCCAGGCCCCCCAGGCGCTCGCCAGGGGCGTCGTCGTACAGGTCCACCCGCGCGCCCCGGTCCCGGAGCAGCCGGGCGGCCGCCCGGCCGCTCCGGCCGGCGCCGATCACGAGCACCCTTCGGTCCCTCAGGTCCATGGGCTCACCGGAGCTTCAGGGTGGACAGGCCCAGCAGGGCCAGGATGATCGAGACGATCCAGAACCGCACGATGATCTTGGGCTCGGCCCACCCCTTGAGCTCGAAGTGGTGGTGGATCGGCGCCATGCGGAAGACCCGCTTGCGGCGGGTCTTGTAGGAGATCACCTGGATCATGACGCTCAGGGTCTCGAGCACGAACACGCCGCCCACGACCACCAGGACGATCTCGAACTTGCTCACCACGGCCACGGTCCCCAGGGCGCCCCCCAGGGCCAGGCTCCCCACGTCGCCCATGAAGACCTGGGCCGGGTAGGCGTTGTACCAGAGGAAGCCCAGGGCCGCGCCGGCCATGGCCGCGCAGAACACGGCGAGCTCCCCGGCCCCAGCCACGTAGGGGATCTGCAGGTACTGGGCGATCCGGGCGTGGCCCGCCGCGTAGGTGAAGATCAGGTACGTGAGGCTCGCGGTGATCACCGGCCCGATGGCCAGCCCGTCCAGCCCGTCGGTGAGGTTCACCGCGTTGCCGGTGCCCACCACCACGAACACGGCAAAGGGGATGTAGCCCCACCCCAGGTCGGGCCGGAGGTTCTTGAAGAACGGGACCGCCAGCCGGGTGTCGAACCCAGGGGTGGCCCACAGGGCGGCGCACCCCGCGAGGGCCACCAGGGTCAGCAGCACCAGCTTCAGCCTCGCCGGCAGCCCCTTGGAGTTCTGCCGGGTCACCTTGAGGAAGTCGTCGGCAAACCCCACGGCGCCGAAGCCCAGGGTCACCCCGAGCACGATCCACACGGCCGGCACCGAGGGGTCAGCCCAGGCGAGGGTGGCCACCCCGAGGCCCGCCAGGATCAGGATGCCCCCCATGGTTGGGGTGCCCTGCTTGGACATGTGGCTCCTGGGGCCGTCGTCCCGGATGGCCTGGCCCACCCGGAGGCGCTTGAGCCACCGGATGAGCCGGGGGGCCAGGAGCAGGGAGATGAGCAGGGCCGTGAGCATGCCGAGCACGGTCCGGAACGTGACGTACCGGAAGACGTTGAGGGGCCCGAAGGTCTCGTGGAGCCCGTACAGGAGCCAGTACAGCACGTCAGCGCTCCAGTTCCTCGACCACGGTCTCGAGACCCAGGGCCCGGCTGCCCTTCACGAGCACCCAGTCCCCGGGGCGGAGCCGGCGTCGAAGCGCGGCCGCCAGGGCGGCCCTGTCCTCGTAGATCCAGATGCGCTCGGGCCCGATGCCCTCGGCCGCGGCAGCCTCCCGGGCGGCCACGGTGGCCGGCCCCAGGAGGTGGAGCTCGTCCACCCCGCACCGGGCGGCGGCCCGGCCCGCGTCCTCGTGGCCCCGGCGGCACAGCTCGCCGAGCTCGCGCATCTCGCCGAGCACGGCGATCTTGCGAGAGGGCCCGGCCAGTTCCGAGAGCGTCCCCAGCGCCGCCTCCACGGCCCGGGGGTTGGCGTTGTAGCAGTCCACCACCAGGTGGAGCCCGGAGCGGGTGTGCCGGATCTCGCCCCGCATGGGGGCCGGGTGGAGCCCCGCCCAGGCCGCGGCCGGGTCGGGCGCGCTCACCCCCAGGGCCTCCACGGCCGCCAGGGCCGCCAGGGCGTTCAGGGCGTTGTGGCGGCCCGGCAGGGGCAGGCGGATCTCCCGGCCCCGGAGCCGGACCCGGCACCCCCGGTCGCCCTCGCACGCGTACGCATCGGCGTGGACGCTGGCCTCGGGGGACCACCCGAAGGTCACGGCCCGGACCCCCGGCGGGGGCGCCACCAGGGGATCCCCGTGGGGAACCACCAGCGTCCCACCCGGCCGGAGCCCCTGGAGAATGGTCAGCTTCTCCCGGGCCACCCCCTCGATCCCCCCGAGGCCCTCGGTGTGGCACGGGGCCACGTTGGTGATCACGGCCACCTCGGGCTCGGCGATCCGGGTCAGGTCGGCCATCTCGCCCCGCTCGCTGATCCCCAGCTCCACCACGGCGGCCTGCTCGTCGCCCCGGGCGCCGAGCAGGGTCAGGGGCAGGCCGATCCGGTTGTTCCAGTTGCCGGGGCTCTGGAGGGTGCGCAGGCCTGTGTGCCGCAGGAGCGCCGCGGTCAGCTCCCGGGTGGTGGTCTTGCCGGCGCTCCCGGTGATCGCGATGACCCGGAGCCCCAGGCGCCGGCGGACCCACCGGCCCAGGTCCCCCAGGGCCCGCAGGGTGTCGGGCACCCGCACCGCGGCCACCCCGGCCGGGGCCTCCCCCCGGTGGAGCACCACCCCGGCCGCCCCCCGGGCCGCGGCCTCGGCCAGGTAGTCGTGGCCGTCGTAGCGGGGGCCCCGGAGGGCCACGAACAGGTCCCCGGGCCGCAGGGTGCGGGTGTCGGTGCTCACGCCCCCGAAGGTCGTTCCCGGCCCCCCCGGGCCCTCCGGGGCCCCCCCGGTGGCCTCCAGCACGTCGGCCAGGGTGAGCCTCATGCGGCGCGCTCCCGCTCGGCCAGGGCGGCCGCGGCCACCCTGCGGTCATCGAAGGGCAGCACCCGGTCCCCCAGGGTCTGGGTGGCCTCGTGACCCTTGCCGGCCACCACCACGGCGTCCCCGGGCCCGGCCGCGGCCACGGCCCACCGGATGGCCTCGGCCCGGTCGGGGACCCGGGCGTAGGCCCGGTCGGACCGGGCGAGGTCCCCGGGCCGGTCCGCGCGGGCCCAGCCCCCGGGCAGGCCCGCCTCGATCTCGTCCAGGATCCGCTCGGTGGGCTCCGAGCGGGAGTTGTCCGCCGTGAGCACCAGGGCGTGGGAGCGGCGGGCGGCCGCGGCCCCCATGAGGGGCCGCTTGCCCCGGTCCCGGTCGCCCCCGCACCCGAACACCGTGATCACCCGGCCGGGGGTGATGGCCCCCACGGCCTCGAGCATCCGGTCCAGGGCGTCGGGGGTGTGGGCGTAGTCCACGTACACGGCAAACCCCAGGCGGCTCGGGATCGCCTCCATGCGCCCGGGCACGGCCGGGGCCCCGGCCAGGGCCTCGGCCGCGGCTCCCACGTCGAGCCCCAGGGCGAGGACCACCGCCAGGGCGCACGCGGCGTTCCGGGCGTTGAAGGCCCCGGGCAGGGGGATCCGCAGGGGCGCCTCCCCCCCGGGCCACCGGACCCGGCCCCGGGACCCCGAGGGCCCCATGCGGTCCACCCGGACCTGCACCACCCCCTGGCGGGTGCCGTAGGTCACGGCCCGGTCCCCCAGCTCCCGGGCGAGCCGGCCCCCCCAGGGGTCCTCGGCGCTCACCACGGCCGGAGCGTCCGGGGCGTACCGGAGGAACAGGAGGGCCTTGGCCCGGAAGTACTCCTCCATGGTCCCGTGGTAGTCCAGGTGGTCCTGGCTCAGGTTCGTGAAGGCCGTGCACGCGAACCGGCACCCCTCCACCCGCTGGCGGTCCAGGGCGTGGGAGCTCACCTCCATCACCACGGCCTCGGCGCCCTCCGAGACCATGCGGCCCAGGGCCTGCTGGAGCGCCGGGGCGTCGGGGGTGGTGAGGGACGCGGGCTCCTCCCCCGAGGGGAAGGCGTAGCCCACGGTGCCGATACGGCCGCAGGGCAGGCCCGCGGCACCCAGGAGGTGCTGGAGCAGGTACGCGGTGGTGGTCTTGCCGTTGGTGCCCGTGATCCCCACCACCCGGAGCCTCCGGGAGGGGTGACCCCAGAAGGCGCTCGCGACCCGGCCCAGGGCCCGCTCCGGGTCGTCCGTGAGCACCCGCACCGCCCCGGGGGCCGGCACGGCCCGGCCCAGGAGGCAGGCCCGTGCGCCGGCCCGGGCGGCCGCCCCGACGAAGCGGTGCCCGTCGGAGCGGGTGCCCGGGATCGCGGCGAACAGGTGCCCGGGCGCCACGCGCCTCGAGTCGCAGGTGACCCCGGTGACCTCGGGGTCCCCCGGGTCCAGCCGGCGGGCGTCGGGCAGTTCCTGGATGAGCTCCGAGAGCTTCAAACGCGATCCTGTGGTGGGGCCCCGGGTTCGGTCCGTCCCCCCTGCGCCGCGGCGGGCATCCCGCGGCCGGGGCCTCCCGCCGGCTTCCGCCGGAAGGCCGGGAGGCCAAGAAACCTTCATCTTCGGGCGTTGCAGCGTTGGATCCGGGCCCGGCCTGCCGAGAATCATTCTAAGGATACACCAGGCTCCCCGTGCGCTGCAGGGCTACCGGGACGGCCGGAACACCACCGAGCAGGTCTGCCCCGGGTCCAGGGGGGTGCCCGGGGGGGGCTCCTGGCCCGAGGCCCACCCGGTGCCCAGGAGCTGGACCCGGACCCCGGCCCCGGAGGCCTGGAGGGCCCGGAGCACCTCCCGCATGGTCATGCCCGCCAGCGCCGGCATGGTCCCGGGCTCGGCGGCCCTGCGCGCGACGTCCCTTGCCGGGGGCACCGGCGTGGCCGGCTCGTCGTCGGCCACCGCCTCGTCCGGGGGCACCCCCAGGTAGGCCAGCACCTGCCGGGCGATCTCCCGGAACGCGGGGGCGGCCACCAGGCCCCCGTACCTCGGCCCCTTCCGGGGCTCGTCCACGGCCACCAGGATGGCGACCCGGGGCCGGCGGGAGGGCACGTAGCCCACGAAGCTGGCCACCACCCGCTTGGGGTCATAGCCTCCCCGGACTGGGTCCACCTTCCATGCCGTGCCGGTCTTGCCGGCCACCCGGTACCCGGGCACGGCCGCCTTGGGGGCCGTGCCCTCCGGGTCCACCACCCGCTCCAGGAGCCGGGTGAGCACCCGGGCCGTCCCGGGGGACAGGGCCCGGCCCGCGGGGACCGGCTCGAGCCGCCGCACCACCCGGCCCTGGGGGTCGCGCATCTCCCGCACCAGGCGGGGGGCCATGCGCATGCCCCCGTTGGCGATGGCGGCGAAGGCCGCGCCCACCTGGAGGGCTGTGGCCCCGATCCCCTGGCCGTAGGCCAGGGTCTTGGGGGTGATCCGGGACCACGCCCGGGGGGCGGGAAGGAGGCCCCGGGACTCGCCCGGGATCTCGATCCCCGTGGGCTCGCCGAACCCGAAGGCCCGCAGCCCCGCGTACAGGGCCTCGGGCGCGATGCGCTCGGAGAGCTTGGCCACCCCGATGTTGCTCGAGACCCTGAGCACGTCGGCCACTGTGAGCCACCCGTGGGGCTTGTGGTCGTGGATCGTCCGGCCGTTCACCGCCCAGGCGCCGTTCTCGCAGAACACCCGGTCCTCGGGCCGGGCCAGGCCCTGCTCCATCAGGATGCCCACGAAGGGGGCCTTCAGGGTGCTGCCCGGCTCGAACACGTCCGCCACGGTCCGGGGCTTGCGGTCGGCAGCGCTCGAGCCCCGGAGCGCGTTGGGGTTGAACAGGGGCACCTGGGCGATGGCGAGGACCTCGCCGGTGGAGGGGTCGAGGACCACGGCAACCCCGCCCCTGGCCCGGCTTCGCTCCACGGCGCGGCCGAGCTCCTCCTCTGCGATGTGCTGGATGGTCTCGTCCAGCGTGAGCACCAGGGCGCCGCCCCGGCCCTGGGTGGGGTCGGGGGCGTCGGGGAGGAGCAGCCTTCCCCGGGCGTCCCGCCGGGCCAGGACCCAACGGGGCCGGCCCCGCAGAAACTCGTCGTACCGGTGCTCCAACCCCCCGAGCCCCCGGCCGTCCACCCCCACGAACCCAAGGATCTGCCCCGCCAGGGACCGCTTGGGGTAGAACCGCTGGGGTTCCTGGACCAGGCCCACCCCCGGGAGTCCCAGGTCCCGGACCGCCCGCTCCTCCCGGGGGGTGATCCCCCGCTTGATCCACGCGAAGCGCCGGCCGCCCCGCTTGAGGCTCCGGCGCACCTGGTCCCGGGGAAGCCCGAGGGTCCGGCACAGCTTGGGCAGCACCTGGGGTCGCTCCAGGAGCACCGCCGGGTCGGCGAACACGCTCCAGCCGGGCAGGGTCCGGGCCAGCACCCTCTCGTGGCGGTCGTAGATGACGCCCCGGGCGGGCTGGATCTCGATCTTGCGGGTGTGCTGCCGCCGGGCCCGGTCCCGCAGGGAGGGCCCCTCGACGATCTGGAGGTGCACGGCCCGGGCCATGGCCCCGGCGAACACTAGGAGGACCGCGCCGGCCACCAGGGCCAGCCGCACCCTCTCGGACCTGCGCCCCGGGCGGGAGCCCCCCCGGGCCTTACTCATCGAGGAGGACGATGGCGGCCCCGGTGGGGTACACGAAGCCCAGCCTGCGGGCCTCCCGTTCGATGCGGTCCGGCGAGGCCAGGCTCGACAGCTCCATCTCGAGCTCCCCCACCCGGGCGGCCAGGACCTGGCGCTCCCGCACCAGGTCGTTGAGCTCGTACCCCAGGCGGATGGCCTGCAGCCGCACCGCCGTGAGCAGGAGCGCCGAGCACAGGCACAGTGCGGCGACGGCGATGCGAGCCGCCCACGGCCGGACCGCCGGCACCGCCCGGCCCGGGGCGCCGGACGTGATGGCACGGGCGATGGAGAAAGAGGTCATGGCCGTCCTCCTTGACCAGGTGCGGCGGGCAGGCGCTCGGCCGCCCGCAGCCGGGCGCTGCGGGCCCGGGGGTTGTGCTCGATCTCCCCGCGGTCGGGCTTGACCACCTTCCGGGTTAGCACCCGGAGCCACCCGGGGGTGCCGCAGGTGCACCGGGGGGCCTCCCGGGGGCACCGGCACCGGGGCTCGGCTTCCCGGAAGGCGTGCTTCACCTGCCGGTCCTCCAGGGAGTGGTACGAGATCACCACGACCCTTCCCCCCGGGGCCAGGATCCCCGGGAGGGCCCGGAGAAAGCCCTCGAGGGCCTCCAGCTCCCGGTTCACCGCGATCCTGAGGGCCTGGAACGTGCGGGTGGCCGGGTGCCTGCCCCCCCGCCGGCCGAGGGCCCTCTCCACGATCCGCGCCAGCTGGCCCGTGGTCTCGAGGGGGCCGCGCCGGCGGGCCGCCACGATGGCCCGGGCCACCCGGCGGGCGCGGTGCTCCTCGCCGTAGGCACGGAGGAGGCGCTCCAGCCCGCGCTCGTCCAGGGTGTTGACGAGCTCGGCCGCGTCAGGCCCCCGGGTCGGATCCATCCGCATGTCCAGGGGGCCGTCCCGCACGAAGCTGAACCCCCGCCGGCCCTCGTCCACCTGCCGCGAGCTCACCCCGAGGTCCAGGAGCACCCCGTCCACCGGCCCCACCCCGTGGGCCGCGAGCACCCGGGGCAGCTCCCCGAAGTCGCCGTGGGCGAGCGTGACCCGCGGGTCCCGGGCCAGGGCCCGGCAGCTCTCCAGGGCCTCCGGGTCCCGGTCCACGGCGACCAGGCGGCCCCCGGGGCTCAGGCGCTCCAGGATGAGGCGCGCGTGCCCCCCGCCCCCCAGGGTGCCGTCCACGTAGGTCCCGCCGGGGTCGTGGACCAGGAGCTCCACCGCCCTGCCGGCCAGGACCGGCACGTGGTAGGGGCGCTCATGCGACCTCATCCTCCAGAGCCTCCCTGAGGTCCGGGTACTCCCGGAGGTCCCCGTCCAGCGCCCCTGCGAACCTCAGGATCTGCCGGATGTAGGGGCTCGGCCCCACGAGCGCCACCGGGCGCCCCGCCCGGGCCAGGCGCACGAGCCGCAGGGCCAGGCGGTGGTGGAGGTGGCAGGTGCTGCGCAGGTCCAGGAGCACCCGCTCCCCGGGGGACACGTCCAGGGCCCTCTCCAGGTCCTCGACCCGCTCGGGCCCCAGCTCCCCCTCGAGCCGCACCACCGCCACCCCGTGGTGGAGGTGCTTCAGGATCCGCGTCACAGCCCGAGCCCCCCCATGGCCTGGGCGATCTCGTCGAAGTTCTGGGCCACCCCCCGGATCGCGGCGTCGTAGCGCTCCTTGTCCCAGATCTCGAAGGCCTTCCCCATGCCCGAGAGGACCACGTGACGGTCGAGGCCCGCGTAGGAGCGCAGGGTCGGAGGCACGAGGATGCGTCCGGCGCGGTCGATGGGGCACTCCTGCGCCGGCGCGTAGAAGAATCGCCGGAAGGCCTGGACCTGGGGATTGAAGGAGGGGAGCTCGTTGATCTTGGCCTCGAGCACGCGCCACTCGTCGGAGGGGTAGGCCACGAGGCACTCTTTCTGGCGCGTTATTACGAGGGGGGGCGTAAAGGTGGTCTCGAGCGCCTCCCGGTACCGGGCGGGGATGCTGAGCCGACCCTTCTCGTCGATGGTGTGCTCGTAGCAGCCCCGGAACATCCCGCCTCCCCGGCCAGGAGACCCACTTTATCCCACTTTATCCCACAACATGGGCCGACTATACAGAGCGGTCCCACGGGTGTCAAGGTACGAAACATCATCGCCCACGTGGGAAATCCCGCGGCTCCGGGCCGCCCCCGGGTCGAGGCGGGGATCCCCGCTCAAGTTCCCCGGCAGGGCTCCCGAAGAGGACCACGGGGAGGCGTCCGCAGGGGTTGCGGCCCCCGGACGGGTGCGGGAGCGGGTGGGCCGGCCCGCGGGGGCTCCGAGACGGGAGGGACGCCATGGGAAAGGTCGTTCTGGACCCGGTGACCCGCGTGGAGGGTCACCTGCGGGTCGAGACCCGGGTGGAGGGGGGCCGTGTGACCGAGGCCCGGGTCGCCGGGGAGATGTTCCGGGGCTTCGAGGCCATCCTCAGGGGACGCGACGCCCTGGACGCGCCCGTCATCACCCAGCGCATCTGCGGGGTGTGCCCGGTGAGCCACGCCGTGGCCTCGTGCCGGGCCCTGGAAGAGGCCCTGGGCCTCTCGCCGCCCCCCAACGGCCGGCTCCTGCGCAGCCTGGTGCTCGGCGCGAACTTCCTCCAGAGCCACATCCTCCACTTCTACCAGCTCTCCATCCTCGACTACCTGGACGTCACCGCCGTGCTCGGCTACCGGGGGCCGGACCCGGGGCTGCGGGCCCTGAGGGCCTGGGCCGAGTCCGAGATCCGCAGCGGGAGGATCCTGCCGGGGGCGCCGTTCCTGCCCCAGTGGAGCCAGGGTCTGCCCGACGACCCCCGGTGGAGCAGCGGCGCGCTGGCCCACTACCTGGAGGCCCTGGAGGCGCGCCAGGCGGCCCACCGGATGGCCGCCCGGTTCGGGGGCAAGCTCCCCCACACGGCGACCCTGGTGCCCGGCGGGGTCACCTCGGGGGTGGACCCGGTGGAGGTGGAGGCGTTCCGGAGCGACCTGACCCGGGTGCGTTCCTTCGTGGAGAACACGTACCTGCCCGATCTGGCGGGCCTGGGGCGCCGGTTCCCGGACCTGGCCCGGGCCGGGGCCGGGGTGGGCCGCTACCTGTCCTACGGCGCCCTGGAGGAGGCGGACGGGTCCCCGTGGCTCCCCCCGGGGGTGATCCTGGACGGGCGCCTCGAGCCCCTGGACCCGTCCCGGGTGGCGGAGCAGGTGGGGTTCAGCCGGTTCCGGGGGAGCCGGGCCCTCCCTCCCCTGGCCGGGGAGACCGACCCCGACCCGGGCAAGCCCGGGGCCTACTCCTGGCTCAAGGCCCCCCGGTACGGGGGTGCCGCCGTCGAGGTGGGGCCCGCGGCCCGGGTGCGGGTGGCCCTGGCCGCGGGAAGGGCCGACGTGGAGGAGACCGCGGTCCGGGTGATGGCCGATGCGGGCCTGGGCCCCGGGGCCCTGGGGAGCGTGCTCGGCCGCCACCTGGCCCGGGGGATCGAGGCCCTGCTCCTGGCCCGGCGCATGGAGGCGTGGCTCGACGCCCTCGACCCGGCCGGCCGGAGCGTGGGGCCCTACTCCCCCCGGCCCTCGGGGCGGGGGGCCGGGCTGGTGGAGGCGCCCCGGGGGGCCCTGGGCCACTGGGTGGAGGTGAGGGAGACCCGCATCGCCCGGTACCAGTGCGTGGTGCCGAGCACCTGGAACTTCTCCCCCCGGGGGGACCGCTCCGATCCGGGGCCGGTGGAGGCGGCCCTGGAGGGCCTGGAGGTGGACGGGGCCACGGCCGCCCTGGCGGTGGCCCGGGTGGTCCGGTCCTTTGACCCGTGCATCGCGTGCGCGGTGCACTGAGCGCGGGGAGTGGGACACCATGAAGGTCGACCGCAGAACCTTCCTGAAAGACGCTGGCCTGCTCGCCGCGGCCCTGGGCCTCGGTCCGGCCTGGAGCCCGCGGCTGGCCCGGGCCCTGGCCGGGCTGGCCGACGAGCGCCTCCCCGTGCTGTGGCTCCAGGGGCAGTCGTGCTCCGGGTGCTCCGTGAGCCTGCTCAACAGCGAGCGGCCCGGCCCGGCCGAGCTGCTCACCCGGTACCTCTCCCTGAGCTTCCACCCGACCCTGTCTGCGGCCACCGGCGCCACCGCCCGGGAGGCGGTGGACCGTGCCGTGGGGGCCGGGGGCTACGCGCTCGTGGTGGAGGGGGCCGTACCCCTGGGCATGCCCGAGGCGTGCACCGTGGGGGAGGAGCCCTTCGCTCGGCTCCTGGCCCGGGCGGCCCGGGGAGCGTCGGCCGTGGTGTCGGTGGGCACCTGCGCCTGCTTCGGGGGCATCCCGGCCGCGCCCCCCAACCCCACGGGCTCGGTGCCGGTGTCGGCGGCCCTGGAG
>Ga0256839_1005784_pt1 | contig 11225 bp, 13 predicted proteins | sample 354166metaG_FD_185968 | JGI IMG/M metagenome (GOLD analysis project Ga0256839, IMG submission 185968) | Hydrothermal vent microbial communities from Mid Atlantic Ridge, Atlantic Ocean - 354-166 | ecosystem: Environmental > Aquatic > Marine > Hydrothermal vents | place: Atlantic Ocean: Mid... | reverse complement strand
CGCGCGTCCCTGACGGGGTGCGATGCCTCCGGCGGGGATATTTGAACCATTTGGAAGCAGGGTTAGAAAGACAAGGCAATCGTGCCTTCCCGCAAGTCGGTTTTCAGGGCGCTGTTTGCCTGTAGAGCCGCATCGGGAACCAGCGCAAAGTGAACATCGGACGGAGACAGATCAACTTTGTTGACCGGTGAAACCAGCATTTCCCATTTTTCCGGATCAATGTTCATTTTGTCAGCCGTGCAGGCCAGCCGCCAGCCATCCGGCCCCTGACGCACTTTGACGGTGCCGCCAAAAGCCATTGCGCTTTCAAAACACTGGATCAGCAAAAAGGCCAGCTTTACCTCGGAACGGGGCAGGCTGTTTTCACTGTTCCAGTCATATTGCACACGGCCCGCCGCGCCCATATCGCGCAGGATCGAGGTGATTTCGGACAGGCCGACCATGGCCCCCGGACTTGCCGCGCCAAAAGCAATGCGAAAAAACCGGATGCGGGCATTGGCACTGGCCACACTTTCGCTGATCAGCGCCATTTCCGGACCGTCCACCGATCCCGCCATGCCCAGCAGCTCAACCCCGTTGCCAATCGCCCCCAGAGGGCTGATAAGATCGTGACAGATACGCGAGCCGATCAGGGCGGCGATGGTGCTTTGTGTGGTCATGGTCTAACTTCCTGTCCTGCGAAAGGGGGCGTCCTTATGAATGAATTACTGGAACCGGGCATGTTGGTGAAACACCCGACCCGGCCCGAGTGGGGCCTTGGACAGGTACAATCACGGATAAATGGTAAAATAACCGTTAATTTTGAACATGCGGGCAAGGTTGTTATTGTCGGAAGCGAGATTGAACTCATGCTGGTGGATCCTTGAGGTTCTTGCATGGCGGGTTGCCATTTACGCTAGCACAGCTTAGGCGCGAGTCAATCGTTGTGCGGGCAACCTGTTGCTATTTCAGGGCGCAATTCGTAGATGTTGGGCCAGTGTTTGGACGGCGGATGTGATGGGTAAATGACCTTCGAAGACAAGAAATTCGAATTGCGCCTTGCACAGTCCAGGGCCGATCTGCACGCCGCCCAGCGGCTGCGCTACGAGGTATTTATCGAAGAACTGGGCGGGGATGGCCCGCTGGTGGACCATGAGGCACGACTTGAGAAAGACGAGTTTGACGACTTCTTTGACCACCTGTTGCTGATTGACAAAACGCAGTCTGAAGGCGCGGACAAGCATGTCGTCGGGGTTTACCGTTTGTTGCGCGGGGATATGGCCGAAAAGGCCGGGCGGTTCTATTCCGAGGACGAATACGACCTGAGCGTGATCAAATCCAGCGGCCGGCGGTTGATGGAACTGGGCCGATCCTGCGTGCATCCCGATTATCGCGGCAGCCGGGCGATGTATGTGTTGTGGAACGGCCTTGGCGCCTATGTGCTGGAACATGAAATCGAGGTGATGTTCGGGGTGGCCAGCTTCCATGGCACCGACATCAATGCCATCCGCGAGCCATTGGCCTGTTTGCACCATTACCACCTTGCCCCCGAAGAGATGCGGGCGCGGGTGCTGGAACCCTATTTCCAGACTATGGATTTGCTGCCGGTCGACCGGATCGACCGCCGCGCCGCTGCCCGTGCCATGCCGGCGCTGATCAAGGCCTATCTGCGGCTGGGCGGCTATGTTGGCGAGGGCGCGTTTATTGATCACAGTTTCAACACCACCGATGTGTTTTTGCTGATGGATACGCAGAATATCAGCGAAAAGAACCGCACGCTCTATACCAAGGGGCGGCACGGATGAGCGGGATGTGGTACCCCGAAGAGGCCGAGGTGCCCTATAAGGTGACGCCAATGGGCCGGGTTCGGGTGGTGCTGCGGGTGGTGCCGATGCTGCTGGTTATTCTGCTTGGACTGGCCTTGTTGTTATTGGTGCGCCTGATCGAGCGGCCCCTGTTCGGGATGAAACGGCCAATCACCCCCTATATTACCCAGTTTGTTTGCAAATCCGCCCTGTTTATCATGGGGTTGCGCCTGATCGTTACAGGGGATCGGATGCAGCAAAAGGGCGCTGTGGTGGCCAACCATGCGTCCTGGCTGGATATTTTCACCCTGAATGCGGCGAAACGTATTTATTTCGTTGCCAAATCCGAGGTCGCCGGTTGGCCGCTGATCGGTTGGCTGGCGCGGGCCACGGGCACGGTGTTTATCGCCCGCCGCCCGCAAGATGCAAAAATCCATTTGCAAATCTTTGAAGACCGGTTGAAAGCGGGCCATAAACTGTTGTTCTTTCCCGAAGGCACATCAACCGACGGGTTGCGGGTTATTCCTTTTAAATCAACGCTGTTTCAGGCGTTCTTTGTGCCGGAACTGCGCGACATTATGTATATTCAGCCGGTAACGGTGAAATACACCGCGCCAAAGGGCGAGGAAGAGCGGTTTTACGGCTGGTGGGGCGATATGGAGCTGGCCCCGCATTTGCTGAAAACACTGTCGGTGCGGCGCAATGGTTCGGTCGAGGTGATCTATCACCCGCCGGTCAGGGTAGCGGATTTCGACGGGCGCAAGGCGCTGGCGAAATATTGCGAGGATGTGGTGCGTTCGGGGTTTGACGGTTAACCGTCGTCCTGAACCACCGTCAAACCATCCCGAAACCGGCGCATGTTTTCCTGATAGTGCAGGGCGCTGGCTTTCAGTGCGGAAATGGCGGTTTCATCCAGTTCGCGCACCACTTTGCCCGGCGCGCCCATTACCAATGATCCATCGGGTATTTCCTTGCCCTCGGTGATCAGTGCGCCGGCCCCGATCAGGCAGTTCTTGCCGATCCGCGCGCCGTTCAGCACTGTGGCCCCCATGCCGATCAGGGAATTGCTGCCGATGGTGCAGCCGTGCAGCATGGCCTTATGGCCGATCGTGCAATTGGCGCCGATGGTCAGGGCATAGCCCGGATCGGTGTGCAGCACGCAATTTTCCTGAATATTGCTGCCGGCGCCGACAAAGATCAGCTCGTTATCGCCGCGCAGGGTGCAGCCGAACCAGACCGAGGCACCCGTTTGCAGCACCACATTGCCGATCACATTGGCGTCAGGCGCGATCCAGTAGTCGCCCTCAACGGGCAGGGTGGGGGATTTTCCGTCGATGGCATACAGGGTCATTGGCGCTCCTCGAATTCCTTGTTCAATGCGCGGATGTGGTCCATCAGCCAGGGCTGCTGGCTTTTGCGCATCCGTTCGGCCTGAATGATGGTTTTCAGCCGGTTTTCGGTTTCATCCAGATCATCATTCACCAGCACATAGTCGTATTCGTCCCAATGGCTGATTTCATCGCGGCTTTTCTTCATCCGTGTGGCGATCACCTCGTCACTGTCCTGCGCGCGGGTATGCAGGCGGCGTTCCAGTTCCGCGATGGATGGCGGCAGGATAAAGATCGACAGCACATGTTTGCCCAGCGCGGAGGCGCGCACCTGCTGGCCGCCCTGCCAGTCGATGTCGAACAGCACATCGCGCCCTTCGTTGATGGCGCTTTCCACCGGTCCTTTGGGCGAGCCGTAGAAATTTCCGAACACCTCGGCATGTTCCAGCATCCCGCCGCTGTCTACCAGTGCTGCAAATTCATCGTGGGATTTGAAGTAGTAATCCTTGCCGTCCAATTCGCCCGGGCGCGGCGGGCGGGTGGTGGCCGAGACCGAAAAGCCGATTGTCGGATCCCATTTAATCAACCGTCTAGAGAGCGTCGATTTTCCCGCACCCGAGGGCGAGGACAGGATGATCAGTAACCCGCGTCTTTTGTTGCTCATCGTTCACTCCACATTCTGCACCTGTTCGCGCATCTGGTCGATCACCGCCTTCAGGTCAAGTCCGATCCGTGTCAGGTCAACCGATTGCGATTTGGAACACAGGGTGTTTGCCTCGCGCATGAATTCCTGCATCAGGAAATCCAGCTTGCGCCCTACGGGGCCGGATTTGCCCATCAGATCACGCGCGGCATCCATATGGGCGCGCAAACGGTCCAGTTCTTCCATCACGTCCGATTTAACCGCCAGCAGGGCCAGTTCCTGCGCCACACGGTCCGGATCGGCACCATCGGTGTTGTCCAGCACCCGCGCCAGATTTTCGCGCAGGGTTTTGGCCACATCATCGCGGCGGGCCTTTGCGGCTTTGGCGGCGGCTTTGGTCAGGACCTCGATCTGGTCGATCTGCTCATGGATCACCTTGTCCAGCGCCGCCCCCTCATTGCGGCGCATGGCGGTGAAATCCTCCAGCAGTGGCGGCAGATCATCCAGCAGGGCCGCCAGCAAGGGGCCTGTGTCGTCCTGCACCACAGAGGTATCAATCACCCCGCGTTGCGCCAGCACATCGGCGGCGGTGCAATGCACCAATGTCAGATCACTGTCGGCGGCGGCGTCCTCGATCCGTGACAGGGCTTGCAAAACGCGGGCCAGTTGCGCGTTGTTCAGGTTCAGCGGTGTGGCGCCTTCGTCGCGCTGCACCCGCAGGGTCAGGTTGATATTGCCACGCCCCACCGATTTGGCGACCTGTTTGCGCACGGCAGTTTCCAGACCATCCACCCAGTCGGGCACCCGCAGGCGGATATCCAGCCCCTTGGCATTGACGCTGCGGACCTCCCAAGCCCATGTAAACCCGTCGCTTTCGCCATTCCGGGCGGCGAACCCTGTCATTGATGTGATCATCGGCAGTTAACCATTTAACAATTTTTCCCCCGCAATTTTAGACAAACCGTGCCATATTAACCTGGCGGTAAGCATTGTGAGCATAGGGTTAACAGAGAGATAACCCTGTCACAACAATGACGGCCCGCGATTTGGGTATCATTTGGCACGGGGTGTGTATCATGGGTAAATTCAGGGGTGGCCGCAAGGTGATTTCAATGGTGGGGTTCAGGGAACAGGTGCGTTTCCTCGAGATAAAACAGATCGAGGCCTATTGGGAAGGTCTGCGCATGGGCCGTCTGGTGCCCTTGCGAAGCGAGATTGACCCGCGCGGGATTGAACGGGCGCTGGAATATACCTTTATTCTGGAACGCATCGCGCCCGGTCTGGGACGGTTCCGGCTGTCGGGGATGCATCTGAACGATCTGCTGGGCATGGAGGTGCGCGGCATGCCGTTTACATCCTTTTTCACCCCTGCCGCCCGCAACACGGTGACAGATGCGCTGGAACTGGTGTTTGACGGACCGCAAGTGGCGGAGCTGACCCTGACGGCGGAAAAAGGCATCGGCAGACCGGCGATGGACGCCAAAGTGATCCTGCTGCCCCTGCGCAGCGATCTGGGCGAGGTGACGCGCGTATTGGGGGCCTTGGTGACGGACGGGCCGATCGGCCGCGCGCCGCGCCGGTTCAACGTGGCAAATGTGCAGATGAAGGCACTGGAGCGTGGCCATGCACCCGCAACGCTGGCAGAACCTGCGCCGGTCAAAACGCCGGTAACAGGGTTTGCCGAAGGGCAGGCACCTTACACGCCGCCCACAGAAAATGGGCCGGATGACAATCACCCGACCCTTCGTTTGGTTGTCTCCAACGATTAAGCTAAACCGCTTCGGCCTGTTTGCTTTGGCGCAGGTCCGACAGTTCTTCGGCCACCAGAAACGCCAGTTCCAGCGATTGGCTGGCGTTCAGGCGCGGATCGCAGGCGGTGTGGTAACGGGCCGACAGATCTTCGTCGGTCACGGCGCGCACGCCGCCGGTGCATTCGGTCACATCCTGTCCGGTCATTTCGAAATGCACGCCACCGGGAATGGTGCCCTCGGCCTTGTGGATGGCAAAGAATTCGCGCGCCTCGCGCAGCACGGAATCGAACGGACGGGTTTTGAAACCCGAGGCCGATTTGATCGTGTTGCCGTGCATCGGATCGCAGGTCCACAATACATTTGCGCCTTCTTCCTGAACCGTTTTGATCAGGCGGGGCAGGTGGTCGCCCACATTGCCAGCGCCAAAACGGGTGATCAGGGTCAGGCGGCCGGCCTCGTTTTCGGGGTTCAGTTTGTGCAGCAGAACCTTCAGATCCTCGGAGGTCATGGTCGGCCCGCATTTCATACCGATCGGGTTTTGCACCCCGCGCAGGAATTCCACATGCGCCCCGTCGGGCTGACGGGTGCGGTCGCCGATCCACAGGAAGTGGCCGGAACCGGCAATCGGCAGGCCGGTGGTGCTGTCGATGCGGCACAGGGCCTCTTCGTATTCCAGCAACAGGGCCTCGTGACTGGTATAGAAATCGACCGTTTGCAATGTGTGGGCGCGGCTGCTGTCAACACCGGCGGCTTTCATGAAATCCAGCGTGTCGGAAATCCGTTGGGCCATATCGCGGTATTTGGCGGCGTTTTCACCGCGGGTGAAACCCAGTGTCCAGGAATGCACCTGATGCACATCGGCATAGCCGCCGGTTGAAAACGCGCGCACAAGGTTCAGCGACGCCGCGGCCTGCGTATAGGCCTGCAACATTTTCTGCGGGTTGGGGATGCGGGCCTCGGCGGTGAAGGGCAGATCGTTGATGATATCGCCACGGTAGCTGGGCAATTCCACCCCATCCACGGTTTCGGTCGGGGCGGAACGCGGTTTGGCGAACTGGCCGGCCATGCGGCCCACTTTGACCACCGGCACCTTGGCGCCATAAGTCAGCACCATCGCCATTTGCAGCATCACCTTGAAGGTGTCGCGAATGGTGTCGGCGGAAAACTCGGCAAAGCTTTCGGCGCAATCGCCGCCTTGTAGCAAAAACGCGCGCCCCTCGGCGGCATCGGCAAGGGCGGATTTCAGACGCCGGGCCTCGCCTGCAAAGACGAGCGGCGGATATTTGGCAAGCTGTGCTTCTACAGCATTCAGCGTGGCCTCGTCCGTATACTCGGGCATCTGTACCCGCGGTTTGTTCCGCCAGTCAGATTTTTGCCAATTTGTCATCGTCTTTGCTCCAGAAAATAAGTGTCAAGGTGGCAAAGTATAATCACGAAAGCCCCCAGTGCCAACAGGGGAAATGCCTGTGCTGTGCCAGAAGAAAATTTGACGGCTGATATGGTTTTGCTTGATCGGAATTCGCAAACCTGTTTCGGTGATTTGACCCCTTGTGAAGGACGCCCGCAAATGGATGTGAGTCGCCAGATCGTCGACATTGAAAACGCGCCGGACAAACCGCATCGTTTTGTGTTTGCGCTGCTGGACAGGTTTACCCTGATCAGCTTTGCCAGCGCGGTTGAAACGCTGCGTTTGGCCAACCGGATGTCGGGCCGAAACCTGTATGAAACCGTATTGATCGGGGAAAACGGGGAATTTGCCACCAGTTCATCCGATGTGCAGATCAGGCTGGACAGCGGGTTTATCGAAACCGGTCGCGACGACACGATTGTTCTGTGCGGCGGTCTGGATGTGCAAAAGGCCACCACCAAACCGGTGCTGAACTGGCTGCGGCGCGAGGCGCGGCGTGGGGTGCGGATTGCCGGTTTGTGCACGGCATCCTACACCTTGGCACGGGCCGGTCTTCTGGACGGCAAGCGCGCCACGATCCATTGGGAAAACCAGGACAGTTTCGCCGAGGATTTCGACGAAATAGAGCTGACCAAATCGGTGTTCGTGATTGACGGCAACCGCTATACAGCGGCGGGGGGGACGGCCTCGATTGATCTGTTCCTGACGCTGATTGCCAATGAACACGGCGAAGAACTGGCCAATGCTGTGGCCGACCAGTTGATCTATTCCTCGATCCGCACGGACCGCGATACGCAACGCCTGTCCATTCCCACGCGCATCGGGGTGCGCCACCCGAAACTGGCCACCGTGATCAAAATGATGGAGGGCAATCTGGAAGAGCCGATTTCCCCCTCGATACTGGCGCGCGATGTGGGCATGTCCACGCGACAGTTAGAGCGGCTGTTTCGCCGGTATCTGAACCGTTCGCCCAAACGCTATTATATGGAACTGCGGCTGCAAAAGGCGCGCAACCTTTTGATGCAGACGGATATGAGCGTGATCAATGTCGCATTGGCCTGCGGCTTTGCCAGCCCGTCGCATTTTTCCAAATGCTACCGCTCGCAATATAGCACCACGCCATATCGCGAACGGGGTGCGCAGGGGTCGCACGAGCCGGCATAGCGATTCCCGAAAAGGTAATTACGGTCAATTCCGGCGGTTTGATCCCGGTCAATATTTGCATGAAACCTGCCGGAATATACCGGATACTGGGTAGGGTAACCCGCATATTCCCTGTTTGGACCCCATTAACCCTGTGATTTGCGGCTCTAATTACTTTTCTTTTGCCCGCAGGGCGAATAGGTTCAGGACCGGACATAAAGTTCTAACATGGGAGAAGAACATGAAAAATCTGCTACTGGCGACCGCATCCGCGGCCCTTATGGCTGGAACCGCATTTGCAGGCAGCCACGGAAATGAAATCAAAATCGGCGTGATCCTGGGCTTTACCGGCCCGATTGAATCGCTGACACCCCACATGGCCGACGGCGCCGAACTGGCGATGAAAGAAGTCACGGACTCGGGCCTGCTGCTGGGCGGCAAAACCGTAACTTCGGTTCGTGCCGACTCGACCTGTGTTGATTCCGCAGCCGCAACGGCTGCTGCCGAACGTCTGGTCACATCCGATGGCATCAAGGCCATCATGGGCGCCGACTGTTCCGGTGTCACCGGCGCGATCCTGTCGAATGTTGCTGTGCCAAACGGCATCGTGATGATTTCGCCATCCGCCACATCGCCTGCGCTGTCGACCGCCGAAGATAACGGTCTGTTCTTCCGCACAGCCCCGTCCGATGCGCGCCAAGGTGTTGTGATGAGCGACATCCTGATGGAGCAAGGCATCAAATCGGTTGCGCTGACATATACCAACAACGACTACGGCAAAGGTCTGGCCGATGCGTTCCAGGCTGCTTATGAGGCGGCAGGCGGCACAATCACCATTTCTGCTGCACATGAAGATGGCAAAGCCGACTATTCGGCCGAAGTCGGCGCGCTGGCCGCTGCCGGTGGCGAGCGTCTGGTTGTTGCAGGTTATATCGACCAGGGTGGGGCCGGCATCGTTCGGGCCGCACTGGACACAGGCGCGTTTGACACGTTCCACTTCCCTGACGGGATGATCGGTTCGGCGCTGGAAGAAAACTTTGGTGCTGACATCAATGGTTCGACCGGCCAGCACCCGGGCACAGACAGCCCCGGCGCCGCCAAATACGAGGCCATGGTGAACGGCGCATTTGAAGCTACTTCGCCTTTCTCGCCTGAATCCTATGACGCGGCTGCGCTGATCATGCTGGCGATGCAGGCTGCCGGTTCGGCCAACTCGGAAGATTTCAAAGGCAAGGTGATGGATGTCGCCAACGCCCCCGGCGAGCAAATCTTCCCCGGTGAACTGGCCAAGGCGCTGAAGATTCTGGCTGACGGTGGTGAAATTGATTATGTCGGCGCAACTGCGGTTGAACTGATCGGGCCGGGTGAATCCGCTGGTAACTACCGCGAGATCATCGTCAAGGACGGCAAGATCGAAACAGCCAGCTACCGCTAGTATCTTAGTGACAAAATAACCGGAAACAGCCCGATATATTTTCGGGCTGTTTCCATACGCAGGCCACAAGACCGAAAACGGTCGGGGCAAGGGGATGACTATATGATCGTCGTTGAAGACGTCTCGAAACACTTTGGCGGTTTTCGCGCTGTGGACGGGGCAACGATGCAGATTGCCGAGGGTTCGATCACCGGTCTGATTGGGCCGAACGGGGCAGGCAAAACCACTCTTTTCAACGTGATAGCCGGGGTTCTTAAACCAACCGGCGGTCGCGTGACCATGCAGGGCGAGGACATCACCGGCCTGCCGCCGCATGAATTGTTCCACAAGGGGCTGTTGCGCACCTTCCAGATCGCGCATGAATTTTCGTCGATGAGCGTGCGGGAAAACCTGATGATGGTGCCCGGCGGACAATCCGGCGAGGCCCTTTGGAACACATGGTTCCACCGTGGCCGCATTGCACAGGAAGAAGCCGCGCTGCTGAAAAAGGCCGACGAGGTGCTGGAATTCCTGACCATCGACCATCTGAAGGACGAAAAGGCGGGCAACCTGTCCGGCGGGCAGAAAAAGCTGCTGGAACTGGGCCGTACCATGATGGTGGACGCCAAGATCGTTTTTCTGGACGAGGTGGGGGCAGGGGTTAACCGCACGCTGCTGAACACCATCGGGGATGCCATCATCCGCCTGAACAAGGAACGCGGCTATACCTTTGTGGTGATCGAACACGATATGGATTTCATCGGCCGCCTGTGCGATCCGGTGATCTGTATGGCCGAGGGCAAGGTTCTGGCCGAGGGCACACTGGATCAGATCAAGGCCAACGAGCAGGTGATCGAGGCCTATCTGGGCACCGGCCTGAAAAACAAGGTGAAAGAGGAGGCGGGGGCATGAATATTGTCTTGCGCTGCCCCGGACAGCGATCCGGGGCCTTCGGGCGGATAAGAAAACAGGTCCCGGATCGGGCCCGGGACTGCGGGGTTTGCGATGTCTGAACCGTTTCTGATCGGCGACGCCATGACCGGTGGCTATGGCAAAGGCCCCGATATTCTGCACGAATGCACCATCGCCGTGGACAAGGGCCAGATCGCCGTGATTGTCGGCCCCAACGGTGCCGGTAAATCCACCGCGATGAAGGCGGTTTTCGGGATGCTGAATGTGCGCTCGGGCGCGGTGCGTCTGGGGGGCGAGGACATCACAAACCTGTCGCCACAGGCCCGCGTGGGCAAGGGCATGGCCTTTGTGCCGCAGACCCACAATATTTTCACCGGCATGACGGTCGAGGAAAACCTTGAAATGGGGGCCTTCCTGCGTCGAGACGATATTTCCCACACGATGGAGCAGGTTTACGAGCTGTTCCCCATCCTGAAGGACAAGCGTTACCAGATGGCCGGCGAATTGTCTGGCGGGCAGCGTCAACAGGTAGCCGTGGGCCGCGCGCTGATGACGCGGCCGCAGGTTTTGATGCTGGACGAGCCGACGGCAGGGGTTTCGCCGATCGTGATGGACGAATTGTTTGATCGCATCATCGAGGTCGCCCGCACGGGTATTTCCATCCTGATGGTGGAACAAAACGCACGGCAAGCGCTGGAGATCGCCGACAAGGGCTATGTTCTGGTGCAGGGCCGCAACCGGTTCACCGACACGGGGCAGGTTCTGCTGAATGATCCCGACGTGCGCAAAAGCTTTCTGGGAGGGTAGGGGGATGAGATTTCTGATTGCGCTCCTGATGCTGC
>Ga0256839_1005783_pt1 | contig 11226 bp, 10 predicted proteins | sample 354166metaG_FD_185968 | JGI IMG/M metagenome (GOLD analysis project Ga0256839, IMG submission 185968) | Hydrothermal vent microbial communities from Mid Atlantic Ridge, Atlantic Ocean - 354-166 | ecosystem: Environmental > Aquatic > Marine > Hydrothermal vents | place: Atlantic Ocean: Mid... | reverse complement strand
TGAGAATAAGTCTGGGGTATTTATAGTCAAATTCGACGGTGGCTTTGAAATCTTGGATAGAATTAGTTTCGACAGCTCTATACCAGTTCTCTTCGACTATTCATGGGATAGGGGGTTATTGGTCCTTGGGTTGACTGATTCCCTTGTAGATGGGGAAATATATATCGTCAAAGTGTATAGGAGGGTGATTTAATTCCCATATCTAATCCGATAGCCTATTTTAAACATATGCTGTTGATTTTTCCCTTTGGTTTCTAAATATTATTTACTCTCAATTTTAAAGTGGTTTTCCATATTTATTGGATGAGGGATTTGCAATGGTATTTCCATTTACTAGTGTCAAGGATTACGTGATCGAACTTGATGATGAGATGGAGCTTTTCAGGGCTAGTGTTAGGGAGTTTGTTGAGAAGGAGGTTGAGCCAATAGCTGTGAAGGTTGTTAAGGAGGGTAAGATACCTGAGGAGTTGTATCAGAAGGCTATTGAGATGGGCTTTACCGGTATAGGTATTCCTGAGGAGTATGATGGCCAGGGCGGTGGAGCCATGTATCTAGTGATATTGATGGAGGAGATATCTAGGGTTCTACCGTCCTTTGGAGTAGGCCTGTTAGTAAACGGTCTATTTACATATCCCGTCCTAGCCTTTGGGACGGAGGAGCAGAAGAAAAAATATATTCCTCCCGTGGCTAGGGGTGAGAAGTTCGCGGCTCATGCTAGTACTGAGCCGGTCGCTGGAAGTGATATAGCTGGTATCCAGACTACAGCTAAGAAGGAGGGTGACAAGTATATCATCAATGGTAGGAAGATATTCATTACAGGAGCTGATAAAGCTGATTTCTTCGTTGTCTCAGCAAGGACGAATCCACCTCCCGAGGAGAGGAGGAAGCGTTGGTGGGGTATCTCATTATTCATTGTAGAGCGTGACTGGCCTGGAGTGAAGGTAGGTAGTCGGTTTGACGTTATGGGTCTAGATGGTGAGCATCCAAGTGAGGTTATACTAGATAATGTGGAGGTTCCTGAGGAGAATCTTATTCCACCTGAGAATGAGGGTTTCAAGCTTTTGGTCCAGACCTATGACCATAGCCGTGTAGGTATTGCAGCTCAGGCCGTAGGTATTGCTCAAGGTGCTTTTGAGAAGGCTTTTAACTATAGTCTTCAGAGGACTGCCTTCGGGAGGCAGTTGATGGCTTTCCAGGCTGTCAGCTTTAAACTGGCTGATATGTTGACTATGCTACAGACGGCTAGGCTCCTAACTTATTGGGCTGCCACCCTAGCTGATAAGGGTAGGGAGGAGTATGTATTCGCGGCTTCAATGGCTAAGACCTATGCCACTGAAGTGGCTGAGAAGGTATCTACATATGCAATTAAGATACATGGTGGAGTCGGTGTGGATAAGGAGACTGGTGTGGAGCACTTCCTCAGAGATTCTATAATAACGACTATATATGAGGGTACCAATGATATCCAGAGGCTGACTACTATAAGGCAGCTCTTGAAGAAGAGCTTCGGCATAGATGTCCTAAGCATGTAATGAGGTGTCTCTTATGGGTCTAACCGATAAGATACGTAAGATAGCGGTTATTGGAGCAGGGACTATGGGTCATGGAATCGCTGAGGTGGCTGCATATAGCGGCTATGAAGTCTACATCTATGATATTAAGCAGGAGTTCCTAGACAATGCCTTGAGCAAGATAAAATGGAGTCTAGAGAAGCTCCACAGCAAGAGGATGGTTAGGGAGGATGTAGATACAGTTATGTCTAGGATTAAAGCATCACTAGATTTCGAAGAAGTAGTTAGAGACGCTGACTTCGTTATTGAGGCGGTTCCAGAGAAGATCGAATTGAAGAAGGAGATATTCAAAAAGCTTGATGAGCTTACCCCTCCACACACTATCCTAGCTACAAATACCTCCAGCCTCCCAATTACAGAGATTGCCTCAGCAACCAAGAGACCTGACAAGGTCGTTGGGATGCATTTCTTCAATCCACCTCCACTCATGCCTCTCGTCGAGGTTATAAGGGGTAGGGATACAAGCTCGTTGACCATGAGAACTACTATAGAACTTGCTAAAAAGTTTGGTAAGCAAGCTGTAACCGTTGCCAAAGATGTCCCCGGATTCATAGTTAATAGGATCTTACTTAGATTGATGAGTAGTGCTTGCTGGCTGGTTATGTCTGGAAATGCATCTATAGAGGCGGTTGATGCTGTAGCCAGATATAAACTTAAATTCCCAATGGGTGTATTCGAGCTTGCAGACTACAGTGGAATCGATGTCTTCTATTATGTCGCTACTGCTATGGCCGAGCGTGGAACAAAGATATATGAGTGTCCCCTCTTTAAGGAGAAGTTTGAGAAGGGTGAATATGGAGTTAAGAGTGGTAAGGGCTTCTATGAATATCCCTCTCCAGGTAAGTATGTGAAGCCGGAGATTCCCAAAGATGCGGGTGAAGATCTCAACCCAGTATATCTAGTGGCCGCTGCAATTAATGAGGCTGCATATCTTATTGCTGAGGGTATAGCTAATAAGTATGATATTGATAAGGCTACTATGCTCGGCCTTGGATATCCAAAGGGTATCCTCAGATATGCCGATGAGTTTGGCATTGACAATGTGGTTAAGGCTTTGGAGGAGATGGCTAAAGAGTCTGGTATGGATGACTTTAAACCTCATCCACTATTAAAGGAGATGGTTGAGAAGGGTAGGCTAGGTGTAAAGTCTGGTGAGGGATTCTATACATATCCAGAGTTTGAAGAGGAAAGGATGGATAATATCATCATAAGGTATGAGAAGCCTATTGCATGGATTCTGCTTAACAGGCCGGATAAGCTCAATGCATTGTCACCCAAGCTTCTAAGTGAATTATCTACGGCTCTAGATAAGATAGAGGATAACAATGACATCCGAGTCGTAGTAATAACTGGTGTAGGGAGGGCCTTCAGCGCCGGTGCCGATGTAAATGCCTTTGTAGGTGTCACACCATTTAAGTCGGTTATATTCTCTAGGCGTTTCCAAGAGCTTACAAATAAGATAGAATACTTCACTAAGCCTGTTATTATGATGCTCAATGGTTTTGCCTTGGGCGGTGGTATGGAGCTGGCTTTATCGGGTGACTTTAGAATTGCCAGTGAACTTGCGATGGTTGGGCAGCCGGAGATAAACCTTGGGATAATTCCAGGTGCAGCGGGTACTCAAAGACTTGCTAGGTTACTAGGGCCATCTAAGGCTAAGGAGGTAATTTATACAGGGGATATGTATAATGCATATGAGGCTCTTGAGATGGGTATGGTGGATAAGGTTGTCCCTCCAGAGCATCTAGAAGAGTATACTAGAAAGTTTGCTTTGAAGCTAGCCGAGAAACCTCCACTAGCGCTTTTAGCTGCTAAATATGCTATACAGTTCGGTTTAGAGACTGACATCTGGCATGGTGAGGCTTTAGAGTCTGCATTATTCGGGTTGACATTCTCTACTGAGGACTTCATCGAGGGTGTATCAGCCTTCTTGGAGAAGAGGAAGCCCAAGTTTAAGGGTGAGTAGAGGCTTACTCCACCCTATTTTTATTAAAAATGGTTGTCGAGATAAATCTATACACGGAGGTCTATAGAAGGGCGGGCATCAGGTCAGTTAAAGTTGATTTAAAAGATAAGACAAAGTTGTCGGAACTCCTATTTGAAATTCCTGTATTATATAAGGCTCTCAAATCTATGGAGCGAGATGGAATCCCATACATAATATTGGTGGATGGAAGATATACCTCTCTAGAGGATGACCCAATCGTCTCCGATGGTTCACATATAAAGATATTCTCACCTGTATCGGGAGGTATCTAGATTGTCCGATATATCCGACCCCCTAGCCGAGGTTAGAGAAGCTTATAAGAGGTATAGAGATGATATTCGTAAGAAGATTAGAGAGTTTGAAGGTGTAGGTAACTGTGGTCATGAGAGGATCTTCCTTGAGCTTGTATACTGTTTGTTGACTCCTCAATCTAAGGCTATATATGCATGGGATATAGTTAGAGAGCTATATTTGAATGGTTGTCTATGGAACTGTACAGCTAAGGAGTTGTCGGAATACTTGAGGAGGATTAGATTCCGGTTTAATAAGAGTAGGTATATAGTTGAGGCTAGAGAGGATTTTCTAAATGGGGTATTAGATTTTAAGGATCTTCTAGAGGGCTCTCCATTGATTGTTAGGCATAGATTGGCTAGGAGAATTAAAGGATTTGGATATAAAGAGGCCAGTCACTTCCTTAGGAATATAGGCTTCACATTCCAAATAGCCATATTAGATAGGCATATCTTACGATATATGGTTAAGTTCAATCTAATATCTGAGGTTCCTAAAGCTTTATCACCTAAAAGATATATCTTACTGGAGGATAGGTTTATATGGTTCTCCAAATATCTTGGCCTCTCCCCAGCTGAGTTGGATCTCCTGCTCTGGGCTATAGAGACTGGATATGTCTTCAAGTAGATGCATTGAGTATCTTCTCAACTTCTTTATAGACTTCCTCCGCAAGTATCTTGGGGTCATCTACTATATTGATCTTCGTCAACCTCCTCTTATCAATATATGGACTGAATAGGGCCAGTCTATCGGTAGAGTATCCCTTTCCCGAGAGGATGAAAATAGGTTTTTTCTCGGTATATGCGGCTACAACTTCTAATATGGAACCCGCCTCACCACCTGCGGCTATGAATATGTCTGAACTTCTTACTAGTGGTACACTCCTCATCCTCATCGATAGACCGAGTTTAAGGACTATCACATCCTTTGGATATTCTAGTTCCTCGAGATCCAATGGAGGGAATAATATTACTGTTCCTCCTCTATCCCTAATAAAATCAACTATATTCCTCATAAGTCCCCAGTACCCTCCTAGTAGGAAGACTATCCCTCTATACCCATTGGTTTTGTGTTGGAGTTCTTCGAGGAATATCTCCATGTCTCTAATGTCTTCAGGTTTAGGTTCTCCGCTATAGGCTGCAAAACCAATTTTAATCATAAATATAATCACATGTGTTACAAGGATATAAGTTGTTTTAAGGCTGCACAATACATAGTATTACTATGGACATCTCTAGCCGTATAATAATTCCTTTGATAACCCCTTTCGACGAAGATTTCAACGTCGATATAGATGCTTTTACAAGGCATGTTGAGAGGCTCTACAATGCCGGTATAAGATATTTCTTTCCTTCATCGTCCACTGGTGAGCTTGACCGTCTAGATGTCGAGGAGGTTGCTCTACTAGTCAATATATTAAATGATGCTCTGCAGGATGTACATGTATATCCTGGTATATTTGCTCAAGGTGTTTTAGATGCTGTTTCAAAAATGGATTATCTTGAGGAGTGTTGTGACTTCGATGGTTTTATAATTCCTACTCCATCTTACTTCAAATATGATTCAGACTCCCTCTATAGGTTCTACTCGGATATTCTATCCTCTACAGAGAAGGAGGTTATAATATATGTTATCCCGTCTAATACAGGTATACTACCCGATCCAAGGCTTTATCAACGCCTATTTGATAGGTATAGGAATCTAGCTGGGGTTAAGATTACATACAATGATATAACATACCTAGAGAAGGTCTTGAACCTTATGGGCCGTTCAAACGAGAGGTTTAGGGTCTATGTAGGTTCTGACCTCCTTAGTCTACCCAATCTTATGCTCGGAGGATACGGAGTCATCCCTGGCTTGGGTAATGTATTTCCCAGACTCTATATAGAGATGGTCTCTAAATATCATGGTGGTGATGTTGATGAGGCGGTTAAGCTATACAGGAGACTTGCTATAGCCACTCATCTCTTCGACATCCCATATATGTTCCCCGCTGTTGTCAAGTATGCCCTAGAGGTTCTGGAGCTTGGGGTGAAGAGATTTGTCCGGCCTCCGATGCAGGAGGTTATAGAAAAATATAGGAGTGATGTGTTAAGATTACTGAGGGCTTATGGAGAGTTCCTTTAAGGTTAAGAAGATTGTTACACATAGCGGTAATGCCCATCTTGACGATCTTCTAGGTGCTGCTCTCCTATCCTTTAAATATCATGTTCCAATAGAGAGGAGAGCCTCTATAGATGATTTTGAAGATGATACTATATACCTAGATATAGGGAGGAGATATGAACCACCATACTTCCTTGATCATCATCAGTCTCTGGATATCCCATGTAGCTTGATACTTGTTATAAGGCATCACTTCCCAGAGTTGGCTGATCTAGATATTCCGGAGATTCAGTATGTCGATGTTAGGGATCGGTTTGGGCTATATAAGGCAGTAAATTTCCATGTCCCAAGTGAACTCTTGTTTTTTGAGAGGATCTTCACTAGATGGTTCGCCTCTATATCATATATCACACCCGAGGACGAGGACTATGACATTTTGGTCTGGCTTGGGAAGAGATTCTACTTCTACATTAAATATAGGAGTGAGGAGCTTAGGAGGTATGAGGAGATCCTTTCACGTGGGAGGCTCATGGAATTCAATGGTGTTAAGGTGTTGCTACTTGATGATGATATGCCTCCATATGAGGTTGCTAATAGACGTGAGGATGTCCATGTAATTATCCAGCCGAGTTCTAGGAATCGGAATAACTATAGCGTAATTAAACTTGCTCCTCATCAGGAGAAGGTCAGCCTCGATGATGTAGCGAGGTATTTGGAGGATAAGGGTAAACTTGTATTCTACCACGCAAATAAGTTTATGCTTGTGTCGGAGGATTTAGATTCCGCTCTTGAGGCTATTAAACACGTTAAGTATGTAAATAAGATGGATTGTGATTAACTTATTAGGGTCCGAGATGGATATCGATTCGATTAGAAGGGCCGCTAAATATATTAGAGAGTCAGAGAATCTCGTGGTATTTACAGGTGCTGGTATGAGCGCCGACTCTGGTATTCCAACCTTTAGAGGAGCCGATGGATTATGGAGTAGATATAGGCCTGAGGATCTAGCTACACTCGATGCGTTTTTAAGGGATCCTGTATTGGTTTGGAGATGGTATCTATGGAGGATTTCAAAGTTGAAGTTTGTCAAGCCTCATAAGGGATATAAGGTTTTGAGTAGGTGGTATAAGGAAGGTATACTGAAATATGTGATTACTCAGAATGTTGATGGACTTTTTATAAAATCAGGGATTAAGGAGGTAATCGAACTTCACGGTAATATCTTGAGAGCTAAATGTATGTCCTGTAGATATAGAGCATCCATAGATTCCCTGGATAAATCCTCCCTTCCTCTTATATGTCCGAGATGCTATGGCTTGATGAGGCCGGATGTTGTCTGGTTTGGCGAGCCCCTCGATGAATCAGTGATTGAGACAGCTTATAGGGTCGCTAGAGACTCTGATGTAATGCTTGTCATTGGTACTAGCGGCGTTGTATATCCAGCAGCCTATATACCCTTCATTGCTAAAGAGGAGGGGGCCAAGATCATCGAGGTTAATATTGAGGAGAGTGCTATAACCAGTATTTCAGATGTATTTATAGGTTTAAAGGCAGCTGAGGCTCTTCCACTTGTGGATAAATACCTCTAAGGGCAGGTGTAAAAAGAAGGGTTTGAAGGGGTTAGGTAAAGTATGCGTTGTAGAAGAAGAACATCTCTCCACCTGGGTGTATGAATACTCCCTCTAGATTCTTACTGACTGCTAGAAGATTCTTCTGGGTGTATAGGAAGATCCATGGTGCGTCGTCCCAAATAATCTCTATAGCTTGTTTATAGAGGTCTTTACGCATGTCTGGATCCAACTCTTTCATAGCCTGTTCAAGTAGTCTATCAACTTGTTCATTTGAATATCTAGCTATCCCTAGTCCATTTGGTATAGCTACACTACTATGGAACTGAGCGTATAAGGTGAAGTGTGCATCTGCTACTCCGGGTCCCCAGCCTACTAGTACCAAGTCGAATGAGGTCTCCTCAGTTGGTTTGAGGAGTTCTCCTACGAATGAGGGCCAGTCCATGGTCACAAGCTCTACGTTTATACCGACATCCTGTAGATATGCTTGGATTGCCTCAGCCACCTGTTTGTCTTGAAGGTATCTACCTGTTGGATGCATTAGCTTGAGAGTTAGTCCATCTGCATATCCTGCTTCCGCAAGTAATTGTTTAGCGAGGTCTGGGTTGTATTCATATGGCTCCATAGGAGCGTATCCGAAGAAGTGGGGTGGTACAGGTGCATCTGCCACTACACCCAATCCATATAGGACGTTTTCAACTATGGCCTCCTTATCTACAGCATAGTTTAAAGCCTTTCTCACCCTTTCATCGAGTAGTGGGCCCTTCGGCATTATACCTATTAATAATATCCTGTTTGTCACTGGCGTATAGAGTTTTACGTCTGGGTTATCCTCCAATACATCCTTGTCGGAGGCGGGAGGTAGGAAGGCAACATCTACGTCTCCAGCTAATAATGCCGCCTCTCTAGTACCAGCCTCGGGTATTATCTTCCATACTATCCTCTTTATACTTGGCTTATCCCCCCAATAATCCTCATTTCTAACTAGAACTATCTCATCACCCTTCTTCCATTCATCTAATATATATGGTCCTGTACCTACAGGCTCTTCTATACTGTCAGCTCCATATTTATCGATAGTCTCCTGGCTGGTTATCAGTAGATAGCTGGCAAGAGCGGCTAGGAAAGGTGCATATGGCTCTTTAAGCTTTATCTTAACCGTATATCTGTCGATGACCTCCGCCGATTCTACAGGTCCAAGTTGACTCCTAGACCTTACCTTGACATCAGGATCTATCCATCTGTCTACATTAGCCTTCACATCTTCGGCTGTAAATTCCGTTCCATCACTAAATTTAACTCCTTGTCGCAACTTGAATGTATATTCTAGGCCGTCTTCAGATACCTGCCAACTCTCAGCTAGCCAGGGGATGACATTCCCATCTTCGTCAAACCACACCAATGTCTCATAGATATGTCTAACGATGTTAAAGACTAGTGTAGTTGTCTGCATATGGGGGTCTACAGTATCCATATCTATTCCTATGGCTACTTTGAGCTCCTCCTTAGTTGTTTTAGGGCCTGTTAAGAATCCTGAGAAGTATAGTCCAAGTGCTGCCACAACTAGAAGTACTATCAAACCGAGGACAACCATCTTTGTAGATAGTCCTACTCGCCTGTGCAAGTATCTCCACCTAATAAATTGCGGAGCCACTTACTAATTAAAGTTTAAATAATTAAAATCTTAACTTGAAGAGGAAATGGTATATACTATCTCCTTATAAAGAGGATGCTGTTTAGCCCATAGTCTACTTAAGGAATGGGCATGCTGTGTAATGTCCACTATCCACCTCTATTAGCTCCATATCAAGACTCTTACATTCATCCCTTGCCAATGGGCATCTCGTGTGGAATCTACATCCAGACGGTGGGTCGATTAGGCTGGGAGGTTCGCCCACGGGGTATATCTCAAGCTTCTTAAACTCTTTAGGCATTAAAGGTGCCGAGGTAAGTAATGTGGCTGTATATGGATGCGCAACATTTCTAAATACTTTTTCAGTCTCACCATACTCAACTATCTTGCCTAGATACATAACGGCGACGTAGTCACTTAGGTTCCATACTGTCCTTAGGTCATGGGCAATGTAGAGCATCGAGATTTTGAGACTCTTCTGAATGGAGTTTAACAAGTTTATTATTTGTGCTCTTATTGATATGTCGAGTGCGGAGACAGGTTCATCGGCCACTATAAATTCCGGTTTTACAGCTAATGCCCTCGCTATTGCTACCCTCTGTTTCTCCCCTCCACTCAGCTCATGCGGATACTTATATAGATGGTCTACATGTAGGTTCACATCCTCAAGGAGAGACGCTGCTTTATCCTCTAGAGCCTCTTTTGAGATTTCTGGCTCAATCTCTTTAATGGCTTCACCTAAGATCTCCAGTATCCTCATCCTAGGATTTAAGCTTGAATCGGGGTTTTGAAATATTACTTGTATCTTATGTCTAAGGTCTCGGGTGAGGCCATCCTGATAAATATCGATTCCCTTAAACAAGATGTTTCCCTCATCAGGCTTTAATATCCCAGCTAATATTCTACCTAACGTTGTCTTTCCAGAGCCGGATTCTCCAACTAATGCTAGAACCTTATTTTCATAGATATCTACATCTACTCTATCAACGGCCCTTACATATTCAGTTTTACCGATCAGTCCCTTACTAGCTATAAAGTATTTCTTTATTGACTTTCCTTCAACAACCTTTTTCATACCTCTTCACCGTAGAGATGGCATGAAACCTGCCTACCATCCAGCTTTATTAATGATGGCTCAACTTTATCGCAGACTTCAAATTTCTTTGGGCATCTTGGATGGAATCTACATCCTGGAGGTGGATTTATTAGGCTTGGTGGCTCCCCTTCAATCGTGGGTAGGATGTCTTTACGGACATATTTTATGGAATTGATTAATGCTTCGGTATATGGATGTTTAGGATTGTTGAATACTTCATCTGTGGAGCCATATTCCACGACTTTCCCCGCATACATTATCATGAGTTTATCAGTTATCTCGGATAGTAGCTCCAGATCATGGCTTATAAAGATCATGGAAGCGTTTAACTCATCCTTCATCTCTTTCAACAGATTTATGATCTCAAGTTGGATGGTGACGTCAAGAGCTGAGGTTGGTTCATCTAGTATAATCAGCTTTGGTTTAAGGGCTACAGCCATCGATATTAATGCTCTCTGCTTCATCCCACCACTCAACTCATGTGGATATGAATATACCCTCTTTTCTGGGTCGGTTATTCTAACCTTCTTAAATAAATTGACTACTCTATCTAGGATTGACTCAACCTTCACATCTTGATGTGCCTCGTATACCTCAGCGACCTGTAGACCCACCTTCATTATGGGGTTTAAATATGTATTTGGGTCTTGGAAAACCATGGATATCTCCTTCCCCCTAATCTCTCTCATCTCCTCTTCAGATAGCTTTGTCAAATCTCTTCCCTGGAATATTATCTCCCCTGATATTATCTGTCCCGGGGGTTTTATCAATCGCAGGATTGAATGGGCTAAGGTGCTTTTGCCGGAGCCGCTCTCCCCCGCTATCCCCAGTATCTCACCCTCATCTACCGAGAATGAGACACCATCCACAGCTTTAACCACTCCTCTATGTAGGAAGTAATATACCTTTAAATCCCTGACCTCCAGTATCTTCATATCCTTCCCCTCCTTATGTATTTGGCCATCTTGGGGTCG
>Ga0256839_1005782_pt1 | contig 11227 bp, 9 predicted proteins | sample 354166metaG_FD_185968 | JGI IMG/M metagenome (GOLD analysis project Ga0256839, IMG submission 185968) | Hydrothermal vent microbial communities from Mid Atlantic Ridge, Atlantic Ocean - 354-166 | ecosystem: Environmental > Aquatic > Marine > Hydrothermal vents | place: Atlantic Ocean: Mid... | reverse complement strand
CAACATGCGTAAGCAGGACATGATGTTTGCGATTTTAAAAGAGCTGGCGGAAAAAGGGGAAGAAATAACCGGAGGCGGAACGATCGAAGTTTTGCAGGACGGTTTTGGGTTTTTACGCTCACCAGAAGCCAACTATCTTCCCGGCCCTGATGATATATATGTTAGCCCAAGCCAAATCAGACGCTTTGGGTTTAGAACCGGCGATACCGTAGAAGGCCAAATACGGGGACCAAAAGAAGGCGAAAAATATTTTGCCCTGTTAAAAGTTTCCCAGATTAATTTTGATGACCCGGATGCGGGGCGTCATAAAGTTCATTTTGACAGTCTTACCCCGCTTCACCCGGATGATAAATTCAAGCTTGATCGGGAAGGTCCCAGCGTAAAAGATAATTCCGCGCGGGTGATTGACCTTGTTGCCCCAATAGGAAAAGGCCAGCGCGCCGTTATTGTGGCCCCGCCGCGCACAGGCAAAACGGTATTGTTACAGAATATTGCCCATGCCATTACGGAAAATCATCCGGACGTCTTTCTTATCGTTTTGCTGATTGATGAACGGCCAGAAGAAGTGACAGACATGCGCCGCTCTGTTAAGGGCGAGGTTATCAGCTCCACATTTGATGAGCCGGCAACCCGTCATGTTCAGGTGGCTGAAATGGTTATTCAAAAAGCCAAGCGGCTTGTTGAACATAAAATGGATGTGGTGATTTTACTGGATAGTATCACCAGACTGGCCCGGGCCTATAATACGGTGATCCCGAGTTCCGGTAAAGTTCTGACCGGCGGGGTTGATGCCAATGCGCTGCAACGGCCAAAAAGATTTTTTGGTGCTGCCCGTAATGTGGAAGAAGGGGGATCGCTGAGCATTATTGCGACGGCGCTGATTGATACCGGAAGCCGCATGGACGAAGTTATTTTTGAAGAATTCAAAGGAACCGGCAACTCTGAAATTGTCCTGGACCGTAAAATCAGTGATAAGCGGGTATTTCCGGCCATTGATATTATTAAATCCGGCACCCGTAAGGAAGAATTGCTTTTGGATAAGGCCACATTGGCGAAAATGTATGTCCTGCGCCGTATTTTGATGCCGATGGGGTCTGTGGATGCGATGGAATTTTTGATTGGTAAAATTAAAGATACCAAAAATAACGAGGAATTTTATAATTCCATGAACAATTAAAATGAATAATTAAAACGCACTATTAAAAGGCAGAATTAAAGCGCTATACTTTTGGCTGAGGCTTGCCTATAGTTTCCGATAATAATCAAAAATAATATTATTTCGGGATGGGTAATTGTCACAGGTTAAAGGGTCAAATAATCAAAAACCAGAATATCGGGTAAGCTTGCTGGAATCACTGATTCCGGTTGGGGCTCTGGTGATATTCCTCATATTGTCCGTCAGCATTTACGGCGATAACACCCAGGCCGGCTCCAGCCAGATGTCGTTATTGATCAGCGGCGGTGTTGCGCTTTTGATTGGCTGGAAAAACGGCTTTAGCTGGCGTGAAATCGAAAGCGCGATTTCCCACGGTATCGCCAATACGGTGAATGCCATGCTTATTTTATTAATGGTTGGGGCGTTGATCGGGACATGGATATTGTCGGGTACGGTGCCGGCCATGATCTATTATGGCTTGCAAATTCTCAACCCCAACTTCTTTTATGTGACGGCTTGTCTTTTGTGCGCGGGCACGGCCATCAGCATCGGCAGCAGCTGGTCAACGGCAGGAACCATAGGTGTTGGCCTGATGGGAATTTCCTTTGGGCTGGGGTTGTCACCGGAAATAACCGCCGGGGCAATCATTTCGGGGGCTTATTTTGGTGATAAAATGTCGCCCCTGTCAGACACCACAAATCTGGCAGCGGCGGTGGCAGACTCAGAATTATTCAGCCATATTGGCCATATGTTCTGGACGACATTTCCGGCCATTGTTATTTCGTTATTATTATTTCTTTTGATTGGTTTATTTTCAGACATACCTGTTTTAGAGAATAGCATTCAGGGTCAACTGGAATTGCTGGACCAGAATTTTCATATTGGTCTGTATCTTTTAATTCCCATGGTCGTGGTTTTTTATATGGCCTATAAAAAACTACCGGCTTTCCCGACGATTATGACCGGCGCTTTGGTCGGCGGGCTGTTTGCGGTGGTTTTTCAACAGGATATTATCCTTAAATTTGTCAATGGGGATCAGGCCGGTTTTCTGAATATGTTTGATGGCGTATTTCGGGCATTATTTGGCGGATATGTTTCCGATACGGGCGATGCGGCCCTAGATAAACTGTTAAGCCGGGGCGGCATGTCGAGCATGCTGAATGCCATCTGGTTGATTATTTGCGCCATTACCTTTGGGTCTATTCTTGAAAAACTGGGGATGTTAAAACGTATAATAGACGGCGCTTTGACATTGGCCCAATCAACAGGATCCTTAATATTAACAACGGTTTTGACGGCTTTTGGGGTGAATATGTTAACGGCGGATCAATATATATCCATTGTTTTGCCGGGCCGGATGTTCCGGCTGGAATATAAGCGCCGAAATCTGGCGGCCAAAAATCTATCGCGGTCGCTGGAGGATGGTGGTACAGTTACATCTGTGCTGGTTCCCTGGAATACTTGCGCCGTTTACATGGCGGGCACGCTTGGTATTTCGCCGTATCTTTTCATTCCTTTTTGTTTTTTCAATATATTATGTCCGATCATGTCAATCATATATGGCTATATGGATTTTAAAATTGAAAAACTGGGCAAGGAACAGGCCGCAGCCGTGGAATGAAAACCTTCAGGGAAAGAGTGTGGTTTTTTCCAATTCAATCAGGAATTCCTTGGTTTCAATACCATCGCCGCCGGAATAGCCGGTTAATTTTCCATTTTTGCCCATGATTCTGTGGCAAGGGATTATGATCGGGATGGGATTAAGGCCGCAGGCCATGCCGACGGGGCGGGGGTGAGAGCCAATAATATCCGCGATTTCTCCATAGGTTCGAGTTTCGCCGTATGGAGTTTTCAGCATTTCTTGCCAAACAGCTTTTTGAAAAGCGGTTCCACATAACTTTACCGGGGCAGAAAATGCGGGATTTTTGCCATCAAAATACATATCCATCTGGTTTTTAACAGATTGCAGAAAGGGTGTTTTTGTTGAAAGTGGTGACCAGCCCCAGTCAAGAGAAACCAGCAGGCCGTCCTCTTCGCTTATGGTAAGGTCCCCGATGGGGCTATGGAAGGAGAGCTGGGCCATGTTTATTTCACTAATATTTATGCCCCCAACATTTATGTTGAGGATAACAGCGACGTAGAGGATAATAGTCTCTTTTACTTTAAATAACAGCATATCACAACAATCACAAAAAATTATATTATAACATAACAAACAAAAACGAATAAAATATGGCTGTGATATATTATTTCTAATATATAATAAATAAAAGCGATGAGTATCAGGCAAAAGAACAGGTGCAAACCATGGGAATATTAAAATGAAAATAACCATTGATATAGACTGCAGCCCCAAAGAAGCCCGGGACTTTCTTGGGTTGCCGGACATAAAACCACTTCAGGAGGCTTTTATGGCCAATATGCAGGATAAGTTGACAGGGGGGTTGTCCAAAGAAGATATGGATAAAATGTTTGATCTGTGGATGTCTCCCGGACTAAAGCAGGCGGGTCAAAATATGGAAGCCTTTCAAAATATGTTCTGGAATATATCAAAGGGTAATGATAAATAGGGCCCTATTAAACATCAGGACAAAAAGTGCCAGACATAGATACAATATATGCTTTATCCAGCGGCAAGGGCCGCGCGGGGGTTTCGGTCATTCGATTGTCCGGGCCGCGGGCTGGCGCGGCCATATTAACGCTTACCCAAAAAACAACCCTGCCGGTTCCACGTGAAGCAGAGCTCTGCTGGTTTATGGAGCCGGACACAGGCGTGCGGCTTGATCGGGGGCTGGTGCTATATTTTCCCGGACCCAAAAGCTTCACCGGTGAGGATGTGGCAGAGCTTCATATTCATGGCGGACGGGCTGTTGTCACTGGTTTTCTGGAGACCTTGTCTAAATTACAAGGCCTGAGAAGCGCGCAGCCGGGCGAATTCACGCGCCGGGCGTTTGACAATGGCAAGATGGACTTGACCGCAGCAGAAGGCCTGGCTGACCTGATCAATGCCGAAACCGAAGCCCAAAGACGTCAGGCCTTACGGCTTATGGAGGGCCGCCTTGCGGAGCTATATGAAGGCTGGCGCGGCGATATAATATCCGCCATGGCTTATCTTGAAGCCGACATAGATTTTGCGGATGAAGAAATTCCCAGTGACGTAACCGATCAGGTCGGGCCAATGGTAAAGGCGTTAATTCAGAAAATTGAACAGCATATGGGCGAAGGCTTTAAAGGCGAAAGAATCAGAGAAGGCCTGCAAGTTGTGATATTGGGGGAGCCAAATATTGGCAAATCCACCTTGCTGAATTTTTTGTCCAAGCGCGATGTGGCCATTGTTTCGGATATTGCGGGCACCACACGGGATGTGCTTGAGGTGCATCTTGATATTAACGGGTTTCCCGTAACCATAGCCGATACAGCAGGCATAAGAGACAGCGGGGATGTTATAGAAATAGAGGGCATCCGCCGGGCCGAAGAGCGGGCAAAGTCAGCAGACATAAAAATCATATTGGTGAGCGCCACAGATTGGCCGGAAGTACCCCGCAAGCTAGAGGCTCAAATAGACAAAAACACGATAATTCTGCTAAATAAGTCGGACCTGGACAATAGGCCAGAAAATAACAAATCAGAGGCGGTTTTGCCAAATCAGAGGTTTCCCAATACAACTGTTTTGCCAATTTCGGCAAAATATGAAAAGGGTCTGGGGAAATTCCTTGAACATCTGTCCGCAGAAGTAGAAAAGAGAATGGAGCTTACCGACACACCGAACTTAACGCGGATTAGGCACCGTGAAGCTTTAGGTGATTCTGTGGCACATCTGTATAGGTTTGCCGATTCGCCCCACAAGGAAGTCGCCCTTTTGGCCGAAGACCTTAGAATGGCCGCGCGAAGTCTGGGCAGTATTCTGGGCCGTGTGGATGTGGAGGAGGTTCTGGGGGCCATCTTTTCCGAGTTCTGTATTGGTAAGTGATGCCTAATATAGGGCAAGGAATAACGGCTCTTTCGGCGCGTTAACGTTTTGTTAACCTTTTGTGTTTCACGTGAAACATTACAAGGCCGATATGACCCTTCTTAAAAGCCCCTAAATCAGCCTTTGACTTTAGGGGATTATATACCTAAAGTCCCGAGCTTGTGCGGGTTGAATATAAATCTCTGAGTATGTATCTTATGTTTCATTATGATGTAATTGTGATTGGCGGCGGACATGCCGGCTGCGAAGCCGCTGCCGCCTCTGCGCGCATTGGGGCCAGCACCCTGTTGATCACACATAAACTTGAAACCATAGGTGAAATGTCCTGCAATCCAGCCATTGGTGGCTTGGGTAAGGGGCACCTGGTGCGGGAAATTGATGCTTTGGACGGGCTTATGGGCCGGGTCATTGATCAGTCTGGCATTCAGTTTCGTATGTTAAACAAGCGTAAGGGCCCTGCGGTGCGCGGGCCGCGCGCCCAGGCGGACCGGAAGCTTTATCGCCAAGCCATGCAAGAGCAGATATTTAATATGCCAAATCTTGAGGTTAGGGGCGCCGCCGTGGAGGGGCTTGCCCTTGCTGGCCCGGATGGTGAAAAGACAATATCAGGCATTGTGACTTCTGATGGTGAAGAAATTCTTTGTGGGCGGGTGATCTTAACCACAGGCACATTTTTGCGCGGCATGATCCATATCGGGAAAAAACAAACTCCGGCGGGCCGGGTGGGTGATGCCCCCTCATTAGGCTTGTCTGAAACCTTGATGAAGGCGGGGTTTGCACTGGGCAGATTAAAAACCGGAACACCCGCCAGGCTGGACGGCAGCACCATTGATTTTTCTGTTTGCGCGGTTCAGGCAGGGGACAATCCGCCCGTACCATTTTCATTTATGAATAACCAGATTTCTGTCCCCCAGATAGACTGTCATATTACCCACACCACAGAAAAAACGCACGCGATAATTCGGGATAATCTCGGAAAATCCGCCATGTATTCTGGGAATATAGAGGGCACAGGCCCACGTTATTGCCCCTCTATTGAAGATAAGGTGGTTCGTTTTGCTGATAAAACATCACATCAGATTTTTCTGGAGCCAGAGGGCCTTGATGATGACATGATTTATCCAAATGGTATATCAACCTCTTTGCCAGAAGATGTGCAATATGATTATATCAGATCAATTCCGGGGCTGGAAAATGTAACGATAAAACAGTTTGGCTATGCCATAGAGTATGATTTTATTGATCCACGTGAATTGCTGGTGACGTTGGAAACCAAAAGAATATCCGGATTATATTTTGCCGGCCAGATAAATGGTACCACGGGATATGAAGAGGCGGCGGCTCAAGGGTTGATCGCCGGCACCAATGCGGCGAGGTCGGCGGCGGGATCTGGCGACTTTATTCTTGATCGTGCCGATGGTTATATAGGCGTTATGATAGATGATCTGGTGACGAAGGGCACACGAGAGCCATACCGGATGTTCACAAGCCGCGCAGAATACCGCCTCAAGCTGCGATCTGACAATGCTGATCAAAGGCTTACGCCCATTGGTATTAAAGCTGGTTTGGTTGCTGGTTCAAGAGCAAAAATCTATGAAAAGAAAGAGGCGTCGCTTAAAAAGGCCAATGATTTAATTGAAGGCCTGCTTATATCGCCCAATAAAGCCGCAGCCTATGGCTTGAAGGTCAATCAGGACGGGGTGAGGCGCTCGGCAAAAACGCTGTTATCTTACGCGCAAATATCACTGGATGATATTATAAAAATCTGGCCAGAGCTTAAAGAAATCCCTGAAGATATTGTCAGGCAAATTGAAATTGATGCCACTTATAGCGCGTATCTTGATCGGCAGGACGCGGATATTCTGGCCTTTAGGAAAGACGAAAATTTAATGCTTTCCCCTGCATTGGACTATTCTGATATTGGCGGATTATCCAATGAGGTAAGAGAAAAGCTTTTGCGGGCAAGGCCGGCCACATTAGGCTCCGCCGCTCGAATATCCGGCGTGACACCTTCCGCGTTAAATAGCCTGCTTAGATATGTCAAACGTAAAGAGAGGTAGGGCCTCTATGCCAAATATGATCCCGGATTCACAGTCAGCCATATTCACAGATAAAATATTTGCTCAAAAAACCGGTGTTTCACGTGAAACGATGGCCAATATTCATGTTTATGCGAGCCTTTTGACGAAATGGCAAAAGAAGATCAATCTGGTTAGTCAGTCCACCATGCCAGACTTGTGGTCACGGCATTTCTATGACAGCTTTCAGCTTAAAGCCCAGCTGGCCGGGTTAAATGCGGAAAAAACAAAGATTCTCGATATTGGCAGTGGTGCAGGCTTTCCGGGTCTGTTATTGTCGATGTTGGACTTGGGCGAATTTCACATGGTGGAAAGCAATAATAAAAAATGCACCTTCATGCGGCAAGTGGTTAGGGAAACCGGTTGTGATGCGGTAATTCATAATGAGCGGATTGAAAATATAACACCGTTTCATGTGGATTATATTATTTCCCGGGCTTGTGCGCCCTTAAATAAACTGTTTGACCTTGGCCGGAATTTTATTCACGAAGAGACAATATGTTTGTTTTTAAAGGGCCAAACCGCAGAAGAGGAAATTACAGATGCTCGGCGGCGCTGGGCGTTTGAGGTAGAAAAATTCACAAGCGTTACGCAGGACAGGGGAATACTGTTAAAGGTTAGTCATATTAAGGCTTTGAGACATGTTGATTAAGGAAAAGCGGATGAGTATATCCACAAAGTTATCCACACCCCAAAAAACCACCGAAATTATTGCCATTGCAAATCAAAAGGGCGGTGTGGGAAAAACAACGACGACCATTAATTTGGCGACAGCATTGGTTGCAGCAAAAAAGCGGGTGTTGCTGCTTGACATGGATCCTCAGGGAAATGCCAGTACGGGCCTTGGGCTCGAGCGGGATGACCGTGATAATAGTATTTACGAAATTTTACTGGGTGATATCGGCCTTCAGGAAGCTGTTGTGGAATCTGTTGTGCCAAATTTATTTTTGGTGCCATCCACGGTTGACCTTGCAGGGGCGGAGCTTGAGCTTGTGTCAATGGAGCAGAGGACATATCGTCTCAGAAAGGCTTTGCAGGACCCTATTGTAGATCAGTTTGATTATATTTTGATTGACTGCCCGCCTTCTTTAAGTCTTTTGACGTTAAATGCGCTGGCGGCGGCCCATTCTGTGATTGTGCCCCTGCAATGCGAGTTTTTTGCTCTGGAAGGCCTAAGCCTTTTGCTAAAAACCATTGAAATGGTGAAGGAAAACTTTAATCCCGGGCTAGAGATGTCTGGGGTGGTTTTAACCATGTATGACGGCCGAAACAACCTTTCCAGCCAGGTTGCCAATGATGTGCGCGGTCATTTGGGACAGCAGGTTTTCAAAACCGTCATTCCGCGAAATGTACGGGTTTCAGAGGCGCCGTCTCATGGAAAGCCCGTACTGCTCTATGACTTTAACTGTAGTGGAAGTCAGGCCTATATACGTCTGGCTCGAGAGTTGTTACGGCGAGAAACCTTAAAAGCGGCATAGCTTTTGGGGGCAGGTTGGGGCTTTAATTCAATAATATCAGGTAATATTTCAAGGAATCTTCATCTAATGACAGCAAAGGAAAAAGCAAAATCTCAAAAGGGGCTGGGGCGCGGGTTATCTGCCCTGTTGGTCTCTACGGATAAAGAATATGCGGATCTTTCCGCGCCATCCGCGTCACGTGACAGGGACCTGCCTATTGAGTTTCTGGTGCCAAACCCCTATCAGCCCAGACTTTTTTTTGATGAAGAGAAATCAGCCGATCTGATACAATCCATTAAAGACCGAGGTATATTACAACCCCTTTTGGTGCGCCGGCGCGGGGATTTGGATGAATATGAAATAATTGCCGGAGAACGAAGGTGGCGTGCGGCGCAAGCAGCTGAATTACACCATGTTCCGGTTATTATACGTGAAATGACCGATGGTGAAGCGCTTGAAATTGCGCTTATTGAAAATATACAGCGTCACGACCTAAGCCCCATTGAGGAGGCCAGAGGTTATAAGCGGCTTATGGATGAGTTTCATCACACCCAGGAACAGCTGGGTCATATTGTGGGAAAAAGCCGCAGTCATATTGCCAATATCTTGCGTATGCTGGTTTTGCCTGACTCTGTCCAGAAACTGGTTATGCAGGGAAAGCTTTCCATGGGTCATGCTCGCGCCTTGATCACGGTGGATGATGCGGAGGCTGTGGCAAAAAGGATTGTCGCTGAGGGGTTGAGTGTCCGTCAGGTTGAGGCCATATCGAAAAAGGGCAAAGCAAGCCCCGCCTCGCCCATGAAGAAAGCAGATAGAATGCGGCCGGTTAAGCAGAATAAAGATGCAGACACGGTCGCTTTGGAAAACGACTTGTCTCTTGCGCTTGGGCTGACCGTATCTATTGACTTTAACAGCGATGAAAGCGGTGAGTTGCGACTCCAATATAAAACACTGGAGCAGCTTGATGATATTTGCCAGAAATTAAGCCGCTGACCTAATCAAAACCACATTGTAAGCGGCCTAACTCCTTGAAAAACAACCGCAAAAAATCATTTTAAGCTTAAAAAGACCAATTTGGTCTTTTTCTGGTTGACATCTCATGAAATAAGTCGCATCTAATAAGGATACCGGGTTGGTATGGTTCACCTGATGTAATGTATGCCCGAAGGATTTAAGCGCGCATGATAAAATTATCAAATTTGGCTGATTATGCGGTTGAACTTATGTGCTGTATAGCTTTAAAGCCAGAAAGCATCCGTGGCTCGGCCAGTTTGGCAGAGCAGACAAAAATCCCGTTGCCAACAGCAAGCAAGATACTGGGGCTAATGGTGAAGGCGGGCTTGCTGGTCTCGCACCGTGGCTTGAACGGGGGTTTTTCATTGGGCATTGGTGCAGACAAAATATCAATTACAGATATTATTGAGGCCGTAGATGGCCCGGTACAGCTTACCAATTGTCTTGGCGAAGATGCCGACGACTGTGATCGGATAAGCAGTTGCGGAACCAGAAGCCAATGGTACAGAATAAATGAAGCGGTAAAGGATGCGCTCGGCAGCGTGTTGCTTTCCCAGATGATTGAGAGTGTGCCGGATTTTATCGGGGATGGTATGGTCGATGACTTGCCTCTGATAAGCAAATTAATAAACTAGGTCGTAATAATGGTTGCAACAGAACAGGCAAAACAAACTGTAAAAGACGTCTCCGGTGAATATAAATACGGTTTTGTCACTGATATTGATACGGAAAAAGCGCCTAAAGGTCTTAATGAGGATGTAATCCGCTTTATTTCCGCCAAGAAAAAAGAGCCTGAATGGTTGCTTGACTGGCGGCTAAAGGCCTATGAAAAATGGCTGAAAATGGAAGAGCCCAAATGGGCCATGGTCAATTATCCTGAAATAGACTTTCAGGATATATATTATTATGCGGCCCCGAAATCCTCTGAAGACGGGCCGAAAAGTCTGGACGAAGTTGATCCGGAATTGCTCAGGGTTTATGAAAAATTGGGCATATCCCTTAAAGAACAGGAGGTTCTTGCGGGTGTTGCTGTTGATATTGTTTTTGACAGCGTTTCTGTTGCGACAACTTTTCGTAAAAAACTGAAAGAAGCCGGTATTATTTTCTGCTCAATTTCCGAAGCCGCCCATGATTATCCGGAATTGATGAGAAAATATCTGGGTTCTGTCGTCCCGGTGACGGATAATTATTATTCCGCACTGAACAGCGCGGTATTTACTGATGGCACCTTTGTTTATATCCCAAAAGGCGTACGCTGCCCCATGGAGCTCAGCACGTATTTTCGTATAAACGAAGCAAATACAGGACAGTTTGAGCGGACGATCATCATCGCGGATGAGGGCTCGTATGTGTCTTATCTGGAGGGTTGTACCGCGCCGCAGCGGGATGAAAATCAACTGCATGCCGCGGTGGTAGAGCTGGTCACCCATGATGATGCGGAGATTAAATATTCTACGGTCCAAAACTGGTACCCCGGCGACAAGGACGGCAAGGGCGGCATATATAATTTTGTGACCAAGCGCGGGGCTTGCCGGGGCAAGAATTCAAAAAT
>Ga0256839_1005781_pt1 | contig 11230 bp, 10 predicted proteins | sample 354166metaG_FD_185968 | JGI IMG/M metagenome (GOLD analysis project Ga0256839, IMG submission 185968) | Hydrothermal vent microbial communities from Mid Atlantic Ridge, Atlantic Ocean - 354-166 | ecosystem: Environmental > Aquatic > Marine > Hydrothermal vents | place: Atlantic Ocean: Mid... | reverse complement strand
GTTGCAGCGTGTTCTGGGCGATCAGAGATCCAACATTCGTGTTGATTCGGGTCATTTCATTTCACCCCTTGTCGTGGTGTCCTTGGCGGAAGTCGACTCGGCCTGGATGTGAGTCGGTCGTCGCTGTCACTGGGAATCCGGCGACCATCCGATGGGAGGCGACTCACATCGACATCTCAATCTGTGCTCATTCGCTCTGCCGGCAGCGTGAGCCGGCGGCCCACAAAGCGACAAACTCGATAGCCGGTCACTATTCGTGATCGTCTCGCAAGCCTGCACGCTTTAGGCAAGCTGTAAAAATGTAGGTCGCATTTGCACAGATGAAAGCCAGTTTTTTCGTTTTTTTGACTTCCGCTGCGACTTGCGGCTGATCCGCTAACACGTTGCTACAGATGAGGTTGCGGCATAGCTGGGACGGTCGGACGTTCCGTCAGGGATCAGCGTGACCCCAATTCATCCAATTCTCCCGGCTCGGTTCGGGACGCTTTCATGTTTTCGCGCTGGATCGCCTCATACACTTCCCGGCGATGAACGGGAACATCCTGTGGCGCATCGATGCCCAGACGAACCTTGTCCCCTCGGATATCGACGACCGTTATCACAATGTCATCGCCGATGATGATGCTCTCATCACGGTGTCGGGACAAAACCAGCATGACAATGTCCTTCCTTGTGCTCAGGGTGCCTTCGAGCGGACCATGCGTCACTCGCAACTGGTTCCACTCATCGGCCACCCCGCCACTGAGAAATCAGCCGTGGTGGCCACCGTGTGCGTTGTTCGGAACGCAACGGCTGTAGAGCGCCCGATCATGCCGATCGTTTCAGGGAATCGGCCCGCACCGGAAGGACGTATTGCAGCGGATAATCGTCGCTGGTGACCACTTGAACGCTCAGCCGTTTCGAGGCGTTGAACAGCAGGGGGCCTCGCAGATCGGTGGTGAGCGCCGTGCCGGCAGACGCCACCGTCGTCAACACGAACAGCAGGTCGTCATCGTCGAGTTGCAACGGTTCCAGTTCGCTGGGCGTGACCCGCACCCGATAGCCCCGGACGAAGCGTCGCGGGCTGATCAACGGAAGCGCCAGGCGAGAGTGGCTGACCGATTGGATCCACACCAGGGGACTCGCCTCATCCTCTCCCAGCAGCAGCCACTGGGTGGCGGTGGGAAACCCGATCAGTCCGCTGGGAAACGTCCAGATCTGGTCTCGAGTGACGTGAAACTTGCCAAAACGAGTTGTTTCGACCGTCAATGACGTGGACATGCGAGAATTGCCTCCCGGCCGATCGGCTGGCTGCCCCGAACTCGGCGCACTCAAATCGATGAGAATCGAACAAGTTGCTTTCCTTATCGGCAGCTCAACACGACCGATTCCAGAAAAAGAGCCGATCGACTCGGGAAAACCGTTACAGTTTCCCAGGGTGCCGCCGGACGGAACGACAGGGCCTCGGTCACAGCGTTTTCAGGAATTCAATCAGGTCTTTTCGCTGAGCCTCACTCAAGCCGGGACTTCCCGACACGTCCTGCGGTCGGTGGTACTTTCGGAGTAGCGCGTCCAATGAGGCGGCTCGCCCGTCGTGCATCAGGCGGAGGCGCAGGGCCGCGCCGCGAAGCGACGGTGTGTTGTAGCCCGGATACCGGTCGGACGCCGCTCCGCTGCCCACATCATGGATCTCACCGTCGGTGTAATGCGGTCCGCTGTGGCAATCGGCGCATCCGGCTGCGGACCCGAAAAAGATCTTCCGGCCACGTGCGATGGCGAGTCGGTCCCGCGAGTCGTCCACCGCAAAGGGATTGACTGGCCGTTTGAGCTGATCGAAAAACGAGAGGAGCGCATCGATCTCCTTTTCGCTGGGGGGTGTTCCCAGCATGGTCGACGTGAGCGATTTGGTCATGGCCCCCCGCAGATCGGTTTGCCAACCGTGCCAGGTCCATGGTCCCGTTCGAGGAAGATCATAAAGAGGGAGGATAGTCTTGAACGTTCGAGGCGAACCATCGTTGAGCGTGTCGGTGGCGACGGCGTTGGTGCCGCCATCTTGGTGGCAGGTGTGGCAACTATACCACTGATCGAGGCTGCGGGTGGCATCGTAGAAGATGGCGGCTCCCCGTCGCGCCGGCGATGGTTCGCGAGGGCCACCCAGGTCGATTTCATGGCCGACACGGAATTCCCTCAGATCGACGACCTGAACGCTGTTTCGCAGGTAGTTGGCCACATACACCGTCGTGCTGCCGGGAGCTGCCGCGATTCCCTGGGGTCGGCCACCCAATGCGATCCGCCGGAATCGCGTCTGGTCGGGAATCAGTCGAGGGTCCATGTGATCGGTTCCCGCATAATCGCGCCAGGGAAGACGTTTCCGGCGAAACCACAACAGCTCGTGGGTTCCGCCCGCGGTCATGACCCATTGACGGCCGTCGCCCACCCACGTCATGTCACACGGATCGGCCACGGCTCGCCCTCGCTGGTCCAGCGTGAGGATTCGGCGGGTTCCCGAGTCGTCCAGGGGGATGCGTCCCATCCGACTTCCCCAGATCCAGCCTCGTCGAATGTTGGTCGCGTTGATGGGAAAGGCCCGGTACATCATCCATGGCAGCCAGACTTCGCTGCCGTCGGCCGAGAACATGGGTTGTCCCTGGTTGAGAGCGCGGAAGGAACGTTTCTGAACACGTCCCCGGTCCAGATCGATGATGGCGATGCCCTGCTCTCCGGCCAGCGTGACGGCCAAGTGCGAGCCTGCAGGGGAAATCGCCAGTCGCTCGGGCCAGTTGCCGACCTCGATGGTGCGAACGACTTCTCCGCTGTCTCCATCCAGCTCCACGACCCGCCCGGCCGCTCGCTGCGCCACCCATAGCGATCCCCGCTGCGGATTCCAGACCAGGCCCCACGGGTGATAGCCGACGGTCCGGGTCTGCATCTTTGTGAGTTTTCCATCTTCGATGGCCAGTCGAACCACCGTTCCACTGTCGCGGCAACTCATCCAGACCTGATCCGGTTCTCCTCCAGCCACGACGGATACGGGATACTCGCCCACCTCGATTTCGGCGGCGACGCGTTGTCTTGCCACGTCAATCAGCGTCGCGGTGCCGCTCGTCTGATTGGCGGTAACCAGCCATTTTCCGTCGGCGGTGAAGGCCAGGTCGACGGGCGAGCGGTCTTGGATCGGTCGATCGGCGGCAGCGACAGCCGTCAGCATCCAACCGACGGCGATGGCAATGGGGGGGATTCTCATGAGGATTCGCTCCGGCGCGACCGATCGAAACGGTGAGGATGTGCAGGGGCACGGGAAAGTGTAATGGGCAGCAGGCCCGGGGGCCAGCGTTTTCCGCCTGCGTTGACGTCGTTTCGCGCGGACTGATATAATCGCCGTCCAACGGGGGCGGCAATATCGATTCCTTTGATTCCAGTGAGGACGATCATGGCAACGGCAGCGGAAAACAAGATCTACGACGAGATCACGCAGTGCATCGGCGGCACGCCGCTGGTCAAGTTGCGACGGATCACCAAAGGGTGTGAAGCGATGGTCGTGGCCAAACTGGAGAACATGAATCCGCTCTGGAGCGTGAAGGACCGCATTGGCCGAGCGATGATCGACGCGGCCGAACGGGACGGCAAGATCGGAGCTGACACGGTGATCATCGAGCCGACGAGCGGCAACACGGGAATCGCGCTGGCCTACGTTTGTGCGGCTCGCGGCTACCGCTTGGTGGTGACGATGCCCGAGAGCATGTCGATCGAGCGCCGCCGGTTGCTCAAGGCATTGGGTGCCGAAATCGTGCTCACACCGGCCGCCGAGGGCATGCCGGGCGCTGTGCGGAAGGCGACCGAATTGGCGGAATCGAACGCCAACTACTTCATGCCTCAGCAGTTCAAGAATCCGGCCAATCCCGAGATTCACCGCAAGACGACGGCGGAGGAGATATGGCGGGACACCGACGGGAAGATCGACATCTTTGTGGCCGGCGTGGGCACCGGGGGAACGATTACCGGTGTGTCGGAAGTGATCAAGTCTCGCAAACCGGAAATGAAATCGTATGCCGTGGAACCGGCCAACAGTCCGGTGATTTCCCAGCGCAAGCAGGGTCAGGAGCTGAAGCCGGGCAAGCATGGGATTCAGGGGATCGGCGCCGGCTTCATTCCCGATGTGCTCAACATCGATGTGGTCGATGCCACCGTTCCCGTTCAGGACGAAGATGCGATGGCGACGGCGCGTCGATTGGCGACGGAAGAAGGGATCTTTTGCGGTATCAGCAGCGGAGCGGCTTGCTGGGCCGCCCTGCACCTGGCCCGACAACCAGAGAACGCCGGAAAGCTGATCGTCGTCGTGCTTCCCGACTTGGGAGAACGCTATCTGTCGACACCGTTGTATCCCGACTGAACCTCGACGCCGATGGCCCCCGCCCCTGCGGCGTGCGTTCTCCATCCGGTGCCGCTCGCCGCTGTCGCCTCTGAGCCTGTTCGTTCCGCGCGACGGGCGGTACAAGGCTGTCACAAGACTTCTGGCTGCGAGCGATACGCTCGAGGCCGAAAAACGATGCGGGCAGTCGGGCGACGGGTTCTGAGAGGCTGTCACAAGACTCCCTGTCGCAAGTGACCCGTCCGAGGTCGGGCGACCGTACGACGGGGTTTGTTACAGGCACGAAGAGCTCTACGGAAAGAACCACGATGACCGATGCAGCAGGCCGCCGTGCGCTCATTACCGGTATTACCGGCCAGGCCGGCTCGTATCTGGCCGAGCTGCTGCTGGAAAAAGGCTACGAAGTTCACGGCGTCATTCGGCGGGCCAGCACGTTGGTCACGGAGCGAATCGGCCATCTGGGAACCGATGCCGACGAACGGACCGATCGTCTGGAGTTGCACTATGGCGACTTGTCCGATGCCACCGGGCTGACAAGCATTGTGCTGGACACCGAACCGGACGAAATCTACAACCTGGGTGCCCAGAGTCATGTGCGCGTGTCGTTCGACCAGCCGATCTATACGGTCGATATCGTAGCCCTCGGGGCCTTGCGGATGCTGGAAGCCGCTCGGTTGTTGCAACAGCGGAAGAACGTGAAGTTCTATCAGGCCTCCTCCAGCGAAATGTTCGGGAAGGTGGATGAGGTACCGCAGCGGGAAACAACACGATTCCACCCTCGAAGCCCTTACGCGTGCGCCAAAGTGTTCGCGTTCCATCAGACCGTCAACTACCGGGAAGCCTACGACCTGTTCGCTTGCAATGGGATCCTGTTCAACCACGAATCTCCCCGGCGCGGAGAGATGTTCGTCACTCGGAAGATCACTCGAGCGGCCACGCGCATCCGAGAAGGTCTCCAAGAGAAGCTGTCGCTGGGAAATCTGGATGCCCGGCGAGACTGGGGATATGCCAAAGACTACGTGGAGGCCATGTGGCGAATGCTGCAGCAAGACACGCCGGATGACTATGTGATCGCCACGGGAGAGACCCACTCCGTCCAGGAGTTCCTCGAGCTGGCCTTTGCTCGAGTCGGTCTCGACTGGCGGGAGCATGTCGAGACCGATCCGCGACTACTGCGTCCCAGTGAAGTCGACTGTCTGCAGGGGGATGCCTCCAAAGCTCGCCGCGAGCTGGGATGGCAACCCGCCACTTCTTTCGAAGAGCTCGTTCACCTGATGGTGGATGCCGATTGGGAATTGGCTCGAGCCGAAGGGGCCCACCGTGCGTCCGACGGGGAAAAAGGGCGTTAGAGGCTGTCACAAAACTCCATGCTGCAAGCAACACTCCCGAGGCCGAAATGCGGCGAGACCCAGGAGGGAAAACCGGCAGAGGGCGTGAGTCAGCGGCTTGAAAATCCTTGCTCCGCTCCGCCCAGTCCGTCACAATGCAAGGGAGCCTCCGCGGCTTGATGATCCGCGGATTTGCGAGGGGTGCTTTCGGGCCGGAAGGTTGAGCATGACCGCGAAACGAATACGGACAATTATCGCCTTGTGGTGGATCGCCGTGGCCGTGGGAGGAGACGCCGCGGCGATGAGACCTCCCAAGCGGAGCAGGAACCGCCGGGCTCAGGCCATGCGGCGCCAGCAGGTAGCGGCCCAAAAACGCTATCAGGAATACTTGAAGGAGGCGGCGAGACGCGCGGCGGCTATCCAATCCGCCACGAGCGAGTGGAAACAAGCCGAACTCCGGTATAAGCAACTGAAGGCCAAACTTCGGCGAGATTACTTGAATTCGGCTCAGGTCACTGCCGCCGAAAAACAGCGAACGCAGACGCGCCGGGAGTACGAGATCCAGCGAGCGCGAGTCTGGGACCGCTTGGCCAAGGACCGCTCCTATCAACGCCTGGTGGACGAGAGGGACGACCTTCAGTCTCGACTGGACGCTTTGCGGGATTCGGGAGAGAACGCAAGCGAACAGACTCGAGCCTTGGTCAGAGAGCTGACGGAAGTGAACGGGGCCTTGGCCCGGATGAAAGCAGCCGCCGTCGATGCGGACGCCGACGCTTCGGCGGCGCTGCACCGCTACAAGGCGGCCCAACGGCATCTCCGTGACCTCAAGCGGCGTGTTTCGGACGTCCTGGCTCGCGAGCCGAAGCTGAACGCGGCATTGGCCGATGTCCAGCAGGCTCGCGCCAAGCTGGTGCGGGCCTACGTTGCCGGTGGGAAACCTCAGGGCAAAGCCAAGTCCCCCAGCCGGTCCGCCGGTAAGAAGAAAAAGGGTGGCAAAAAGAAGTAGTCGGCACGTAGTTACTGGCTCGGTTCCCGATTGCGATCATAATAGAAAGATGGAAACGTCCTGCAGTGAGCGGAACAGGGCGAAAACCGGCAGGGTGTTGTGCAGAGCCCATCACAATGGGATTCGGTATGGTGAGTTTTCGGGACAGACATTCCATGAGGCATCGGCGTAGTTCCGCATTCAAGTGTCGGCGATGGCGGGCGTGGACTCTGGCGAGTGTGTTATGCCTGGCCGTGGTGCTTCTGATCGGGGCCGACCATCGGAAGACGAGTCGGCGGGCCAAACCCCCTGCCTTCGATCCCAAACGAGTGGGTTCTACGTTTTTTCCGGACGTGTTTGCCAAACTGCAGGGAGACCGGCCTGTACCCGGTACCGGTGACGGACAGGCGTCACGACCGGACTCGCCCGGCTCGCCGATGGAAGGTGGTGGTTCGAGCAGTTCGGTGGCGTGGGATGAACTCATTTCCGCCTCGTCGATCGAGGACGAAGTGAAATCGCTGAAACTGGCGCTCAACCAGTCGGTGACCACTCCCAGTCAGTTTCGCAGCCGAGGATACAAGGCGGCGCGGCGGGAGTTCACTCTGCTCAATATGTTGTTCTGGATCGTGGAGCATTACCAGGGGGAGGTGCGTTGGAAGGCCGATGCGAAGGCGGCTCGGCAAAAGTTCGGAAGCGTGGCGGGGAACGCGAAAGCGGGCGCCAACGAACAGACTTATGCGCAAGCCAAGCAGACGAAGGATTTGCTCGATCGATTGTTGCGCGGCGAGCGAGCGGGGGTGGAGCCGGACGAAGACGAAGAAGTCAGTTGGGAACCGGTTTCTCCTCGTCGGCCGTTGATGCAGTGGTTGGAACAGCGGTACGAAGCCGATTTGAAAGCCTGGACCAGCAACGACAAGGAGTTCCAGGCCCACAGCGAAGATGTGTTACGGGAGGCCGAGGTCGTGGCGGCGATTGGCCAATTTTTCTTGGAGGAGGGCATGGAGGACGCCGAGGACGAGGAATACCGCGCCTTCAGTGAACAAATGAAATCGGCAGCTCGATCCGTTGTGTCCGCCGTCAAACAGAATGATCTGGCAGCAGCTCAGACGGGCGTGGGACAGATCTCCCAAGCCTGTTCGAATTGCCATGAGGCCTACCGCTAGGGAGCCGTGAGGCGGGGCAATTCGATAGGCGTGTCGTCGATCGGCCATTGGACTTGCGGGAGAACGACCCGTGGCGGTTTCTCCTGCGGCTGCCAATGCCACTCCCGATCGCTCATCGGTCCGCGCAGACTCTCCGGCGGCTCCTCCCCCATTGCGATGCGGATCGTCCAGCGGAGCGCTTGGGCCAGTTCTCGGTCCGTGGCCTGCCATCGCAGCAGATGTTCCACGTCCGGCAGCAGGAACTCTGCGGCGAACCATGGGTAGCCCGTGGTACCGCTCAGCGACCGGAATTCCTTTTCAATGGCCTGATAGGTCTGGTGACGACGCGGGTAGGAGAGCTCGGATTGCTCGATGAGCCTGCGCATGGCCCGCAAATAGAAGGCCTCGTCGTCATCCAATCGCGTGGCCACGTGGACCGCGAGCGCTTCGGCCTGCCGACGCCGACGGAGTTGTGTCAGTTCCTCTTTCGTCAGCAGAGACATCCAATAGCCGGCCCGCAACAACTCATAGGTGTGCAGTCCGACAGCGCGATCCCCGATCAGCGCTTGACGGTCCGCAGGCCAGTCCTCGAGTTGAGACTCGACGATCGAGAGAACGGTCGCGAACGTTTCGTGATGAGCCAGCGGAGATTGCAATAGACTCTGCCCGGTACGCAACCACTCGACGCGAGCTCGTGCGGCCGCCACTCGGGTCACGGCGTGAGGCATCCGGGAGAGCTCGTCGATCCATCGCCCGGCCGTGCTCCAGGCCACGAGTCCTCGAGACAGATCGTGTTCCAGCACGGCGAGCGCCGTGTTCAGGCATTCCAGCCGGACCAAACCGCGCACCACATCGACGAACGACAAATCGCTGAGCAGCCCCTGGTCGATCGGCACGTAGAGGCCGAAGTCGGCTCGAGCCAGTATGGTTTCGGCATCCGTTCGCACCTTTTCCCAACGCCGGGCCAATTGACGATAGGCGGCTAGATCGGAGGGATCGGGGACGAGTGCGGCGCGGGGAAATTCCCGCTCCATTTCCTCGAGCCACTGTTGTCGTTGGGAAAGGGGAAGCAATTCCACCAGCGCTCGGGTCGAGCGGACACGGCTATCGCGAGTCGGATGTCGGCCGTCGGGAAGCAGGGCCGTGTCTTCGGGAGCCGCCAATGCCTCGGGCGTCGCGTGCTCGCTGCGCAGCCGCTGGAGCTCTTGCTGGAGTTCGTGATGCGAGGCCTGTTTCAACAAGGGCAATGAGGCGTAGCTCGCCAGCGTGTCTGCATCGAGTTTGCGCTTGGGCGTCTGTTCTCGACACGCCATGAGTACCGCGATCAGGCATCCCAGTATCAGCGGATTCGCGACGCGACGTACCGAACGCCGGTTCCACCGTTTCGCGTCTTGAGGAATTCCATCCATGTTCATGCAAACGTCAGCTTGTGGCGACTTTGGCTCGCCGCCGGGGGGTCTTGTTCGAACGAGCGGGTACGGCGTTCCAGGGGCCCGGTGGTTGCAAATCGACCAGTTCGGCGACTCCGGCCGCAGCCAGTTCGGCTCCAGACAGATAGCGGCCAGGTTCCATCCACCTTCTTAGCTGTTTCTCCGGGATTTGCAGGTACTTGGCGAGCATCGCATCCATCGAGGTCTCGAGCTTGCCGAAATGGCGCGCCCACTCGGCGGCTTCCGATAGGGCGACATGTTCTTCGCTTTGCCATTTCATCGGATGGAACAAGAAGACGCTGGTTGCCGTGACCAAGCGTCGCGCACACGCGGCGAAGGGCCACAACGCCGCTGACGAGCATTCACCGGTCACGACTGCCGTGAGTCGCAATTGGCGCAGCGATATCACGGACAGCAAGGACATCGCACTGTAAGCGCCTCCACCAGGCGAATTGATGTAAAGCGTACAGGATCCTCCAAAGGGAACCGCGAGGAGTTTTTCTGTCAGATCGGCTTCGTGCTCAGTCAAGTCTCCGATAAGAGCGATTTCCAGGGAACGATCGTAGTGCGAATCCAGATCGGTCATTGAATCAGGTCCTTCTCGTGGGATTTCCTGGTGATGCGAGCCGCAACGCCCACGCGCCGGTTCGTCGACTCGCTGCGGACGCCGCATAGGGGACGTCCACTTCCGTTGGTATAACGATCGCAGCGCGAAGATGCAAGTTAATCGCCCCCCCAAGATGGCGCCTTTCGCCTCGATCCGACCTCATCGAGACCCGCCGGTAGCGCCGCCGGTCGGATCAGCGGCACTTCGCGGAAACGGGAAAGGGACCCGCCACCGGTATCGATTCCACCGGTCCGCTGCGATTATACTGGTGAGTGTGGCGCCATGGTGCCGAGGACGCGAACCGCCGAAGCAGCATACTGCAGAGAGATTGTGGCAGAATGGGAATCAGGTTTCTGTGCGAGCACTGCAACAAGCGGCTCAATGTGAAGTCGTTCCTGGCTGGAAAGAAGGGACTCTGTCCACATTGCGGTGGGCGCATCCGGATTCCCTTGGAAAGTCAGGTGGCGACGACGAGCGGCGGGGGAAATCGTTCGGTCGGAAGTGGCGACGAAAACGAGTCCGGTGAGTGTAGTGATGCTTCCTGGTCGGCTTTCGGCGACTCGCAGACTCCAGCCGCTCCGGTGGTCGATGCGGCAGGTCGCGCCGAGGGTGCCGTGTGGTATGTCAGTCCTCCCGGGGGTGGTCAGTATGGCCCGGCCCCGCGAGAAACCGTCGAACAGTGGATTTCCGAAGGTCGCATTACGGCCGATACGCTGGTATGGTGCGACGGTTGGGACGAATGGGAAGTCGCGTCGCGCCATTTTGTCCAGTTTCAGTTGGGTGAGCCCACGGAAACGGGGGCCGAGGAGACGGTAGATAATCGTCTCGTGCCGTCCGGCGTGGAAGCGGTGCTGCCCGCGGAACCCCTCGATCCTCCTTCGACCGGCACCAAGCCAACCAAATATGTGTTGGGGCGGTCTGCCGGATACCGTGGAGCCCGTCAACGCTCCTTCTTGTGGATCGGCATCTTCTCTTTCTTGGCCGTCCTACTGCTCGGCGCGCTGGCGCTCGTGTTGATTTTCGGTTCGTCGTGATCGGCGCGCCGATGCAACCGCTGTTTCGGGCGCGCCGTCAGCTCGCGCTGGCGGGCGGGCGGGGGGAAGACCAGCGGCGATCACTTTATCGCAGCAGCGCCAGCACGTTTTGCGGCTGCTGGTTGGCGATCGCCAATACCGACGTGGTCGATTGGACCAGAATCTGGCTTCGCGTCAACTGAGCCGTTTCGGCGGCGAAGTCGGCATCGCGGATCAAGCTGAGAGCGTCGGTCAGATTGGCCGACACGTCCTTCAGCGAGGCGATATTGGTGTCGATGGCCGTTCGTTGAAGGGCTCCCAACCGGCCTCGCAGCTTGGTCACTTTCGTCAGCGCCTCCTTGACGATCTTGGCCGCT
>Ga0256839_1005780_pt1 | contig 11231 bp, 8 predicted proteins | sample 354166metaG_FD_185968 | JGI IMG/M metagenome (GOLD analysis project Ga0256839, IMG submission 185968) | Hydrothermal vent microbial communities from Mid Atlantic Ridge, Atlantic Ocean - 354-166 | ecosystem: Environmental > Aquatic > Marine > Hydrothermal vents | place: Atlantic Ocean: Mid... | reverse complement strand
TTCTATGCTAGTATCAACAAAAACACAGGGGTTTCGAAAAGATGCTCCAAGGAAATCTTCCAGGTGCGCGGAAGGCGGTCGGGTCGAATTCCTCTTCCTCGTGCGTCGACCTCTCGCAGGCCCAGGAGGGAGCGAGAAGTCCCTCTTGCAAGCTCAGAGTTCCGGCTCCGTGGGGAGCCCTGGTGGGAGGAATGTTGGGAGCCCTCCTCATCCCCGTCCTGGGATGGGCCGATGTCACGGGAACCTTGACGGTGGAAACCCTGTGGAGCCCCACGCAGAGCCCGTCCTATCAGGCGGAAGAACGGATCTATATCCTCGATCTCCGCGTGCACGCCTCGATCGGGGTGCTGGCCAGCGGGCTGTTGTTCGAGGTAGACGCCCAACTGGGGGTGCCGGGGGTGGAGCACACGGTGCTGTCGGCCTCGGGCACGCTGGGGGCCCTCTACTTGAAGGCTCAGGTTGCGTTTGCCCAGCCCTACACGGCAATCAGCTTGACGTCCTCGCTGACTGGCCTGCTCAACGCCTTCGTCTTCACGGTCCCTATCGGTCCGCCTCTGTTCGTAACCCAGCGGGTGGAAGCCTCGTTCACGCTCTTCGGCGTGCTCCTTCGGAACGTCGCGATCTTCGAGGACGTGAACTTCCAGCATCCCTTCCCGCTGCCGCCCTTAGGAGGAGGCGGAGCGGTGTTGCCCGCCTACACCGTCCAGTCGCAGAGCTTTCGCTTCGGGGACATCCTGACGATCCAAGGGCAGCTCTATAACGGCGCGAGCGTGGCTCTGAGCGTGGCGATCAACGCCGATCCCTCCCAAGCGACGACGATCAAGGGCCACAGCTTCGCCGGAGCCGTCTTGGACAGCGAGGTCTTGACGTTCGTCCGGGAGACGATCGCCCTGCAGGGGTGGCGGATCGGCCCGGTGACGGTGAGCCTCTTCGCCCTCTTCGAGGACGGGCAGATCGCCGCCTCGGGGTCGTTGACGTATCCCTTCTCCAGCGGCCTCTTCAGCGTGACGTTCGCCTCCCCGACGGACCAGAAGACGGTGATCCCCCTCGTGCCCACGTCCGTAAGCCTGACCCTCACCCGGCTGCCCCTGACCTTGATCGCCTCCCTCGACCCCCTTGGGGGGAAGATCACCAGCATCACGGGATCCAGCAGCGTCGCTCTGAGCCCCATCGCCTCGCTGGCGCTGCAGGTGATCGGAGCCCCCGGCTCGGGGGTGCAGTCCTTCACCGCGGCCCTGCTGGTCGACCATCCCTCGGGATTTACGGTCTCCAGCCGGGCGAGCTTCTCCCCCAGCGCTCCCCCGGTGGGGGCGACGACGGTGACCGCCGACCTCACGCCCTTCCTCCAGGTGCGAGGGACGGTCACGATCGCGCTCCCCAACCCGCAGCCCCAGGTCCTCCAAGCGGGGCTGTCCGCGACCTACCGGTTCTAGTTTTAGACCTCTCTCTCGTTCGCGCGTGGATCCGCGCGCAGGGGAGGGCCGGCTTCGGTCGGCACGCCCTTCGTCGTCCCGGCTCCTGCGCCCCGGGGGACCGGGGTCCTTGACGGGGGGTAGGGTTCCGGGTAGCGTCCTACGATTCGCCATGATGTTCGTCGATCCCCTCCGCGAGGTGCGCCGCCTGGTGGCCGTCCTCCACTCGGAAGAGAGCCCCACACAGGTGGGGCTCGGCTTCGCGTTCGGGGTCCTGGCGGGGCTCGTCCCCTGGGGGGCGAACACCCTGCTGTGGCTGGTCGTCGCCTTCCTGCTGAACGTGAGCTTCCGCGCCGCGCTGCTGGCGTTCGCCATCTTCCGCCTCCTGGCTTGGGGGCTCCTCCCCGTAAGCCACGCGGTCGGGCGCCTCCTGCTGGAGCCGGAGGCTCTCGAGCCCCTCTGGAGCGGCTTGTCCCATGCGCCCGGGCTCGCTTGGTTGGGGCTGAACCGCTACGCGGTGGTGGGGAGCTACGCGCTAGCCCTGCCTGCCGCGGCCTTGGCCTTCTTCGGGGTTCGGGGCTTCGTGCGGACGTATCGCGAGTCGCTCTTCGCCCGGGTCGAGCGCTCTCGACCCGGGCGGGTCCTCTCTCGACGGGAGCGGCTCTTCCGCCTCCTGCAGTGGCTCCTGGGCGGCGGCATCCGCTTTCGGACCCCCCGAAGGCGCGCGTGGCCGTTTCGCTACGTGCGGACGACGGCTCTGATCGTCGTGCCCCTGCTGTACGCGGCGGCGTACGGGGTCGTTGCGCTGTGGGCTCCGCTCTTCGTGAGCGAGGTCGTGGCCCGCGGGGCCGCCCGGGTGATCGGCGGGGAGGTCTCCGTGGAGGAGGCGCAAGCGAGCGCCCTCACCGGACGCCTCACGCTGCAAGGGCTCACCGTACAAGACCCCAACCGCCCCGGGGAGGACGTGCTCCGAATCCGGGAGATCGTCGCCGATCTCAGCCTCTGGGGTCTCGCAAGCCGCCGGGTGGTCCTCGACGAGCTCGTCGTCGGCGAAGTCTTCTTGCACGTGCGCCGGGAGGAGGACGGCTCGCTCAACCTCGACGACCTCTCCGAGGGTCCCGATCTGCAACCCTATTTCGAGTGGCTCCGTGAGCAGGCGGGACGGGTCGACTGGGTCCAGCTCCTCCGCAAATACGGGGAGACGATTGGGAAGCGCTTGGTGAAGCTCTTCGAGCCGCAGCCCCCGCCGCCGAACGCCTCCCTGCTCCAAGACGGAAAGCCCCTGCCCGCTCCGGGGCCGACGTTTGTCGTAAAGCGGCTCCGGATCGAGCGCCTCCACCTGCGCCTCGTCGACGAGTTCCGCGGGCTCGGACACCGACAGGGACGGAGAGAGTTCCCCCCGGTGACGGCGGTGGACGTGGTCGTGGAGAACTTCGCCTGGCGACCGGAGCGGGGACGGGGGCCGATCACCCTGGGGCTGACGGCGTATCTGGACACCCCGGCCGCGGAGAGAGAAGATCCGGTGCGGTCCGGCGCGCGGGTGTCGCTCACCGCAATCTTCGACGAAGGAGCCCGCCCGCCTCGGCGCAGCTACGCTCTGCAAGCACAGGACGTCGACTGGGCCCTGTGGGGAGCCCTCTTCGAGCGCTCGCTGCCCGTGCGGGTGACGGCGGGGAAGCTCTCCCTGTCGGCCCGCGGGGTGCAGGAAGGGGAGACGTTGCGGGGGTGGGCCGCCTTGGTGCTTCGCGGGGTGCGCTGGGAACCCCGCGACCCGGGCCCCGTGTCCGGGGAGATCGAGCTCCCCCTGCTGCGTGCGATCCTCGAGGGCCTCGAGGCCTATGCGCAAGTGTGCCCCCTCCTCCTGCGCCTCGAAGTCGAGGGGACGCCCGGCGGTCGTTGGGTGTGGCGCTGGGATGACTCGCTCCGGGAGGCGGTCCAATGGGGCCTGCTCTGGAGGGGAGGCCTGCTCCGCAACCCGCTCCTGGAGCGCCTCTACTCCGAGCTGGGTCGGGTCCTGGTCCTGGCCGATCTCGATCGGGATCCCCGATGGGCCGAACTCCTCGCGGAGGTCGACTCCGCCGCGATGCCGGAGGCGGAGAAGGAGAAGGAGAAGGAGGGGGCAGGAGAAACGGTGCGCTGCGGAGATCTACCGCGGTGAAGCCGGAGATCCCCTTGGCTTCTCGGGGGATGCAAAGTGATCTGCAACACTTGACGTTCGGGCCTCCGTGGTGTAAGGGTATATCGCATACCGGACCGGTAAGGTGACAAGGGCAAACCCGTCGCGAGGCGGGGGCGCAAAGCCACGGGTCCCTCGGGGACGGCCGGGCTGCCGCACTTGCAGGGTCCTTCCGTTGAACGCCACAGAAGGAGGCGATCCGCGTTGTTGGCAGCGCGCGTTACGCTGGTAGCCCTGATGGGGCTCTTCCTCTGGAGTCAGTCGGTGGGACAGGCACAGGTCACCCAAGGGACGACCGTGATCTTCTCCGCGGCGGTGGTGCAGGCGCTCAGCTTCGACACCACGCTGGTGGACTTCGGCACCGTGGGCCAGGCGGAGTACGATCAGGGCTTCGCGGAGAAGAGCCCGGCCCAGGTGGCGACGATCAAGAGCAACGTCCCCTGGCAGCTGAACGTCCGGGCGGACGGGAGCACCTGGACGTACGCGCCCCCCACCGGGATGACGATCGCCGATCCCCTCAAGCCGGCTTCCGACCTGGAGTGGCGGTCCACCTCCACGGATCCGCGGGTGACGACGACCGTGAGCACGTACACGGCGATGGCGACCACGGACGCCCAGGTGGCCGCGGGCAACCGGGGGGCGAACATCCAGCTGGAGACCCACTTTCGGGTGCTGTTGGACTACCAGAACGACCCGGCCGGGGACTACCAGCTGACGCTCACCTACACGCTCACCACGCAGTGACGTCGTGTGTGTCGATGCGAGGGAACCCGAAGAAGGCCCGCTGGGCAGCGGGCCTTCTTCTCGTTGCCGTCGGGCTGGGGGCGGGTCCCGGCGGCCTCGGGCCGGAAGGTCCGGGGCTGTCGGTGCGGGTAGAGGGGCAGCCGATCACCTCTTGGCAGAACCCAAGCCAGCAGGTGGGGCTGTTCAGCAACCCGACCGGAGCCTTCGCCGACGGAGGGGGCCGCGCCCGCTTCCGGCAGTTCCAGATCCACTTCTACGGGGGCTACGGGATCGCGTTGCCGCCCGGGGCCCAGGTCGTGGGCCTCGAGGTGCGGCTCGACGCCTGGGACCGGAGGCAGCGGGGCGGCGTCCTGGCGGTGGAGCTCTCGTGGAACGGGGGAGCGGGGTGGACGACGACGGGCTACACCACCGGACCCCTTCCCGCGACGGAGCAGACGATCCTGCTCGGGGGACCTACGGACACGTGGGGGCGCTCGTGGACCCCTGCGGAGCTGAGCGATCCGAACTTCTGGGTGCGCATCTTCGTCTTGGGGTTCGACGTGCGCGGCGGGTTGGACTGGGTCCCCGTGCGGGTCTACTACACGCTGCCCGGCCAGAGCCTGAGCGTAGCCCCCATAACCGCGGACTTCGGGACCCTGGGGGGAGCGGATTACGACCGCGGCTACGGGGAGCTCAGCCCGGCCCAGACGGTCACCGTAGACAGCGTCGGGACGGACTGGGTGCTCTATGTGGAGTCCGACGCGCCTCGCTGGACGTACGCGGGCCCCTATCCGGATCCGCTCAAGCCCGCGGGGGACCTGCGGTGGCGGACGACCTCGAGCGATCCGCGGGTGACCGCCCTGGTGGGGACCTATACCCCCTTGAGCCCCACGCCGGCCCCGGCGGCCTCGGGGACCGCAGGGACGGGCATCGCCCTGGAGGTGCACCTGCGCGCCCGGCTCTCCTACGACCGCGATCCGCCGGGGTCCTATAGCTTGGGGGTGACCTACACCCTTACGACCCCGTAGGGCCCCCCGCTTCCGCCCGCCGCCGTGGATCTCAGGAACCGAGGAGGCGTCCGAGCAGAACGACGAAGCCCACGCCGAAGAACAGGGCGAGCAGGACGCGGAGGTTGAAGCGGCGATGGGCCTCGGGCAGCAGGTCCCCGGCCCCGATGTAGAGGAGATCCCCGGCGACGAAGGCGAGCGCCGGTTCCCAGAACGACGGGGGCAGGACCCCCGCGAGCAGCGCTCCCACGGGGTAGAGCGCTCCCGCCCCGCCCAGGGCGGCCAAGATTCGTCGTCGGCTCCAGCCGGCTTGGTCGAGGATCGCGGCCGAGGCCATCCCCTGAGGGACCTCGTGGGCGGCCACCGCCAGCGCCACCATCCCCCCCAAGAGGGGGTCCCAGGCGAAGGCCACGGCGATCCCCACCCCGTCGAGGACGTTGTCCAAGGCCATGCCCGCCATGGTCACCGGGCTTAGGGTGTGCACCTCGCACTCGGCCTCCCCGCAGGCGTGGAGCATCAGGCCCTTCTCCAGCGCGTAGAAGGCGAAGAACCCCAGCGCGAGGAAGCCGGCGTTCGCCCGCAGGTCCAGCTCCGGAAGCACGTCGAGGAAGACGACGGCCAGCAACACCCCGGAGGCGAAGGCCAAGAGGTACCGGGGGGAAGGCGACCACCGCCGGGCCGGGGGACCCAGGACGAGCCAACCGGCAACCCCGTCGGAGAGCCCCGTCAGGAGGGCCAGCAGCAGGGGGAGGAGTGCCTCGTTCGCGGGGGCGGGATGGGAGAGGTCCACGATGCGGTCGAAGTTGCGCTACGGCTCGAAGTCCTCCCAGCGGAATCCCTCGGCGGACTCCAAGACCCGGCGGACCCGGAGCTCGCTCTGCTCCAAACGCTTCCTGAGGGCGTCCGCCAGGCGGACTCCTTCCTCGAAGAGACGGAGGGACTCCTCGAGGGAGACCTCGGGGTCCTCCAGCGAACGGACGATGGCCTCCAATCGCTCCAGCCCTTCCTCTACCCGCAGCGTCTCCCCGCCTCGACCTTGTGCCTCCGTCCTCGACTCCATCGTCATCGTCGTGTCCCCTCCTCGGGCCGGTATGCCGCCATTCTACTGCCATTCTACAGGGCGGGACAACCCTCCCGGGGGTCCTCTCACCGGTCGGTCTAAGGGGCATCGGGCGGCAGGACCGAGACGGTGCGGGTTCGGCGCCCGAGGAGGCCGTCGTCGTCGGTGACCGTGAGGGTGACGCGGTAGTCCCCCGGCTCGGCGAAGACGTGCTCGACCTGAAGGCCCTCCGCGTCGGGGATCGCGTCGTCGTCGAAGTCCCACTCGTAGCGCACGATTTGCCCGTCCGCGTCGAACGAAGGGGAGGCGTCGAAGCGGACCGGCTCGCCCGCCCGGGGGCGCGCGGGCGCGAAGCGGAAGTCGGCCGTAGGGGCGAAGACCACCTCCGGGGGGACCTCGCGGACGCCGAAGAGGACCTCGACCGTCTCCCCGGGGGCGAGGAGGACGTCACGCTGCAGCGGGGTGGTCGGGGCGTAGCCGCGGGGGAGGGAGGCCCGGTCGAGGAGCACGCGCCACGGCCCGGGGTCGATCCCCGGGAAGGCGAAGCGCCCCTCGGCGTCCGTTACGGCCACGAGCTCTTCCTCGTCGGCTTCGGCTCCGGCTCCGCGGACGGCCCGGACCCGCACCCCGGCCAGCCCGGTCGTCTCCTCGGGATCGCGCACCCCGTCCCCGTCCGCGTCCCGGAAGACCGCCCCCTGGAGGCGGGCCACGGGGACCAGGGGGAGGTCCACCCGGGTGACCTCGCCGGCCCGCAGCTCGACCGCCCGAGGGAGCGGGACCCGACTCGTGAACGCCGCCGGGAGGGTGGAGACGTCCAGGGAATAGATCCCCGGCTCGAGAGGGGGGAAGCGGAAGAGCCCGCTTCCTTGCGGATCCGTGCGCGCCCGGAGGCCGTCGAGGGTCAAGATCACGTCGGGAACGCCGGGTTCGCCGGGATCGCGCACCCCGTCCCCGTCCGTGTCGCGGAAGACGAACCCTTCCAGCTGGCCCCGAGTGCGCAGGAAGGGGATCGGCATCTCGAAGGCGAGGGCGGTGCGCACCCCGACGCTCGCGCGGCGCACGCCCTCGGGCCCGAGCCGCAGGGCCGTGTCGAAGACCACGGAGAGCGAGCCCAGCTCGGCCTCCAGGGCCGCGGCGAGCGCGACCTCCTCGTCGAGGCGCGACAGATGGGCGCGTAAGCCCGCCCCTGGGAGGCGGAGGGCCATGCTCACCTGCACCTCGAGGCTCCGGTCGAGGAGGACGTCGGCGACGGGATCGCGCAACGAGGCCAGCTCCATCCGGAAGAGCGTCCGCAGAGGGGGCGTGCGCAGGTCGAGATCCCCCCGCCAGACGACCCGCTCGGCGTCCGAGGCGGCGATCCCATCGCGGGCGCGCGACCGTTCGAAGCCGGCGGCCAACGTCAAGGGGCCCAGGCGCTGCGCCAGCCGGACCCCTACTTGCACGTCCTGCAAGTCGGTGGTGAGCGGCGGGCGGGGGTTGGCCCGGGAGCGCGCTTCCACGCGGAACGACAGCTCCGGGAGCGGGTCCAGGGGGAGCCGGGCGGCCACGCCCGCTCGGGTGTCCACGACCGTTGGGGTGGCCGGGTCGTCCCGCACGTTGTCCCGGATCCGCTGGAAGATCCCTTGGATCACGCCGCCCGCGAACGCGAGCCGCTGCAGGAGGAGGACCCCGGACTCGTCCCGTCGAGTTCCCAGGAAGGCCGTCCCGGCGTGCAGGACCTCCCCGATCACCTCGAAGCCGCCCAGCCGCAGGCGCCCCCGTCCCCACCAAGCTCGATCGGTCTCCCCCGTCGGGGAGCGACTCCACGCGCCCTCCACGCGCCCGTCCCCCCGCCCGCCGGCGACCCACAGGGACGCGGTCAGGAGCGCGGTGGGCGGGGCGGGACGGTACTGGACCGCCAGCGCGGGGAGGAGCCGGCTCCCCAGGAGGAAGGCCCCCACCCCGCCGAGCCAGATCCCCGGCTCGGCGGCCGCAGGGGCGATCACCGCGGCGAGGGTGACGTGAGAACCCCAGGAAACCGCAGGCGGGGACCCGACGGCGACGGCGACGGCGGGGTCTTCCACCCCCGGCCCCTGCGCAGGGGCCGGCGCGCGCAGCGTCAGGGTGCCGCCGCGCCCGGCCAGGCGGAGCAGCTCCGCGAGGGAGACGTGTACGTCTCCCAACGTCGTCCCGAAGCGAGGGCGCTCCAGGCGGAAGAGGAGCTCCTCCACCTCGATGAGGTTGCGCAGCCCCAGCGCGTAGCGGATCTCCCCCGCCCCGCCGTCGAGGGGGGCTCCGCCTCGGAGGCGGTGGAGCAGGGCGGCGCTTCCGCCCCGCGTCGGATCGCCGCGGACGGCGAGTCCGAGCTCGGAGAGCGCGCGCAGGGCCAGATCCCGAGGCACCCGTTGCGGGGGAGGGGGGAACACCCGCAGCCGCACCGACGCCTCGGCCTCGATCCCGAAGAGGACCGAGCGGGCCCGAAGCGTAACCCGAACCCGCTCCGGGCCCCCCTCCGCGGGGAGCGAGACGCGCACGCGGACGACCCGTTCCTCGCCGGGGAGGAGCTCCAAGGCGTCGGGCTCGACGACCGCGGCAGCCTCGTCCCCGCCCCGGACCTCGGCGAACAAGGCCAGGCGGTCCGGCACGTTCCCCGTGTTGCGCACCCGGAAGGGGAGCTCGACGAGCGCGCCCGGCTCGACCGCCCGCTCCGCCGGCGGGAGGATCGCGATGCCGGGTACCCCCTCCACCCGGACGCGGACGCGATCGGAATCGGAGACGGTGGGGTCCGAGGCGGCGACGGCCCGCAGCCGGAGAAATCCCTCCCCGGCAGGCGCGCGGGCGGAGACGAACGCAGCCAAGAAGACCGTCTCGGCGCCGCCGGGCGGGAGCGCGACCGCGGGCGGGGGGCCGACCAACTCGAGCCCGCGGGAGGCTTCGGCTTCCAGGAGGAAGGTCTCCGCCCCCGTCCCGACGTTGCGGACCCGGAACGCCGCGGTAAGGAAGTCTCCGGGCACCGCGCGCTGGGGCGGCGTGAGCGCCACCACCTCCACGGCCGGGCCGACCGGCGGCTGCGCGGGAAGCTCCCGCCCTCCAAGGCCCAGCCCCAGCCCCAGCCCCAGCACCACAGCGAGGAGGACCGGGCACGGTCCGCGCCCGCTCCCGTCCCTACTCGTCGGATCCGTCGGGGGGATTGCGCAGCGCATCGAGGGCCAAGACGTCGTCGAAGTCCACGTCGCCGTCGTTGTCGAAGTCGAAGGCGGGCCAGTTCTGCTGCACCGCCTCGCTCTCCAAGGCCGCCCCGAGGAGGACGGGATCGTCCTCGGTGAGGGAACCGTCCCCGGTGACGTCCTCGTAGAAGCCGTCCCCGTCGAGGTCCTGAGGGGTCTGCGCCTCGGCGGCCAGCGGGACGAGGCGGAGCTCCGGGACCCGCAGGAGGAGCTGCGCTCCGACGAGGACGTCCCCGCCGTAGTCGAGGACGGCCAAAAGGGCATAATCGCCCGGGGGGAGGCGCTTCCCGCGGGGTCGGGCGCTCTGCACCGTCACCCGACGGACGTATCCGGGCAGGAGGGGGAAGGGATCGACGGGGATCCTCTCCCAGACCGTTCCGGCCACGTCTCGGACCTCGATCCGCCCGCTCACCGACGGGAGGTTCAACGTCCCCCGGTTCGCGAACTCCAAGCTGACCCCCAGGGGATTGAGGCCGTGGCGCTCCAGGAGGAGGATCTGGCCGTCGCGTCGACCGGTGCCGGCCAGGGTCACCAGCACCTTGACCCCAAAGCGGCGTTTGACGACCACCTCGGTGCCCGGCGGTTCCCCTCCCGCTTCCTCGGGCACGGCCTCGACCATCACCGCCGTCCAGTAGCTCCCCTCGAGGGGGGTCCCGTCCGGAGCCGCCTCGGGGACGCGGAGCGTAACCCGAAGGTCCTGCGCCTCGTCCGGCTCCAAACGAAACTGCCGGGGAACGACCTCGATCCAGGCCGAGGCCGACCGCGGGACCTCTCCTGCGGCCTCGCAGAAGAGATTCGTCCCGTATAGGTCCCGCACCCAGTCGCAGACCTCCACCCGGAAGCGCAGGGGTTGCGATTCGTCGTTGATCGCCCGGAAGGAGAAGGTGCTGCTCGCCCCCGCTGAGGTCGTGATGTCGAAGGCCACGGGGGAGACCCGCAGCGCTTGGACGACGATCCCTCCCCCGAGCAGGACGGACACGGCCGCGGCCGCGGCTGCTGCCAGTGCCTTTGCTTTCATCCCTGCCCTTACCGCTCCGATCTCGCTATCGTTAGGGTCACCGGTTTCGGTCTGCGGGCGATCCCTTCCCCCCCGGGGGCGAGCCGCGTCCCTGTCGGTTGGCAGCCGACTCCTGACGATGTCCATCCTCCTGTCGTCGCGCTCTTGGCGGCGAAACCTCTCACCCAAGCTCACGATCCGGTGTCTCCTCCTCTCCCTTCCATGCCCTTTCCCGGCGGTTGTCACTGCGAGGGGGCTCGTCTCCTTGAGCGCCGGAGGGCTCTCTGCTTGATACGCCATGGGAGGCGGGTGTGCAACCCCCGGGTCCCTCGATCGGACAGCCATCGGACACCCGCCGGAGTGACGCGCAATACAGAACAAAACCCTTTCTATATCGTAGGATGACTCACTCACGGGTGGAACGGACACGGGGGAGAACCCGACGGGGCAGGTCGGACTTGACTTATTCGAAAGGAGTGTAGTATAAAGGAAAACCGAGGGTTCAAGGAGGGAAGCAGACGATCTCCCCGAAGACCCCCCCGGGGGAGGGTTGACAAATCCCCCATGATGTGTTATAAGAAAGGCAAGCTCCTTGAGAGCGAAGCTAAGAGCAATCATCCGAAGGAGGTAATAGAGATGTTGAAGTGGGG
>Ga0256839_1005779_pt1 | contig 11232 bp, 8 predicted proteins | sample 354166metaG_FD_185968 | JGI IMG/M metagenome (GOLD analysis project Ga0256839, IMG submission 185968) | Hydrothermal vent microbial communities from Mid Atlantic Ridge, Atlantic Ocean - 354-166 | ecosystem: Environmental > Aquatic > Marine > Hydrothermal vents | place: Atlantic Ocean: Mid... | reverse complement strand
AGGACGGTCGCCATACCCATCAGCTCCTTCGTCAAAGTCATCGCCATTGTACACGTACCCGATACCCCGTAAGGTATCTGAACCCACAAAGTCATCGCCTGCGTTTCCGAGATCCGGGTCAGACCATATACCAAAATACGCGTTCTCCAGACGATTGCTACCCTTGTTAATAATCTTATACTTGTAGAACGTGGTATTATTAAGCGCGTCAGCACGCTTAAAGGCAAAGGCCATGACCTGAACCTCCACGCCGATAGGAGCCGTATTGCCCCAGTTATGGGCATTGCCCATATCGTTCATGACCCACCAGATGGACTGGTCACCAATAATGGCAGGACGGTCACCTGCGGCCAGGTCGTAGTTGTTGGGATTTCCATCACCGTCAATGACGGGGGCACCTAACTGCCAGGGCCAGTCCAGCATGTCGCTGGTAGCCACACCGGTTTCCTCGTAGCGAATAATGTCTTCACGACTGACCTTGTACATACGGTCATAGGCTGCACAATCCGCCGGAGGATTTCCGTTCTCATCCAATGGACCTGGCCAGAATTCATAAGGGCCGTAGGTACTACCGGCAAAACGAAGCTCGCCGTTAACGAGACCACCCAGCCAGATACCGGAGGCAAAGATGGCATTCCCCTGAGCCCCTTTAGGTACATTGTAGAGAGGACCCGCACCTTTCCAGAATAATCCTCCTGTATTGTACAGACGAGCACGTACATTATTTATGTCTAGATCTGCTGAGGCGGTACCTGTATTACAGTTCCCGACACCCAGGGTTTTGTTGACAGTGGCCTGAACTGACCGCTTATTTTTGTCTCTGTCTACATCTGCTGCCGCATCATAGCTGGCTGCAAGCCAGGTGAAAGCGAACACCAGAAGCCAGAGGCTGAATTTATAATAACCTCTCATAGGTACTCTCCTGATAGCTTAGTTTACACTCTTCGGAATCATGCATGGGCAGGCGTTTCTCCCGGGCCTGAACCGAAGTTCAGGCCCGGACATGGCTACTCCTATGCTTTAGAAATCGATACGGAAGCCCAGACGCGTCATGCGTGGGATACCGTAGTTGAAGGGCGATCGGACACGATACTGATAGTGCATCTTGGCCGATTCGGGAACGGTCTGGTTATTCAACCAGTCCTGACCCTCCGTGGTCTCCAGCCAGCCGTCATTATCTGGTAGACCCGTAGCACGGTAGACGTTCAGCACGTTGTCCGTATCCAACAGGTTCTGGATCCACAGGTAGGCTGTCAGACTGGCCGACTTCGTAATCTTGAAGCGCCGATCCACACGCAGGTTAATCAAGCTCCTCCAGGGCATGTATGCACTGTTCAGCTCACCCTTCGGTCCCAGGATAAAGGCATTGAAGATGGGATTCGGGCCCTTCAGTGGTGTGTAGGGATGACCGCTTGCCAGCTGTGTAACGACGTTGACACCAAAGTTTTCGAACACTTTAGCACCAAAGATCTCCGGTCCCTGATCTTCACCCAGACGATAGTCCAGCGTCAGATTAATGGTATGACGCTGATCAAAGTCGAGCGGGAAGATAAAGTCAGGGAAGTACTGCCCACGCCAGGCAATCTGGGCTGTTGTACGGGAATCCGACCCGGTACCCTTGGCCCACTGAAGCGTGTAGTTTGCATTCAGAGAGACATTCGCCGTCCTGCGCAGATCAAACTCAAACTCCAGCCCCTTTACCGTACCAAAGTCCACATTGCGATAGGTGGTATACCCGTTGGGGAAAGCGTAGTTAACCGTACGGAGCTGAATCTTGTTCTTGATCTGCCGATAGAACCCGGAGATCGTCAGGGCTGCACGCGCTCCCAGACGCTGACGAAAACCAAGTTCGTACTCAATGGTCTTCTCAGGCTTCAGATTCGGGTTTTCAATCGTACGCGTCTGCTGAGCTGCCAGGTTGAACTCGTAAATGGTATCAAACGAGTTCTCCGTTGGCCGCATGGAAAGCACGTCGTAATGCGCAAAGAACAACGCCTGGTCCGTAATCGGGAAGCTTACCCCGATACGCGGCATAACGGTAACCTGCGGCTTGTAATCCGTGAAGACCTCGGGAGAAATACGGCGAGGCTTGCCTTCAGGAATCTTGGGACGAGCGATGTTTGCGATCTCCTGAGGATCTACGCGCTGTCCATTAATATCGTAGAAGTTACCATCCAGATCACGGAAGCCTACCACGTTGTCTCCGGAGTAGTAAACAGCAAAGTCATCGCCAATATTGGAAGGTACATTTACCTGTCCTCTGATATCCTTGACACGGATGATAGGTACAAGAGCGTACTCGTCCTTCAGAACCAGCGTATTGTTATCAAAGACATCTACGCGGAGTCCCAGGTTAAGCACGATATCCTTGTACTCGATCTTATCCTGGATATACCCGGCGTAGTAAATAGGCCTGTGGGGTGCCATGTTGTAGTTGGTGCCGTTCACGAAGCCCTCAATATCCTGATCGTTTACCTCTTTCGTGCCAAGGTAGTTATATCCGTAATACCAGATAGCTTCGTTAAGTGCACTGAACGGCAGCTGATCGTAGCTGTCTACACCAACTTCTGCTTCCACATTTCCATCGTTGTAATACCCGGCGAGGTAGGCAGCACCCTGGCCGTACTTACCAAAGTTGATATAGTAACGACGTATCCGCTGCTCATACTCCCCACCAAATTCAAGCAAGTGCAGACCCAGCTGGGTCGTTGCATTGGCGCTTATCCGGAACTGCTGGTTATGCGTTTTACTGTAGCTCATGGCTACAGCACCCGGAGGAGACTGTACCGAGTAAATAAACGTCGAACGCGGCAAGTTACCGTCGCTGAATGCATTGACATAGGTTCCGGTAGCCGGGTCATAGTTCTTATAACGCGCTGCAACAGCATTGGCCGGATGATCAATATCGCCGTAGAAGAGAATGTCCTCAATATTGCGGCTGAAGTTGGGATCGTAGGACCAGCTCTTGTAGTCCTCAAAGCTTACGTTAACCTGATAGAACGTAGACTTTGAGAGGTAATGCGTCCATGCCGCAAAAAGGCGATTCGTCCGCGAGTCATTATCATTAAACCGGTCGGCATTGTAAAGCACACGCAACTGCGAGTAGGACTGCCAGTAGTTCTGGGCATGCGTGCCGCCAATGCGCAGCCGGATATCCTTCGTGGGATTAAATGTCACATTGCCCGTCAGACTAAAGTTGCGGGACTTATAGTGAGGCTTGGCATTGGCCATGTAGAATTTATCCTCGAGGAAAGTCTCCGGCGCATATTTGGGCGTCGGACTGTTCAGCGTCCAGCCCTCGGGAATATTCATCCGAGCCAGCGCATCATCCAGGCTTGTTCCAGCGGGAAGATCACCTGGCAGCGGAACCCACTGCACATTCCCGTTCTCATCCAGGAAGCTAATCACCTGGGGGTTGTTCTGAATCTGCTCAAGCAATCCATCGCTCAGCTGAGGCACCGGAATAGCCCGGGGGTTCCGATCCTTGTTGGACCGATACTCTGTAGCTACAAAGAAGGTGAGCTTATTTTTAACAATGGGCCCACCCAGCGAGAAGGATCCCAGGTTATATCCGTAGTCATCCAGCGCTTCGGAGGTAATGCCCTCAACCGAACCATAGAACCGGGGTGCTCCTGTTTTGGTGGTAATAGAAATAACACCGGACATGGCATCACCGTACTTGGCCGGCAAACCACCAATAAGCATCTCCTGCTCCTGAATGGCCTGCTGCGGCACACCCAGCGCACCAATGACCTTGACACCGTCCACATAGTAGACCACCTCTTGCTCACGCCCACCTCGAATATAGAGTGCCGAGGAGCCTTCATCTTTAATCACACCCCCCTGTAATGCAGCCACATTGGCCACACCACGTACCGGCAGGTTCTGGATCTGCTCGGCAGTTACCACCTTTGGGACACCAATGGCGTCCTTCTGGATGAGCGGTCGCTCATAGGTAACTACAACTTCCTCAAGCTCCACCGTAGTGGGCTCGAGCTCAAAGTTTAACTCTCGGGTATACCCGGCGTTAATTTCTACCCCTCGAACAACTACGGGGCGATATCCCACAAACGATGCCTGTACATCGTATGTGCCTACGGGAATACCGATAATAAAGTATTGCCCGTTTTCGTCTGTAATGGCGCCGAGCTGCGTACCCAGCAGTACCACTGAGGCACCGGGAAGCGGTTCTCCTGTGCTCTTGTCAATGACTCTACCGGCAAGTTTACCGGTATTCTGAGCCATGGCAAGAACAGGGGCAAAAAGCAGCAAAAGCGCCAGCGTAGCCCATTTACGATACATACGCTACCTCCTATTAAGGTTAGTGAAACATATATATAAAGCGAGAGTCACCATGCTGACAAACACAGCACCCTACTAAATATAGCAAGCCTAATATCAAGAAATGTAACCAAACTGTCAACTACTCTGTTACATTTGCCCGTATATGCCTAAAATCCTTACTAAACGACTCTATCGCCCCTGTAAACCTGGAAATGCTCCCAAAAGCACGAAAAAAGCCACTGGTGCCGGATACCAGTGGCTTTACCTGAACGCATTCACACTATCTTCAATGTATCTTCACCTGTTTAACGTCCCGAATACCCGGGATATCGGCAACCGCCTCCAGAACAGAATCCGGTACAGGTGTATCCACACTGATGGCCGTAAGCGCATCCGAACCCGGCTCCTGACGCCCCAGCGCCAGCCCTGCAATGTTGATATCCGCCTCTGCCAGTAGTTGGCCCACACGTGCCAGCATACCCGGCCTGTCTACATTATGGTAGAACAACAGCTGTCCTTCGGGACGAACCTCAAAATGGTATTCGTTAAGCCGCACAATGCGTGGCTCTCGCCGACCAATAACGGTTCCTGCAAGCGATACCTTGCGTCCCTGCTCATCTTCAACGGCAACCTCAACCAGCTGCGTGAAATCCTCCTCACCGGAAGATTTCTGCACATCCACTTCCAGCCCTTTCTCCCGTGCAAGCACCGGGGCATTTACAAAGTTCACAGGCGTATGGAGCCACTGGGAAAGTATCCCCTTCAGTACAGCCAGACTGATAACATCGGCATATTGACCAGTCAGTGTTCCGTACAGGCGCACGTGAACCCGTTGCAGGGCTCCATCCACCAGCTGAGCAGCCACCTGTCCCAATCGATCGGCCAGTTGCAGATACGGCTGCACCTCCGGATGGGCAGCCATCCGTATGGCCATGGCATTAACCGGCGTACGTACGGGCTCTCCCCGAAGTGCGTGAATAACCTCCTCGGTAACCTGACGGGCCACTTTCTCCTGGGCCTCGGCCGTGGATGCCGCAATGTGGGGCGTTGCCACAACCCGAGGATGAGCAATAAGACGCCGTTGTAACGCTCCCGGCGGCTCCTGGGCGTAGACATCCAGAGCGGCTCCCCCTACCTGCCCGCTCTCCAACGCTTCCAGCAGTGCTTCTTCATCCACGACACCACCACGTGCACAGTTTACAATCCACACACCGGGCTTACACTGTGCCAGCGTCTCCCTGTTAAGCAATCCGCGAGTATGCTTATTCAGCGGCGTATGTACGGTAATGATATCACTCCGTTCTAAAAGTTCGGGCAGCGATACCCGGGTGACTCCGTATCTCCGCGCTACCTCATCGGAAAGCAGGGGGTCGTATCCCAGAATATCCATCCCAAAGGCAGCCATACGCTGCGCAACGGTACGCCCGATTTTCCCCACACCAATAATGCCCAGGGTCTTACCATACAGCTCCGTTCCACTGAAGGCCTTGCGCTCCCAGGCTCCCGATTGAAGTGAAGCCGTTGCGGCAGGAATATTCCGGGCCAGGGCTAAAATCATAGCACTCGTATGCTCCGCCGTAGAAATCGTATTTCCTTCCGGAGCATTGACCACCAGTACCCCCTTTCGGGTAGCGGCTTCCAGATCAATATTGTCCACCCCTACGCCTGCACGTCCGATAACCTGCAGACGTTCAGCAGCATCAATAAGATCGGAAGTAATACGAGTACCGCTTCGGATGATCCACCCGTCATAGGCATGAACGATAGCTTTCAGCGCCTCGGGCGATTGCTTGAGACGCACATCCGCCTCGATGCCCGCCTCCTGAAGCATGTCCACACATACGGGATCTACTGCATCGGTAATAAGTACGCGATAGGCCATAACTACGATGGATACTACATGAGTGATACATGCACTTACATTCCCAGGGAAGCCATCCAGTCCCACAGTTCTTTCAACCCACGCTTCTTATGCGCAGAGGTCAGCACAACGGGGACTTCCAGATGGTACTCCCGCAGGGTCTCTTCAACCCGGCGAATCGCACGGTGTTGCTCTGCCTGTGAAAGCTTATCGGCTTTTGTCAGAACGATGACGTAAGGGACATGACTTCCTTTCATCATCTCCATGATCCGCCTGTCCATCTCCTGCGGAGGATGACGGCTATCGATAAGATGAAAGACCAGCTGGAGCGTGGGGCGTGTGGTAAGGTAGCGCTGAATAAGCCGGGCCCACCGTTCACGTTCTCGCGCAGAAATGCGTGCATACCCCAACCCCGGCAGATCAACCAGATAAAAGCGCTGATTAATCAGGTAATAGTTAAACTGCCGGGTCTTCCCGGGCGTAGCGCTGGTACGTGCCAGCTGCTTGCGGCCGACCAGGGCATTAAGCAGGGAGCTTTTCCCTACATTCGACCGTCCGATAAAAGCAACTTCAGGGCGACCATCGGCAGGAAGCTGTTCCCACCGTGCCGCCCCGATTACAAACTGAACGTCTTTAACCGGATGCCCCATTTATGCCACAGCCCGCAGATGGGCACTTACGGTTTCACCAATCACAGCCGGATTCTCAATGATGATCGCCCCTGCTTCGCTGAGCGCACGGATTTTCTCCTCCGCGGTTCCTGTTCCTCCTGAGATGATAGCTCCTGCATGCCCCATCCGACGTCCCGGAGGCGCCGTACGCCCGGCAATGAACGCAAATACGGGTTTGCTCATATGCTCCCTGATGAATACAGCAGCTTCCTCCTCTGCCGTACCTCCAATCTCTCCAATAAGTACCACGGCCTCCGTTTTCGGATCATTCTCAAAAAGCTCCAGCACTTCCTGAAAGCGAAGCCCAATGATGGGATCGCCTCCAATACCCACAGCCGTTGTCTGGCCCAACCCTTCACGGGTCAGCTGATCCACAGCCTCATAGGTTAACGTTCCCGAACGCGAAACCACACCTACCGAACCCTCCGAAAAGATCATCGCCGGCATAATGCCCACCTTGGCCTGATTGACCGAAAGCACTCCCGGGCAGTTGGGACCGATCATCTTGGCGCCCTTCTTCCTGACATAGTGGTAGACCGGAGTCATATCTGCCACAGGAATACCCTCTGTAATGGTCACCACCAGCTCAATACCGGCATCTACTGCTTCCAGAACGGCATCGGCAGCAAACGCCGGGGGCACAAAGATAACCGAGGTGTTCGCACCGGTAGCTTCTACAGCCTCACGAACCGTATTGAATACCGGCCGGTCCAGATGGGTCGTACCGCCTTTGCCCGGCGTAACACCTCCCACTACGTTCGTTCCATATTCGATCATCTGCCCCGCATGAAAGGTGCCCTCTTTGCCCGTAAACCCCTGCACCAGGAGCCGGGTGCTCGTATCAACCAGTATACTCATCGTCAACCTCCTGCAAGTTTTTGTTGAAACTGTTCCATCACATGCCCTACCTGAAAAAGTCGGCTCTCTTCAAAGTGAGGAGCCAATAGCTGAGCCCCTACCGGAAGCCCGTTGCTATGCGTACCTACGGGCAACACCAACCCTGGAATACCTGCCAGACTCGCAGGCACCGTATAAATGTCCGTCAAATACATCTGCAGCGGATCGGCGGTTTTCTCTCCGAGCTTAAACGCCGTAGTGGCTGCCGCCGGTGTCAGCAATACATCCACCTGCTCAAACGCCCGGTCAAAGTCCTGCCGGATAAGCCTGCGTACCCGTTGTGCTTTCCCATAATACGCCTCATAATATCCGGCCGAAAGCACATACGTGCCCAGCATGATCCGCCGCTTTACCTCCTTCCCAAACCCTTCGGTGCGTGTTTGTTTGTACATGCGCACCAGCACCGAATCCTGGCGTTCCAGGGCATCACGAAGCGCCTTCGCACGCTCCTGATCTCCGCTAGCTTCAGCCTGCTCAAGTGCCTCCTCCAGCATGCGACGCTCCCGCGCCAGCTCTTCGCGAATGCGCCCCACATCGGCCCGATAGCCGTAACGTACGCCATCGTACCGGGCTAAATTGCTGGACGCCTCGGCGGTCGTTAAAATATAATAGGTCGCGATTCCATACTCGGTATGGGGCAGATCGACCTCTACCACCGAAGCCCCGGCTTCCTTCAGGCGTTCCACCTGCTCTTCCAGGATGTGTGCAATTTCAGGATCGAGCCCCTCGGCAAAGTACTGGCGTGGAAGTCCCACACGAAGACCTTCTACCGAGCCGGTAAATGCCTGGCTATAATCAGGCACGTCTACAGGGGCACTGGTGGAATCCCACTCATCCTTTCCTGCCATGTACTGGAGCAGGGCCGCCACATCCTCCACGGTGTGGGCCAGTGGTCCCATACAGTCAAACGAGGAGGCAAAAGCTACCAGTCCACGGCGGCTTACACGTCCATAGGTTGGCTTCAACCCTACCACGCCGCAGTAGGCCGCAGGCAACCGAATGGAGCCACCTGTATCGGTACCCAGGGTAGCATGACACATCCCTGCAGCTACGGCTGCCGCTGACCCTCCCGAAGAGCCTCCCGGTACATATTCCGGATTCACAGGATTACGAACGGGACCAAAGTAGGAGTTCTCGTTGGAAGACCCCATGGCAAACTCGTCACAATTGAGCTTACCAAGGATAATCACACCGGCTTCCTGAAGACGCTCAATAGCCGCCGCATCGTAAAGCGACTCGAAGTTTTCCAGCATCCGGGAGGCACACGTCAGCCTCTTGCCACGTATGCTGATAACGTCTTTCACACCAAGCACAAGACCCGTCAACGGGCGCCATGTACCCGAAGCAATTTCTCTATCCAGCGTACGTGCGCGCTCCAGAGCTCCCTCGGCATCTACCGAAAGGAAGACGTTCAGCGCATCGTTCTGTGCTTCGATACGATCAAGAAAGGCAGAAACCAGCTGCTCACAGGTAACCTGGCCCCTCTCCAGCTCCTTACGGGCCTGGAAATAACTCATGTCCTTCATCTTCACAATGTTCTGCTTTACTGCGCTGCTTGCTCACCCGCACCGGACTGCTGCGTGGATGGCGGTGGAGCAGACTGCTCGGTGGTGCGCGGCATGGTTACCCCTTCCGCCGGTGGCCGTGGAGCCTGAATGGACGGAGGCGGCTGATTGACATCCAGCTCCTGCGTGATTTCACGCGTGGCATCCTTAAATTCCCGGATGCCTTTTCCAAGACCCCTGGCAATTTCCGGAATGCGTTTGGCACCAAAGATAAGCAGAATGGCCAAGAATATGAGCAACAGCTCCATGGGACCTAAGCTTCCCATAACGAACCTCTTAATTGGTTGGAGTTATGTTGTAATGTACGCTATCTTTTTACCCGAGAAAACGGGTATATACAAATTCGGACAAACTTTATCGCCCGTCTGTTTGAAAACGGACAGGCTTTCCCCTCTGTTCCAAGATCATGCTCTACCCAAGGAACATAGCCGGTCATCAGGATGCATACCCTAAAAGCCTTACGCACATACAGCCTTTTCTACTAAACAGTAAAGCTCCTACCATAGAATGGTCATATATCCTTAACATAAAAGCCTTTCCGAAAAGGTATCTTTACAAGAAGAGCGTTCGAAGCGATCCCGAAGACCTCCATCCTGATCACGGTATCCGTTATGCTAACTCGCCGAGCATTCTTTCAGAAACTTGTACCCGCCCAGCGTACCACAACCACACGTTCTTCGGCAGGACTGGAGCCTTTCGTGCCCTCCACCGAACAGCCCTGGGATGCACGACGCATTGCCCATTTATTACGACGAGCCAGCTCTGGAGCTTCTCCTTCAGGGATAGCGCTCTTTCAGGCATTTTCCCCTTAGGAAGCCGTCCAACAACTCATAACGGCCTCGTTACAGGTTCCGCTTCCAGAGCCTCCCCCATGGTACCAGAGCCCCCTCCTCCACGTGGAAGTGATGCAGAAGCCATTGACGCTTACCTTCAGGCAAACCGTACCTGGTTGCGTGAGTACCGGGATAGCTGGCTTGCCGAAATGCAACAGGGCCTTCTGCGCGAGAAAATGGCCCTCTTCTGGCATAACCACTTCGTGACCGAAAGTCGGACCTATCGGTTGGCTCCCTACGCATACCAGTATCTGACCCTGCTTCGGACGCATGCCCTCGGTAACTTCCGTACCTTCGTTCGTGAAATCGGGCTTACTCCCGCCATGCTCATCTACCTCAATGGTACCCAGAACCGGGCAGGAAATCCCAACGAGAATTATGCCCGTGAGCTACTTGAACTCTTCACCATGGGCATTGGCCATTACACCCAGCAGGATATCCAGGAAATTGCACGAGCATTAACCGGTTGGGTTGTCGAACACGCCACCCTCTCAAGCCGCTTCGTACCGGCCCGCTTTGACAATGGACGAAAGACGATCTTCGGCCAGACGGACTACTTCGGGTATGACGATGTCATCGATCTCACCCTCCAGGAGCGCGCACGGGAGACGGCTTTATTCATCTGCCGCAAGCTGTATCGATTCTTTGTCTACAATGAGCCCGATGAAGCTATTGTTGCTCAGCTTGCCGATACGTTTCAGGAGCACGATTTTGAAATTGCCCCTGTTGTAGAACAACTGCTCAGCAGTGCCCCTTTTTTGATGACGCCTTTATCGGTACCACAGTGATTACGTACCGCCTCAACACGGCGCTACCTGTGGAAATAACCGTATACGACGTGACAGGGCGTACCGTAGCACGCCTTCATCAGGGATGGCAACCTGCCGGAAAGCATCAGCTTCTCTTCGCACGAGAAGCTCTTCCTTCCGGCGTATACTTCTGCCAGCTACGTACCCCGGAAGGCACTACAACCCGGAAACTCGTTATCCAGTAAGCGGTTAGCCGATCGCTCCCGCAGATTGCTTCAGCACCGCTAACGTAATGAGACCTTTTGCATGTGTACTTATAAGCCTGTGCAGCATGTTGGCTGCCTGCCAGGCGCTTTCAGATACACCCCCTGC
>Ga0256839_1005778_pt1 | contig 11235 bp, 7 predicted proteins | sample 354166metaG_FD_185968 | JGI IMG/M metagenome (GOLD analysis project Ga0256839, IMG submission 185968) | Hydrothermal vent microbial communities from Mid Atlantic Ridge, Atlantic Ocean - 354-166 | ecosystem: Environmental > Aquatic > Marine > Hydrothermal vents | place: Atlantic Ocean: Mid... | reverse complement strand
TGGCCCTGGCCGGGGCGGCGGCCGCCGAAGCGCTGGAACGCTTTGAGCAGTTCCTCCTTGTCCACGGCACCATCGCCGTTGGCGTCAGCCCGCTCCAGCAGGCGGTGCATGCGTTCGGGCAGTTCGTCCTTCGTGAGCTTGCCGTCGCCGTTTTTGTCCATCTGCATGATCCGCTGCACGATCAGCTCGGGGTTGAATCGCCGGGGCGGCCCGCCGGGACGAGCGGCAAAGCGGGGCATGGGCAGTTCATCCGGGGTGAGGACCCCGTCGCCGTTGCGATCCAGTTTCTTGAACGCCTGGGCCAGCTCCTGCGAGGTGATCTTGCCGTCCCCGTTGACATCCAGCAGGCGGAACAGGGGATTGACCCCCCCACGGCCGCCGCGACCGGGGCGCCCTGGGCGATCTGCGCCGGGGCGCCCTGGACGATCGCGCCGGGCGTTGCGGGCCTGGGCCAGCTCTTCCCGGGAAAGCTTCCCATCGCCGTTTTTGTCCAGCCGCTGCAGCAACCGGTCGAAAAAGGCCTTCCGCTCCTGGGGCACTTCGTCGGCCGTGATCACCCCGTCGCCGTTTTTGTCCAGCCGCTCAAACAGCCCTCCGCGGCCGCCTCGTTTCTGGGGAGTATCCTGGGCCTGGGCCGTCAGGCTGCCAGCCAGCAACACGCCCGCGGCCGCCAGCGTTGCGATCATCCAGCGCATGAGAACTTCTCCTGTCCTGAGGGGGGTGGAAATCGTCACAACCGGGGGCAGCAACCGTACCCGCGCGGGGGAAACACCTCCGGTGCAAACAGCCCTATCGGCTGCGGCCAAGGAGTTAAACCCTGGGCGAGGGCGGGGGTTTCGCAAAACTTGCCGTTTTTCCCTGCAGGGAGCGGCGGCAGGGGAAGTCGCGGGCCGCTTCGGCTGCATCCGCCACAAGCCATTGCATGACAACACCTTGCGGCCTGTGAACCCCGCAAGGTGCCGCGGCCCCAGGGACGCCAGCACCGCGGACCCCCGGGCAAAAAAACGGCCTGGAAACCGGCCCGGGGTTTGAGTAAAAGTTCCCCGCTTCCGACCCCGGGTGGAAGCTTCCCCGTGACAAGGCACTCAGGGTACGGCCAACAAGCCAGGAAGGAGTCTGGCGAAGATGAAACGCATCCTCGTGCCGTTGCTGGTTGGCATCCTCGGTTTGCTTCCAGGGCCGCGCTTGCAGGCCCAGGGGTTCTGGAACCCCGCGCGGCTGTTTGCCAGGAAGGTGGAAGCCGATCCGAACAAGGAGTATCGCTTGCGGAGCGATCACGGGCCGTGGATGATCATGGCCGCGACGTTCTCCGCGGCCGAGGAGGCGGAGATGTCGGCCGCGGAGGCCCAGGCCCGCCAGCTGGTGCTGGAGCTGCGCCGCGAGCACAACCTGCCTGCCTACATCTACCACATCACCTTCGACCACAGCAAAGACGTGGCCCTGGATGCCACCGGGCCGGCTCGCCGCCTGCGCCGCGTGCGCTACCAGCGGGGCAACCGCACCCGCGAGATCGCCGTGCTGGTGGGCAACTATCCCACGGTGGATCACCCCCGGGCCCAGCAGGACCTGAAGTACATCAAGTACCTGTACCCCAAGTCGCTCTCCATCCCCCAACTGGCCCGGCAGGGCAAGAAAACCTACCAGCAACTGGCCGCCTACCGCCTGGCCCAGGCCCAGGTCGATCCGGAAAAACTGCGGCAGGACCTGGCCAGCCGCCTGGGGATCAAGACGTCGGTTTTTGTGCGGAACAACCGCCGGGTGATGGGTCCGATGGGCTCGGCGTTCCTGACCCGCAACCCCCTGCTGCCGGAGGAGCCGATCCGGGAACACCTGATCGACGAGTTCGTCTATCGGCTCAACAAGCATGTGCCGCACAGCCTGCTGGCGTGCCCGGGCAAATATACGGTGCGGGTGGCCACTTTCAGCGGTTCTTCGACTGTCGATCCGCAGAAGATCAAGCTGGTCCTGGAGGGCAAGGCCCAACTGAAAAGCCGCCTGGTGCAGGCGGCCGAGATGGCCCATCGCTTGACCGAAGCCCTGCGGGCCAAGGGCTACCACGCCTACGAGTTCCACGACCGCTACCGCAGCATCGTCACCGTGGGCAGTTTCGATTCCATCGGGCGGCAGTTGCCCGACGGGAAGATCGAGCTGAACCCCGAAGTGCTGCAAGTGATCCGCAAGTTCGCCGCCACCCAAGGGGCCGACGGGAAGATCGTGCCTCGCACGCTGGTGGGCATCCCTTTTGACGTGCAGCCGATCCCCATCCGCGTCCCCCGCTACTCCCCGGCGGTGGACTACGGCAAAGGCACCTGAACACCCGGCCAACAAGCGCTCTTGGCTGGCAGACAAAATCCGAATCCGAGAACCCACGCGCAGGCAGAAACGCAAGGAGATCGCGCCATGAACCGCACAAACTGGATGATCCGCGGAGTTATCCTGGGGGGAGTATGGCTGTTGGCGTGGAGTTTTCCGGCCGCCGAGGTTTCGGCGCAATCCCCCCAGCAGGGCTCCTCGTTCCAGGGCCGGCGGACCCCGCTGGTGGACGGCCAGCCGCTGGTGAATCGCCGCCCGCAAAAAGAGCCGGAAAACCTCTTCAGCTGGTTTGCCCGCCAGGGACGCCGCCTGGCCCAGGCCACGCGGAACTTCTTCGCCCCCCCGGAACCGACCCGGCGGACGATGCGCCCCGGGCGGATGAAGTTCCCCTACCTGGGCAATCGGCCGGCCACCAAGCAGAAAAAACCCAGCTTCTGGTCGCGCTGGTGGCCCTGGGGCAGCCAGCGCAAGTAACCCCGCTTGGCGGAAACCGCGGTCGCTTGCCTTCCCTGTTCCTCAGGTGGTCGATAGAGCCATGTGCTGGTTGCGAAGTTGGTTTGCGTGCCCCTTTCCCGTCCCGGCTACCCGGCCCTCCCGGTGCCGCTTTCTGCTGGCTTGGGGGGGTGTGGTGCTGTTGGGGTTGGGGCTTTCGGGCTGCGCCTGGTGGAATCCGCCGCCGGAGGATCCCGTACAGATGCGCCGCCCCAGCGACTGGCTCAAGCAGCCCCGACCCGAGGCCCAGTACCAAGTCCAGTAACCCCCTGCCGCGAGGAGCAGCATGCAACCAAGCGATTCTTTGGAGGTGTCCAAGCAGCTCGGCCTGCGCGTGTTGCTGCTGGGAACGTGCTTGGGCCTGGCCGGCGCGTGCGGTTGTACGGCCCCGGCACTGAAGTCGCTGGGCGGAATCGGGCCGCAAGAGTCCTCCAGCGCCGACGCCCAGATCCGCCAGGCGGCCCTCAAAGACCCGTTTCCCAACGCCGGCCCGCGGGGATATTGAGTCGGCGTGCGGCGTCTTGGGTCGTGGGTCTTGGGTCTTGGGACTATGAGCCCCGCACGTCAGTGCGGGGAGAAACAGTATCGGCGTGCGGCTTGCGGCGTGCGCCTTGCGCTGGAGCTTCCGCTCCGGTGCCAGAAAAAACGTTTCTTCTTGCAATCGGCGAGCCCCGAGCTTCAGCTCGGGGAGAGCTTGGAGGTGTGGGGGCATGGAGGCTTGGGGGCTTGGAGGGATGGCGAGCCGCGGGCGTAAGCCCGCGGTTGGAAAGCGAGCCGCCAGCTTCAGCCGGGTACGTGTTTAGCCAGCTAGCTGCCGGAGGAGTGACGCCGCAGGCGTCGCAGCTTCGTAGCCGGGGGTCGTCAGACCCCCGGAAGGCAGCGTTTTTCCTTGTCCTTGAGCATCCCGAAGGGATGCCAGAGGGAGGAGCCGCTGGCTGTTTCTGGCACCCCTGGCGGGGTGCTGGGTGTGGTCATGGTGCCTGGTTCCGGTGGTCTCCGCTCCGCTACGACCACCGGCTACAAGGCTGGCAAGCCTTCGGCTTGCTTTTGATCTGGGAATGCTCCGTCTTGTGCTGGCACGCTAAACACGTTCTAGCCGGAGCAAGCCCACGCGACTATTTTTTTATTTTTCCCCCAGCAGCCGGGCGATTTTTTCGTGCTTCTGGTCCAGGGCCAGATCGCGCGGGGTCATGCCAGTGGCGTCTTTCAGCGTGGGATCGGCTTTGGCCCCAAGTAGCGCTTCGACCACCTGAGCATGCCCGCGGAAAGCCGCTTTGTGCAGGGGGGTCTGGCCGTCGGCGTCGCGGGCGTTGGGGTCGGCCCCGGCCTGGATGAGCAACTTGACCACCTCGGCGTTTCCGCTCCAGGCGGCCTTGTGCAGCGGGGTGCTGCGTCCGGCCGCAGCCTGCGGCCTGGCTCCCGCTTGGAGCAGCACCTGCACCGTGCGGGGCTTGCCCTCCCAGGCGGCCACGTGCAGCGGGGTGCTGCCGGACCGGTCCACCGCGTTGGGCTTGGCCCCGGCCTCCAGGAGCAACTGCACCAGCTGGGCAGCCAGCTTGTCGTCTTCCGGGGTGGCGGCTGCGGGGGTTCGCGGACGATTCGGCAAGGGAGGCCCGGAGATTCCCGGGCCGATGGGCAAGCGGCGGATCGGGCCTGCAAAATCCGGCCCGGGAGCGATACCCCCGCTGGAACTCCGGCGAGCCGCGGCGGCCAGGTGCAACAGCGTCATCCCGCCCTCGTACTGCCGGTGCACGTCCGCTCCGGCCCCTAGCAGCAGCTTGACCACCTCCAGGTGCCCTCCCTGGATGGCCCGATACAGGGCCGTGTGCCCCTGCGGGTCGGTCTGGTTGACCGGGCTTCCCCGTTTCAAAGCCAGCTTGACAACGCTGCTCATTCCCCGGGCGGCGGCCCAAAGCAGGATCGGTTCTCCCTCGGGCGAGCGTGGCGGCAGCTTGCCCACGTGCTTGACCAGCAGGTCGATCACCGCCGGATTGCCCGTCTGCAAGGCCAGTTCCAGGGCGTTTTTTCCCTGGGGGTCCTTGACCCGGGGGTCGGCTCCGGCCTCCAGTAGCAAAGCCACGATCTTTTCTGGTTGCAGGCGACGGGGATTCCAGGAAGAGATGGATTGCAGAACCAGATGCAGCGGCGTCCGGCGTTGGAAGAGGAGATTGGGGTCTGCTCCTGCCTTCAGCAACAACTTGACGGATTCCGCCTGGAGGTTTTGGCAGGCGAGAAACAGCGGCGGAAATCCCCCGCGCTGGGGCTTGGCATTGGGGTCCGCCCCGGCCTTGAGCAACAAGGCCAGTACCTGGGGATGCGAGGTGGCAAAGTGGATCGGCTGGTTGCCGTGGCGGTCCCGTGCCTGGGGATCCGCCCCGGCCTCAAGCATCGCCTGAACCACCTTGACCATGCCCCGAGAAACCGCCATGTGAAGCGGCGTTTGCCCGAACCGATTCGCCGCCCGGTGGTCGCTGTGCTTGAGCAGATATATCACCAAGGGCTCTCGCGGCCTGTAGAGCAGCGCATACAGCAGGGCGTTGTTCCCTTGGCGGTCGAGCCGCTGGGTGGATGCCCCTGCCTGGATCAACAACTGGACCGCCGACAGGTTGTCGTTCTGGATGGCCAGCCCCAGGGCAACCTGCCCGTAGCGGTCGCGATGATTGACATTGGCCTTGCGTCGAAGCAGTTCCTTGAGCACCTCCTGGTGCCGGTCGCGGGTGAATACCCGCTGCAGGGGATTGCGCTGGTCCCGGTACATGACCGCATAAAACAGCGGGGTCCGCCCGTTGCGGTCGGTGGCTTCCAGCAGTTGGGGGTTCTGATCCAGGAGCTTTCGCACCCGGGCCAGATCGCCTTGCTGGACGGCGCGGTGGATTTCCTGCTGAGCCCAAGCCACGGAAGCGACCAGCAACCACACGCCTGAGACGAGCAACGTCCGGAACATGCTGCACCTCGCCGGATAAGAGGGTTCGGGGAAAGCGGCGTGCCGTTATTTTGGAGTCGGCGGCGGGCAAAGTCACGCTTTTCCCGCCCAACCGGAGCCGGTTGCGCCACGGCCGGAAGATACCAACTCGCCGGTTGGACGACCGCACGGGCAGAAAAGTTCCCGGATTTTCCGGGCAAATCGGGTCGCTTTTCCGGTTGCCGCTACAGCAGGGCCGTGGTCTCCTCCAGGCCGAACATCAGGTTCATGTTCTGCACTGCCGCCCCGGCGGCCCCCTTGCCCAGGTTGTCCAGGCAACTGATGCCCAGCACCCGGCCGCGCACTACCCGCACCGTCAGGTCGCAGAAGTTGGTGCCGGCGGTGTCCTTGGTGGCCGGCAGGTGCTCCACCACCCGCACGAAGGGGTGCGGGCGATAAAATTCCCGCAGAAGCTCCAGCAGCTCCTCTTCGCTGGCCTGGCCCTGCGGCTGGGCATAGACGGTGGAGAGGATGCCGCGGTCCATGGGGATCAAGTGGGGCGTGAACACCACCTCCACCGCCCCCCCGGCGGCCTCGGAGAGCACCTGCTCGATCTCCGGCGTGTGCCGGTGCCGGCCCACGTTGTAGGCCGAAACGCTCTCGTTGCACTCCGGGTAAAGCGTGGTGAGCTTGGGCTGGCGGCCCGCCCCGGAAACCCCGCTCTTGGAGTCCACGATGATCCCCTCGGGCCGGATCGCTCCCCGCTTCAGCAGCGGGGCCAGGGCCAGAATGGCCGAAGTGGGATAGCAGCCCGGGTTGGCCACCAGGCGGGTGGAGCGAATCGGTTCCCGATACAGCTCCGGCAGGCCATAGACAGCCTGGGGGAGAAGCTGTGGGGCCTGGTGCTCCTTGCCGTACCACTGCCGGTACACTTCGGCGTTTTTGAGCCGGAAGTCGGCGCTGAGGTCCACCACGCGGGCTCCCGCTTCCAGCAGCCGGGGGACCACCTGGGCCGTGACCCCATGCGGCAGGCAGCAAAACACCACGTCGCAGCGGGCAGCCACCGCTTCCGGCTCCAGGTTCTCGCAGCACAGGTCCAGCCGCCCAGCCAGGCTGGGATGCACGGCGGCAATGTGCGGGTTGCCCTCCTGGCGGGAAGTGAGCACGGCGATCTCCACCTCCGGATGCCGCAACAGATAGCGCAGCAGCTCCAGGGCCGAATAGCCGGTGGCGCCCATGATGCCTGCGCGAATGGCCATGATCGGGGGTCCCTGCAAGGAAGCGTAAGTATCTGTGGCACAAGCAGTAAGTGGGCGTGCTACACTTCGGTAGTCGCCGCGGGCAGGGGGAGCGGTCAGCTTCCATCATAACACCCCCCGCCCCCCCTGGCCACGGCCCCCCCGGTCGGGAGGGCAGCCTGCACAACAGGCCGCCCCTTGTGAAGTTAGGCAAAATGTTGAACCAACCACCCCCCAGGTGGCACCCATTTGGTGTGCCGGTGGCGCCGGTTGCATAAGAAAAAACGAGAATGCCGCTGCTCCCCGGACTAAAGTCCGGGGCTCGCCGGGTAAGAACGGACACAAACGCTCGACACGGCGAGCCGGGAGCGTAAGCTCCCGGTTGCTTCGAGCAAAGCAACGACCGACACGGTTCAAAAAAACAACCGCGTGCTCACGCACGCGGCTCGCCGCGGCGGCCCTGGACACCACCTGGGATTGGCAAAGGCCCAACCTTTGGGACACACTGAAGAGTTGACTCGAACGAAAAAGTTTTCCCCGTTGCGACATTTTCCCCCTGATGAGGAACGCCCCACGATGAGTGAACCGTTCTCCGATGCCCAGACCCAGGCCATCCGGCGCCTGGCCGAGGCCCGGGAAAAGATTCTGGAGCAGATGTCCCAGGTGATCGTCGGCCAGCGCGAGGTGCTGGACCAGTTGCTCATTTCGCTCTTTTGCCGCTCGCACTGCCTGCTGGAAGGGGTGCCGGGGCTGGCCAAGACGCTGATGATCTCCACGCTGGCCCGCACCCTGAGCCTGAAGTTCAACCGCATCCAGTTCACCCCGGACCTGATGCCGGCCGACATCACCGGCACCGAGGTGCTGGAGGAGAACCGCACCACCGGCGAGCGGGAGTTCCGCTTCATCGAAGGCCCGGTGTTTGCCAACGTCATCCTGGCCGACGAGATCAATCGCACGCCGCCCAAGACCCAGGCCGCGCTGCTGGAAGCGATGCAGGAGCGGCAAGTGACCGTGGGCCGGGTGCGGCACCCGATGATGGACCCCTTCTTTGTGCTGGCCACGCAGAACCCCATCGAGCAGGAGGGGACCTACCCGCTCCCCGAGGCCCAGCAGGACCGCTTCATGTTCAAGGTGCTGGTGAAGTACCCTTCGTTCGACGAGGAGTTCGAGATCGCCCGACGCACCACCGCCTTGCAGGAAGACCACATCGTGCCGGTGCTGCAAGGGGAAGAGATTCTGGAGATCCAAAAGCTGGTGCGGCAAGTGCCGATCACCGACCACGTGATCCGCTACGCGCTTTGCCTGGTGCGGCAGACGCGGGTGGGCCAGCCCGGCTGCCCGGAGTTCGTCTCCGAGCAGATCAGCTGGGGGGCCGGTCCGCGGGCGGTGCAGTTTTTGATTCTGGGGGGCAAGGCGCGGGCGCTACTGCACGGGCGCACCCATGTCTCCACCGAGGACATCCAGGCCCTGGCCCATCCCGTGCTACGCCACCGCCTGGTGATCAACTTCGCCGCCGAAAGCGAAGGGATCACTCCCGACGACGTGGTGACCCGGCTGCTGGAAGTCACTCCCGACAAAGAGGACGAACTGACCCAAGATGCCCGATTCCAGGAAATTTTTGCATCCTGAGGCCATCCGCCGTATCGCCCGCTTGGAGCTGCGGGCACGGCACATCGTCGAAGGATTCCTCTCCGGCATGCACCGCAGTCCCTATTTCGGGCACTCCGTGGAGTTCGCCCAGCACCGGGAGTACGTGCCGGGGGACGACCTGCGCGACATCGACTGGAAGGTGTGGGCCAAGCAGGACCGGCTCTACGTCAAGCAGTACGAAGAAGAAACCAACATGCGCTGCACGCTGCTGGTGGACGTGTCCCGCAGCATGCAGTACGGCAGCGGCCCGCTGAACAAGTACGAATACGCCTGCACCGCCGCGGTGAGCCTGGCCTACTTGATCCTGCGGCAGCAGGACTCGGTGGGTTGTATCGCCTTCGATAGCAGAATCCGCACGGCCGTTCCCCCGCGCAGCAAACGCACGCACCTGCTGTCGATCATCAAGGCCCTGGACGGCAGCCGCCCGCAGGAAACCACCGACCTTTCCACCATCCTGGCCCAGGTGGCCGAAAACCAGCCGCGGCGCGGGATGGTGATCCTTTTTTCCGATCTGTTGGTGGAGCGAGCGCCGCTGTTGCGGGGCTTGCGGCTGCTGCGGCAGCGAGGGCACGACGTGCTGGTGCTGCATGTGATGGACGACGACGAGCTGGACTTCCCCTTCAGCGGTCCCACGCGGTTCGACGGGCTGGAAGTGCCCGAGTACATCTCCTGCAACCCGCGGGCCCTGCGGGAAGGATACCTGGAGGCGCTGAACGACTACCTGGAGGAGATTCGCCGCGGTTGTGCCAACCACACGATCGACTACGCCCTGGTGCGCACCAGCGAGCCGCTGGATGCGGCCCTGGCCCACTTTTTGTGCAACCGCCTGGGAATGCACCACCGGAACTGAGGGCTTGCGGCTTGCATCGTGCGGCCTGCGCCGGAGCTTCCGCGGCGTAGGGCGTGGAGGCTTGGGTGCTTCCGCATCGGGCAAGAACAAGCGTTTTTGGAGAAAACGACCTACATGGTGAAACTGCGGCTCGCCAGGAGGCTCGCCCTTCCGGAGCTTCCGCTCCGGCGCAAGAACAGACGTCCATTGGCACAAACGGGGAGGGCGAGGCTCCCGCCGAGCCGAAGAAGCGGAGAAAAGTTGGCCACACCGAAGAACGTCAACGCTACCACCGGCGAGCCGCCAGCTTCAGCTGGCGGAGAAAGCGGCCAAAGGCGTTGCTTTGGCTCTCCCCGGGCTAAAGCCCGGGGCTCGCCAATGCAAGAACAACAGACAACAGCGAGCCGGGAGCTTTGGAGCTTTAGCTACCGGAGGACGCAGGGCCGTCAGCCACTGGGAGCTTCCGCTCCGGTGTAAGAAAAACCAACAACAGCGAGCCTGGAACATCAGCTCCCGGAGACAACGCGACCGTAAAAACAAAAACAAAGCCGAGAACAAATCGAACCCGAATCCAACACAGCGACACTGACTGCAACTGCTCATGGAACAGTTTTTCATCCATCCCGGGCTGGCCTCGCTAGGGGCGCTGCTGGTGGGCGTGCCGGTGTTGATCCACCTGATCAACCTCATGCGCCACCGCCGCGTGCAGTGGGCGGCCATGGAGTTTTTGCTGGCCGCCTACAAGAAGAGCCGCACCTGGGTCATTCTGAAGCAGCTGCTGCTGTTGTTGCTGCGGATGTTGGCCGTGGCCGCTGTGGCCCTGATCGTGGCCCAGCCGCTGCTGCAAGCCGATCGCTGGTTTTTGCTCGGGGGCCAGACCACCCACCACATCGTGCTGTTGGACGATAGTTTCTCCATGTCCGACCGGCACGGGGACCGGCAGGCGTTGGACCTGGGCAAGGACGTCGTGTTGCGGCTGGCCCGCCGGGCCGTGCAGTCGCGCAGCCCGCAAAAGTTCACCCTGGTCCGCTTTTCCCGACCGCGGCAGCCGGACCTGAACGCAGCGCTGGTGGACGCCCAGTTCGAGAGCCGCCTGATCTCCGAGCTGAATCGCATCACGCCTTCGCAGACCGATGCCGGCCCGCTGCCCGCCCTGCAAGCCCTGGATCAGTTGCTGGATGAAACCAGCAACGAAAAACGCGTGGTGTATCTGGTTTCCGACTTCCGCCAGCGGCAGTGGCAAGAGCCGAAGAGCCTGGACCAGCAACTCCAGCAGCTTCGCGAGCAGGAGGTCGAAGTGCAACTGATCCAGTGCGTGGACCAGCAGCACCAGAACCTGGCCATCGTGCAGCTGGAGCCGGCCTCGGGCACCCGGGCGGCCGGGGTGCCGGTCACCATGGAAGTGACCGTGCACAACTACGGCACCAGCGTGGCCCGCGAAGTGGCCGTCGCCTTACGCGAAGACGGCCGGGAGCGGCCCGGGGTAGTGATTCGTTCCATCGGCCCGGGGCAATCCGAAACGCGGCGTTTCACCGTGCAGTTTGCCACGGCCGGGCAGCACTACGTGACGGCTCGCCTGGCGGCCGACGCGGTGGAGGCCGACAACGTGCGCTACTGCGTGCTGGATTTGCCCGTGTCGGTGCCGGTGCTGATCTGCGACGGAGATCCGGCGGCCACCGACGGGCGTTTTCTCTCCCTGGCCCTGGCCCCCAGCAATCGCGTCCGCTCGGGGATCGCCCCCCGGGTGGAGCTGCCCCGGTTTTTGAACAACCACCCGCTGGAAAACTTCCAGGGCATCTATCTTTCCAACT
>Ga0256839_1005776_pt1 | contig 11237 bp, 8 predicted proteins | sample 354166metaG_FD_185968 | JGI IMG/M metagenome (GOLD analysis project Ga0256839, IMG submission 185968) | Hydrothermal vent microbial communities from Mid Atlantic Ridge, Atlantic Ocean - 354-166 | ecosystem: Environmental > Aquatic > Marine > Hydrothermal vents | place: Atlantic Ocean: Mid... | reverse complement strand
TGCCCTGTTCAACACCCGCACCGCGCGGGCCTTTATGTTGCTGGGGCGTGTGACGGGGACGTTTGATTAGGGAGTAGACCTCTAGGGGAACAATGCGCATCTTTCGGGTCGCCTGACCCTCGCCGCCTTTCCTATTTCCTATATGGAAAAGGAGGCCCACATGACACCCCACCAAATCCCGCTATTCCTTTTGTTCCTGTTTCCGCTTGCCTACAGCCCCGGCCCCGGCAACATGTTCTTTGCCGCCCTCGGCGCCCGCTATGGCGTGGCCGCCTCCCTACCCGCCACAATTGGCTATCACGCCGCAACCCTGATCGTCAGCTTTGCCATTGGCGCGGGGGTTGCTGTTGCTTTGGACCCGACCAGCCGCAGTTTTACCCTGATCCAGACCCTTGGCGCGATATATCTGCTATGGCTGGCCTTCAAACTCTACCGCAGCCATAACCCGCAATCCCTTGCTGATACCCGCCCTGCAACGGCATTGGACGGGGCAATTCTGCTGCTGTTGAATCCCAAAGGCTATTTGATCATGGCGTTGTTGTTTACACAGTTTCCCGGCGAAACATTGTTCGAAACCGCCCTCGTCGCCACCCTGTTTACCGCCAACAACTTGCTTGCCTTTCTGGTCTGGACCTTTGCCGGTCAAACCCTGTCACGCCTATTCAACAGCCCCGCAGCCGCCCACCGCATCAACACAGGTTTTGCAATTTGCCTTGCGGGGGTCGCACTGTGGCTGTTGCTCTCTTGACACACAGCGTGGCACATCAGCATCACCCGATCTTGCCGCAAACCCCGCCAGCGTCTAAAGACCCCGTACCACGACCCCATACCCCACGAGAGAACCATGTAACGCCCGCAGCATATTTGAAACCACCGCACCGATGCCTTTCGCACCGGTCGGTTTGTTATGTTTGCACAGCAAAGGCCCGGCGCCTTTCCAATCTCGTGAGATATTACAATGACACTCTTAAAATACCCGCGCACGCGGCACATCGAGGGTTCACGCCTTCAGCATGGTGATATTGGCGACGACAAGCCGATTGCCGAACTGAAAAACGCCTTCCTGACAATCGAGGAAAAGGTGGATGGCGCAAATTGCGCGGTCTCTTTTGACATGGACGGTAGGCTGATGCTGCAAAGCCGTGGTCATTACCTGACCGGCGGTTACCGTGAACGCCATTTTGACCTGCTGAAAACATGGGCCTTTACTCACGCCGACCGGCTGCGCATCGTTTTGGGCAGCCAATATGTGATGTATGGCGAATGGATGTATGCCAAACACACCGTTTTCTATGACCAACTGATGCACTACTTTCTGGAATTCGATGTGTATGACCGCAAAACCGATTGTTTTCTGTCAACACAAGCACGCCGTAAACTGCTGCACGACTTGCCTATCCTTCCTGTGCCGGTGCTGTTTCAGGGCATGGTCAATTCCCTGTCACAGATCGAAACCCTGATCCGCCCCTCGATCTATAAATCGGCAAACTGGCGGGATGCGCTGACCTTGGCGGCCACCCAATCCGGCAGCCGCAGCGATTTTGTGGAAAAACAGACCGAGGATAGTGATCTGGCCGAAGGGCTGTATCTCAAGGTGGAACAGGATGGCATCGTCACCGAGCGTTACAAATACGTGCGTGGTGATTTTCTGCAAGCGATCCAATCCTCCGAGGGTCATTGGCAGGACCGCCCGATCCTGCCAAACCAACTGGCCAAAACGGTTGATATATTCGCCCCCGTGCTGGGCGTGAAAGGGGCGTATGATGAAACAGCATATTAACCCCGCAACACTGCTGTCCTTTGTGCCAACCGCACCGGACTGGTCTATCGACTGGCTCGGCCTTTGGGCGCTATGGCCAGAATTCGCCGCATTGGACGACTGCCCGCAGGATGCCATCCATCATGCCGAAGGCGATGTCGGCACCCATACCCGCATGGTGGTTCAGGCGCTGGTGGATGACCCTGATTGGCGCAACCTTCCGGTTCAGGACCGCGAAATGCTGTTCTGGGCGGGATGCCTGCACGACATCGGCAAACCCGCCACGACAAAGCATGAGGATAACGGCCGCATCACATCGCGTGGACATTCCCGCACGGGGGCCGCAATTGCACGCGGGCTGTTGCGTGATGCAGGGGCCGAATTCCATTGGCGTGAACGCATTTGTGCGATCATCACCCACCACCAACTGCCGTTCTGGCTGATTGAGCGCCCATTACCCGAACGCCTTGCGATTGCCACATCCCTGACTTGCCGCCCTGACCTGTTGTGCCTGCACGCCCGTGCCGATGCCTTGGGCCGGACCTGCGCCGATCAGGCAGCCGTGCTGGAAAACGTGGCCCTTGCCCGTGAACAATTTGCCGAGGCAGGATGCCTGACGCATTCCTATCCCTTTGCCAATGCCGAAAGTCGCCTTGCCTTTCTGGAGCGCGAGGACCGCGATCCGGCCTATGTCGCACACGAGGATTTCCGCTGCACCGTCTATCTGATGTCAGCCCTGCCCGGCACCGGCAAGGATACCTGGATCCGCAATACCTTGCCCGACCTGCCAGTGGTCAGTCTGGATGCCCTAAGAAACACATTGGGGATTGCCCCGACCGGCAATCAGGGCAGGGTAATTCAGGCTGCATATGAACAGGCCAAAGTGCATTTGCGCGCCGGTCAGGATTTTATCTGGAACGGCACCAACACAACCCGCCTGACCCGTGGCAAAGTCCTGCGCCTGTTGCGGGATTACGGCGCGCGCATTCATATCATCTATCTCGAGGTGCCTCCTGACCGCCTGTTGGCACAAAACAATGCCCGCAACCAAAGCGTTCCCCGTCCGGTGGTTGAAAATCTGGCACGCAAGCTGGAACCACCCGATATGACCGAGGCCCACGAAATCACCTATATTTTATCCACTTAACCCAAAAGCCCCCGCCAAATGGCAGGGGCTTTTTTTGCTTGAAACGGCTTGTCTTTTACGGAGCAACCACGCGGTGGCTGGGGCCATCGCGGTTTTCACGGCGCACCTGTTCGCGGCGTGCGCCCGTCACACAAACCACATCACCGGAATAGGCTTCGCGCCAGACAAAACCGGGTTTGCATGTGTTGGGACCATAGGCACCTGCCGGGTCGACCCTTGATCCGGCAATGGCGTTTTCATGGGCCGCCTTCGAGCGCCGCGTGGGGCGCACGCAAACATGATCGCCCGGAATGGCATCCCGCCAGACATAACCGGGTTTGCAGGTATCCGGCCCATAGGGCAGTTCCGGCTCTGCCGGTGCAGGATCGGACGAACGCCCCGCAATCACACCACCGATAATCGCGCCAATAATCGCCGCCGCCGCTGCATCATCCGAACTGCGGCTGCCACCTGTGCCACCACCAGCTTCGCTGCTCCCTTCAACGGCAATCAGATAGCGTGCGCTGACCCAGCCATCCGGCCCCGGATGCTGGATGTGGCACCAGTTGCCTCGGCATTCGGTTATCTCGACGGCCTCGCCACCATACAACGCATCAACTTTGCCATAGCTGACCCCTGGCCCCGAGCGCACGTTCACCGCTGATTTTGCTGTCGCTTCAACCGCCAGAACCGATGTTGCAGTAAGGGTCAGGCCAACTGTGGCCGCGATAATACCTGAAACTACTTTTGCAAAATTTGTCATGGTCTTTCTCCAAAATTGGCGTTTCCGCCCTGAAATATTGCGTCTGGCTACAGAACACTCCCAAACGCCGCCTCTCACAAGTCATGGATTCCTTACCCAACGTCAAAGCCCACCTTTGCAGCATGGCAAAGGTGGGCTTTGTTGTTTGTTTACTGATAGTTAAAGAGGGTTAAGCCATCTCTTTGCTTTCCTCGACCCCCAATGGATGGGGCAGATTATCCAGCATTTCCTTCGGGCAAACCTGCACAAAATGCCCGCGCGACTTGTCCCAGTGGTGCAGTATATCACGCGCCTTGCGGCTGCCGGTTTCCGCCAAATGGCGCTCGATCAATCCCTTCAGTTCGGCCTCCCAATGGGGCATCGTCACCGGACAGGTGACCAGCGTTTCGCGGTTCATCAGCTCTTGCGCCAACCCGTCCGGATCATAGACATAGGCCATTCCGCCGGTCATCCCTGCGCCGAAATTCGCACCGATCCGGCCCAGAATAACGGCCACTCCGCCGGTCATATATTCACAGCCACAGGTGCCGCAGCCCTCGACGACCACCTTGGCGCCCGAGTTGCGCACCGCAAACCGTTCGCCTGCACGTCCGGCGGCAAACAGGTAACCATCGGTCGCACCATAAAGCACCGTGTTACCGATGATCGCATTGTCCGAGGCCACCAGCGGGCTAACCATCGGCGGGCGCACCACGATGGTGCCGCCCGACAGGCCCTTGCCGACATAGTCGTTGGCATCGCCCGAAACTTCCAGTTTCAGGCCCGGTGCCGCGAACGCGCCAAGCGACTGACCTGCCGAGCCGGTCAGCTTTACCGTCAGGTGATCGGGTTGTAGCGAATTGCGCATACCGAAGTTGCGCACGATATGGCTCGAGGTTCGTGTGCCAATTGTTCGGTGCGTGTTCTGCACCGCATATTGCAGCTGCATCTTTTCCCCGTCATTCAGGAAGCGTGCGGCGTCCTTGACGATCTCGGCGTCCAGTGTATCGGGCACCTCGTTGCGCGGCTTGTAGCGGTCATAGGTAATCCCTTGACCCGCATCGACACTGATCAGCAACGGATTCAAATCCAGATCATCCAGATGGGCAGAACCACGCGAAACCTGACCCAACAAATCGGCCCGCCCGATCACCTCGTCCAGCGATCGTGCGCCGATGGATGCCAGAATTTCCCGCACTTCCTGTGCGTAGAAAGTGATCAGGTTCACCACTTTGTCCGCCGTGCCCGTGAATTTGGCGCGCAGGCGTTCGTCCTGTGTGCATATGCCGACCGGGCAAGTATTGCTCTGACACTGGCGCACCATGATGCAACCCATCGAAATCAGCGCGGCGGTGCCGATGCCGTATTCCTCGGCCCCCATCATCGCTGCCATCACAATGTCGCGGCCCGTACGCAAACCACCATCGGTGCGCAATGTCACCCGTTCGCGCAGGTTGTTCATTGCCAGAACCTGATGTGCCTCGGTCAGGCCCATTTCCCACGGCAGGCCGGCATATTTGATGCTGGTCGCGGGGCTGGCACCGGTGCCGCCGTTGTGGCCGGAAATCAGGATCACATCGGCCTTGGCCTTGACCACACCGGCGGCAATTGTGCCGACGCCGGAACTGGCCACCAGTTTCACCGTCACCTTGGCGCGCGGATTGATCTGCTTCAGATCGTAAATCAACTGCGCCAGATCCTCGATACTGTAAATATCGTGGTGCGGCGGCGGCGAAATCAGCGTCACGCCTTTGGTCGAATGACGAAGGCGCGCAATCAGGTCGGTGACCTTCATGCCGGGCAATTGCCCGCCCTCGCCGGGTTTGGCGCCCTGTGCCACCTTGATCTCCAGTTCTTCGCACTGGTTCAGGTATTCTGCCGTCACCCCGAACCGGCCCGAAGCGACCTGTTTGATCTTGGCCGACGGGTTGTCGCCGTTGGGTTCCGGCACAAAATGCGCCGGATCCTCGCCCCCCTCGCCGCTGTCCGATTTCGCGCCGATCCGGTTCATCGCCACATTCAGCAGCTTGTGCGCCTCGGGCGACAGCGCGCCCAGCGACATGCCCGGTGTGACAAACCGCTTGCGGATCGCGGTAATGCTCTCGACCTCTTCAATCGGAATGGCCTTGCCCAGCGGTTTGAAATCCATCAGATCGCGCAGGTTGATCGGCGGGTTGCTGTGCATCGCCTTGGAATAGCGCATCCACAATTCGAACGATGCCTTGTCGCAAGCCGACTGCATCAGATGCATGTTGGTCGCTGTCCAGGCATGGGTTTCGCCGGTGCGCCGTGCCTTGTAGAAACCGCCGATCGGCAGCACATCCTGCCCGCCGCGCCAGCCCATCGCGTGCACCTTACCCAGCTTGCGCTGGATGCCGTGCAAGCCGATGCCGGAAATACGGCTGGTCATGCCGGGGAAATATTCGGCCACCATTGCGCGGGACAGGCCCACGGCCTCGAAGTTCAGGCCGCCGCGATAGGATGAAATCACGCTGATCCCCATCTTGGCCATGATCTTTAGCAGCCCCGCGTCAATCGCCGCGCGGTAACGGGCAACGGCCTCGGTCAGGGTGCAATCCAGCAGGCCCCGTTCAATCCGGTCGGCCAAGCTATCCTCGGCCAGATAGGCGTTGACCACGGTCGCACCACAGCCGATCAGCACCGCGAAATAGTGCGGGTCAATACATTCCGCCGAGCGCACATTAATCGAGCAGAAGGTGCGCAAACCTTTGCGCGTCAGCCATGAATGCACCGCGGAAGTGGCCAAAATCATCGGCATCGGCACGCGGTTCTCGTTCTGCTCCTCGTCCGTCAGCACGATATGGCCCGCACCGGAACGCACCGCATCCTCGGCCTCGCTTCTGATCCGTGTCAGGGCCTCTTGTAGCGCACCTTCGCCCGCGTCCGCATCATAGGAACAGTCAATCGCCACCACGGAATCGCCCAGATGCTCCAGCAGTTTGGCAAATTGTGCGTTGCCGACAAAGGGGCTTTCCAGCACCAGAATTTCAGTCTGGCTGCTGCTTTCGTCCAGCACGTTCTTCAGGTTACCGAAACGGGTTTTCAGGCTCATCACCCGATATTCGCGCAAACTGTCGATCGGCGGGTTTGTCACCTGCGAAAAATTCTGCCGGAAGAAATGGCTGAGCGGACGATAGCGTTCCGACAGCACGGCCGAGGGCGTGTCGTCCCCCATGCTGGCCAGAACCTCTTTGCCATCCTCGGCCATCGGCGCCAGAATCTGCTCTAACTCCTCGACCGAATAGCCCGCCGCGATCTGGCGTTTGCGCAGTTCCGCGCCCGTGAAAATCGAAGCCTCGGAAATCCCGTCCAGCGTGTCTTCCAGATCGACAATCTTGCGGACCCATTCACCAAACGGCTGACTGGCTGCCAGCATGTCCTTTAGCTCGCGGTCCTTGAACAGCTTGCCTTCCTTCATATCCACCGCAATCATCTGCCCCGGCCCCAGCGCGCCCTTGCGCACCACGGTGGCCTCGTCCGTTGGCACCATTCCGGCCTCGGATCCGGCCATCAACAGACCATCGCCGGTGACCACATAGCGCATTGGGCGTAACCCGTTGCGATCCAGCCCCGCGCAAACCCAGCGCCCGTCGGTCATGGCCAGGGCGGCGGGGCCGTCCCATGGCTCCATCACCGAATTGCAGTAGGAGTACATATCGCGCCACGGTTCGGGCAGTTCCACCGCCCGTTTGCTCCAGCTTTCAGGTACCATCATGGTTTTCGCCATCGGCGCGTTGCGTCCGGCCCGCACCAGCACCTCGAACACCGAATCCAGTGCCGCACTGTCGCTGGACCCGCCCGATATGATCGGCTTGATGTCTTCGGCCAGTTCGCCAAACGCGGATGACGCCATGCGGATTTCATGGCTTTTCATCCAGTTCACATTGCCCTTTAGCGTGTTGATCTCGCCGTTATGGGCCAACATGCGGAACGGCTGGGCCAGCCACCACTGCGGAAAGGTGTTGGTGGAATAACGCTGGTGATACAGCGCAAAGGCGCTCTCAAACCTCTCGTCCATCAGATCGGGATAAAATTCGGCCACCTGCTCGGCCAGCATCATACCCTTGTAAATGATCGAACGGCAGGACAGCGAGCACAGATACAGCCCGCTGATATTGGCCTCGACCGCCGCCTTTTCGATCCGGCGGCGGATCACATATAATTCGCGCTCGAATGTGTCCTCGTCCACACCTTTGCAGTTGGAAATCAAAATCTGTTCGATCTCGGGGCGGGTAGCGTTGGCCTTTTCGCCCAGACAGCCCACATTCACCGGCACCTGACGCCAGCCGTAAATATGATATCCCATGCGCAGAACTTCGGTTTCTACGATGGTCCGGCAATGTTCCTGCGCGCCGAAATCCTCGCGCGGCAGGAATACCTGACCCACGGCAACCAATTCGTCCATGCGCGGTTTGTGGCCCGTGCGTTCGATCTGGTCATAGAAAAACCTGACCGGAATCTGCACGTGAATACCCGCACCGTCACCGGTTTTTCCATCGGCATCCACCGCCCCGCGATGCCAGACGGCCTTGAGAGCCTGAATGCCGTTTTCCACCACTTTGCGGCTGGGTTTTCCATCCACGGAAACGACCAGGCCAACCCCGCAAGAGGAATGTTCCTCGGCCTCGGAATACATGCCGTTTTCAGCCAGCCATTCTCGCCGGTCCTGTTGTTCCTTGGCCCAGTTCACATCATAGTTCATCGCGTCTCTCCTTTGCGGTGGCCAAAGGCATTTGCAGCCCCGACATCATCTGATCGCACCCGAATTCCGGCTTGTCCGCCAGAAACCCGGCCTCGCCCGGTTCGCTGAACAGCATGGGCTTTTCATCATATTGATAGGTTTCGCCGCCAACCTCTTCGGTTTCGCGGCCCTGAAAAAACAGACGGAACTTCGGGCTGACGTACTGGTTGCCATAGGTGCGGGATGTATCGCCCCCCGATTTGCTTTCGACCTGAAATTCAAACTCGGTCACCAGCAGATCTTCACCATCAATCCGCACCTTGGTTCCGGTCAGCTTGTCATAGCCGGTGACACGTTCGGTCGCGATTGGCTGGCCGCCACTCAGAACGGTTTGTTCAAAATCAAAATCGTCCCGCCCTTTTTCCAGCAAATCTGTCAGGGAATTCGGGTCCGTTTCAGGCTGCCTTAACGTCCGTTTGATATCACCGGGTAGCGGGTAGTTTTCCAGCCAGCGGAATTCGCGATCCAGATGCTGCAAATAGCTGGGGCCATCCGCATCAATCGTCAGCGCCCAATGCTCGCCTTCGGGATCGCCCGCACAGGTCCAGTGTTGCTCGACCCTGCAACTGCTCAATTGCACCGTCAGATACGCGGTGCAGCCCTTGGGCGGGGTGAAGGTGCCGGCGGTCACGACGACGGGTGAAACCGCCAGAATAGCAATCAACCACTTCATTCTGTCACCCCGAACAATGCCAGCGTTGCCGCCGTATCCAACCGCTCCCGATCACCTTCAAACGTTACACAATCGGGCTTTGTATCCGTGAAAATCTCGCGGGACATGGTCAGGCCGGATGTATCATCCAACAGGCCAATCGGCATGTGGTAAAAGCCGTGATGCGGCCCCTTTGCTGTCACTTGATACCACAGGCCCGAGCCACATTTCCCGCACCACGCCCGTTCCGCCCAGTCCGAGGATTGATAGCGTTTGACGTTTTCCATGCCTTCAAAACGGACCGTATCGGCCGGAACCGTCAGCCCCAGCAGAGCCGATCCCGCCCAGCGTTGGCACATCTTGCAATGGCAGGTGCCGAATTCGGCATTCAGATCACGGATCGTGAAACGCACGGCACCGCATAGGCATTTTCCAGTCCTGTCCATTTCATCCTCCGTTAGTTCAAGTGATCCTGCTGGCCCGTTCCCGATATCGCCTATTCGGCGGCCACGCTGGCCGCCTCATTCAGGTAGCTCAAAATCGAATCCGCTGCATCGCGCCCATCCGCAATCGCCCAGACCACCAGTGACGCCCCGCGCACGATGTCGCCTACGGCGAACACCCCGTCGATGGCGGTTTCATGGGTCTTGAAGTCGGCCTTGATGGTGCCCCAGCGGGTTACCTCGAGTGCGCCTTCGTCCCATAGTGTTGGCAGGTCTTCGGGCATAAAGCCCAGCGCCATGATGACCAGATCGGCCTGCTCGGTATAGTCCGCCCCCTCGATCACCTCGGGGCTTTGCCGGCCTGTGGCATCCGGCGCGCCAAGGTGCATTTTCTGCACTTTCACAGCTTCGACCGGATCGCCGATAAAACCGTTTGGTGCGGTTTGCCAGACAAATTCCACGCCTTCCTCTTCGGCGTTCTGAACCTCGCGCATACTGCCAGGCATGTTCTTTTTATCCCGCCGGTACAGACATTTGACCGAAGTTGCCCCCTGCCGGATCGCGGTGCGCAAACAGTCCATCGCGGTATCACCGCCGCCAATCACAACCACGCGCTTGCCTTTGGCATTCAACTCGCCGCTTTCATATTCCGGCACCACATCGCCAAAGCCAACGCGGTTGCTGGCCGTCAGATAATCAATCGCCCGAACCACACCCTGTGCGCCCACGCCGGGGGCCTGCAAATCGCGGGATTTGTAAACGCCGGTGGCAATCAGCACTGCATCATGCTGGCCGCTGATCGCCTGAAAGCTCAGATCTTCGCCAACATTGCAGTTCAGCACAAACTGAACGCCTGCGGCCTCGAGCTGTTGTATCCGGCGCATCACCACATCTTTTTCCAGCTTGAACCCCGGAATCCCGTAGGTCAGCAAGCCGCCCGCACGGTCATAACGGTCATATACCGTGACCTGAACGCCCGCCTGCCGCAGCCTGTCTGCTGCCGCCAGCCCACCCGGTCCGGCGCCGATAATGCCAACAGAATCGCCCCGTTCCGCATAGGGCAGGTTTGGTTTGACCCAGCCGTTCTCCCACGCTGTATCGGTGATGTATTTCTCGATCGCACCGATCGTCACCGTTTCATGGCCCGAATTTTCGATCACACAATTGCCTTCGCACAGCCGGTCCTGCGGGCAGATACGGCCACAGATTTCGGGGAAGGTATTGGTCGCCTGGCTGATTTCATAGGCTTCCTGCAACCTCCCCTCGGCGGTCATCAACAACCAGTCGGGAATGTTGTTGTGCAGCGGGCAATGCGTTTGGCAAAACGGCACGCCGCACTGGCTGCATCGGCTCGCTTGCTCTGCAGCCTTGGCCTTGGCGAATTCGGCATAGATTTCGTCAAAGTCGTGATTGCGCACTTCGGCATCCCGCTTTTGCGGCATATCCCGTTTCACATCGACAAATTTCAACATCGGTTGCTTGGCCACGGTTCTGACTCCATCTTTTTCCTGCTTCCTCTCATAAAGGGGAGGGGCAGAAAAGAAAAGTCATGTATGCTGACCTATATTAACTTTTTTTCGTGGTTCTGCCAGAATTCAGGCCGGACAGGTCAAAATATAAGTAAGTATCATTTACCTATCCACCTTTACCCTATAAAAACAAGCCCCATCAGCGCGGCCCCGCCCACAATAATCCGCCACCAGCCGAACAAGGCGTAGCCATTTTTACTAACATAGCCCAACAGCCACTTGAC
>Ga0256839_1005775_pt1 | contig 11239 bp, 10 predicted proteins | sample 354166metaG_FD_185968 | JGI IMG/M metagenome (GOLD analysis project Ga0256839, IMG submission 185968) | Hydrothermal vent microbial communities from Mid Atlantic Ridge, Atlantic Ocean - 354-166 | ecosystem: Environmental > Aquatic > Marine > Hydrothermal vents | place: Atlantic Ocean: Mid... | reverse complement strand
TGCGCCGGCTCGAGATAGAGGACCTTGCGGAAGCAGACCTCGGCATCGCCCAAACGGTCCCGCTCCAGCTCGAGCAGGCCCAGCAGGAAGTAGGCTTCCGGATCGGGCCTGCCGGAGGCCGTGCGCAAGCGGCAGATCCTCTCGGCCTCCTCGAGCCTGCCCTCATCGGCGAGGCGCTGAGCTTCGGCCAGATCGGCCCGGGCGGGCGGCTCCGCGCTCGGCCACTCGATCACCTTCGTAGCGGCGGCCGGCGGCCGGGCGCGCTCCCGGGCTGCGGCGGCAGGCGCCGGGTGCCGGTGGACGAAGATGCCTGAGACGCCGGCCGGCCGGAACTTCCCCTCGGGCACGGCCAGAAACTCGGCTCCGCCCACGACGAGGATCCCGCCTCCCGTCAAGATCCGCTCCAGGTTGTCCAGCAGCGCCCGCCTGCCGCCGGACGTGAGATAGATCAGCACGTTGCGGCAGAAGACCACGTCGAAGCGCTCGCCGGCCAGCAGGCCGGGCGTCGTGAGATTGGCGCGCCGGAACTCGACCCGCCGTTTCAGATCCTCGCCCACGGCGACCGTATCGCCGTCCACGGAAAACAAGCGCCGGTAGCGGGCCGGGATCTCCGGGCGGGGCATCCTGCTGCGGTAGCGCCCTTGGCGGGCGGCGGCCAGAGACCGGGCGCTGAAATCGATGCCAAGCACGCGCACTCCATCGGCGGGAACGCCGGCCTCGAGCAGCGCCGCGGCGATGGAGTATGCCTCCTCGCCGGTAGCGCAGCCGGCGCTCAAGGCGCAAACACGCCGGCGGCCGCCCGAAGCCGCCCACTGCCGGAGGAACTCGAACGGCGTCTGGTCGCGGAAGAACCAGGTCTCCGGCACGGAGATCTCGTCCACGAGGGCGTCGATCTCCCCCAGGCGGTCCGGCATGAGGCGGGCGTACTGGCAGGGGTCGCCGTCGCCGGTCGCCGCCATGCGGCGCCGCACAGCCCGCTCGACCGCCGCTTCGCCCAGGGCCTGGACGTCCAAACCGTAGCGTTCGGCCAGCATCGCCGCCACGCATGGATCGGATTTCAAACGCCGCCCTCCTTCAAGGCAAAGAGCCCGTCCTGCAAAGGCTCGGGAAGCAGCCGCGGCAGCTCGATCATCTGGACCGTGCCCGCCTTGTCCTGGAAGACCGGCCCCAGGAACGGGGCGCCGTCGGCAGCCACGGCGTCCTGGAACTGTTCCGGGGCCACCCGCCGGACGTCGAGCACCTTCTCGACCACCAGCCCGAGAAGCCGCTCGGCTCCGTCGTAGCACGGGTAGTGGACGACGACGATCCGGGTGCTCAGCATGTCCCGGCAAGGCCGGTACAGCAACAGCGAGCGAAGGTCCACCACCGGCACGGTGCGGCCGCCCAGGTTCAGCAAGCCGCGCACGAACTGCGGCACGTGAGGAACCGGCCGCAGCGTGACCAGGGGAATCACGCGGTCCACGGCGCCCGTCTCGATTGCGTAGAGTTCTTTCTCGATCTGGATCAGCACGACTGGTTTCATCTCACCGCACGTCCGTCGTCCGCATCCCCGGCCTGCCGCGTCCCGGCGCCGGCCCGCGGTCACGAATTCGGGGGCTTTCCGCCGCCCGCCGAGTTGTTCTCGCCGGCCACCCGGAACCGCCCGATCTCGTCGCGCAGCTCAGCCACCGCCTGCTGCAGCTTCTCGGCCACGCGGTGGAAGCTCTTCACGGTCTCGGCGGTCTGGCCGACGCCCTCGGTGAGGCTCACCAGCGCGGCGCTGATCTGTTGCGCGCCTTCCGACTGCGAGCGCATCCCCTCGGCGACGCTGCCGAAACGTCCGGTCAGGGTCTGCACCTGCCGGATGATCTCCTCCAGTTGGCGGCCGACCTGCTGGATCTCGCCGGCGCCCCGGCGGACGGCGTCGGTGAACTTGTCCATCTCCATGACGCCCGAGGAGACGGCCGTCTGCATCTCCTTCACCATGTCTTCGATGTCCACGGTGGCGGCGGCGGTCTGGTCGGCGAGGCGGCGGATCTCGCGGGCCACCACGGCGAAGCCGCGCCCGTATTCGCCGGCCTTCTCAGCCTCGATGGAAGCGTTCAGCGAGAGCAAATTGGTCTGCTCGGCCACCTTGGAAATCGTAGTGACGACGGCGCTGATGTTGCCGGCCTTCTCCGAGATGGTCGCCAGCCGGGTGGAGATTCCGGAGGTCGCGCCGGTGAGCCCGGCCATCGTCTTGGCCATGCCGGCGAGCCCGGCGTGGCCGGAATCCGCCAAAGAAGCCGTCTTGCCGGCTACCTCGTTCAGCTCGTTCATGGTCCGCAGCAGCTCCTGGGAGGTGGCCGAGATCTCCTTGGCCGCGGCGGTGATCTGGGCGGCCGAGGAGCTGAATTCGTTGATCACCGCTTCCTGCTGGCGGGAGCCGGCGGCGACCTCGTTGGCCGTCGAAAGCAGTCCGATGGCCGCCCGCTTGAGGCGTTCCACCAGGGCGCGCAGGCTGCCGATCATGTCCCCGATGGATCGCTGCAGGAAGCCGACCTCGTCGTTGCAGTCGATGGTGACGTCGGCCGTCAGGTCGCCGTCGGCGACGCGGCGGGCCAGGCCGGCGACCTCGCGGATCCGGAAGGCCATCTTGTTGGCGGCCCAGATCAGCACCATCGCTACGATGACCAACCCGAGGCCGGCGGGAACGGCCACCCACTTCATGGCCGCGCGCACCGGAGCGGTAACGTGCTCGGCGTCCACGGTGAGGATGAGGATCCAGTCGCCTGTAGGAACCAACGCGCTGGCCCCGAAGGCGTCGGTTCCGGTGCCGACGGCCTCGAACTCGTGCACGCGGTGCGCCCGGGCCCCGTTGAGTAGCTCTTCCATGATGTCGATCAAGTCCCGGCGCAGCCGCTTGCCGCGCTCCCGCGCCAGCCGCGCCTGATCGATCTCCCAGCGCCCGTTTACATCTTCGAAAAGGTCTGTCGCCAGCTCGCCTTCCTCGTCGATCCAGAGGTCGGTCAACCGCACGGTCCGGAGGTCGAAGCCGAAGTCCTGACTATGGGTGGAGGCGATGATCCGCCCGCCGGTGCTCACCAGCGTCAGATCCGCCGTCTCTTCCGGCCGCAGGCGGAGGAGGAACTCGTCGAGGTAGTCCAGCCCGCGGTCCACTCCGGCGATGCCTTTGAACTCGCCGTTGATGATGATGGGGCTGGACTGTTCGATGATCAGGTTCTGTTCGTTGTAGCGGTACGGCTCGGTGATCAGGTACCGTTCCCCGGCTCCGGAGAGGAACTTCTCCTTGACGCCCTGGTACCACAGGCCTTCGAGGGCGGCCGCCCGCTCGAGGGTGATCTTGCCGCCGGCCGAAAGGTCGCGGAACAGGTAGGGCACGAAGCGGCCGGTGGCATCGGTCGAGGGGTGATCCGGGCCCACCCGGCGCAGCCACTCCCGGTCGTTGCCGTCGGCGTTCGGCTCGTAGAGGAAGTAGGCGCCGATGAAGCGCTGGTAGGTGTCCAGCACCCGGCGCATCATCTGGAGCGACTCCTCGCGCTGCCCGAAGAGATAGTCCTCCTGGATGCCCGCCATGAGCTGGGCGACCCGGACGGCGTCTTTGTTGGCCTCGTCGATGACGTCGGCGAGGATGCCCACCTCGGTCGCCAGGCGGTGCTTGGCCTCCTCCACCATGCGGTTGCCGACGCTGGAGGCCGCCACCACCGCCACCGCCGCCAGCACGACGCCCGCCGGCAGCAACGAAATCAGCAGGAACTTGTTGCGTAGATTCATCCCTCTTCACCCGTAGACAGGAAGCCCGCACCGGAGGCCCCGAGCCGTCCGGCAGCGCAGACCGCCGACTCAGCCGCGGGAGGCTCCCTCCTCCGGCCGTCGCCAGCCGAGCGGAAACTGCAGGCGCACCATGGTGCCCTTACCGGGCTCGCTTTCCACGTCGATGCGCCCCTGGTGCTCATCGATAATCCTCCTCACGATGGACAGCCCCAGTCCGGTGCCCACCCGGACTCCTTTCGTAGTGAAGCCCGGATCGAAGATCTTCGGCAGATGCTCGGGCGGGATGCCGCAGCCGGTGTCGGAGATCTCGATGGTGACGAAGCCGTCGCCGGCCCGGGTCCGGATGCGGATCTCGCCCTCGCCGTCGATGGCCTCGGCGGCGTTGGTCAGCACGTTCATGAACGCCTGGTTCACCCGCGCCGGATAGCACAGGATTTCCGGCACGTCGCCGTAGTCCTTGAGGACGCGGATACGCCCGGCGAGTCTGGACTGCATCATCGTCAGGGTGCTGTCGAGGCCCTCGTGGATGTCGAAGCGGTCCTGCTCGGCGCGGTCCAGCCGGGCGAAGGACCGGAGGCTGGTGACGATCTTGTTCATCCGTCCGGCCGCCTCGCGGTTGACGTTGCCCAAAGCGACGAGATTGCCGAGCAGTTGCCGGACCTTCCGGCCCACCGCCGGCGGCATGGCCTCCAGATGTTCCTCGAGCAGCTCCTGAAGCTTCTCGCCCGTGCGGACCATGACGTCGTTGTTGGCCGTCAGGGCCCCAAGCGGCGTGTTGATCTCGTGGGCCACGCCGGCGACCAGGTTGCCGAGGGAGGCCATCTTCTCCTGGATGACGAGCTGCGCCTGGGTGGCCTTGAGCTCCTCGTAGGTGGCCTGCAGGTCCTTGTAAGCCTGGTTGCGCTCGAGCAGGGCGACGTAGCCCTTGGAGTGGTGCCGGATGCGGGCCACCAGCTCCACCCGGTCGGGAACCTTGACGATATAGTCGTTGGCTCCGCGGGCGAAGGCCTCGGCCTTGACCTTCGGCTCCTCCTTGGTGGAGAGGACGATGATCGGGACCGCCTCCAGCTCTTTGGTGCGCCGGTATTCGTCCACCAGCTCCAGCCCGTCCTTGCCCGGCATCACCAGATCCTGGAGGATCACCGTGGGGCGAACCTCGACGGCGGTGGCGACCGCTTTCAGCGGATCCTGGCAGAAATGAAACCGGATATCGGTTTCCGGGGCAAGCTGGCGGCGGACCACTTCGCCTACCATCAACTGGTCGTCTACCAGGAGAACGGTGACCGGATATCGGGAGTCGGCAGGCGGGGCGGATGATTGGTCGGACACAACGAAATTGAACGAATCTGCTTTCAATCCTAGTGCTTTGCGGGGCGCACTGCAACCCATCAGAGCCTGTTTCACGGCCTCCGTTCCGCGCCGCCGCCCGGGGCCAACAGGCTGTTCCGCGGGTACCGCCTCCGGCTCCGCCGCCCGGCCGGCGTCCGTCACCCACGGGCTGCGGGCTGGTTGATAAGTTCCGGAGTATCAGTGAATTTTGGGAAATCCGGCGGCGGCGCACCGGAGATGGGACGGCGGCCGCTGCGGTACAATGAAAGTCTCCAGATGAGAGATCCGATCTACGAGTGCACCAGGGCGGGTGTGCGCCCGCAGCGCCGCGTCCGCTCCACCACGATCTTGTGCATTCGCCGGGGGGGCCAGGTGGTGATGGCGGGCGACGGCCAGGTGACCCTCGGCGACGAGGTGCTGAAGGCCAGCGCCAACAAGCTGCGTTCCTTGTACGACGGCCAGATACTGGCGGGTTTCGCCGGCTCGACGGCGGACGCCTTCGCCCTGTTCTCCCGTTTCGAATCCAAGCTCGAGTCCTACAGCGGCAACCTGCCCCGGAGCGTGGTGGAGCTGGCCAAGGACTGGCGCACGGACAAGATCCTCCGGCACCTGGAAGCGCTGCTTTTGGTGGCCGACGCCAAGAACATGTACGTAGTCAGCGGCTCCGGCGACGTCATCGAGCCGGACGAGGAGGTCGCCGCGATCGGCTCCGGAGGGCCGTTCGCCAAAGCGGCGGCCACGGCGCTGCTCGAAAACACGGAGCTGAGCGCCCGGGAAATCGCCGAAAAAGCGATGGAGATCGCCGGCCGGATCTGCATCTATACGAATCAGAATGTCCGCTACCTGGAGTTGCCGGCCGCGCGGCGCTGAAGCTTCCGGCGGCGGCGCCGCCCGCCCGCAAGGGGACGCTTAGCCATGGTGATTTACCTTCCCAGTCAGGCCACTGAGACCGAACCGTTGCTTGACGAGTTGACCCCGAAAGAGATCGTTCGGGAACTCGACAAGTACGTCATCGGCCAGGCCGAAGCCAAACGGGCGGTGGCCATCGCCCTTCGCAACCGGATCCGCCGGCAGCGGCTCGATCCGGAGATGGCCGACGAGGTCATCCCCAAGAACATCCTCATGATCGGGCCGACGGGCGTCGGCAAGACCGAGATCGCCCGGCGGCTCGCCAAGCTCGCCAACTCGCCGTTCCTCAAGGTGGAGGCCAGCAAGTTCACCGAGGTCGGCTACGTGGGCCGGGACGTGGAGTCGATGATCCGCGACCTGGTCGAGATCGCCATCGACATGGTCCGCGAGGAGAAGCTCGAGGAGGTGGCCGACCGCGCCGAGCGCAACGCCGAAGAGCGGATCCTCGACCTGCTGATGCCGCCCCAGCCGGAGGAGTCCGAATCGATGGAGCGGACCCGGGAGAAACTCCGGGAACGGCTGCGGGCCGGCCGCCTGGACGACCGCATCGTAGAGATCGACGTCCGGGACCGCGGCCCGACGTTCGAGATCTCCACCAGCACCGGCGTCGAGGAGATGGACATCAGCCTCAAGGACGTGCTGCCGGGCATCTTCGCCGGGCGCACCCGGAAGCGCCGCATGCGGGTGGCCGAGGCGCTGGAGTACCTGATCCAGGAAGAAGAGCAGAAGCTCATCGACATGGACCAGGTCACGCGCATCGCCATCGACCGGGTGGAGCGCAGCGGCATCATCTTCCTGGACGAGATCGACAAGATCTCCGGCCGCGAAGCCGGCCACGGCCCCGACGTCAGCCGCGAGGGCGTCCAGCGCGACATCCTGCCGATCGTCGAGGGCACCACGGTGAACACCCGCTACGGCTTCGTGCGGACGGACCACATCCTGTTCATCGCCGCCGGGGCCTTCCACGTCTCCAAGCCGAGCGACTTGATCCCCGAGCTGCAGGGCCGCTTCCCGATCCGGGTGGAGCTGCAGTCGCTCACCGAGGACGACTTCCTGCGGATCCTCAAGGAGCCGAAGAACGCGCTGGTGAAGCAGTACGAGGCGCTGCTCGAGACCGAGGGCATCAAGTTGAAGTTCACCGACGACGCCTTGCGGGAGATCGCGCGCATCGCCGCCCAGGTGAACGAGACGGCCGAGAACATCGGCGCCCGGCGCCTGCACACGATCATGGAGAAGGTGCTGGAAGAGCTTTCCTTCGAAGCGCCGGATCTGAGGCGCAAGACGTTCCGGATCGACGCCGAGTACGTGCGCAAGCAGCTTGCCGACATCGTGGCCGACGAGGACCTGAGCAAGTACATCCTCTAGCGGCGCGCCATCTGACCGAAGGAAGCCAGCAGGCGGTGACACCTCAGCCCGGGGCAATCGAAACTACAAGAGGGCGCCGGAGGGGGTTCCCCGGCGGGGCGCTCCTGGCGGCCGCAGCCGCGGCTCTGCTCATCCCCGGCTGCGGCTACGTGGGGGACCCGCAACCGCCGGCCCTCAAGATCCCCGTACCGGTGAGGGATCTGACGGCCGTCGAGCGCGGCGGCTCGATCGTCGTCTCGTTCACGGCCACCGGCGAGACCACCGAAGGGTTGCGGCTGAAGCGCTACGGCGAGGTGGAGCTGCGCATCGGGCCGGGCGGACCGCCGCCGTTCGATCACGCCCGTTGGGCGGCCGGAGCGAAACGCGTACCGGTGGCGCCGCCCGCCGAGTTCGGGCGAGTGGAGGTCGAGATCCCCGCCGCTGGCTGGGCGGGCCGCGAGGTGATCATCGGCGTGCGCCTGGCCAATCCTCACGGGCGGTGGTCGTCCTGGTCCAATCTGGTGGCCCTGCAGGTGGTGGAGCCGCTGCCGGCGCCCGAGAGCCTGAGCGCGCGGGCCGTCCGGCAGGGCGTGAAGCTGGAATGGAGCCTGCCGCCGGCCCCTCCGGGGGTCCGGTTCCGGATCCAGCGGCGGGTGAACGGATCGGCCGAGTTCGCCCCCGCGGGCGAGACCCGGGACCGGGCTTGGGTGGACACGGCGGCCGAGTACGGAGTGCGCTACGAGTACCGGGTGCAGGCGATCCTGCCCGCCGGGGACGGCATCGCCGAAAGCGAGTGGAGCGCGCCGGCGGCGATCACGCCGCAAGACCGTTTCGCGCCCCCGCCGCCCACCGGGCTGACGGCGGTCGCGGCCCTGGGCTCGATCGAGCTGGTCTGGGAGACCGTGGAGGCGGGCGACCTTGCCGGCTACAGGGTCTACCGCAGCGACGGCGGTCCGGAACAAGCCGTGAGCGATCTGCTGGAGGCGCCGGCCTTCAGCGACCGGAACGTAGCCGGGGGCAAACGGTACCGCTACCGGGTGACGGCCGTGGACCGCAACGGCAACGAGAGCGAGCCGTCGGCTCCGGTGGAGGCCGTCGCGCCGTGAGAGTTCGACCGAGGAGTGGAGTTCGATGACCAGATACGTTCGATTCACAACCGACCAGAAGCTTCCCGCTACGACGCCCGACGTGCGCGACGGGGTGCGCTACGGAATCGTGGAAGAGGGCACCGTCTACGAGACGGCCGGCCCCTTCAGCGAGGACCATACCGGCCCCTCCTTCGCCCTCACCAAGGTGCGCCTGCTGCCGCCGTGCTGGCCGACGAAGATCGTCTGCGTGGGCCGCAACTACGCCGCCCACGCCCGGGAGCTGGGCAACGAGCCGCCGGCGGAGCCGATCGTCTTCCTGAAGCCGCACTCGTCGCTGCTGGCCCACAAGGACACGATCCTCTACCCGCCCATCACCAGCCACGTCAGCTACGAGGGCGAACTCGGGGTGGTGATCGGCAAGCGGGCCCGCCGGGTGAAGGCCGGGCAGGCGGAGGACTGCGTCTTCGGCTACACCTGCGTCAACGACGTAACCGCCCGGGATCTGCAGAAGAACGACCCGATGTGGACCCGGGCCAAAGGCTTCGACACCTTCTGTCCCGTGGGGCCGTGGATCGTGGGCAAAGAGGACGTGGACCTCGGCCGGATCCGCGTGCGGACCTACGTCAACGGCGAGCTCAAACAGGACGCGCCGGCCTCGGATATGATATTCAGCATCGGCCAGATCATCGAGTACGTGACCGAGTTCATGACGCTCGAACCCGGCGATCTGATCGCCACCGGCACGCCTCCGGGCGTGGGCCCGATGGAGCCCGGCTCCGAAGTGCAGGTGCTGGTGGAGGGCGTCGGCACGCTGGAGAACCGTCTGGAGAAGGAGTGAGGGGATGAAGATCTTTCTGGATACGGCCAATCTCGATCAGCTTCGCAAGGCGGCCGAGTTCGGGGTCGTGGACGGGGTGACCACCAACCCCTCGCTGATCGCCAAGGAAGGCCGGCCGCTCGAAGAGCAGATCCCGGCGATCTGCGAGATCGTCAACGGGGACGTGAGCGCCGAGGTGATCGCCACCACGGCTCCCGAGATGGTTGCGGAAGCGCGGCGGCTGGTGAAGCTCCACCCCAACGTCGTCGTCAAGGTGCCGCTGACGCGCGAAGGGATCAAAGCGACGGCGAAGCTCACCGGCGAGGGCATCCGCTCGAACGTGACGCTGTGCTTCTCGCCCGCCCAGGCGCTGCTGGCCGCCAAGGCCGGCGCCTACATCGTGAGCCCGTTCGTCGGGCGGCTGGACGACGTCGGCGCCTCGGGCATGGAGCTGATCCGGACGATCAAGCAGATCTACGGCAACTACGGCTTTCAAACGCAGATCCTGGTGGCTTCGGTCCGCTCGCCGATGCATGTGGTCGAAGCCGCCAAGGCCGGCGCCGACATCGCTACGGTGCCCTACAAGATCTTCGACGCGCTCTTCAACCATCCGCTCACCGACAAGGGGCTGGCGCAGTTCCTCCGAGACTGGGAGAATGCTTTCCAGGAGGCGGGGCGCGGCGCCGGATGAGTCCTGGAACGCATCTCACGCTGCTGGCCCTGGCGGCGGCGGCTCTGATCGGCCTCGCCTGGTGGGTGATCACGCGGGTGCGGCTCACCCCGGCGGAAAGAGAACGCCGCCGGCGTCTGCGGGTGAACCGCGAAGGCCGGATGACCGACGGGACGGTGACGGAGATCGCCGGGAGTACGATCTACTACTCCTATGCCGTCGGGGGCGTCGAGTACGCCTCGTCGCAAGACGTGAGCGCGTTGGCGCAGTTGCTGCCCGCAGATCCCGCCGCCGTGATCGGCCCGGTCACCTTGAAGTATCTGCCGCGTAACCCGGCGAACTCGATCGTCGTCTGTGAGGAATGGTCCGGACTTCGCGCCGGGCAGGGCCGGGGGACGGCGGCCAACGACCGTTCCGCACAGACCGAACCACTGAATTCCATTTGAACGAGACTGTTTCCTGAACGAGAGAAAGGGGGAAATGACCGATGAGGACGAACAAGTTTCCTGTCTGGAAGATCCTGGCGGCGACCGCCGTCGCCGGGCTGGTGTTCGGGGCCGGGGTGCTCTTCGGGGCCCTCAACAAGCCCAAGTCGGTGATCCACGTCGTGACGGTGAAGTGGAAGGACGGGACGCCGCAGGAAAAGATCGACGCCGCGCTCAAAGGCGTCGAGACCCTGGCGCAGGAGTTCGACGGCATTACGCGGGTCTGGACCCGCTCGATCAAGGTGCAGGGCTATGAGAGCGGCGTGACGCACGCCTTCGTCATGGAGTTCAAGGACGAGCAGGCGCTGAAGGACTACGCCGGCAGCGAAGCCCAGAAGAAGTGGTACAAGATCTACATCCCGATACGTGACCGGAGCCGAACCTTCGACATCACGAACTGAGCGGCTGAGGCGATCGGAACGCATCCGCCGGGACGGCGCTCCTCGACAAGGGAGCCGTCCCGGTTTTTCGCATCGGCCCGCGCCCCGGAGCCTCAGACGCTGACCACCGGGCAGGGCGACATCCGGATGATCGAATAGGCGTTCGCCCGGAGTCTGCCGAAGACCCCGGCCGCCGATCCCCGGCCGATCACCAGCAGGTCCGCGCCCATCTGCCGGGCCGCCGAACAGACGACCTCGGGCGCGTCGCCGCTCTCGACGAAGACCTCGGGGTCGCAGCCGACCTTGGCCGTCAGCTCGGCGATCCGCCGCCGGCAGTCCTCGGCGAGCCGGCTCTTCCAGTCCGGCTGCGGATACTCGCCGGCCCGCGGTTCCAGGCAGGGCATGGCGTGCAACAGCAGCAGGCGGGCGTCGTAGGAACGGGCGAACTCGGCGCCCCAAGCCAG
>Ga0256839_1005774_pt1 | contig 11239 bp, 10 predicted proteins | sample 354166metaG_FD_185968 | JGI IMG/M metagenome (GOLD analysis project Ga0256839, IMG submission 185968) | Hydrothermal vent microbial communities from Mid Atlantic Ridge, Atlantic Ocean - 354-166 | ecosystem: Environmental > Aquatic > Marine > Hydrothermal vents | place: Atlantic Ocean: Mid... | reverse complement strand
GAATAATAAGACCACTCTCTTCCAGAGCAGGAATAAAGTCATTGGGAGGAACTAAGCTTCCATCCTCTTTTTGCCAGCGAATCAGCGTTTCGACGCCAATAATATCACCTGATTTGAGTTCAATTTGTGGTTGGTATTGTAGCCTAAACTCTTGGTTGGTTAGAGCGGTGCGTAATTGGTTTTCAAGTTTTAAATGATCCTTGGTCAGCTGTTGCATACTGGCATCATAGAATTGGATCGTACTTTGTGCCGTTTGTTTGGCTATTTTTTTGGCTCTAGAGAGTGCGGTATTGGCTTCTTGTAACAGGGCTTCAGCCGTTTTATTACAGGGGGTAAACAGGGTAACCCCTATGCTTATGTCAATTATAGCGGACTGTTTTTGAATGATAAAAGGCTCCGCTAGTTTGGCCTGAATCGCGGGAGCGATGCTTTCAGCAATCGGTAGTACCTCTTCCAGGGAGGCGATGTTACTTAAGCAGGTAACACTAAATTCATCGTTTCCTATTCGTGCAATGGATAGGTTGTTAATGTGTTCAAAGTCGAGGGTTTGCAGCCGTTGTGCCACTTTAATTAAGAGTTCATCACCTGCGGAGTGCCCCAGTGAGTTATTAAACAGTTTAAAGCGGTTAATATTAATTAACAGTAGAAAACTATAGTTTTGGTGACTTTGAGATAAAGTTTGTTCAAGTCGGTCAATGAGCAGACTTCGGTTGGGTAAATTAGTCAGTTTGTCGTGATAATTTAAGCGATTGATTTCACGCTGTGCTTTTTTATCTTTCGTGAGATCCAAGGCATGGGAAATATAGTGTGTAACCTTTCCTTTTGAATCTAAGACGGCACTGATGCTCTGCCAGCAAGGGTAGAGAGTCCCGTCTTTTTTACGGTTCCAGATTTCACCTTGCCATGCACCCGTGTTATGAATTTGTTGCCAGAGTGTTTTGTAAAAAGATTGGGTGTGTAGCTCGGACTTTAACATGCCTGGGCTTTGCCCTAATACTTCTTGTTGTGTGTAGCCCGTTAACTGGTTAAAGGCTTGGTTGCTACGAATAATCTTAGCATGCTCATCGGTAATGATCATCGCTTCATGGCTTTCGAATGCGATGGCTGAAATGGCTAGGTTTTCTTGATACAGTACTTGCTCTTCTTGTGCTTGGAAGCGCTCTAAAGCGATCGAAATATCATGAAGAAGTTGGTATAAAAACTCATTATTGTCTTTATTGAAAAAATTTGGTTTTCGGGTGTAGACGACTAGAATAGCAATGACTTTGTCGTCAATGATAATGGGTAGAGAACCATTGCCTTGGATGCCAAACTTTTGAATTAATTTAGCCCAAGCGGTATGCGCCATTCGTTGAGGGTAATGATTGGTGATAACGGGTTTTTTGTGTAGATAAGACTCTAATACGGTACCACTGTTTTTGATATCGGTTGAATCTAAAGGAATAATCAGCTCTTTAAAATGCTCTTTTCCTTCACCTGCATAGGCTACGGGTACGAGGGTTTGTTCTGACGTGACCTCTCCAATCCAGCAGGTGTCAAATAAGGAGGACTCCTCTGTCGCAATTTGTGTGATTTGTTGATATAAGTTTTGCTTGTCTGTCGATTGAGTAATCGCCGAGCTAGCTTTAACCAGCGCTTCAAAGAGTGCCTGTTTTTCGGAGAGTTCCGTTAAAGTTGTTTTGAGCTTTTGATTGGAGCGAAATAAGGTGGTTAAGGTGATGCCAATGTAAATGAGTAAAAAAATGGTAAAAATTAAAATAATAAGGTAATACATTTGATTTTTGGACATAACTTGTGCCGTAGTGGCTTCAAGCTGGGTATAGAACGCATGTATTTTTTGGTCAATCTTAAGTTGTGATAGTTGGTTATGTACTTGGTGTACTTTCGGGGTGTATTCTAAAATTAAGTGACTGTGTTGAATAAATATTCGACAAGCGTCGGTAAGGGGGCTTTGTTTCTTAAGTGTGTTTAATTCCTTTTTGAGTTGAGAAAGGCGGCCTGAATAGCTGTTTTGTATCGTCATAAGCCCGGCTATTAAAGTGCTTTTGAGTTGTTCGCTGAGTTGAGGGTGTGAGCCAGAGAGCTTGTTCAGTGAATCAATACAGTGTTCATAGGCGGATGGAAAAAAGTGCAATGAATTTTGCAATACAGAGTGGTTAGTTTTAAAGGTTTCAATTAAGCGACGCTGTTGGTGTGCGCTGTCAATTAATTCAGTGAGTTTTTGTTTTAAGTCTGGGTATTGTTCAATCGCGGGATTGTTTTTAAGAGACTTTAAGGTCTTTTTTAAGGTGTTGACTTGATGATTGATCGAATCAAAGGATTGGCTGTTGTTCAGTTGATTCATTGAGATGTTTTTTAGAATTGCGTACTGTAACTCACTGATGAAAAAGCTGTTAGACAGGATTTCACTGCGCTGTTCAAGCAGAGGGTTAAAGGTTTTTTGAAATAAAAATAGGATGAAAAAAAGACTGATGGCAATTACGCTCCACTGCTTATAATGCATGCAAAGGTACTTTGGGCAGAGAGGAAGGGATTTTGGAATTAGATTATTCATGTGACAACAGTTGACCTTTGTATTGTCCGGTTAAGGTTTTCAGAAATGCTTGAATTTTATTGTTTTCATCTTGAAGTAGGGGGATGCCCAGCTGATGCTTGGCCATGAGATCAATGGCCTCTTCTAACGTCTCTATGGAGCCGTCATGAAAATAGGGGGCGGTGAGCGCAATATTTCTTAAGGAGGGTACTTTAAAGAGTTTTTGATTATTATCCATATAGGAAACGTCTTTAAAAAGGGGTTTAAAAACACCGGATTTTTGAAACATATTGCCTCCGACATTGATGCCGTGATGGCATGAGATACAGCCACGATCTTTAAAGAGTTGATAGCCATCCAGCTCGTAGGCACTGAGTATGTGTTTGTCCCCTTTTAAATACAGATCAAAGCGAGCGTTAGGGGTGATCAGGGAGCGTTCGAATTCACTGATGGCATCAAGTACCTGCTCTCCTGAAATGGTCGAGGTGTTATAAACCTGCGAAAATAGGGACTGGTAGCGAGGCGATTGGCTTAGGTAGTTTAGAATGCCAGACCAGTTAGTGTTACCCATTTCAAAGGTATTGAAGAGGGGAATGGCCGCTTGTTGCTTTAAGGTTCGGGCTTTTCCTTCCCAGCCCTGAGCGAAATTAAAGGCACTATTAAAGACGGTTGGACTATTGAATACTGGGAGGTTGGGGAGCTGTTCTTTTTGGTTTTGAGCGGTAATGGGGAGTGGCAACCCATCGGTTCCCCCTTTTTTAAGATCGTGGCAAGAGGCACAGGAGAGCGTTTTATTGTGTGACAAGTTGATATCGTGGAATAGCTTTTCACCTAAAACGACTTTTTGGCTGCTGAGAGAGAGGCGCTCAGGAAGTGGTGTGATGGGCTCTTGTTGAAAGGTTGAGTGTGAAAGTAATAGACGATGATGCTCTGTTTCAGGCATGTCGCAAGGTTGTCTGGCGTCTAAATAGAGTACGATGCTAAGCGTAATGAGAGCAAGTCCGGCAAGAATTTTAGCGGAATGTTTCATGGTGTTACCTGGTTAATGCCGATTATTTGTAACCGCTAATCGCCATTCAGAGAGCAAAAATTACTGTTAAATTTAGCCTAGAACTCGCTTACAAGTTTAGGACAGCGTTTACTTATTTAACCATGTTATATGGCAAGTAATATTTTGGAGCATGAAAGGGTTTTTGTCTAGAGTGTTGATTAGGCGTATCTTTAGTGTCTTTTTGCGGTCTTTTGGGGTGTTTGTGTCCGGGTGAAAGTGGTTTTTTATGTTGTTGAATGGCCCATGAAATATGATTATCGATGAGTTCGTTTATTTTTCCGAGTTGTTGCTGTAACGACTTGAGGGCGTGATGAGAAGGCAAGGAGTCACTGTTACCTATGGCAATGGCCAGGTTTCGAACCCATTGAGCATAACCAATGCGACGAATGGGAGAGCCTTCTAAATTCTTTAAAAACTGCTGTTCATCCCACTGCCAAAGGGATAATAGGGTGACATTATCTAGATTATTGAACGATTTAGTCACTTTAAAGGCCTGCTCTTCGGTGTCTTGGGTGAACTTATTCCATGGGCAGACCAGTTGGCAATCATCACAACCATAAATTCGGTTGCCGATTAAAGGGCGAAGTTCCAGTGGAATAGTGCCTTTAAATTCAATAGTGAGGTAGGAGATGCAACGTCTGGCATCAACCACCCCGTTGTCCATAATGGCGTTGGTTGGGCACTCTTGAATACAGGCGGTGCAAGGGCCGCAGCCCTGTTTGGTAAAAGGCGCGTCACTTGGTAAGGTTAAATTGGTATAGAGTTCGCCTAAAAAAAACCAAGAGCCTGCACGGGGGTGAATAATTAAACTGTTTTTACCGGTAAACCCAAGCCCAGCTTTCTCGGCAATGGGGCGTTCTAATACCGGCGCACTGTCGGTAAAGGCGCGGTATTGAAATTCAGGCACTTCTTGTGCAATTTTATTGGCTAAGGCTTGCAGACGTTTACGCAGTAGTTTGTGATAGTCTTTGCCGAGTGCATAGCGTGAAATATAGGCTTGTTGGTCGTTATGCAGTTGTTCAAATGGGGATTCGCTGTTTAAATCTAAATAGTTTAAGCGCACACTAATAATGCTAACGGTATTGGGTTCGAGTTCGGTAGGGCGGGTGCGTTTGGTGCCGTGGCGTTGCATGTAATCCATGTCACCATGATAGCCATTGGCAAGCCATTGAAAATAATCGTCTTCATAGTCTGATAAATCGGAGTTCGTGATGCCCACGTCTGCAAATCCCAGCTCTTTTCCCCACTGTTTAATCTGAATTGCAAGTGAATTTTTTGAATGAATCATGTTAGGCTAGTATTTTTTCTTATTGTTAATTAGCAACTTAAGAAGAAAAGTGTATAATCTGCTTTCATTAAGGTCTCTAAAAATAGATTAGTCGTTGTTAGGAATGAAAAAACCGTGAGTGAATACTATTATACGTTAGAAAATGCGTCGAAAACGACTCTCTTTGCACAAATACTTGCCCAAGTGTATCAACAACAACGGGTTGAAAGCAGTGGGTTAGTGATCTATTTAGAGGGTGATTTAGGGGCGGGTAAGTCTTTTTTTTCACGAGCCTTTATCCAGTTTTTTTTACCACAACAAAAGGTAAAAAGCCCTACCTATACCATTGTTGAAAGTTACCAAACGCCCGTTGGTATGATGCATCATTTTGATTTATATCGGTTAAGTGACCCTGAAGAGTTGGAGTTTTTGGCCGTTAGAGATTTATTAACCCCCCCTTTTGTGGCCTTAATTGAGTGGCCACAAAAAGGGGAAGGGGTACTGCCTAAAGCGGATATTTTGATTCAACTTCAACATGCCAATGAGGTTGAGCCATTGAACGAAGCACACTCTTTTGATATGCGGATGATGACCCTTTCTGCTTTTTCAGAGGGGGGGGAGAAAATTTTGCAAGCGGTTGATTTGAAGGTAAAAAGGTCAATGTCAGAAAAATGACGAGTCTTATTGGCATGGTATTTGTTATATCAGTCATTAAACAGACAAGTTAAGTAGGTTAAGGTTATGAAAAATAAAACAAATTATATTGGTTTCGCGCCAAAATTTACTCTTATGGTGGTCTTGTTTCTTTTATTCGCTTGGAGTGCACATGCGATTGCTAAGCCAGAATTGTCGAATATGCGGATTGGGCAACAAAGTGATAAAACTCGAGTGGTATTCGATTTAAAAGGCTTGAGTGACTATAAGGTCTCTCAACTGAGCAACCCTTCTCGTTTGGTGATTGATTTTTATAAAACAAAAAACGGTCTATCGTTTAAGAAAAAGTTTGTAACGGACAGCCGTTTATTTAAAGTTCGAGTCTCACAAAATAAAAATCGTGTGAGAGTGGTACTTGATTTACATAAACATGGTGACCATCATGCGTTTACCTTGCCTAAAAACAAGGCTGGATTTGAGCGTTTGGTGGTGGATTTACAGGCGCGTAAAAATAAATCCGTGGTAACAAAACCCTCTAAGGTTAAAAAATCGCCGTCTAAATCGTCAAAACCCATGTTAGCCTCAGCAGAAAGAAAAGTATCGAAAGGCCGTTTAAAAATAAATGAAGCGACGCGTTCTTTATTAAATAAAGAGAGTGCGGTTTTTAGTAAACCAAAAACATTAGTTGTGGCAATTGATGCGGGTCATGGTGGTAAAGATAATGGTGCAACGGGTGCCAATCGCCTTCAAGAGAAGCACGTAACGCTAAGTATGGCAAAAGAGCTGAAGCGCTTAATTGATCGTCAACCGGGAATGAGAGCGGTACTCACTCGAGAAAAAGATGTCTTTATCTCTTTAAAAGAGCGTATTAAGATTGCAAAACAAAAAGATGCTGATATTTTTATCTCGATTCATGCCGATGCGTTTCATGACCACTCCGTACGTGGTGGCTCGGTGTATGTGTTGTCTCAAGGCGGGGCGAGCAGTGTGATGGCTCGTTTGTTAGCGAAGAGTGAAAACGCCTCTTTGCAAAACGTGAAATTGCATGGTCGAGATGAAGATGTGGCATTTGCATTAAGCGATTTAGCCAGAGACGCCAATATTAGAAGCAGTCGTAAGTTGGCTAAAACGGTTTTAGGTGAGATGCAAAAAAAGGTCAAAATGCATAAACACTCGGTTCAGTCGGCTGGTTTTGCGGTGTTAAAGTCGATTGATATGCCATCGTTATTGATTGAAACGGCGTTTATTTCAAACCCGCATGAAGCGCGTAATTTAAAGAGTAAAAAGTTTCAACGTAAAATGGCCCGTGCGATTGTGGGCGGGTTAAACAAGTTTGTGAAACAGAATGCACAAAAACCACGCTGGGGTGAAACCTTGTATGTACACTATAAAGTACAGCGTGGCGATACCTTATCGCAAATTGCAGCAAATTATAATGTGAGTACCAAGGCGTTAAAGAAGTTAAATAAGATTAAAAATGCCAATGAGTTGTATGTGGGCAAAAAAATGAAAATTCCACTGTCTGAAAAAATCATTGCCACGTTATAAACAGAGTACGGTTTAGCCTTAAAAAAAGGGGGGGAGAAGATCTTCTCCCCTTTTTTTTGTCCTAATTTAACCGTTTTTGCCCCTCAGACTGAATGCGTTTAATCATGTGATACAGTCCGGTTGAGCGGTTAGGAGAGAGTTGTTGTAACAGACCTATTTCGCCTAAAAAATCCAATGGGGTCGTGGCGACCTCTTTGGGGCTTCGACCATTATAAATTCTAAGCAACAGTGCAATTAAGCCCGATACAATCGCGGCATCGCTTTTGGCTTGCATAAATAGACGCCCGTCTCTCTCTTCAATATGAATCCATACTTGTGACTGGCAACCGTGAATTCGGTTTTCATCGGTCTGAAACGACTCGTCTAAATTTTGCAATTGCTTGCCCATATCAATTAGATATTTATAGCGATCTTTTGGGTTTTTAAAATGGGTAAAGCGTTTCACCAAATCAGCTTTGGTCTCTTCAATGCTTTGTGTCGGCGCAGTAAAATTCACAAGGCGTTCCTTCCTGTTTTGCTATTTTTTAGTGTGCATAGTGTACCAAAATAAAACCCTAATCATGGTTTGCTATTTTAAGTAGTAACTCACGGGTACTTCAATACGCCACTGTGTACGGGCAATCTCTTGTGGAAAGGGCTTGAATTGTTGGTTCATTTTGCGTTGAAAAATTTCCAATGCCGCGTTGTCCAGTAATTGACGCCCTGAAGATTCAATAATGTTTAAACGGGTGATACGTCCATTGGGCAGTAAAGTGAATTGAATTAATACCTCCCCTTGCCAGTTGCGGCGCTTGGCGCGTCTTGGATAGCTGTTATAAGCGTGTTGCGCAATAATGGCATTGAGCTCACTTAAATAGTGTTGTTCCGCTTTGGCAGTCAGGTTGGGGTGGGTTGGTGGTGATTCTACTACACTCTCTTGGGTGTGCTCTACCGCTTGAACAGGGGGGGGGAGAATTTCTTTGGTTTCTGTTTCGGGTTTTGTACGGGGGTTAGAGACAACCTTTTTAATCACTTCTGTGGGCTTTTTCAGTGGTTCTTTAACAGGCTCGTCTGGTATTACGTCCACTTTTTTAGGGGGGGTAGAAACTTTAATCGGCGTTTTTTTAGGGGCTGGTATTGGAGTCTCTACGCTAACTATTTTTTCAACGGGAGGAGCTGGTTTGATCGGTTCTGGCGGTGTTGCTTCCACCTTTTTTGGTGCAGGTTCTACAGTTGATATTTGGGGTTGAAACATGGCGAGTGTCACGGGAACGGTTGTTAATGTTTCGCGTTCTGTTTTTATTGTGGTGTTAGCGGTATACCAAAGGTAGCCTAGAAACAGCAGTAACGTGTAGAGCGTAATCGCAAGTAAAAAGGCTTTTTTAGCAGGGGTTAGCGCACTCATTTTAGGGCGATTCACTCGCTTTGGTTAAAATGGTGAGCTTGTCGAGTTGCTGTTGTTTTAAAGCATCAACCAGTTGCACAAAATGACCAAATTCCGCTTTTTTATCCACTTGAAGCACTATGCTCTGTTCGGAAGTCAGGGTTTTAATAAAGTTGTGGGCAAAGGCTTGCGTTTGAGGGGTTTCATCAATATAGAGTTGGTTGTTGTGGTCAATATGAAAGTAGACGGGGGTGCTGTCTTGCTCAGGCACATAGGCTTGAGTGCTTTGGGTTTCAGGCAGGTCAATATTTAAACTGTCTTTTACAATAAAACTGGCGGTCATCAGCACGATTGCCAGCAAAACCAGTATCACGTCAATCAGTGGAATGACATTGATGTTATCAAATCGTTTCATAAAATTGCTAACTTATTGTGATGATGTGTTTTGGGCGTGATCGGCACGATACACTGCATTAAAGATATCCACTTTTCGATTGAGTCCGTTATACGCCATAATACAAGGGATCGCCACCGCAATGCCCGCCGCTGTAGCTTTGAGTGCTAACGCCAACCCAGTCATAATTGCGCCAGTATCCAAATTGTGTTGCTGGCCTAACTCGTAAAATGTAATTAAAATACCAATAACCGTTCCGAGTAATCCAACATAGGGAGCATTGGCACCAATGGTTGCCAGCGTGGTTAAGTTTTTAGTCAGAGCGATATTCAGGTGCTCAGCGTGGCCAAATTGTTGCAACTGTAATCCCTTGTAAAAAAACAGTCGCTCAAAGGTAATCCATAAAGCAATAAACCCCATAAGTCCCAGTAGGCCAAATACGCTAATATCAAGGTAGGTTTTTAAAATTTCCATGCGTTAAAAAGGTTCCGTTATTTTTGATGCGACTATTTTAGCCTTATTTTTGAGGGGTAATTCATAAAAAAATCGTAATAGAGTGTGGAGTTGTTGTGCTTGAGACCTTTGCATGAGAGGGGCGCGCGAGAAAAAAGAGATGAAATTTGGCTGATTGAGGCGGGAATCGCAGGGAATAGTGAGCTATTCGCAAGATTGTCAACGAAAATCAGGCATATTTCAGCCTTTTTTACCCGTGTACCCTCTCGTGTAAAGGTCTCAGGTATAAGCATTTAATTATTTGTTTCGCTCTGTTGTTTAGGGTGTTAGAATCAAATTTCATTTTAGATTCTGAATTTTATGGAGAGTGTAATGAAACGTCGTGAATTATTAAAAACCGCTTTAGGTGCTTCGATAGGGTTAGTGGGTATGTCAGCCTTAAAGCCACTGTATGCCAGTGATGCTATGATGATTAAGGCAGACCCCATGTACGATGTACCCGTCACCAAAGTGACCGACAGTTGTTATTACATTCTTGCTAAAGATCCAGAGCCGACACCTGAAAACCATGCATTCTTTAATAACCCAGGGTTTGTGGTGACCAGTGAAGGGGTGGTGGTGATTGATACGGGGAGTTCGGTGCAAATAGGCGAAATGGTCTTACGCCAAATTAAAACCGTGACCGATAAGCCGGTGGTGATGGTCATTAACACCCACTATCATGGCGATCACTTTTTAGGCAATCATGCGTTTGTTACCGCTTATCCGGATGTGCCTATCTATGCTCACCCAGCCGCGATTGAAAATATTAAAGCCGATGGTGGTGACTTTTGGTATGGCTTTATGCAGCGTAACTCGAATAATGGCATTACCGGTACGGTGATTACGCTGCCCAATAAAACGTTTGAGGGGGGAGAGACCATTCAGGTGGGCGATAAAACCTTAAAAATCCACCAGTTTGGCGTGGCGCATACCGAGTCGGATCTGATTGTCGAAGTGGTCGAAGATAAAGTGGCCTTTATGGGCGATACCGCGATGCGTCGTGTCGCGAATATGGCAGACGGCTCGTTTGTTGGCACCATTGAAGCGATGAAAAAAGCCCAAGCCCTAAATTGCGAACACTATATTGTCGGGCATGGTGAGCACGATGATGCCAAAATATGCAAAGACATGCAGACGTTCTGTGAAACCATTTATAACAATGCCGAAGTCTATTACGAAGAGGGGCTTTCGGATTTTGAGATGAAGCCTAAAATTATGGCGGAGCCTTTTATGAAAAACGTGGCCAGCCAGTGGCCGGGATACGATAGCACACTAGGCGTCTTTATCTCTTTGGCGGTGTCGGAAGTTGAAGACAACCTGTTTTAACTTGAGACCTTTGCACGAGAGGGGCGCGAGAGAAAAAAGAGATAAAATTTGGCTGATTGAGGCGGAAATCGCAGGGAATAGCTAGCTATTCGCAAGGTTTTCAACAAAAATCAGGTATATTTTAACCTTTTTTATCCGTGTATCTTCTTGTGTAAAGGTCTCAACTTATAGAGAGGTTTTAGGTCACCCGCTCAATCGCATTAATCAGCTTGGTTGGGTCAAACGGTTTTACAATCCAACCCGTTGCGCCGAGTCTTCGGCCTTCATCTTTCATCTCTTGGCTGGCTTCGGTGGTCAGCATAAGGGTGGGGGTGTATTTTCCATTCGGGTGTTGACGTAATTTTTCTAAAAACTCTAATCCTGTCATGATCGGCATATTAATATCTGACAGGATTACATCAAATTTCTGTTCTTCTACTGCTTTTAATCCCTCTAAACCATTTTCAGCAAAAGTCAGCTCATAGCGCGCCTGTAATACTTGATTAACTAGCTTACGCAATGAGCGTGCATCATCCACATAGAGTACTTTTTTCATAGAAGGAGTCCTTTTAGAGGCATTTTAAGAGGCGTTATCAAAAAGTGTATCTTAAATGGATAGGGGGGGGAGA
>Ga0256839_1005773_pt1 | contig 11244 bp, 16 predicted proteins | sample 354166metaG_FD_185968 | JGI IMG/M metagenome (GOLD analysis project Ga0256839, IMG submission 185968) | Hydrothermal vent microbial communities from Mid Atlantic Ridge, Atlantic Ocean - 354-166 | ecosystem: Environmental > Aquatic > Marine > Hydrothermal vents | place: Atlantic Ocean: Mid... | reverse complement strand
CCGGCGTCGATACGCTTCTGGGCCCCGAGATGCGCTCCACCGGCGAGGTCATGGGCTGGGATCGCAGCTTCCCCCGCGCCTTCCTCAAGGCCCAGCTGGGCGCCGGCACCCATCTGCCCGATTCCGGTACCGTTTTCCTTTCGATCAAGGAAAGCGACAAGAACGCACAGCTGCTGGAAACCGCCCGCATCCTTGCCGAGCTGGGGCTGAAGATCATCGCCACCCGAGGTACTGCCGCCTTCCTGCATGAAAACGGCATCGAGGCGGAGGTGGTGAACAAGGTCTACGAGGGACGGCCGCATATCGTGGACGTGATGAAGGACGGCGGCGTGCAGCTGGTGATGAACACCACCGAAGGGGCGCAGGCGGTGGAAGACAGCCGCTCGATGCGCAACGTGGCGCTGATGGACAAGATCCCCTATTTCACCACGCTTGCCGCCAGCCACGCCGCGGCGCTGGCCATGAAGGCGGCCCGCGAGGGAGAGTTGGGGGTGCGCAGCCTGCAGGGCTGAAGGCGCAGCTCGCTACCCCTTCAGGGCATAGACCGTCTGCAGGATGTCCGGGTCGTCCCACTCGCGCGCGCCAAGGGCGAAATAGGCGATGCGTCCCCCCGGGTCGATCACGAAGGTGGTGGGCAGGCCCCGCATCGGCCAGCTGCGCGACACTTTCGATGTCGTGTCGATCACGATCGGGAAGTCGAGGCCGAACTCGGAGGCGAACTCCCACACCTGATCGGGGGTGCCGCCCACATGGACGGCCAGCATCACCACGCCGTTTTCCCGCAACTCCTGCCAGGCCCGCTGCATCGAGGGCATCTCCTTGCGGCAGGGCGGGCACCAGGTGGCCCAGAAATTGACGATCACCACCCGGCCGCGGAAATCGGCCAGCGAGATCACCTCTCCGTCGAGGTTCTCCAGCACGATTTCGGGCGCCTCGGGGCGCTCGCCGAACTGCTGAAGCTGCCCTGCCTGGGCCATGGTGGCCATCACCATCGCCAGCGCCACCGCCAGCACCTGCAAGATCCTCGCCTTCATGGGCTGCACTCCATATCAGTGAAACTCCGGCGGTATTCCGATTGCCCCTTCCACCACGAAAAGGTGAAGTCGAAGGGCGTGCCCGGCGGCAGGGCAAAGCTCAGCAGGCCCCAGTTGTAATCCTCCGGGCCGAAGCTCTGCTCAGAAGGAAACAGTGCCCATTCCAGGGCGATGGCCGCCGCGGTGTCGGCCCCGCGCCGGGCCATCTCGGCGGCCCAGTCCTCGCGCAGGCGCAGGCCGCGCTCCTGCCCGTCTGCCATCACCCGCCAGTCGCCGAGGCTGACCGAGACCGGCCCCTCGCCCGGTGCCAGAGCGAAGCTGCCGATGGCCGAGCGGAAGATGCAGCCCTCTTCGGCAATCGCACCGGCGGTGGCGCTGTCGAAGCCGCGCGCCAGCAGGAAGGCAATCACCTGATCACGCGGCAGGGCGGCGGTTTCCAGCCGCAGCCCCTCGCCTTCCCACAGGAACACCCGCCCGTCCTGCCCGGCCCATGCCGCCGGCGCGCCAAAGAGGGCGACAAGCAGCGCAAGGCCGTGGCCGATGGAAACGGGCCGGCTCACCAGGAAAGAAACTCCGCCACCGCATCGGCCGCGTCCTCGGCGAAGAAATCGAGGAAGGCATGATCGGAATCCTCGATCATCCGCAGCACGACCTTCTCGCCATCGGCCATCGGGCCGATCACCTGCTCAAGGTTCGGCACCACGTTGTCCGCGGTGCCGCCGATCACCAGAACCGGTTGGGCGATCCGGGGCAGCAGAGTGGCGGTGTTGCGCCGCGGCTCGGGCTCGTAATAGGAGACGAAGGCCGCCGCACTCACCTGCGCATCGCGGCAGAACAGGAAGCCCGGCACGGACATCATCTCGGCGCCGCGCCCGGCATTGACGAGTGCGCGCGCCTGCGCCAGGGGTTCGGCCAGCGGCACGCCGAAGCGCCGCTCGTAGCTGGCGGCTTCCGCGTCAGGATCCGACAGGATCGGAGCCAGCAGGATGACCTGCTCGAACCCCGCCTGCGGATTGTCCACCGCAAACCAGGCTGTCTGGTTGCCGCCGCGCGAATGGCCCATCAGGGTGATGTTCTCCGCCCCCTGCCCCTTCAGCCATTCCAGCCACAGGCCGATTTCGGCCAGCGCGTCCTGGTGGCGGTGGCGGGCGGGCGTGGCGCAATCGTAAAACCCGGTGCGCCTGTCGATGCCGAGGCCAAGCGTGATGGCCAGGGTATTGATGCCGCGTTCGGCCAGGGCCTGCTGCTGGGCGGAGATGGTCTCCATCCCGTAGTGGCCCATGGTGCCGTGGGTCAGCAGGACCACGCCGTCGGCCAGCGAGCCCCCCTCGGCCAGCACCAGCCTGGCCCCCAGCGTGAGCCCGCCCGATTGCAGCTCGATCCGCTCCTCACCCTGGGCCGCAAGCGCGCCAAGCCCCAGGACGAATGCCGCCAGAACGGCCCTGAATACCCTCAATCCCGCCATGGCTGCCCTCCCTGAAGTCATCGGCGTCAATTCGTGTCAGGCCATTATAAGAATTTCATCCAATTCAATCTACAGAATGTGTGAATGCCCCGCCGCCGCACCGTCGCGCGGTGCAAGCGGGGGCGGGGGAACACCATGCCGAGCGGTGCGTTCAGGTGGCCTCTTTCTCCAGGTGCAGCTTCATGCTCAGCAGAACCTCCTGGATCGCCAGGGTCTCCGCCAGCAGCCGCTTGGCCTCGTTGTAGGTGATGATCCCATCCTCGATCGAGCGGTTGTACTCGGCCATCAGCATCGCGAAACGCTGGCTGAGCGCCACCACATCCGCGTTCACTCCGCCCTCGCGAGAGTTCTTCTTGCCCGACCCGTAGGAAAGGGTGATCCCCCTCAACTCGGCAAGCGCGCTGGTAACATGAGGATATCCGGCTTCCATCTCCAGCGCCGCCACGGCATCGATCGGCATGAACCTGTCGGCGTGTTCTTCGGCCGTGGAATAGTACCGCCCCAACGTGGCCTTGGACTTGCCCGAAAGCCGGCAGGCGGCTTCCAGCCCCACGTCCTTGACCAGTGCTTCAGTATGCTTTTTTAGATAACGTCCTGTCCCTGTCATCAATTTACCCATCGTCCCCATGAAACAAACGAACCCCGAAACGGGGGAATTCTTCCATTTTATTCCCATTAAACCCCTTGAAAGTAAATGTCATTCAAGAGGGGCCTCCTATTTTGGGGGTTTTGTGAGTGGCCGGTTCAACACCGGTTCGTGGGTGGGGTTCGCCGGCGCAGGCCGGTGAACACGGTGTCGGGTATTGACCTGCATCGTGACGGGCTCGCCGGAGCGTAAATGGTTGGAGGTCCGCTCCATCCCCAGGGCTGAGTGCCCAGGACCTTCCAATTTGCAAGTCTCGGCGAGACCGTTCCCCGACCGGCCAACGCCCCGACCACTTGAAAACCGGTGCGGCAAGACGCTAGGTGCAGCGCATGGCCAAGCTGTACTTTCACTACTCCACCATGAACGCCGGCAAGTCGACGCTGCTGCTGCAGGCGTCGCACAACTACCGCGAGCGCGGCATGGAAACCTATCTGCTGACCGCCCGGCTCGACAACCGCGCCGGCGAGGGGCGGATCGGCTCGCGCATCGGGATCGGTTGCGCGGCAGACACCTTCGAAGCCGGCGAAGATCTGTTTGCCAAGATCGGGCAGCGGCTGGGCGCGGGGCCGGTGGCCTGCGTGTTCATCGACGAGGCGCAGTTTCTGGAAAAGGAACAGGTCTGGCAGCTGGCCCGTGCCGTGGATGATCTGCACGTCCCGATCATGTGCTACGGGCTGCGGGTGGATTTCCGGGGCGAACTGTTTCCCGGATCGGCCGCCCTTCTGGCACTGGCCGACGAGATGCGCGAGGCCCGCACCATCTGCCATTGCGGCAAGAAGGCCACCATGGTGGTGCGCCAGGACGAGGCCGGAAACGTTCTGACCGACGGCGCCCAGATACAGATCGGCGGCAATGAAACCTATGTCTCGCTGTGCCGCCGCCACTGGCGCGAGGCCGTGGGCGACAGGCCACACCATGGCTGAGCGGCAAGGGGGCCGTCTGCCCCCTCTTGCCCTGCGGGCAATTCACCCCCGAGAGTACTTCCCGACAGAAGAAACCGAAGACGCAGCCGGAAGCAGCAGGCAGGGGCCTTCTTCTGTCTGGAAATACTCCTGCGCGGCGGGCCCCGTCAGTACAACCGCCCGCCCGGAGGCACCTGAACATCAGGCCCGACCAGCACCACCTCGCCGTCCTCGTCGGGCACACCCAGCACCAGCACCTCGGACATGAACCGGCCGATCTGCCGGGGCGGAAAGTTGACCACCGCCAGCACCTGCCGGCCGATCAGCTCTTCGGGCGTGTAATGGCGGGTGATCTGGGCCGAGCTTTTCTTCTCGCCCAGGCCGGGGCCGAAATCGACCCACAGCTTGAAGGCCGGCTTGCGCGCCTCGGGGTAGGGTTCGGCGCGGACGATCCGGCCCACGCGGATATCCACCTTCAGGAAATCGTCGAGGGAAATGGTGCTCATTTTCCCAGCTCCCGACTGCGCGCGGCCGCGGCGCGCACCGCCCGGCGCATCAGCCCCGGCAGACCGGCCTCCTTGTCCATCAGCACCTCGAGTGCGGCGGCCGTGGTGCCGCCGGGGCTGGTGACGTTGATACGGAGCTGGGCGGGGCTTTCCTCGGAGGCCTCGGCCAGCGCCCCGGCCCCGGCCACGGTGGCACGCGCCAGGCGCAGCGCCAGATCGGGGGCCAGCCCCTCGGCCTCACCGGCCGCCGCCAGCGACTCGATCAGCAGGAACACATAGGCCGGGCCCGAGCCGGAAACGGCGGTCACCGCGTCCATCTGGCTTTCGTCGGCCAGGCGCACGGTCTGCCCCACCGCCGAGAGCAACCCCTCGGCCAGCGTCATCGCGGCCTCGTCCACGCGGGCATTACCCACCAGCGCGGTGATGCCGCGCCCCACGGCGGCAGGCGTGTTGGGCATGGCCCGGATCACCGGCGTGGCCGCGCCCAGCACCGATTCGAAAGTCGAGATCGGCGTGCCCGCGGCAATGGAAAGGAAGATCGTGCGCCCCTCGCCGAAGCCGCGCAGCGAAGGCAGGGCCTCGTCCATCATCTGAGGCTTGACCGCCACGACCACGACCGCCGGATCGGGCGGAAGTTCGGCGTTGAGATGCACGCCTTGCAAGGATTTCAGCCAATCCGAAGGCTGCGGGTCGATCACCCAGACCGCCGCCTCCGGCACCCCTTCCGCCAGCCAGCCCTGCAGCAGGGCCGACCCCATCTTGCCGCAGCCCAGAAGCACCAGCCCCCTGCGGGCGATTTCGAGCATGTCCATGAGGCCCTCTTTCATAGTCGAGGCCAGATTAACGCTTTTCGCGGCGGTGGGAACCGTCCTTGCGCTCAGGCCCGGCCGTAGGCCTCGGCAATGGCCACCTGCATGGCATCCTCGGGAGAACGATCACCCCAGGCGACAAGCTGGAAGGCGGGATAGAAACGCTCGGCCGCACGCACCGCTGTCTTGATCAGCGTGTCGATCTGCTCGGGCCCGGCCACCTGCCCGCCCGACAACAGCAGCCCGTAGCGATAGACCATCAGCCGCTGGGCATGCCAGTAGGTGAAGGCCCCGGCCCAGCACAGATCATTGGTGCGGTTGAGGATTTCGTAGATCCGGGGCAGCCGCTCTTCGGGAGGCTCCATCTCGAAGGTGCAGATCAGGCGCAGCGTCTCGTCATGGCCCGACCAGGCAAGGGTGATCGAATAGGTGCGCCACTGGCCCTCGACCGCCATGGCGATCTGGTCGTCGGCGACGCGGTCGAACTCCCAGTCATGGTGCTCTGCCAGATGCTCGACTATGTCGATCGGGTGAAGATCTTCGGTCTGGAAATCATGTTCTGAAAGCGACATGCCCGGCCTCATTCGTTATCTGGCCCCGGGAGGGGCCTGGCACACCAGAAATCGGCGCCCACTCAAGAACCGGCGTATACCAGCGCCAGCCTTACAACATATGGTGTAAGGAAAGCGGGATTCTGTAAAGCGATATTTTCTGTGTGGATGAATTTGCGCGCCCCGCGCGGGTTTTGCGCACTACTCCGCCGCCGGGCGGCGCCCCTCATCGCGCCCCGGGCGGGCGGCTCGCAAAGATTTGATTCTACTTCTTCGTGGCGCGACGGGCGGGCTTTTTCGCCATCGCCGCCTCGAGCGCCTCGATCCGGGTCTTCAGCGCCTCGTTTTCCTCGCGCGCCTTCCGGGCCATGGCGCGCACCGCCTCGAACTCTTCGCGGGTGACGAGGTCGCGGTCGGCCAACCACCTGTCCATCCAGCTTTTCATGGCCGTTTCGGCCTCTTCCCTGGCGCCCTGCGCGACCCCCATCGCGTTGGTCATCAACTGCGAAATGTCTTCGAAGATCCTGCCACGGCTCTGCATCGTGCCCTCCGCCATCCGATGCCCCTGTATGCGCCCAAAGACGACCAAGCTCAAGGTTGACTTCCGCCCGGCGCCTGCCCATCCATGCACCCATGTTGAAAGCGGCCATTCCCTTCCCGAACATCGGGCCCGAACTCTTCTCCATCGATCTGGGCTTCTTCGAATTCGCCCTGCGCTGGTATGCGCTGGCCTATATCGTCGGCATCCTGATCGGCTGGCGGCTGATCGCACGGGCCATCAAGGCGCCGGGGCTGTGGAAGAACGACAGCCCGCCGATGACGCTGGAGCAACTGGAAGACCTGCTCACCTGGATCATCATCGGGGTGATCGTCGGCGGACGGCTGGGCTTCGTGCTGTTCTACCAGCCGGCCTATTACCTGGCCAATCCGGTGGACATCCTGAAGGTCTGGCAGGGCGGCATGTCGTTTCACGGCGGCTTCCTGGGCGTGGTGGTAGCGGTGTGGTGGTATTCGCGCAGGCACGGCCTGCCGCTCGCCTCGGTGGCCGATGCCATGGCCTTTGCCACGCCGCCGGGGCTTCTGCTGGGCAGGATCGCCAACTTCATCAATGCAGAGCTGTGGGGCAGGCCCACCGATGTGCCCTGGGCGGTGATCTTCCCCGGCCCGGAGGCCCAGGACTGCCCCGGTGTGGAGGGCCTGTGCGCCCGCCACCCCTCGCAGCTTTACGAGGCCGGGCTGGAAGGGCTGGTGCTGGGGATCGTGCTGCTGGTGCTGGTGTGGAAGCGCGGCTGGCTGAAGGTGCCGGGCCAGACGGCGGGGCTGTTTCTGGCAGGCTATGGCGCGGCGCGGTTCTTCGTGGAGTTCTTTCGCCAGGCCGATGCCCAGTTCATCACCCCCGACAACCCGATGGGATATGTCATCGGCACGGCCTCCTTCGGGCTGAGCATGGGGCAGGTGCTGTCGCTGCCGATGATCGTGGTCGGCATCGGGGTCATCATCTGGGCCCGCCGCCGGGCATGACGCCCCTGGCACGGCAGTTCGTGCGGCGCATCGCCCGGCACGGGCCGATGAGCATCGCCGATTACATGGCCGAGTGCCTGCTGCACCCCGAACACGGCTACTACGCCACCCGCGACCCGTTCGGCCGCCGGGGCGATTTCACCACCGCACCCGAGATCAGCCAGATGTTCGGAGAACTGCTGGGCCTGGCCCTGGCCCGGACTTGGCTCGACCAGGGCCGCCCCGCCCCCTTCACCCTGGCCGAGCTTGGCCCGGGTCGCGGAACGCTGATGGCCGACATGCTGCGCGCCACCCGCGCCGTGCCGGGTTTCCGCGAAGCGGCAAGGGTGGTGCTGGTCGAGGCTTCCCAGGCCCTGCGACAGGTGCAGCGGCAGACGCTCAAGGACGAGACAGTCAGCTGGATGGACACCGCCGTCGAACTGCCCGAGGCGCCACTGTTCCTGGTGGCCAACGAGTTCTTCGACGCCCTGCCGATTCGCCAGTTCGTCCGCGCCGCGAACGGCTGGTGCGAGCGGCAGGTGGCACTGGAGGACGAACGTCTGGTACTGAAACTCTCCCCTCCCGCACCGCTGGCCGCGCTGGCACACCGGCTGGCCGACACCCGCCCCGGCGACATCGTCGAAACCTGCCAGCCCGCTCTGCCGATCATCGCCGAGCTTGCCCGGCGCATCGCTCGCCATGGCGGTGCGGCACTGATCGTCGATTATGGCGGCTGGCGCTCGCTGGGCGACACCTGGCAGGCGCTGCGCGCTCATCGCCCCGAGGATCCTCTGGCCAATCCCGGCGAGGCCGATCTTACCGCACATGTGGATTTCGAGCCCCTTGCCCGGGCTGCCCGGGCCGAGGGCGCGGCCTGCTCGGCGCTCGTCCCGCAGGGCGTGCTGCTGGAGCGCCTCGGGATCACCGAGCGCGCCCGCCGTCTGGCCGCGGGGCTGAGCGGGGCGGGGCTGGAGGCGCATGTGGCAGCGCATCGGCGGTTGACCCACCCGCAGGAAATGGGGACCTTGTTCAAGGCCCTGGCGATCACGCCCGGGGTCGCGCCGCCACCACCGGGATTTTCCGCATGAGCCTGGAGATCATCACCTCCCCCCTTCTGAGGCCGCTGCGCCACGGGTTCTTCACCCGTCAGGGCGGGGCCTCCTCGGGGGTGTTTTCCGGGCTCAACTGCGGCACCGGCTCTTCCGATCTGGCCGAAGCGGTGGCGATCAACCGGGCGCGGGTGAGTGCCGCACTGGGTGTGGAGCCCGACAGGCTGCACACCCTGCATCAGGTGCATTCGGCCAGGGTTCATGTGGTGGAGGACAGCCCCACCCCCAGGGGCCTGCAGGCCGATGCGCTGGTCACCGACCGGCCCGGGCAGGCGCTGGCGGTGCTGACGGCCGATTGCCAGCCGGTTCTGCTGGCCGACAGGCAGGCCGGCGTGGCAGGGGCGGCCCATGCCGGCTGGCGCGGGGCACTGGCCGGCATTCTGGAGGCCACCCTGGACGCGATGGAGCGCCTCGGGGCGCGGCGCGAAAACATCAACGCCGCAATCGGCCCGACGATCAGCCAGCGCGCCTATGAGGTTGGCCCCGAACTGCTGGACGAGTTCCTGGCAGACGATCCCGAAAACGCCCGCTTCTTCGCCAATGGCGAGGACGGGCGCTACCTGTTCGACCTGCCCGGTTTCGGATTGTACCGGCTGCGGCGGGCCGGAGTCGCCCAGGCCGAATGGACCCGCCACTGCACCTATTGCGACGAGGAGCGGTTCTTCTCCTACCGTCGCAGCACCCACCGCCAGGAGGCCGATTACGGCCGGCTGATCTCGGCCATCCGGCTGTGATTGCGCCCCTCTGGCGCTGCCATCGGCGCATCGGCAATACCCCTCGGGATCATGGCGATTACGTGGCAGGGGCGGTGGCGAAACCGGCAGGGCATGCGACCATTCCCGCCCATGGGCAGAAAATTCTCCCGTTTTTCATTGCCTTGCCCCTTTCTCCCCCCGGCCTTCCGTCTACTCGCCACGCCGTGCCGGCCCCGTAATTTTTCAACCCCGCGCCAAACCTCCGCCCCATTGCCGAAGCACAATGCATGGGCGAGGAAAACGGCGCCCGCGTGGCGCGGCATGAGGAGCAAAGGCATGAACAGCAAACGGCGCTGGCTGCAATCGGCCATCAGGGAAGTCCGGGACGAGAACGTGAAGATGCCGTGGGCCCGCGGCCCCGGGCGGGACGGCTGGAAGGCGCGCGTTGCGCAAAGGGCCGCCGGAAAGGCCCGCAAGACCGCCTGACCGCCCGCGATTGCAGGCGCCGGCGCGATGTATCGAATGTGACCAGTGTGAAGGATTGATCCATGAAAGCGTTGCCCCAGACATCGCAGACGACCGGGCAACAGGCCTGGACCGTCAAGAGCCACATCCCCCGCCCGCCGCGACCGGCGACAAATTCTATAGTGACCCGCCGCTACGATATCCGCTGGCAGGACGCCAGCGGGGCGGAGGCCTCGAAAACCATCGTGGCGCCGGCCCTTCCGATCTTCGAACAGGCCTTCAGCGCCTTCGCCCAGGGCACGCTTATCCAGACCGCCGAAGGCCATGTCGCCGTCGAGGACCTGCAGCCGGGCGACAGGCTGGCCACCGCCGACAGCGGCAACCGCAGGCTTGTGTGGATCGGCTCGATGACGCTTTTCCCCCAGGCCGAGGCCATCGGCCTGCCCCAGGCCTTCCTCTACCGCATCAGCGACGGCAGTTTCGGGCTCGACCCTTGCGCCCCGGATCTGCTTCTCGGCCCCTCGGCGCGGATCCTTCCGGGGCTCTTCGCGGTCGATTCCTCATCGCCCCTGCACGATATCGGCGAGCTTACCGACAGCCAGTCGGTGATCCGCATCCGCCCTGTCTCACCGGTGCGGGTCTTCCACCTCGGGCTTGAGCGCCATTGCCTGCTGCGCGCCAACGGCGTGCTGGCCGAAAGCTTCCACCCCGGCGACAACCCCCGCATCCACCTCTCCAGAGAGATGTTCGTGCTCTACATGTCGCTGTTTCCGAATGTGGACAATCTCTCGGGCTTCGGCCCGCTGCGCCATCCCCGCCAGGGCTGACGCGATCAGGGGTTGCGGCTCAGCCGTTCTTCGAGAATCTCGAACGGAACCCCCGGCTCGTCCTTGGCGCAGCGGATCACCAGCGATGTCTTGACGCTGATCACGTTTTCCGCGGCGGTCAGCTCCTCGGTGAGGAAATTCTGGAAAGTGGAAAGATCCGGCGCCACGCATTTGAGGATGAAATCCACCTCGCCGTTGAGCATGTGGCATTCACGCACCAGGGGCCAGTTGCGGCAGCGTTCCTCGAAAGCGGAAAGGTCGGCCTCGGCCTGGCTCTGCAACCCGACCATGGCAAAGACCTGCACCTCGAATCCCAGTTCGCGGGCGTTCACATCGGCATGATACCCGCGGATATAGCCGCTTTCCTCGAGCGTGCGCACCCGGCGCAGGCAGGGCGGGGCGGAAATGCCCACGCGTTTGGCAAGTTCGACATTGGTCATGCGCCCATCGGCCTGGAGTTCGGCCAGAATCTTGCGGTCGATCGGGTCAAGCTTGCTGGTGGCCATGGTCTCTCTCTTGCAGGTATTGCATCTTTTACGATTCTGCATCCGGTTACGCAATAATGTTTCCGAAATGAGAAATATCCTTCTCGGACAACCCGGTTGCGCAGAACGGACGCACTGGCGGCGGCCTCTCTTCCATCGTCCCGCACCGATGTCTATATCGGGATGGTGAAATCGGAACATCAGGGGCAGAAATGGCGGAATCGAAACACAGCAGGGTTCTTATCATCGG
>Ga0256839_1005772_pt1 | contig 11246 bp, 9 predicted proteins | sample 354166metaG_FD_185968 | JGI IMG/M metagenome (GOLD analysis project Ga0256839, IMG submission 185968) | Hydrothermal vent microbial communities from Mid Atlantic Ridge, Atlantic Ocean - 354-166 | ecosystem: Environmental > Aquatic > Marine > Hydrothermal vents | place: Atlantic Ocean: Mid... | reverse complement strand
GTCGGGATTAAACAGCGGCTCCCCTGTGTTGGGGTCCACCTCCACCGCACTCACCTCGTCAATCACCGGCCCCTCCACCTCCACCGAGGCCTGGACCTGGAAGAAGACCGGGTTGGAGGTGAGTGCGCCCACCTCAACCCGCACCTCACCGGTGCGAGCTCCCACCGGCACCCTCACCTTGATCTCGGTATCGGTCCAGAAGTTGCCAAAGATCTCGGCTGGGATGCGCTGGTCGGGAGTGGCCCCCTGGAAGGTGACCCGGTTACCGGTGGGGGTGTTGCCGAAGTTGAAGCCCACGATGGAGACCACATCCCCCACCTTGCCGAAATTGGGGTCAATGGAGATGATCACCGGCGGGCTCACCCCGGTGGGCTGACCCACCACGATTCGGGCACTGGGGGTGATGGGTGATTCAAGACCGTCACCCCTCACCACCACCACCGATACCTCCCCCTCCGGGGCGTTGGGGGGGATCACCACCACGATCACCGAGTTGCCCCAGGAAATGACCGGGGCGGTGGCCACGGTAGCCCCCCTCAGCTCTACCCGGCTCTGTCCCTGGGCAACCCCGAAGTTGGCTCCAAAGATGGTTACCTGGTCGCCGCGCTGGGCAACGCTGGGCTCAATGCGGTCAATGCGCGGCCCGTCTGGACGGATGACGGGGACCTTGGCTCCCCCTCCTCCGCCTCCCTTGCCACAGGCGGAAAAGGCTATCAACAGAATCACGACCAGGCCCGCCGTAAGCGTAAAGCTAGCCTTCCTCATCATTTTCCTCCACGCTGTGCCTTGTGTGGCCGGTACGCCTGCCGGCGCGAATTATAGTGGCTCAGCCCCCGGGGCCGTCCACCTAAAAGACTTTACCCAGCCCAAGATAGTTCCAGCTGGCGACCAGGGTCCAAGGGGGGCCCGTTCAGTAGTAGCGCACGATCCCCCGCAGTACCCCGAGGATCTTCAGCTCCTCCCCCGGGCCCACCTCAATATCCTCGTAGACCGGGTTGGCCGGCCTTAGCAGCACCCGGTCGCGGTACTTGTAGTAGTACTTCAGGGTGGCCTCCCCGCCAATCAGCACCGCCACGATCTGGCCGTTCTCGGCCACCTCCTGACGGCGGATGAAGGCGATGTCTCCGCTAAGAATCCCCGCCGCCACCATGGAGTCCCCCTTCACCCGCAGGGCAAAGAGCCCCTCCTGCCAGGGGATGTGGGAGGGCAGGTCCACATACTCCTCCACATTCTCCTCTGCCAGGACGGGCTGGCCAGCGGCTATCCTTCCCAGCAGGGGAACCTTGCGCGAAAGCCCCAGCTCCCGGATAGCCTTCTCGGTCAGGCTTAGCCCACGGCTCTTGTAGGGCTCCCGCCTCAGGTAGCCCCGCCTGATCAGGCTGTTTAGCCGATCGTGGACCGCCTTTGGGGTGATGCCGAACTCCGCCCCGATCTCCCTGACGCTCGGCGGATAGCCACTCCCCTCCATAAACCGGTTGATGAAGAGGAGGGTCTGGCGAAGCTGCTCCGAAAGTCCTCTCCTTTGCCTGCCCATGGGGAGAGTCTACTATACAGGCGTATAGAAGTCAAGCTCCCTCCCTGGCCAGGGAGACCTCTAGTACCCCCTTTTTCCGCCTGAGCCTGACCCGGCCCTCCGCCACCAAGGAGAGAAGGGCGAGAAAGTCGGTGATGAAGTGGGAGAGGCTTGCCCCCCGGCGGATTAGCTGGGCGAGGGTTAGTCTCTCCCCTTGACTGAGGAGAGCTACCAGCTCCATAGCCGCCTGCTTGACGGTGCGCGGGTCGCGGGAGATGTTGAGCCTGGGGCTCTCGGCGGGTTTCCGGCGGGCGCGGGCAAGCACCCCCTGATAGGCCTCCACCAGGTCGGGCAGGCTCACCTCCAGCTCAAGCTCCTCCCCTGGCCGGCGGGGTACGGCCGCCGCCGCTCCACGGGTAAATATCCCCCGCTCATCCCCCAGCGCTCGCCTCAGGTTCTCCACCGCCTCCTCCACCAGGGCCACCTCCCTCAGCCGCTCCATCAGCTCCTCCCCGGCGGGGGGTAGCTCAGGCAGGGGAAAGAGCCAGCCGGAGAGCTTCAGGGCCACCAGCCCCACCACCATCACCAGATAGAAGGAGGCGTCCTCCAGCCTCTCCTCCCCCACTCCGGCCAGGTAGCCCAGGAACTGGCGGGAGAGCTCGGCCAGGTCAATGTCTTCCAGGTCCACCTGGCGCCGCCGGACGAGGCCCATCAGCTCGTCCAGTGGCCCGCGGTAGACCTCGGTCTCCACCTCAAAGGGGAGCACCGCCTGCCTGCCCTGCCCCGCCACCTGGCTGCTCACCGCCCTTCCTCCACCTCGGCCAGGGGCTGGCCGAAGCTGAACTCAACCCGATTGCCGCTGGGGTCACGCACCATGCAGAGGTAGCCCGCCACCGGATCCAGGAACTTGGGCCCGAAGAGAAGCCGCCCCTCCCGGCGCGCCATTTCCGCCACCCGGTCCACCTCCTCCCTGCTCGCCACCGCGATGCCCAGGTGATCCACCGCCGGTTGCTCACACTCCGCAAAGGGCCACTCCAGAAGCACCAGCACCAGGTCAGGATAGCTTTGCCCAGGGGGCGGCGGGGGGCCCACCCAGATGATCTTCCTGCCCCCCGACTGGGGGCGCCGGTGGACCTCCACCCATCCCAGGTAGCGGCGGTAGAAGGAGAGGCTCTCCTCGGCGTCCCTCACCCGGAGAGCCAGGTGGGTCATCCGCGCCGGGCGAACGGGGGGCGAGCCGCCCGCCGCTCCCTTCTCTCCTCCCACCTCCATCAGTCCCTCCATTGTAGGTGGGCCAATATAATCAGCCTGGTGCAGCAGTTTTCCACCGTGGGGGTAATCGGTGCCGGCTCCTGGGGCACGGTGGTAGCCAATCTCATCGCCAACAAGGGGCTTCCCGTCCTCCTCTGGGCCCACGAGCAGGAGGTGGCCAAGGCCATCAACCGGGAGCACCGAAACCCCCGCTACCACCCAGATCTTGCCCTGGCCGAAGACCTCGCCGCCACCCCCGACCTGGCTGAGCTTGACCGGGTGGACGGCCCCCTCTTCCTCGCCGTACCCAGCAAGTACCTCCCCGCCATGCGCGAGGACCTGCTAAACCTCCTCTACGGCAAGCGCTGGATCTCCCTCATCAAGGGGCTGGTGGAAGGGCGCACCACCGTGACCCTCTACCTCGCCCGGGCGGGGGTTGAAAAGGGGGTGCTGGCCGGCCCCAACCTCTCGGTGGAGATCGCCCGCGGTGAGCCGGCCGCCGCGGTGGTGGCCAGCGAGAGCCAGGAGCTGGCCCGGGAGGTGCAGGAGCTATTTGCCGGCACCAACCTCCGGGTCTACCGCTCCACCGACGTGATCGGGGTGGAGATCGGCGGGGTGGTGAAGAACGTTATCGCCATCGCCGCCGGGGTGCTTGCCGGCCTGGGCTACGGCTACAACGCCCGCGCCGCCCTGCTCACCAGGGGAATGGCAGAACTTATGCGCTTTGCCGAGCGGGTTGGCGCCGAGCCCCGCACCATCATGGGCCTGTCGGGGCTGGGCGACCTCATCGCCACCGCCTCCACTCCCCTCTCGCGCAACTTCCGGGTAGGTGAACGGCTGGCCAAAGGGGAGAGTCTCTCTTCTATCACCGCCTCCATGGACCAGGTGGCCGAGGGAGTTGAGGCGGCCCGCTTGGTCGCCGAGTGGGCCGAGGGCCTCGGGGTGGAGATGCCCATCTGTCAGGCGGTAAACCGCGTCCTCCACCAGGGGGCAGACATCAGGGAGACCATCCGGGAGCTCATGTCCCGCCCCCTCAAGGAGGAGTTCTACTGAGCCGAGCCTAGTCAGCCGGACAACCTCAGCCCAACAGGGAGAAGCCGACATGCAACCGGACGTATTTGAACTCTTTGGCCGCCCCGTTCGCTGGTACGGCATCCTCATGGCCGCATCCATGCTCATCACCCTCTTTTGGGCGGTGAAGCTCATGAAGGAGCGCAAGCTTGACGGCGACCAGCTCTGGGAGGGGACCTTCCTGATGATCGTAGCCGGCATCATCGGCGCCCGGCTGGTCTATGTGGTTACCAGCTGGGGAAGCGACTTTGCCCCCCTCCTGACTGACGGCCTCCAGCTAAGAGACCTCTACGACATCGTCGCCTTCTGGAACGGGGGCATCTCCATCCACGGCTCGCTGATCTTTGGCGGCATAGCCGCCTGGTGGTTCTTCCGCAACCGGCCGGTGAGCTTCATGCAGGTGACCGACTCCCTGGCCCCGGGCATCGCCCTGGGGGTCTTTCTGGTGCGCATCGGCAACTTCATGAACGGCGACATAACCGGCTGGAAGGTAGAGAAAGTGCCCTGGAATGACCCTTCAAGCTGGGACTTCCCCTCCAAGATACCCTGGGCGATGAACTTCCCCTACGACGAGTGGCACGCCCAGGTGGGGGCCTATGGCGATCCCTCGGTGATCATCTGGCGCCACCCCACCGAGATCTACGGCATGATCGTTGGACTGGTCACCTTCCTGGTGGTCTGGTACCTCTACCGCAAAAAGCTCTACGACGGGGTCTGCTTCTACGGCTGGATCATCACCTACTCACTAACCCGCTCCCTCATTGAGGAGCCCTTCCGGGCGGTCCACTGGCACTGGCCGGTGGCCGGCGGGCCCGACTACGGCTGGCAGATCTTCACCATGACCCAGCTGGTCTCCATCCCCCTGATCGTGGGCTCCATCATCCTTACCATCTACACCCGAAACCTCTTCCTGAGAAAGCGCGAGCAGTACCAGAAGCAGGGCATCCCCTATCCCTTGTATGTTGCCCACGAGCGGGGCATAAAGCTGAGCAAGGAACAGCTTGCCGCCCTGGGCATCCCCAGAAAGATCAAGCCGCCGGTGGAGTGGGAGATGGGCCGGGCCTACGAGCTGGCCAAGAAGAGGCAGGCCAAGGCAGCCTGATCATCCACCGGAAGCATGCCGGCCCTGGGCTAGGCTGGCGCTGGGCCAGGGACGAAGTCCTCCCCCTCGGCCGGCTTGGTCTCCTGCTGGGGAGAGACCTCCGGGGCGGGGGGCTTCTTCTTCCCCCCCTTGGGCGGGATGGGGAGTGGCCCACCCGGCCTGTACTGGGGCGGGTTGTCGGGGTCAAAGCTCTCCATGATGGCCTCAAACTCCTCCCGCCTGAGATGCTCCCGGTCCATGATCACCTCGGCCAGGAAGTGGAGGTGGGGCAGGTACTTCTTGAGCACCTCCCGGGCCTGGTCGTAGCAGTCGTCAACGATGCGGCGCACCTCCTGGTCAATCAGGTAGGCGATCTGGTCGGAGTAGTTGCGCTGCTCAACCAGGTCCTTGCCCAGGAAGACCTCGTGGCCCCGCTTGCCGTAGCTGATGGGACCAAGATGGTCGCTCATCCCGTAGACGGTGACCATGTCGCGGGCGATCTCGGTGGCCCGCTCCAGGTCGTTGGAGGCCCCGGTGGAGATCTCTCCGAAGACCAGCTCCTCCGCTACCCGACCCCCCAGCAGGGCAGATATACGGTCCATCATCTCCTCCCGGGTGGCGAAGTAGCGGTCCTCCTCCGGCAGGATAACCGTATATCCCTGGGCCAGTCCGCGGGGCAGGATGGATATCTTGTGCACCGGGTCGGCGTGGGGCAGCGCCCAGGCGGTGATGGCGTGGCCCAGCTCGTGGTAGGCCACCAGGCGCTTCTCCTTCTCGGTGATCACCCGGCTCTTGCGCTCCGGCCCGGCCATCACCTTGTCAATCGCCTCGTCAAACTCCTCCATGGTGATCTGGGTCTTACCCCGCCGGGCCGCCAGCAGCGCCGCCTCGTTGCACACATTCCTGAGATCGGCGCCGGTAAAGCCGGGGGTGCGCCGGGCAAGCACCGCCACATCCACATCCTGCCCCACCGGCTTGTCCCGAAGGTGGATCTTTAGGATCTCAATGCGACCCTTGATGTCCGGCCGGTCCACGATCACCCGCCGGTCAAACCGCCCCGGCCTAAGCAGCGCCGGGTCCAAGACATCTGGCCGGTTGGTGGCGGCAAGCACGATGATCCCGCTGTTGGCCTCAAAGCCGTCCAGCTCCACCAGGAGCTGGTTCAGGGTCTGCTCCCGTTCGTCGTGGCCGCCACCGATGCCCGCCCCGCGCCGGCGGCCCACCGCGTCAAGCTCGTCAATGAAGACCAGGCAGGGGCGCCGCTTCTTGGCCTGGTCAAAAAGGTCGCGCACCCGGGCAGCCCCCACCCCGACGAACATCTCCACAAAGTCAGAGCCGCTGATGTAGAAGAAGGGGACCCCCGCCTCTCCCGCCACCGCCCGGGCAAGCAGGGTCTTTCCCGTCCCCGGCGGGCCCACCAAGAGGATGCCCTTGGGGATCTGGGCCCCCATGGCGGTGTACTTCTTGGGGTTCTTAAGGAAATCCACCACCTCGGCCAGCTCCTCCTTGGCCTCCTCCACCCCGGCCACATCCTTGAAGGTCACCCCCACCTTCCCCTCGTAGAGCTGGGCGCGGGACTTGCCGAAGTTGAAGGCCTGGGACTGGCCGGAGACCTGCATCTGGCGGCTAAACAGCCAAAAGATCAAGACCAGGGGCCCCAGCACCAACAGGATCAGGATGAGCATCTGGGGGCTAAACAGGTTGGTCCACACCGAGGGCTCGGAGGTCTCCACCTTGACCTCCTCCTCAATGAGCTTCTGGGTCACCCGGTCCAGCGCCTCCGAGGTGGGAAAGCGCACCCGGTAGCTGGTGTATGCACCCCCTCCCCGCCGCTCGGTGCCGTTGAACTCGCCGGTCACCTCCAGGGTGTCGGGGTGAACCACCGCGGTGCGGATCTGCCCCTGTTCAATAAGGTCCAGGTATTCGCTGTAGGAGAGGGTGAGCTGGCTGCGGCCACTGAAGGTGCTCCAGATGATCACAAAGACCAGAAGGGCGATCATCAGGAAGACAAAGTGGGAGCCGCGCGACGGCCCCGCCGCCCCCTCTCCGCGCTTCTGTCCCGGTGGCTGTGTCATCGGCCTTGCCTGGAAAGATAGACTGTACCTAAGCCTACCAAGTTCTATCCCTAATACCCCGCCGGGAGAAAGTTAGTCCCCCGCCGCCGCGCCGGGTTTCCCTTCCTCGGGGAAGGTTACCCGCCGCTGGACTAAAATACCCCCCGGGGATATGAAGAAGCCTGCCTTAGGAAGGACCCACTTGCTTTTTGTCCGCCTCGCCCTTTCCCTCCTCCTGCTTTCCCTCCTGCTTGCCCCCTCAGCCGATAGATCTGGCCCTCCCGCACAGCTCTTTTGGGTAAGCCTCAGGGACCAGGGTGGAGCGGTCTCCCTGACCAGCCAGGGCGAGGCCACCGAGTGGCTCGTCCTTGGCGCCAAGACCACCTACCTCGCCCTCTCCCCCGACGGCAGGCTCATCGCCCTCACCGACAGCGCCAAGCACCGGGTCTACCTGCTTGAGCCTGAGGGCCGCCGGCTTATTGCCACTTACCCGGTGGGGCAGACCCCCAAGGGGGTCAAGTTCAGCCCCGCCGGCCGCCTCCTGGCCGTGGCCAACGAGGGAGCCGGCACCCTCACCCTGATCCCCCTGGACCGGCCGGATGAGGCCAGTGAGGTGGCGGTGGGAAGCCAGCCCCACAACCTGGTCTTCTCCCCCGACGGCAAGCGGATCTACGTCACCCTCCAGGGGGAGGGGGCGGTGGCGGTGGTTGACTCCGCCCGGGCAAAGCTGATTGGGAAGGTCCCCCTGGGCGGTGCTCCCCACAACCTGGACATCACCCCCGACGGCGCGCGCCTGTTTGTGGCCGACCGGGAGCGGGATCTGCTCATTGCGGTTGATCTTGCCTCCGGCCAAGTGGTGGCCACCTTCAAACTCAGCCGCGGCCACCACGGGGTGGACGTCTCCCCCGATGGCAGGCGGGTCTATGTCTCCGGCATCGGGGGAGAGGAGGTGAGCGTCTTTGACCCCATCGGGCCTGCCCCCCTCTCCACCATCCGGGTAGGGGGCGGTCCCCACGGCCTGCGCACCGACATGAGCGGCCGCTTGCTCTACGTGGCCCTCACCGACCCGCCCGGGGTGGCGATGGTGGACCTCACCAGGGAGAAGGTGGTGCGCACCATCCCCATCGCCGGTCCCCCCTTCTGGGTTGCGGTTATGGGGAACCCCTAACCCGCCCCGCCTACCCCTCACCTACAATCACCCCATGGGAAGGATCCACCCCCTCCCCCCCGGAGAGGCGGAAAAGCTTGCCGCCGGCGAGGTGGTGGAGCACCCCACTTCGGTGGTAAAGGAGCTGATAGAAAACTCCCTGGATGCGGGCGCCAGGACCATCTCGGTGGAGGCGGTTCAGGCCGGCCGCAGCCTCATCCGGGTGCGCGACGACGGGGAGGGGATCCTGGCCGAGGACCTCCCCCGGGCCGTCCTTCCCCACCACACCTCAAAGATAAGAAGCCTTGCCGACCTCTACCGGGGCTTCGGCCAGATGGGCTTTCGCGGCGAGGCCCTGGCCGCCATCGCGGCGGTAAGCCGCCTCACCCTCATAAGCCGCCCCCCGGGCCAGGAGGTGGGCCGCTTCGTCACCGTCCATGCCGGCAAGGTAGTGGAGCAGGGGGAGGTGCCCATCCAGCCGGGTACCGAGGTGGAGGTGGCCGACCTCTTCTACTCGGTTCCAGTGAGGCGCAAGTTCTTCCGCTCCCCCCGCACCGAGCGCCACCACCTGGTACGCACCCTCTCCACCTACGCCCTCGCCTTCCCCCGGGTCTCCTTCTCCCTCACCCTGGACGGGGGGGAGGTGCTTCGCACCCGCGGGGAGGGTGAGCTTAGGGAGGTGATCGCCCTGCTCTATGACCCCGAGCTTGCCGCCGCCCTCATCCCGGTGGAGAAGGAGCACCGCGGCTACCGCCTGTGGGGGCTTGCCGCTCCGCCCACCATCCACCGGCGAAACCGCGCCTCCCAGCTCATCTTCGTCAACCGCCGCCCGGTGCGCATCCCCCTCCTCGGCAAGGCGGTGGACGAGGGCTACTTCCAGTACCTTTCGGCGGAGAAGAAGGCGGTGGTCTTCCTCTTCCTGGAGGTGCCCCCGGAGGAGCTGGACGTAAACGTCCACCCCCAGAAGCTGGAGGTGGACTTTGCCGAGCCCCAGCTGGTGCTAACCCTGATCAGGGAGGCCCTGCGCGGCGCCCTCGCCACCCATGCGGTGGAGAAGCGGAGGGAGCTTTCCGAAAAGATCTACGGTGCCCCTCCCCCACCCCTTCGCCCCACCAAGGAACTAACCCAGGCTGAGCTGAGGTCTACCCAGGGGGAGGAGGAGCGGGGCATCCCGGTGATTGAGGAGGGCCGCCCCATCGTCCCCCCCGAGCGCCCCGCCGGCCGCCGGGAGGAGCTCTCGGTGGTGGAGCCGGCCGCCCCCGCTTCTCCCCCGGAGAGGGAGGCGGCCGCCCAGCTCCCCTCCCAGTGGAAGCGCCTTGCCGAGCAGGGGCGGATCGCCGCCCGCCTGGCCACCGAGGAGCGCCGCATCCTGGGTCAGGTGGAGCTCACCTACATCGCCCTGGTGAGCGGCGGGGAGCTCTTCCTGGTGGACCAGCACTCGGCCCACGAGCGCATCCAGTTTGCCCGCCTGTGGGAGGTCTACCGGGCGGGCGGGGCGGAGCGCATCAAGCGCCAGCGGCTACTCTTCCCCCTGGAGGTGAACCTCTCTGCCCCGGCGGCCGAGCTTGCCCGCCAGGCCCCCGCCCTGCTTGCCAGCCTGGGGGTGGTGGCCCGCCCGGCGGGGGACCGCCTGCTGGTGGAGGAGCTTCCCCCCTTCCTGGCCGAGCGCATCTCCGCCCAGGACCTGACCTCACTCCTGGAGGCCTTCGCCGACCCGGAGGCGCCCCGGGAGGAGGAACGGCTGGTAAAGGAGCTCGCCGCCCGCCTGGCCTGCCGCAGCGCCATCAAGGCAGGCGAGGCCCTCTCCCCCGCCCAAATGGAGGCCCTGGTGGCAGAGCTCATCGCCCTGCCCGACGCCTCAAGCTGCCCCCACGGCCGCCCCACCATCGTCACCCTCCCCGGCCGGGAGCTGGAGAAGCTATTTCTTCGCGACCGGGGCTAGCTACTCCCTCCGCCCCGCCCCCAGCCCGCCGGTGAGCCGCCTGCCGAAGGATATGATCGCTCCCTCCTCCCGCACCAGCCAGTTGTAGAGGCGCACAAAGAGCATCGCCCTCACCTCGGCCCAGCTCACCACCAGCGCCCCTACCGCCAGGGTGAGGAGGGCAAAGTAGCTCCCCCACACCGGCAGGGTGATGAGGTAGGCCAGCGGTCCCAGAATGATGCCCAGCAGGGAGAGCAGGGGGTGGGGGCGAATCAGTTCCACCACCACCCGCCCTCGGGTGAGCCACAGGTAGCCCCACAGGGCCACATTCACCCCCTGGGAGAGATTTACCGGGAAGGCCAGGCTAAACAGGATCAGGTTCCTCACCACCCCGGGGAGCCGCTCCGGCACCTCAATGGGGCTTCTAAACACCAGGTAGAAAGGGGGAAGGAGCAGGTAAGCCAGCCCCAGCAAAGCAAACAGCCCCACCACATAGGCCAGGGCGATGTGGTTGGGCTTGGGTAGTTTTAGCTGCCAGACCAGATAGACGCTGAGGCCTGCCGGCACGAAGATGGATAGGTTAACCAGGGTCCAGAAGAGGTGGCCCGCCTCGCTGGCAGTCGGTTAATCAACTGACCGAATTTAGCACCCAGACCGGCTATCCCACACCCCAGCAGACATATGAAAACCAGACTTCCAAATCAAGAATCTCTGTGACTTCTATAGATAGCCTATTTATATTTATTCCCCTTGAATCGGGGCAATGATTTGAATGGAGGTGGTGCCTATCGGGTAAGGTCTGTGCTCACACTCTCTCGTCGTAATCCCCTTGAATCGGGGCAATGATTTGAATGGGGAGCTCAAAAAAGAGCTCCCCGCCTTTATCAAGGAGGGAAGTCGTAATCCCCTTGAATCGGGGCAATGATTTGAATGACCGGCCCGGACGCCCACGCCCCCCACATCGGGGCCGCAGTGGCGTCGTAATCCCCTTGAATCGGGGCAATGATTTGAATATGAAGCTGTTGACTACGACCCCGGCGAGTTTGTGCTGGATCAGCTAGTCTTAATCCCCTTGAATCGGGGCAATGATTTGAATCTTTAAAAGCTTCGCCGCTAAGGCTTCACCCCGAGCATCCATTTGTCGTAATCCCCTTGAATCGGGGCAATGATTTGAATACAATGGGGCATCGCTTGTAGGCAAGCCTCAC
>Ga0256839_1005771_pt1 | contig 11246 bp, 3 predicted proteins | sample 354166metaG_FD_185968 | JGI IMG/M metagenome (GOLD analysis project Ga0256839, IMG submission 185968) | Hydrothermal vent microbial communities from Mid Atlantic Ridge, Atlantic Ocean - 354-166 | ecosystem: Environmental > Aquatic > Marine > Hydrothermal vents | place: Atlantic Ocean: Mid... | reverse complement strand
TCTTTATACTTAAATCATTCCGAAAAATCTTCTAAATTAAGAATTTATGAATTAAGCCACTAGTGCTATGATTTAGTATATATTTTTTTAGCGAGTTCGACAAATTCCACCACACTTAGCTGTTCTGGGCGTGCCTGAAAACGAGGATTCTGAAGGTCATCTGCCTCTAAGAATGATTTTAAGGTATTGCGGAGCATTTTGCGTCTTTGGCCAAACGTTATTTTGACGACTTGTTTGAATGTTGACCATAATTCATCTTCAATAAGTGGCGTTTCACGGCGAACGAGCCTGATAATAGCAGATTGCACCTTTGGAGGAGGGCTGAAATGGGTTCTTTTAACAGTAAATAAATAAGTGGGTTCAAAGAAAACCTGTACTAAAATACCGATAACGCCATAAGTTTTACTTCCTGGGCCAGCTACAACTCTTTCAGCCACTTCTTTTTGAAACATTCCCACCATTTCAGGAATTTGCTCCCTATATTCGATCATTTTAATCAATATCTGCGAAGATATATTATAAGGATAGTTGCCAATGACGGCAAAAGAACCTTTGAAATAGTCTTTTAAATTCAAGCTAAGAAAGTTAGCAGAGATAATATCTTTTGATAATTGAGGATAATGCTGTTGCAAATAAGCCACCATATCTTTATCTGCTTCTACGACTTTGAGGTGATAGTCTTTTTCCAAAAGGTACTTGGTGAGCATTCCTTGTCCAGGGCCAATTTCCAACACTTCATTATACTGGTCAGTGAGTAAAAGTGAGTCTGCAATTCGCTCAGCAATGGGTTCGCTGTTTAAAAAATGTTGTCCGTATGATTTTTTTGCACGCATTGCTTCATTTTTAGGACGCAAAGGTAAGGAATGGATGGTCTAAACCAATTCTTTAGTTGCATTTCACCTAAATAGTGCCTGAACGAAAACGCTACAAAACTAAAATTCAAAAACAGCTTGCAGCTTACTAACATCATATTAGAGCTTGTTGGGGAATTTTATTTCGTGATAAAAATAGATCATTTTTTTGCCAATTGAGGCATCAAAATTGGAGTTTAACGAGTTAAATGACAATTTTGATTCCGCAGTATTTCGGAAAAAAGCGGTAAAAAAAGGGGCATTTTTAGGTCAAATTTAATTTCCCAACAAGCTCTTAGCAAGCTGCAAGCTGTAAGCTCTATTCTACAACCAACTTCCGAGTCACAATACCATCCTCAAAACGAATAACAGCTAGGTATAAGCCAGTTGCTAAACCTAAATTATCTTCTTTGAATATAGTATTGTTTACTGTATAAGTAGCTAACTCACGGCCATCGATAGACAGGATTGAAACCTGCTCAATGATTTTTTGCTTAGTAGCTTCAATTCTGACAGCATTACTCATTGGATTTGGAGCAATTTTAACCAGATTATCTGCTAAAACAGGCGTTCTGGTCGCTACCGTTACGGATGGGCACTCCAGATCAAGTGTGATACAGGCTCTAACACCGAAGTAGTTTGCCATCGTATCAATCTGAAGTAGGCCTCGATCTCTGTCAGGTTCAGGTAAACTGGTATGAGAACCCTCGTTCTGCTCACAGTTTACTTCATCCCACCATACCCATGGATATTCGTTTTCCGGGTGGCCATAAAGAGGCAACCAACCTTCAACCTCACCAAAATGGGGGTCTGCCTGCTGTGACATCGTCCACTGATCATCCAATGCAGCCCATGCGTCATTAACACCGACTTCATTGGCCTCTTTAATCATGCCTTGTGATAGTTGAACAAAGGCAACAATTTCACCAGTTGTAGGCAACTGGATAGGGCCAACAGGCACAGATGTTACAGGACTCAATGGATTACCAAACATAATCATTGGTGCATCGTCAGCATCGACAGTACCAGGATCTAAAGAAATCGCAGAGCCTAGGGCTGATAATTGGAAAGCAGAAGAATACCCAGGTGTATTGACGTAATTTGTTGTGTCTCCATCGGCTGTTACAGCTACAACCGTACCTTCTAAATTACCAGCCTGATTAGGGTCATATACATTGAATATATTGCCATCTTCATCTTGTACAAACCAGGTTTCTGTCTGCGTTTCTTCTACTTCAGTGATGTAAGCAGCAAAACCAGCATAAGTACCAGCCGTAGATGCTGTACCCCAGATTGCGATTTTGTCAGGGTGGATACCCCATGGGTTGCCATCTTCTGCTTCCGTTTTTCTCAACCAGCGAGCAGCAGCTTTAAGGTCTTGCTGAATTCTGATACCAGCATCAACTAAACCGTCTAAAAAGGCATCTTGTGAAGAAGTCAGTGGATTCCATCCCAGGCGATAGTTAGGACAAACAGCCACATAGCCCATTTTTGCTAATTTCATTGCGGTATTAACCGTTACTGTATCTGTTTTATCACCCCAGCAGGCACCATTTGTACCCATTGGCAGGCCGTCACCACCGTGAACAACCATTACAACTGGGCGATCTGTCACATCATCAACACTTGGGTCTGGCTGGTAAACATCAAGGAATAAAGGTTCTGCGAGAAATTCATCTACATTAGGATTAAAAAGCAGCCCTAATATCGTCGCATTCGTCGCATAATGCATATTAGACGTAACCATAATCTGGTCTGCGCTAAATACTTCTTCGGTATATCGCTCCTGTGCAAAAATGCTGGAGAATAAGCCGATACTTAGTAAAAAAAGAAAAGTAATTTTTAATTTCATCTTGAAATTTTTTGGTAAATAAATAGTGAATTTTTATTATTCTGTGTGTGATATATTATGTATTGTTCCTGCTGGCACTGCGTTTAGCGGGAGGGGGGTGCTCAACCCGTCTAATTCGCGTTTCAATCACTTCTTATCAAACTCAAAAGTCAGTTTTACGTAAGCCAAACGCCCAACAAGAGGGCCGCCAATGGTTTCAAAATGCAGGTTCTCTAAAATATTAGAAGCCCCGACTTTAAGCGTCGTGTTAATCTTTTCAAACTCATAATTGACCTGAGCATCTAGTAAATCATAGGTGGGAATAATACCCGTAAATTGGGGCGATCCTTCAAAAAGGAAGCTTTCGATCCATTTATAATTGATATTAAAACCAAAATTGTCTGTTGATAAACCACCGATGCGAATAGGTACATTACGACCAGAAAAACTAAGGTTGAATTTGTTCTCTGGTGTATTAAAAGCAGGAATAATCTCATCATTAATCGAGGTGTTGAGCTTACTCCAGGTGTAATTACCCGACAATTGATAGTATTTTTTGAAAAAATAATTCAATCCTACCGCAAAACCCTGGGTCGTCACCTGACTGGCAGAATTGGCCGATACCCTTAGTACTTCAACATTCTCGGGCAAATTAATTTCATTAAACTCAATATCCAAACCAACTTTAAAACCAATAAAATTATCGTAAATATTATAATAATAGCTACCGTCAAAGTAAAGGCTCTCGCCAAGAATAGTACGATAACCGATCTCGTACGTTTTTACTTTCTCTGGTTGAATAGGATCAACGTCGAAATAGGCCAGCTTGGTTTCATCCAAATCCAATGCAAATTCTTCAAAAGAATCAATTGTCAACAAGCTATCATAACCTGCTACACTGCCCGCAAAAATGGCTGGGCCCACATCCAGCCAAAAATACTGATCGGGTAGGGTAGGGTTTCTTACAGCGGAAGAAAAGGACAGCCTCAAATAATTGTTTTCGCTTGGTTTGAAAACTAGAGAAGCGGCAGGGGTGGCGATAAGATTAAAGTTTTGATTTTTATCAATCCTTCCCGTTACTGAAAGTGTTAATCTTTCATCCAAAAAATGCTGTTCTATACCTGCATACGCGCCATATTCTTTATTGCGAATAGTAATATTATCCGTTGTATCTGCAAAGATAGTTCCTTTTGTATCAGGGGTGTACATTCTGAAACTAGCGCCGACCGTTAGTTTTTCAATAAAGACCGGTCTGAAAATATATTCGCCTGCTACGTGGTATAATTCTGAGTCTGTAAAAAATTTAGAACCCCCATCAGAAGTTAAAGTAGTGGTTATTCTGTCAAATTCTTTTTGAAATTCAGGCGTACCAGGCACTAAAAAAGGCTTGCCGCCCTGTTCTTCCGAAGCATTCACAATATCAACGGTCTGTTGATGCCAGCTTGCCAGTGAATCTTGTGCAATAGGATTGGCAAAAAAGGCATCGCGGGCATCGTTATCATAAGTCGGTTGCCCATTGACGATCTGTAGCACAGGATAACCCAGGTCTTTGGCTGCCTGCCCGAAATTACCCAGCCAGGCATCCGCATAAAGTGCTGACCATAATTCATTGGATTTTGATGCTTCATTGAGTTTTTGTGCAGTGGCAAATGGATTGTAGGTATCCCCCACATCATCTTTGGTAATATAAGCTCTCAGGAAAAATTTATCGCGTTTGCGGTATTCTAACCTAGAGGTATAGTATCGAATATTCTTTAAACGAAAACGGGCAGAACCTTGAAAAATAGTACTTCCCTGACTGAAATTATTAGCCCATATCAGTTCTGGAGAATCACTTTCCTGTGATGGTTTTGTGCGTAGATTAAAAGAGACATTGGCTTTAATGTTTTGAGTGCTGTATTCCAAAAGTTCTTCTTCTTTGTAACCATTTCTGTAAAAAATGCCAATACCCAGTGTTGACCAGGGCGATACTTTCGTAAAATCAAAAACAGGGTCATACTCGTCTCCATGAATATTGACAGCATCATAAGAAGCATAATGTGAAGCTGGTACTTTTGAAGAATCAATAGGGGCATAATTTTGAGCCTCCCAATCATCTGCAGAAAGGTAAGAAACGTTGAATTTATACGCAAAAACATCCAGGCCATCTTTGTTTTTGATGGCATCTGCCCAGCGAAGACCTGTTTCTAAAATATTGCGTTCACCTGCTTTGGTAAAAGCAGATAGGCCTTTAGAGTAAAATGGATTTTTAGACTCCATTTTAATCACACCATTAAAAGCATTAGGCCCATAAAAAGCAGAACTGGCTCCGACAACCAAATCAACATTCCTCAAATCCAGTTCAGAAGACCCTAGGAAATTACCCAATGCGAAATTGATACTGGGCGAAGAATTGTCCACCCCGTCAATCGTTTGCAAAATACGAACAGGAGCCGTACTGTTAAAACCTCTGGTGTTCACCACTTTGATACCTAGGCTCGCACTGGTCAAATCCACACCTTTCAGCGCACCGAGGCCATCGTAAAAATTTTCAGAAGCCGTTTGTTTAATCGCAATAGGATCTAAAGATTCAATCGTCAAAGCGGCAGATTTTCTTTTTTCATCCACCCGCTGGCCTTTCACTTCAACAGTGGTGAGCAAATTGGCATCAGAAGATAATTTTATATTAAAATCCGTTTGTTTACCATCAATAGTAATCGTTTGTACCTGATAACCTGTATAGGAAATTTCTATTTCTACAGGTAAAGCCTCTTTAATTTGAAGGGAAAAATGACCATCATAATCGGTAACAACTCCATTCAGGCTGCTTTTTACCAAAATACTAGCACCAATCAAAGGATCACCGTTGTTGACATCAGTAATATTGCCTGTAATGGTTGTTTGAGCAGTAAGAGTGTAAGAAAAAAGCAGTGCAATAGCTATAAAAAAGTGTGAAATATTTACTTTCATTCGTAGATAATTAGGTAGAAGACTAAGAGATATTGTGTTTTCGTGAAAAATGAAATTTTGTTTGCAGGCTTTAAGAGTGTGCAATATAAAGTTTTTAAAAACAAATGTAGGTATGTTTTTTTCATTATCATGCACTTTTTGAAAATAGTCGCTGATTAGATTACATTGATTTCCATGGATTAAGGTTAGATGACTAGTCTGCAATCGGTGACACACTTAATTGAACTATCCCCAATCGGCGGGAAACCCTCTTACCGTATCACCAAAACATCCCCTTGATCTTTTATCTCAATCATATCTCCACAAAAATCAAGGCGTACTTCCATTAGCCAGACATAAACACCCTCCTCTACTATTCCGCCTAAGAAATCACCCTTCCAGCCGATATTTTCTTGATCAGATTCAAAGACCAGTCCGCCCCAGCGGTTGAAAATTTGGAATTTGAAGGACTCAATTCGAGCCGTTCCGCTAATTTCGATCTTAAAGACATCATTATTACCATCATTATTCGGAGAAAAGACATTTGGAACATAAATCAAAGGCCTTTTGGCATCCAAATCGTGTAAAATATCTATAGATAAATATTGCTTTTCGCAACCATTGAAAACTTCTAAGTCCAGTAAGCCATAAGTGTCAATTGGGCGTTCCTGCGTTTGTAGGCCATCGCTCCATAAAAACTGCAATTGGCCATCATCACCGCTTAAAATACGAGGACTTAATTGGATGAAATCATCACCGCAAGGCAATACAATATCGTCTAATTCTACAATTAAAGGCGGAGTTTGGCCAATGGTAACGGATTCAGTGTATGAGCATCCGTTAGCATCCTCATAATTCAAATTATAGCTAGCTGCTGCCAGGTTTTCGAATACGGGTGTATTTTGTAAATTATTATTATCCAATGCATATTGCAATGGAAAATTACCACTTATTGGGCTAAGTGAAAGAGAGCCATTGCCAATATTAGGGCAGGATTTCTCTACTGTTATTTCAACGACGGCCGCCTCATGCTCTGTCACCGTAAGCTGTATGATGGAATCACAACCAAAAACATTGGTGAATTCGAATAAAGTATCTGTTCCACCCCCATAATTTTGACCATTATAAGTGAATGTTTCTCCTGGGCAAAAGGCCTCCGTTAAACTTTCAAAACTAGAAGGATTTTCTTCTACCGTAAAGGTAAAAGTAGAATCACAATCGTTTAAACCAGCAATCTGTAAAGCGTATTCCTCTCCAACAGCATAATCCTGACCATGAAAATAAAAATGATCTCCAGGGCAAACACTGGTCGTAAACAAGGTGTCAAAACAATTTTGTACAAGCAGCCAATCCACAAAAACCTCCTGATCACAACCTGTGAAAGTTGTATCAACAGATGTAATCAAAGCCTGCCATCCATCGGGGATACTCAATGTGTCCAAATTCAGAATATAATTGGCTTCGGGTATATTAGCAAAGCCATAAATGCCCGACAAGTCGGTGTCATTTTCAAGAATAGATAAACCATTACTTTGTAAATCAATCAAGATATCGGGTGCAACACTATCTTCAGGGTCAATGACCTGATTGCCATTTTGATCAAAATAAACTGTTCCTATAATCGTACCAAAACCATCCAGGATGTCAATATTAAGCGGGGCACTTGTCAAAACACAGCCCATTTCGTCTTGCATTTCCAATGTATAAACGCCCCCTTGTTCAATAATGATTTGAGGCTGATTGCCATCGGGTACAGCAATAGCGATCCCATCCTGATACCATTGATATTGAACAATGCCAGGAATAACAGGCAGACAAATGGTGTCTGGAGTACAGCGTGCATGGCAGCCACTAGGCACTAAATTTACATTAGGCCCCTCCAGTACTTCAACTTCCTCACTTTCTATACGGCAACCGAAAGCATTCATTGCGATAAGGTGATAAGTACCTGCCCGATCGGTCGTAATTGAGTGGGTATTATCCCCATTACTCCAAAAATAATCGAGGTTGTTATTTGGGTTTTCAATCGTAAAAGTATGCGTTGTTTGCGCACATAAAACAGTATTATCCGTGCTAATAATTGGTATTGCTGGTGTGGGATTTACAATAATAACAAAAGATTCTACTGCTGAACAGCCCGTTTGAGTATCGGTAACGGTTGTTGTAATAGTATGTATACCTGTGGATAAAAGGCTGCCTCTCTCCTCAGAAAATTCAGTTGAATTTCCAACCGCTCCATTTGACCAGCTAAAATTGTAGTCAGCCTGTTGCTCCGTTTCCAAAAATACGGCTTCGCCCTGACAAACAAATAAAGAGTCGTAAGTATAATTCTCTGCCTGATTAAAAGCATTGTGATCAACTGCTCGAATAGGGCTTTGGGGCAGGGCAATAATATCAATAATAGCATCAGTAGGGCGGTGTGTACAACCTATGGCATCAGTGATAATAACACCATAATTACCAATTTCACTGACCGTGATGCTTGGTGTTTGCTCGCCTGTTGTCCATTGCCATTGAACGACTGAATTAGTGGGGGCTTCCAACGTAATTTGGTCTCCATCGCAAATTTCATTATAACCATAAGGAGCAATTTCTCCATTCAGCTGATTGCTATGAGTCACAATTGTTCGACTAAAATTATTGACACAGCCCTGAGTGTTGGTAGCCTCCAGATCGACTATAAACGTAGCCGTTTCGTCATAAGCGTGATAAGTATGCTCCAAATTTGAGGTGTTGGCATCCATAGAAGTTGGATCTCCAAATTCCCATTGTAGAGATGAAACATCATTAGATGTATTTGCAGAAAATGCTAGAACAGTATTGGCACAAAGTGCAGTTGGTTCATCAAAACCAATAGTTGGTTTGGGATAAATAATAACCGTTTTGGTCATTCTAGTCCGACACCCCAAACTAGTTGTTACAGTTAGACCAACGTGGTAAATACCAGCATCAGAGAAGGTGTGGACAGGGTTTTTTGTACTAGAAGTGTTCTCCACGCCACTGCCAGGGTCGTTAAAATTCCATTCCCAGGCAACAATATTGGTTAGTTCGGGCATAAAAGTGCTAATATCCATGAATTCTATCGCTGTATCTTCACAGACACCATTATAAGAGAAATCAGCAACGGCTAAAACAGTATCGGGATAAATATAAGTACATAAAGCACCATTAGGATAAGTCGCAACCATAGTTACTCGATAATAACCAACTTCTGTATAAGTATGGCTAACGGTCATGCCTGAAGCGGTGTTGTTATTGCTGTTTGGGTCTTCAAAGTTCCATAAAATTGAGTTCTGAATGCTTTGATCTGCAAGCGCGGTATAGGTTCGGCGTTGGCAATTATCGTTATCTCCCTGAATGCTAAAAGAATGATTGGGGTTGGGGCAGGAAGATCCAGAACCGCCACCGCCACCGCCACCACCGCAATTTTCAATAACCGCAATATTATTAGAATTGAAGGTGCAATTATTGTTATCAATAATTTGTACCTGATAGTTTCCAAATTCAGTTGCCGTATAATTCGTCCCTGTTGCTCCCTGAATAGAAAAACCATCTTGAAGCCATTGATAAGTGTAACCATCATCAGAATCATCGGCAAAAAGCCTCGTAAAAGGCGGAATATTACAAAATGACTTAAAATCAGGTGTTGAAATATGTATATTTGATTCAGGATATTCGTTTATTGTGAAATTGATTGCTGCGGAACAGCCAATTTCATCCGCCACTTCCAGTAAATAGGCTCCAGATTCTAAAAAAGGGTTGGCATTGGCAGCGTACAATTCGCCATCCTTTTCCCAGTGATAACTGGCATAGGTTTCCAATGTTGTCACGTTAATTTGCGTACCAGAGCATATTGCATCAGGTGCATTTACGATAGGAACGGGCGAACCATGTACATCAACTTCAAAATTTTGTTCTTGCCCACATATCGCCAAAATCACGTGGGCAATGCCTGGCGAATGCCATAAAATATCGATATTAGTTGCCGTGGGGTCGCCTATAATGGTGCCTGCACTAGGAGGAACAATTGACCATTCGTAAAAAAGGTCTCCTGTTTGATCGGTTTCATAATGACCAATTTGGTCAAAACAAATCGCTTCATCTCCTGTGATATTGAAATCATTAACAGGCTCTATTATTAAAGCAATAGAAGAAGAAGCACAAAAAAGCGGTGGTGTTGACTGGCTCAACTGAAGCGTATAAGGTGGTGTATTTCCCCAATTAACAGTTATGGATTTACCCTGTCTTACCGTTTCGTTATCACCATTGGTAATCAACCATTCATAACGCTCTCTTTCTTGTGGGTTTTGAACAGAATAAGTATAATTAATACCCGAACAAATCTGCGTTTGGCCAATAATGGAAGTAGGCGCACCGGATAATCCGATCACTTTCACTCTTGTGCTATAAGCTGTTGTGCAAAAATCATCCGTATTTTGTGGGCTGATTTCAATGGTATAAAAACCAGGAGCAAAAGACCAGTCAATATTTACGGATGCGCTAGGGGAAGGGCTTGTCCAAACACTATTACCTGCGTCGTCTTTCACGATAAAAATAGCAGGGAAACCAATATTTGTCTGCGTATTGGTTACTGTATAATCACTGTTGGTATATTGACAAACCTCAATAGCACCTTGTGCATAAAATTCGGGCCGTATAAAAATGGTCTTACTGGCATTACCACCACATTCCAAGTAGCAATTAGTATAGTTGACGCTTACTAATTGTGCCTGCGAAGGAATAGGCCCATCACTCCACTCAACGCTTATACTGGAAGTGCCCTGACCCGATATAATCGTACCAAAAGTACTCACCTGCCAGTCAAACTCAACGCCCTGGAAAGGAGGCAAAGAATAAATGACTCGTTGCCCCTGGCAAACCTTGTCTGGCCCGTCAATAGGAGCATTGGCAGATATGATGGGAATTTGCATATAAGCAGCCGAGCTACACTCGCTTAAATCAGGGCAGCCTTCGGTTTCGAGTGTCAGTTCTCCTATTGGCCCTGCCCCCCATTGAATGGTGATGAAATTATCATCCAGCCCACCACCTTCCAGTATGGTGCCATTATTGCTAATTGTCCAACTGTATTGATCACAATTTGTATTGGCGGTATAGGTAGAGGATGTACCCTCGCAAATGGTGGCCACACAATCAATAAAAGGCGTTTCATTGCCTTCTACAAAGACGAGAATAGTAGTGGTGTCGGCACAATCACAGTCTGCCTGGGTGATTAAAGCTACTTCATACTGGCCAGCATTTGTAAAAAGATGACTTGTATTTTGGGTAGCAGCACCATTACCGTCGCCAAAATCCCAGATATAAGCCTCGGCATCGTCCGTGACACTGTTGAAAAAGATGGTTTGCCCTTCACAAACGTTTAGTATGCCATTGGTGTTTAATGGGGGCAGCGTCGCTATTTCAGCAGGTGGCGGCGGGAAAACATTGAAACAAAATTCATATTCATAATAGCTTTCGCAGCCCGTAGAACTAATATACGTACCTGAAAAATAGATAGAACCAGGCCCTTCTTCATCCCAAAGAACAGTAATGGTATTACCAGCTAATGGGTCTAATACAACCGCACCAGTATGAAATGTTGGAACGATAATAATTTCATTGGCACTAAGGAATTCTAT